>JAABUR0100006099.1_pt1 | contig 14930 bp, 16 predicted proteins | sample 5560091 | NCBI WGS metagenome assembly JAABUR01 (sample SAMN10711879, study PRJNA513375) | rock metagenome | isolation source: Antarctica rocks | place: Antarctica: Victoria Land, University Valley sud
CGAACGCGGCCAGCGTCGGCACCTTGGCCATGAGGCGGATGATCTGGACGTTCCGGTTGGCCTCGTCCTTGACGTCCGACGCCTCGGGGTAGAAGGTCGAGAGGCCGCCCATGGCCGCGAGCAGCATTCCCATCGGATGTGCGTCGTAGCGGAACCCGTGCATGAAGTCCTTGACGTTCTCGTGCACGAGCGTGTGGTTGGTGATCAGGTGGCACCACTCGTCGAGCTGCCGCGTCGTGGGCAGCTCGCCGTAGATCAGGAGGTAGGCGACCTCGATGTAGCTGGCGTGCTCGCAGAGCTGCTCGATGGGGTAGCCGCGGTACTCGAGGACGCCCGCGTCCCCGTCGATGTACGTGATCGCCGACCGGCACGACGCGGTGTTCGTGAAGGCCGGGTCGTAGGCCATCATCCCGAAGTCGTCGTCGTGGACCTTGATCTGGCGCAGGTCCATCGCCTTGACGGTCTCGTCGGTGATGGGCAGCTCGTAGGTGCGCCCGGTCCGGTTGTCCGTGACCGTCAGCGTCTCCCTGCCCTCGTCGGCGACCGCGCCGTCGCCGGTGTCCTGCGTCTGCTCGGTGCCGCTGCTCATCGCGCTCCTTGAGGAAATGGGGGCCTCCGAAGAGCCTTCCCCATGATTGCAGAGCAGTTGCTGCTACGCCGTGATGAGCAGGACGAGGCGCCCCGCGCCCTGGCCGCGAGGGAAGTCGGGCCGCGAGAGCCCGAGGGCCGAGAGCACGACCGCCCACACGGCGAGGAGGCCTCCGCCGACGTAGAACGCCGTCTTGGAGGCGGGCTCGACCGCTTGAGCCAGGGGGAGCGCCACGGCGGCATCGTATAGGCATGGCCGGCTGCGTGATCTTCGACTGCCTCGGTCCTCGATGAACCGCGTCCGCGGCCGGCTCGCGACGCTGCGCACGACGGCCGTCCCGATCGCGCAGTGCGCGGGCGCCGCCTCGCTCGCGTGGCTCGTCGCCACCGAAGTCGTCGGCCACGCGCGGCCCTTCTTCGCCCCGATCTCGGCGATCATCGCCCTGGGCGTTGGAGTCGGCGGTCGCGGCCGTCGCGCCGTGGAGGTGGCCCTCGGGGTCGCCCTCGGGATCCTGGTCGGCGATCTGCTCATCGCGCTGATCGGCACGGGGACCGCGCAGATCGCGCTCGTCGTCGTGCTCGCGATGAGCGCGGCGGTCGTGCTCGGCGGCGGTGGTCTGGTCATCACCCAGGCCGCGGCCTCCGCCGTCCTCGTCGCCACCCTCCAGCCCGTGGGGGCCGGGGTCATCTCGGCCTCACGCTTCGTCGACGCGCTCGTGGGCGGGGCGATCGGCGTGGCCGTTCACGCGCTCGTGCCCGCGATCGATCCCGTGGCGACCGTGAACCGGGCGCTCGCGCCGCTCGCCCGGGAGGCCGTGGGGGTTCTCGAGGACACGGCCCGCGCGCTGCGCGAGCGTGACCTCGGCGTCGCCGAGGAGGCGCTCCTGAGGGCCCGTGGGCTCAGCGAGGTCTCGGCGCACTTCGACGCGGCGCTCAGCGATGCCGTGGAGACCACGCGCTCGGTTCCGCCGCGCTGGGGCGCTCGCGGTCGCGTGGCCGAGCTCGCGGCGGCCGGCCCGCACGTCGACCTCGCGGTGCGCGACGTGCGGGTCATCGCGCGCGGCGTGGTGCGGGCCGTGGACCTGGAGGCGCGCGTCCCACCCGCGGTCCCGCGCGCGCTCGAGCACCTCGCCGAGGGCATCCGGCGCCTCGGGGTCGACGTGCCCGGACGCGAGCCCACCGCGGCGGCCCGGGAGGAGATCCTCCGGGCGGCCGGGGTCGCGACGCGCGCGCTCGAGGACACCGCGAACATGTCGGTGAGCGCGATCGTCGCGCAGGTGCGCGCGACGGCGGTCGACCTGCTGCGCGGTCTCGGGGACGACCGGGCGTCCGCGGTCGCCGCCGTCCGCTCGGCCGTCGACGGCGCGCGGGAGGTGCTCGACTCCCCGGGGGACCACGAGCAACTCGACCGGCTCGGTCACCGGCCCGCCGGGCCACCCTCGTAGCGGCTCTCCGTGGCGTCCTCCTGCCCGTGGTAGTGCGAGCCGAGCTCCGGGTGCCCGTAGGGCCGCTCGGCCGGTCGGTCGAGCGTCATGAACGAGAGCTGCGCGATGGGCAGCCCGGCCCAGAGCTTGATCGGGACGCGCGTCAGATTGGTGATCTCCAAGGTCAGCGAGCCCTGGAACCCCGGGTCGACGAACCCCGCGGTGGCGTGGACGATGAGCCCGAGCCTCCCCAGACTCGACTTCCCTTCGATTCTCGCGACCACGTCGTCCGGCAGGCGCACCCGCTCCAACGTCCGCCCCAGGGCGAACTCGCCGGGGTGGATCACGAAGGGCGAGTCCTCGTCGACGAGGACCTGCTCGGTGAGGTTCGCCGGTGGCTGGCGCAGGTCGATACCGGCGATCCGGTGGTTGTGGAAGACCCGGAAGGAATCGCCGAGGCGGAGGTCCACCGAGGCGGGCTGGACCATCCCCGGGTCCCACGGGTCGATCTCGATGTGGCCCTCGGCGACGAGACGACGGATCGTGCCGTCGGAGAGGACGGAGGTGGGGCGCGGCGCCATGCGCGCCGCAGTCTGGCAAGCGGCTCGGAGCTAGGAGCCCTTAGCCGCGTGCTCGCGCGCGAGCTCGCGGCCGCGGGCGGTCACCGAGCGCACCCGGGACGGGGCAGGTGCCGGCGGGGCGCCGTGAGGGTCGCGGCGGGGCCGTGGGCCCCGGGAGGGACGCGGGTGGCGGGGCTGCTCGCGCTGGCCGCCGTCGCCACCGGGCCCGGGCACGGGCTCCGGCTCCTGCTTGATCGCCCACCAGACGATGTACAGCAGCCCGATGATCGGGATCTTCAGGGCGATCATGAGGTAGATGAAGGTCGCCGTCACGGGTTGGGGCGCAGAGTAGCCGCGTAAGCGCCAGTTGTCACGATCCCGGCGTCATGCGCGGGACGGGGGGGTAACCCCGGCTGCGATGACCGAGGTCGAGGAACCCGAGCTCCACCGCCAGGCCGGCCGCCTGCGCGGCTCGGGCGCCCAGATCCTCCTGCTCGGCGGCGCGCTCGCCGCGCTCGGCGGCCTCGTGTACCTCCTGGGCACGGGCACGGCGGCCTGGGTCAAGGCGCTGGGGGCGATGCTCGCCACGCTCGGCGCGGCGCCGACGCTCGTCGGCCTCGTGCTGCTGGCCACGTCCGGCGTCTCGAGCCGCGCGAGCAAGCACAAGCCCTTCGCGTAGGCGCGCAGATGTCCACTCCTAGACTCCGGGGGTGACTTCCTTCGCCGACCTCGGGCTCGAGCCCCGCCTCCTCGATGCCCTGGCCGACGTCGGCTACGAGGAGCCCTCCCCGATCCAGGAGCAGGCCATCCCGCCGCTGCTCGGAGGCTCCGACGTCATCGGGCAGGCCCAGACCGGCTCGGGCAAGACCGCCGCGTTCGGGCTGCCGGTCATCCAGTACGTCGACCCGTCCGAGGACGAGGTCCAGGCGCTCGTGCTCACGCCGACGCGCGAGCTGTGCATCCAGGTCACCCAGGCGTTGCGGGCCTACGGTGCGCCGAAGGGCGTCGACGTGGTGGCCGTGTTCGGGGGTGCCCCCATCCGCTCCCAGCAGTCCCAACTCCGCGCGGGCGGCCACATCGTCGTCGGGACCGTGGGCCGCGTGAAGGACCTCATCGCCCGTCGCTCGCTCGTGCTCACGAGCTGCCGGTTCGTCGTGCTCGACGAGGCCGACGAGATGCTCGACCTCGGCTTCCTCGAGGACGTGGAGAAGATCCTCTCGCTCACGCCCTCCTCGCGCCAGACCGCGCTGTTCTCCGCCACGATGCCCCCGGAGATCCGGCGCCTGGCCGACCGCTACCTCTACGACCCCGTCCTCGTCAAGGTCAAGACGGCGACGATGACCGTCGACACCGTCGAGCAGTTCGCCCTCGAGGTCCGCCAGGCCGACAAGGTCGCCGCGCTCGTGCGGGTGCTCGAGTCCGAGCGTCCCCAGCAGGCCATCGTCTTCGTGCGCACGAAGATCCGCTGCGACCAGCTCTTCCGGACGCTGCGCGACAAGGGGATGAACGTCCGCGCGCTGCACGGCGACATGACCCAGGGCTCGCGGGACGGGGTGATGATCTCGTTCAAGGGCGGGCGCGTGCCGATCCTCGTGGCCACCGACGTAGCGGCCCGCGGCCTGGACATCCTCTCGGTGACGCACATCGTGAACTTCGACGTGCCGATCTCTCCCGACGTCTACGTCCACCGCATCGGGCGCACGGGCCGGGTCGGGCGCTCGGGCCGCTCCATCACGTTCTTCGAGACCAAGCAGAAGCGCGACATGGAGGCGGTCGAGCGTCACACGGGCGTGCCGATCGCGCCCTGGGCCGAGGGCGCCCACGTGGCCGCCGTGCCCGTGCAGGCCAAGCCACGCCGCCACGAGGTCAAGCCCCACGAGAACGGCGCGCGCCGCGAGCTGCCGCTCGCCAAGCTCATCGCCCGGGGCGGCCGCGCCGAGGGGGTGGAGCCCCGCGACCTCGTCCGCTCGATCGTCCGCGCGGGCGGGATCGACGGCGAGCACGTCCGCAACGTCCGCGTACTCGAGCGCTTCTCGCTGCTCGAGGTGCCCGAGGCGGACGTCGACCGGGTGCTCGCCGGCGCCCGGGCGGCGGACCTCGCGCTGCAGCGCGCGCAGGGCTCGTAGCCCGCCCCGCCTCACGCCCGCACGACGGCCGGTGGTAGCGCCTAGACTCGACGGAATGACGCTACATGTCGGCGTGCGCGATCTCCACGACAACCTCAGCCGCTACCTGCGCGAGGTCGAGGCCGGCAACGACGTCATGGTCACCTCTCGCGGGAAGCCCGTCGCGAAGCTCACCAGTCCGCACGATCCGCTCGCCGAACTGCGACGGCACGGGCTCGTGTCGGAGCCGGTGCGCCCGAAGCGCCCCTCCCGTGGCCGTCCGCTGATCGCGGCCGACGGCAACGTGAGCGATCTCGTCGCCGACCAGCGGCGCTGACGCTCTACCTCGACACCTCCGCCCTCGTGAAGCTCGTGCTCGACGAGGAGGGCACGCAGGACGCGCAGACACTCTGGGATGAGGCGACCGCTGTCATCTCCGTGGTCCTGATCCTCGCCGAGGCGGGTGCGGCCCTCGCCGCGGCACAGCGCCTCGGACGGATCGGCGCGGGCGACCTGCCGAGCGTTCGCGCAGAGCTGGACGGCTATCTGGACGAGACGACGCTCGTCGAGGTGGGTCTCCCGCTCGCCCGGCACGCCGCCGACCTCGCCGAGCGCCACGCCTTGCGCGGCTACGACGCCGTCCATCTGGCGACCGTACTGGCGATCGAAGACGCCGACCTCGTGGTGGCGACGTGGGACGATGCGCTCGCGCGAGCCGCCCGGGACGAGGGGCAGCTCGTCGCTCCGTACTCGGCTCCGTCGTGACTTGCTCCCCGTCCGACATCATGGCTCCGTGGGGAAAGACCGGCGACGGCGGCGCCTGGCATCCCCTGGTCCATCACGGCGTCGACGCCGCGGCCGTCGCGGAGGTGCTGTGGTGGAAGATGCTCGTCTCCTCTTTGCGCCAGCGCGTGGCTGGTGGACTCGGGATGGACGTCCACGGCGCGCTGCGATGGGTCCGCCTTCTGGCCTGGCTGCACGACGTCGGGAAGCTCACGGCCGCGTTCCAGCGATTGGACGACGTGCAGGCGCAACGACTGCGGGCGCTCGGCTGGGATCTGGCGGGCGGACGCATGGTCGCCCACGGAGCGGTGAGCGCCCTCGTCATCGAGGAGTCGCTGGAGGGGCTGGGTTCTCGTTTCGACCGCAAGGCTCTGGCCGCCGCCGCAGGGGGTCATCACGGCAGCTTCGTCGACGCGGAGAATCCGGCTGACCGCCTCAGCGACCAGCGCTCGTGCTTCGCGGAGTTGGCAATCGCGCGGAGCGGTCCCCTGCCGGCCCTCGGCAAGGTCAACAACGTGGCCTTGGGCACCCTCGCAGGGCTGATGACGTTGTCCGACTGGATCGCCTCCAATACGGCCTGGTTCCCGCCCTCGTGCCGTCCGGACTCTTCGCCCGATCCCGACAGTCTCGCGGCGTACGAGGACCTGGCCGCGCAGCGCGCAACGCAGGCCTGGGATGCGCTCGCCTGGTCGGCTCCACAAGCCAGGAGCTGTGCCGATCCCCTGCGCGCGATGTTTCCGTTCATCACGACACCAAGTCCCATGCAGCGGGCGGCGCTCGAGGCGGCAGATGCCCTGAACGTGCCGGCGCTCTGCGTGATCGAGGATCGAACGGGCTCGGGGAAGACCGAAGCCGCCCTTCTTCTCGCTGACTCGTTCACCCGCTCCGGGAACGTGCGGGGAACGTTCGTGGGGCTGCCGACCCGCGCGACAGCCGATCAGGCCTATCGACGTGTGGTGCACGCCTTCGCCGGTGCGACTGCCCGGGGAGAGCAGGTGCGTGTGGAGCTGGTGCACGGGTTCGCGTCGCTGACCCCGGCCTACCGCGAGCTCCTCGACGAGCCTCGCGTGCGCGACGTCGCCCGCGACCAGGATCGATCCGGCAGCGCCTCCGAACAGGTGGTGGCCGGAGGCTGGTTCTCTCAGCGCAAGCGCGGGCTTCTGGCCCCGATTGCGGTCGGCACCGTCGACCAGGCGATGCTCGCAGCGCTGCCTTCACGGCACTGCACGCTGCGTCTCCTGGGCCTGGCGGGCAAGACCGTCGTGCTGGATGAGGTCCACGCCTACGACGTCTACATGAGCGGCGTCGTGGAGCGTCTGCTCGAGTGGCTGGCGGCACTCGGATGCCCCGTCGTGCTGCTCTCCGCGACCCTGCCGACCAAGGCGCGGGAGGCGTTGATCGCCGCTTACGCGCGAGGTGGCGGGTTTGACGCGGGCGCGACGGGAGACCCGCGGTCCTATCCCCGGCTGAACGTCCTCTCGGCGAGTGGGCGGCGAGAGCGCTCCGTGCCCTCGGACGTGGAGCGTCTCACTCGGGTGGAGCTCGTCGAGGAGGACCAGGATCGGATCGTCTCCGAGGTGATGGCGCTCGCGGACGCGGGTCTCGAGGTCGCGTTGATCGCCAACACCGTGGCTCGGTCGCGCCGGTGGTATCGCCTGCTGAAGCGCAGAGCGGGAGAGCGCATCCCGGTGGACCTGCTCCACGCTCGCTTCCGACTCGTGGAGCGGGCCGGGATCGAGGAGCGCATCGTCGATCGCTACGCCCGCGACGGCAAGCGGCCGGGTGGCTCCGTCGTCGTCGCCACCCAGGTACTCGAGCAGAGCCTGGACCTCGACTTCGATCTCGTCGTGTCCGAGCTGGCGCCCGTCGACCTGTTGCTTCAGCGCGCCGGGCGGTCGCACCGCCACCTCCGCGCGCGGCCCGCCGTGGCGGGCGACGGCCCCTGGCTGCGCGTGGTGGTCCCGGCCGCTGACGACGATGGCCTGCCCCAGTTCGGCCAAGGCGGCGCCGCGCGGGTGTACGCCGAGCACCTGCTGCTCCGCTCGATTGTCGCCCTGCGCGAGCACCTCGGAGGCGCGCGCGGGGTCGTCGTCGAGCGCGGCGATCGGTCCGACGTGGACGCCCTCGTCCAGCGGGTCTACGGGGAGGACGACCTCGGTGTCAGAACGCGGCGCTGGGACGCGACCCGCAGCGCGATGCACGAAGACGAAACCAACCAGCGCGAGTACGCCCGGACCCGCGCCCTCACCGACCCCGGGTCAGAGCACCTCATCACCGATCGGACCGGGGAGGCGTTCGACGAGGAGGATCCCAGCGCCTCGCTGCCACCGAAGACGCGCCTCGGAGACGAGTCGGTGCGCGTGCTCCTACTCGATCCCGCCGAGCGGAGCGAGTTCGAGCGCCGCGGGCTCGGCGAATCCGACCGCCTGCCCACGTCCGTGGTGACGTGGCTGCAGATGCGCACCGCGAGCCTGCCGCCCTGGCCGTTCCGCTCCGCGGACCCCCTCTCCCGCGAGCGGGACGAGCGACTGGCTCGCCAGGCGCCGGCGCTTGCCTGGTTGCACCGCGTCGAGCTTGACGCCCAGCGGCGCGGGACACTCGCCGGGATCCCCATCGCGAGCGACCCGGTCCTCGGCGTGCTGATAGGCGCCGAGACAGAGGAGTCGACGGCATGACGCCCACCATGTTCTTCAACCTCCTCGACGAGCCGTGGATTCCCGTCGTATCCGAGGACGGCGGCTTCGAGGAGGTGGGGCTGCTCGATCTGTTCGGGCGTGCTTCGGCGCTTCGCTCGATCTGGAGCGCCGACGCGATGGAGACGCTCGCGCTGCATCGCGTCGCCATCGCGGTGATGCTGGCGGCCCTCACGTCGCCGGAGTCGCCCCGAGGGCGCCGGCGCGACCTCTCCGCCCGGCGGATCGACGCTATCGACGAGGACGGCTTGCCCATCCAGGCCATGCTGGACTACCTCGAAAGTCAACGCGACCGGTTCTGGCTGTTCGGACCGGAGGCGTTCTGGCAGCTCGGAGCGTCGGAGAACTCACCTGTGGCACGGCTCGATCCCCTGCGCGCGGTCGGCACGCAGCCGGCGTTCTTCGACCACCAGCAGGATCTAGCCCCGGCCTCCCTGAGTCCGGCGGCGGCGGCGCGGGTCCTCGCGGTCGCGCAGGTGTTCTCGGTCGGGCGCGGACGGGGGCCAGGTGGGCGCGCGTTCCGCAACGGCCTCATCGGAAAGCTCGCGCTTATCGCCCTGCCGGTGTCCGATTCGGTGCTCGGCACGCTCACCGCCAACCTCGTCGCCTACGAGGCCGAGCGCCAGCCCGAGGACGCGCCAGTCTGGGAGCGCGAGCGGGCCCGCCGGGCGGAGCGTCTCGACGCGAGCGAGCACGTCCCTGCCGGCCTTCTCGACACCCTCACCTGGGAGCCCCGCGCCATCGAGCTGCGCTTGGACGAAAAGGGGCGGGTCTCCCTTGCCGGCTACGCGATGGGGATCAACGCGGCTCCATTCTCGGAGATCCTCGACCGCCGTCGCTCGGATCCGTGGATGCCGCTCAACCCGAGGCGAAACGGCGAGCTGGAAGCGCTGCGAGGCCGACTCGGGCCGGCGGCTTGGCGCGACAGCCACGCCGTCCTGCTCGGGCTATTGCGGGGCAAGGAGCTCGTCGAGGCTCCCAGCGTGCTGTCGGCGGCTCGGTCGCGAGCTCGCGATCGCCCCGCCCTCGCCCTCCTCGTGGGCGGGCTGGTGGCGGAGGGGCAGAACACCCTGGCTGGCGCGCTGCTCTCGCGCTTCTCCCTCCCGCCCGAGGCGCTGGACGAGGTACCCGTCACCTTCCTCGCCGGTCTGGAGCAACTCGTGGCCGACGCCCGTGCCGGAGAGCTCGCGGCGCGTCGCGCTCTCGGCCGCTTCGCGAGCGAGTACCACGCGAGCGACGGGCGACGCGCCTCCAAGCTCGGCGGCGAGATGTGGGGTCACGAGGAGAGCGCCTACTGGGCGACCGGGGGACGGTGGTTCTCGCGGCACGTCGCGCGGCTCGCCGCCGGGGAACCGGGCGAGACGGTCAGGGCGACCTGGCTTGAGTTCGTCCGGCGGGCGGCATCAACGGTGGTTCAACGCGCCACCGATCCCTACGCCGACGCGAACGGTCTTCGCGCCGGAGCTCTCGCCCGCGCCCATCTTCGCCGGCATCTGCCCCGATCCGATCAGGAGGAAGCAGCGTGACGTTTCAGGAGCGACGCGAGGAGGCCGCTGGCTTTGCCGCCCGGCTGTGGTTGGCGCTCGAGCACGACCGCGGCGCGAGCGTCGAGCTGCGCCGCCTGCTCGCCCCGGCCCCGATTCCCACTCGCGCCTACTGGCAACTCGAGCCGCCGCGTTGGGTGTGGCCGCGAGAGCTGTCGATGTGGCTCGCCGGCCTGGCCGCGTCGCGCCCGCGCAGCATGGCGCCCCCGCGGCCGGTTCCGCAACGGGCCGGCGAAACCATCCGCCACGCCCGGGACCAGATTGCCGTCGAGGGCCGCGGAAGCGCCACGGCGTTCGAGCGCCAGGTCAGCGCGCTCCTGACCTGTCATGCCGACGATCTCCGCCGCGACCTCGTCCCTGTGGTCGAGCTCGCCCAGCGTGTCGGGGCGAAGTTCGACTACGGGGCGCTGCTCCTCGACCTCTCACGCTGGGATGACCAGGCACGCCGCGCCCAGCGCGAGTGGGCCGAGGACCTATGGGCGCCCCGCCGTTTGGCCACCGATCAACCCTCCGGAGAGGAGACCGCCGCATGACCACCTCTACCAGCGTCCGCGCGCACCGGCAGCGACTGACCGACCTGCTGAGCCCCGATCCCGGGCCGGTGTGGGACGTGCACGTCCTCCACAGCCTGCCGGCCGGCAACCCCAACCGTGACCGGTTCCAGCGGCCCAAGGAGCAGACGTTCGGCGGTATGCGGCGCGCCCGCATCAGCAGCCAGAGCCTCAAGCGTGCCACGCGCGAGCGGATGCGCGAGGCGCTGGAGGGCGAGGTGCTGGGAATCCGCACGCGCAACGTCGCGTCGATCGTCGCCGAGCACATCGCCGCGACGGAGGGGCGGCCCCCCGAGTGGGACGAGCCGGCGATCGCGGCGATCGCCGCCGCGGTCACCGTCGAGTCGCACCTGCGGCCGCAGTCGAGCAGGGAGCCGGCGGAGGGGGATGACGCCGAGGAGAGCGGCGAGGCGGTCGTGTTCGTCTCCGAGGCGGAGCTTGCGCACGTCGCCCGCGCCGTGCTGAGCCACCGTGATGAGGTGGAGCTGTCGACGCGCAAGGAGACCACGACGGCGAAGCTGGGGGCCAACCTCAAGAAGCAGCTCATGGACCCGTTCCCGTCGGCGCTCAGGCCGATCGAGGCCGCCCTGACGGGCCGCTTCTTCGCGAGCCGTCCGGACGCGACCATCGAGGCGGCCGTCCAGGTCATGCACACGTTCGGAATTCATCCGCTGCTCAGCGAGACAGACTTCTTCAGCGCCGTGGAAGAGCGTCCGGTCGCCGAGCACGCGGGAGCCGCCCACACCGGGGACGCGGACTTCAACGCCAGCTGCCACTACAAGTACGCACGGGTCGACGTGCCGCAGATCGCGCTAAACCTCGACCCCGACGATCCCTCCGCACAGCTCGACCGGGCGCGCCTGGCCGCACGGGCATTCGTCGAGGCGTTCATCGATGCGGTCCCGCGCGCCAAGCAGGCGACGATGAACGCGGCGACGCCCGCCTCGTTCGCGCTGATCGTGCGCCGTCAACGGGGCGGCTGGAACCTCGCCAACGCGTTCGTGGATGCGCTGCGCTCGCGCAGCGACCTCGTTGCCGACGGGGTGCGGCGGCTTGACGCCCATCTCGGCCACCTCCTGGACAGCACCGGCGACGCCGACCTCGTCGGGATCGACGTGGTCAACCGCCTCGGCCGCGATCCGATCGACCTCGCCCCCGTTGCCACGGGTTGGACGCCCGGAAGTCGCCCGGGCCAGCTCACCACCGTGCTCGACCGGCTGGCGCCCGCATGAGTCACGGATGCATGGTCCTCGAGCTCTCGGCGCCGCTGCAGTCCTGGGGGCTCATGAGCCGCGCGGGGCGGAGAGATACCGCGCTCGAGCCCTCCAAGAGCGGTGTGGTCGGCCTGCTCGCCGCGGCGCAGGGCCGGCGACGCGACGCTCCGGTGGATGACCTCACCACTTTGCGGATGGCCGTCCGGGTCGACCGCGAGGGGGAGATGCTCGAGGACTTCCAGACCATCGGGGTGGGCTATGCCAACGATCCGCTGTGGCCGGGCGGCAGGATGTGGACGGCGGGCGGGCAGCGAAAGGGCGACCAGCGCATTTCCTACCGCCTGTACCTGGCGGATGCCGCCTTCCTCGTCGTGCTCGAGGGTGAGCTCGAGCTGCTCCATAGCTGCTTTCGGGCCCTGCGGTCACCCGAGTTCCAGCTCGCTCTGGGACGGCGGGCGTGCCCGCCCGGCGAGCCGCTGGCGCCTTGCGCCCCCGCCGTGGTCGGGGTCGACGAGGTGCTCACGCGCTACCCGCGCATCCGCCACGGTGCTGGCCCGTTGCGCGTCGTGCGCGAGCTCTCAGCCGGGGACGTGGCCACCGCCGACGAGCTTCGCGCCGATCAGCCGCTCGGCTGCCTGCGAGACCGACGCTTCGGGCCGCGCCCGATCCGGCACGACTCCGTAGATGGACCACGCCAATGAGCGGGCATCTCTCCTTGCTGCGTCTCGACCTCGACGATCCGCAGGTCCGCGCCGACCTCCGGGACGCAAGCGAGCTGCACCGATCGATCATGGCCGCGTTCCCCGACGTGGGTGGGGGCGGTCGCGCGCGTGCCGACATGGGGATCCTCTTCCGGCTGACCGAGGAGCGCGAGGAGGCGACGGTGCTCGTGCAGTCCCAGGTCCGTCCCCGGTGGGACGACCTGCTCCACGTCGCGCGGGGGTATCTCAAGGCTCCGCCACAGGTCCGACCGCTGGAGCCCCTGCTCGACCAGATCGTCCGCGAGACGCTCTGGCGGTTCCGGCTTCTGGCCAACGCGACCGTGGCACGGCAAGGCCGACGGCATGGCCTGATGCGCGAAGAGGAGCTCGTCGCGTGGCTGCTTCGGCGCGGCGAGCAGCTGGGTGCGAGATTGGCATCAGGAGAGGCCCCCACGTTCACCGCACGCGATCTGGGCGAGATCCGCGGGCGTCGCGGGCGCGACCGGATCACTGTCCGGCAGGCGGCCTTCGAGGGTGTGTTACAGGTGACCGATCCCGCCGCGCTGAAGCGAGCCGTCATTGCCGGTGTCGGGCGGGCGCGCGCCTACGGCTGCGGGCTGCTCAGCCTGGCCCCGGTGGCCTGATCTCCATGCGTCGCGCTCGCGCCCAGGACGTCGGCCAGATCCGCGACCGCGCAAGCTACCTCTTCGTTCAGCACGCGCGGGTGGAGCAGGATCAGCGAAGCATCCAGCTTCTCACTCCGACGGGGCGAGTGCGGGTTCCGGCAGCTTCCCTCGCGGTTCTGATGCTCGGTCCCGGCACTTCCATCACCCACGCGGCGATGCGAAGTCTCGCCGAGTGCGGGTGCCAGGTTACGTGGACCTACGGGGACCATCGGCGCACCTTCGCCGGTGCAATCAACAGCGATCAGTCCGCGCGACGGGCGATCCACCAGGCAAGAGTCGTGAGCGACAACCGACGACGGCTGCGAGTCGCCCGGCGGATGTACGTCGCGCGCTTCGAACGTCCCCTCCGCGCCGATCTCACACTTGAGCAGGTTCGAGGGATGGAGGGCGTCCGGGTCCGGGAGGCTTATCGTCAGGCGAGCACACGCACGGGTGTGCCGTGGCGAGGGCGGAGCTTCGGCCCCTCCGCCGCCGACGGGCAAGACGCCGTCAACATCGCGCTCAGCGCCGCTTCGGAGGCTCTCTACGGCGTATGTCATGCCACGGTGGTCCACGCGGGATGGGTGCCGCACCTGGGCGTTGTGCACACGGGGACCGCTACCTCGTTCGTGCTCGACATCGCTGACCTCTACCGCGCGCACACCGTGATCCCCGCTGCCTTCGATGTCGCCGCGGGATTCGGCCTGCCCGGATGGAGCCCGGACGAGGTGCGCAAGGGTGCCCGTGCTGGCCTGCGCGACCGGCTGGTTGAGCATCGGGTGCTCTCGGGGTTGGTCAAGGACGTCGACGAGGTGATGGACTTCAGGCGCGGTCAAGTCGACGACGAAGACCCCGAGACAGAGGAGCGGCTCGCGGGCCTGACCCTTTGGGACCCTCGCGGAGACGTCGACGCGGGCAGGGATCACGGGGAGAGTTGATGTTCGTCGCGATCGTCACAGAAGTGGTACCCGTTGGTGTCCGCGGCGACCTGTCGCGATGGCTCATTGAGCTCAAGCCCGGTGTCTTCGTCGGCAACGTCTCAAGCAGGGTGCGCGATCGACTCTGGGATCGTCTTGGCGAAAACACCAGAACCGGATCCTGCTGGCTCGTGCATGAGGCCGAAACGGAGCAGCGCATCATCCTGCGGACTCACCGCGAGCCGGCGCGGACGCTCCGAGACTTCGAGGGTCTACAGCTCGTCGAACTCCCGTAGACTCGGGCTTCTGGGAAGAGTCGTCCCCGCGTGCGCGGGGGTGAGCCCGGGCTACTCGTGCACGACGGCCCCCTACTTCACCGTCGTCCCCGCGTGCGCGGGGGTGAGCCCGAAGCGAGCGACGGGCCGCCCGTGTCGGCCTGGAGTCGTCCCCGCGTGCGCGGGGGTGAGCCCGTCCTGTGGTCCCCGCAGATCCCGGACAACGTCGGTCGTCCCCGCGTGCGCGGGGGTGAGCCCCTCCACTGGGAGGGGGGGTGGCTCCGGGTAGAGGGTCGTCCCCGCGTGCGCGGGGGTGAGCCCCCGCGCGGGCAGATCTATTCGGGCGCGCACTGGCGTCGTCCCCGCGTGCGCGGGGGTGAGCCCGTCCAGAACGTCTCCCCGCAGCGGTCGCAGACATGTCGTCCCCGCGTGCGCGGGGGTGAGCCCGTGATGCAGGTCTTCTCGCCCTCAAGGGTGACGCGTCGTCCCCGCGTGCGCGGGGGTGAGCCCCCGCGGATGAGCGCCTGCAACCCGCGCGTCGTCTGTCGTCCCCGCGTGCGCGGGGGTGAGCCCGTCATCCGCCGGACATCCGCCCGCGGGTCAGCGAGTCGTCCCCGCGTGCGCGGGGGTGAGCCCCCCGCCGTGAACGACGCGGTCGCCTGCCGGGCAAGTCGTCCCCGCGTGCGCGGGGGTGAGCCCATCACCCGTGGCGGCCGGATGATGGGCGTCATGGGTCGTCCCCGCGTGCGCGGGGGTGAGCCCGTCCATCTCCGCCATCTCGTACGAGATCCCGACGGTCGTCCCCGCGTGCGCGGGGGTGAGCCGGCGTGAAGTCCGGATAGGCGGCATCGTTCGCAACGTCGTCCCCGCGTGCGCGGGGGTGAGCCCACTCAGGGTGGACCTGAGGGTC
>JAABUR0100006100.1_pt1 | contig 14929 bp, 7 predicted proteins | sample 5560091 | NCBI WGS metagenome assembly JAABUR01 (sample SAMN10711879, study PRJNA513375) | rock metagenome | isolation source: Antarctica rocks | place: Antarctica: Victoria Land, University Valley sud
ATGCATGCCGCTGGGAAACCCAAGATCTCCTCAAAAGCGACGGGTGCTGGCGCCTCATTGTCTTCGGTGGCGACGTTTCGAACAAAACGCAACTCAACCGCGTCAATACCCTCGGCGAGGACCTCGCTGTCTCTTCAAATGAAGTTCTTAGCAATTACGTGTCCGTAAACGCTCGAGGATCATCCATCATCCAAGTGTTCCTTCTCCATTGCGCTCCAAGGACATCGCAAGTCGAGCTGTCCGATTTCCATCAAACATTCTTCCCCTTTGATGGGAGGCAAGGGCACGATTATAGCAGGGTCTTCATGGATCTGTCTCCAGCACCAGCCGCAAGCGAGGTGTCCGGTGATGCGCATAGGTTCTATGGTGTTGATCCCGCAAGGGGCTGTTTGGTCGTTACACGACCGGATCAGGTAGTTGGTTATATTGACGAGCTTGAGGACGTAGATGGTCTGAAGCAGTACTTTGACGGCTTCCTGATCCCGAAGGAATGTGTTTAGACTAGCTTTTTGCTGGGGAAGGTCTGGATGGCTTAGAATCGAAGGGTTTACTACGGTAGGGAATGATAGAAGTTAGAATGACAAAGTGCATGTCGTATATAACTCAAAACCCATTACGTTTACGAATCATGGTACGTAACTATAAGGTCGACATGGATTCCAAGTACTAATTGTAGTAGGCAAACGTATCAATCGCGAGGACATTTTTCGCTACGCAAACGGCCATTTTCTGGTCAACGAAGATCAGCAATTGTCGCGACGCTATGTTAAGTTCAATGTAGAAGAGCTATGTGAGCTTGTAACAATCCCTTGCTGGTAACAATGAATCGAAGGTTTGCAAGATCTTGAATTATGCGCGTTTCGGACATTGACGTTGAAGTTGTTTTACGGGAGGTTGATCTGGTTTGTGGTTGCGGCTTTGCAATGGTGTTTGATTTTTCGGTGGCTTTCTGGTTAATGAACTTTACACTCGAGCTTTTCCCCCATCTCTTCTCTTCTCGTGTTGTCCCTCTAGAAATCCTACTTCCCAGTCCTCCATTTGTCATCTCCCTAAACCTTGAGTTCCCAGGTCCTTCGCTTCGCGACCTTTCCTCATTTGCTCCCCCAAAACAACATTTCGTCTTCGTCTTCGTCTTCGTCTCCTCCCCTCTCGTCCCCTTCTCTTCCCATCACTCCAATCTCAAACTCTATCCGTCTCCCCATCTATCAACTGGTCCCCTCCACCCAGCCCCCCAACCCCCTTCAGCAACCATCCTTCCACCCTCTTACGCAATAAATTCAGGAAAATGAGGACTGTGCATCCATAATGCGATGTACGATCCGAGAGCGATGTGAAAGGGGGTTCAAAGGGTTTGCAGTCGCATATATGCGTACGATGACGCCAAGCACGGACCGAGTCGAAATGGGGCGAATACGGGGGATTAGGTGTGGAAGGGCGGGATTGTTGTAGTTGGGTTACCTCTTGCATGGACCGAGTATGCCAAGTCCCCTAGAATTGATCCGAGGGGTTCCGCAGGTACTCAAAAGCCACTTTGTACAAACTTTCCGCAGCAACCCATCACTCATCACCAAGCCCTCAATTAGAAAATTTTGCATTCTCAAATGCTTGATCTTACATTCAACACTGCCAAAGAAATCGCGTACGGGGATATGTAAATTAGGCCTCAAAGGGCAAATCGAATAAACCCCCCGCTGAAACGCTATGAAGCGAGGTAAGGTAGACAAAAGGTAACCCCCTCCAGAATTCTGGGTGGACCAAGTCCAGATGGCCAGTCTTCTGCTCCTTCCTATGTTACGTCCTGCTCTAGTATTACAGTAGAACCTTTTGGTTCCCTGTCCGCCACGTATCCAGAACATCCGGGGTGATATTCCACTGCAAAACCATAATCATAACAGGTATACTTCGCGCCATAGACTGGCCCTGTACACTATATCACTCGTGTCTCATCACTCTTCGATCAGCTTTCTAACCCCTCCCCTATCTCTCTTCCTCACGCTCCCCTTATTCGACTTTCCAATTCCAAGAATGCTCAATCTCTTCCTCATGCTTGCTGACCGCCCAGAATGCGCCGTCACAGGCCTTTCGACTGTTTCAGTACCAGTTTGCCTCGTCACCGAGCCGTCCTCGGAGCCCGCCACCGCGCTGCTGCGTTGACTACTGCTAGAGACCGAATCTTCGCCCGTAGAAGAAGGATGAGAAGAGAAGCCATTCGGTATCGGAGGCGCTTTGAGGAATCCAAGGCTGAGGTGAGAGTGAGATCTCGCATCATTCGAGGGTGGAGTTTGAGGGATAGAAGACTTCGAGGTGTGGTTACCATTGGAAAGGGTAGGAGACGTAGGGAGTGCGGAGGAAAAGACTTCAGAAGGGGATTGCGGCGGGGAGATGGGGAATTGGGGCTTCGGAGGTGGAACAACGGGTATTTGGGGTTCAAGGAGAGCTATCTCGGGAGCGAACATTGCTTGAAGATGCTGAGTCAAGGCTTCTTGCGTATTAAGGTAAGCGGGTCGCGTGAACAGCGATAAGCAATGCCTTAGCGTTGAAGCATGATCGAGCAGGGCCAACTGCAGAGCCTTTTCGAGAGGGTCAACGTGGCTTTCTACAAATCGCTCCTCGTTGTTGCTGCCTTCTTTCGCCATGGATATAAGCTCACGATACTGAGCTACGCTTGTCATTGATGTAGGATCGACGGAGCTACTGATAGCATCCGAAAGGTTCGTGAACTTTGATTCATCACCATCAATTATGCGCTTACCAAGGATGGACATTTCCGTGCTTTTCCTAGTAGTTCTCTCGACCGCGGTCTGCAAAGGCGATAAACGTACGACATCAACGGCAATGATCTCACTCCTTCGCATGATGGTCGGAAATGAGTCTGCTGTTGTGTAGATTGTTTTTTCGATCCACTGATCCTTGACACCCGATGCAGGAGAATGGCGTCGTGATGTGACGGCAAAGCGATTGGGTTGTGTGGACAGTATGTACTCTCGCACAGACTGGTTCACCCTTGACTGCTGGTAGATTGAATGCCGGGTTTCTCGATAGGGACTTACTGGAAATATCTGAAGATACTGGCCTTCCAAGTCATTGGTTTCGCTGGAAGAAGCGATCTGAGCTGACGGATGTTGCTGCCTCAACCGATCTGCGAACATGGTATGCCTCTCAGAAGGTCCGGCTTCGAAGATGAAATGCTTGTCTCGAAGACTCGAGGGGAAGCCCAGACCTCGATAAATGACTCGAAAATACCGTGGAGCGTACCTTTCACCTTTTGTAATTGTTTCATAGATCTTGGCCATGGCACGCTGGGTTCTTGCAAGCTTGGCAAAATCGTAATGGTGATGTTCGTACTGATCAGCAAGTTCTCGATAGCTTGCCAGCGCACAGCTCCAGGCTGTTGCTTCCTCAAAGTATTTGATGATGTTGAAGTATAGCTGCTCCTTTCGTTCAAAGGACGTTTGTTGGGGAAATTCTGGATCTACGAGCGATTGGACTTCAGTTGAGTCCCATGTATAAAGATCCGCATGAAGGCGCAGAGCCAAAGCCGCCTCTGTGGGATTATGCAGATGAACTTGTATTTGCGCCAGCTGATGGACGTATCGAATAAAAATACTCTCTTTCTGCATGTCTTTGAGGAAGTCCATGAGTTGTAGCGTATGTAAGATTTGAAAGGTCTCCGTTGCGTCAATACTGTGCACAGCCCCAAGGAGATCCAGTAGCTCGTCAACAGTAGAAACCAAGGACCTGACGGCGTTCCACAAGGGCTCACCCGGGCTCTGTTCTAGACTTTCAAACAGTCCAAGCAGCTCGTTCACGAATAGCTTCTGGGTTATGCCCTCACCAACTCTCTTCTTTTTGAACACAAGATCAAGGCATTCAATCATCTCTGCTTGGATGATGGACAAGTCCTCGCTCAACGTCCATTCACTCACCATCATGGTTTGCAAGATCCCCACCGCAACACTCCTGAGACCTTCATGCACGCTCAAACATAATTCCACTATCGGAGCCACCAAATTTGGAACGTACTGCACTTGGAAGCCACCTAAGCGGGTGAGGCCATAATGCTTCTGTTCTTCAGGACTCGAATCCCAGCCAATCGCATCCCAGCTTCGTCTGAGCAGAATTGCTCCTTGCTCACGTACATCACCCGCAATTTTCCAAACAGCTCGTCGCTTTTGCTCGGGAAAGGTCTCAAGTGCAAGTGTTGTACTTCTTAACAGTGTGAGCAACGTAATGAAATACTTGCGCCACAGCTCTGTATTGAAGTTATCTGCTTCCTCGGGAGATGGAAGAAAGTCCACAACGATCACCTCGTAAATTGACTCGAGTATCTGCAATGACGACTTGTGGTGATAGATGTGGAGGCTCAGCCATGAACTCGGAAAAGCAGCCCCTGACAGGATGGACGTGACTACTTCGAATGCAGTACCTAAGAGGTCCACAACATCAGAGCTCGATTGGCTGAGACTTGAAGCGATTGGCTTTCCGGCTAGTTGGGCGAGGAGCGCCGCAAGTTCTGTAAGCGCCTCATCGAAGTGTAGACTGTTGAGAACAGGCTTGCTAGGAAATGGATACGTGTTTGGAAAAAGAAGTGACAGACTAGCATTTGAAACGCGGCCAGACTTTTGGATGCTGCGATAAGACTGGATGATCTTGACGAAGTACCCAGATACCTCACATACAGATTTCTCAATCCGTAAGGATATAATAGAGCAGCATAAGCGGATTTGGTCACGCCATTGATCCGAATCATTATCGTTCACACCCCAGTAAGGGTCTATCCATTGGGCTGTTCGTGTAGCTATCCGGTGGCGTACCGAATTGTTAGTAAGAGTAGTCATCTTAGAAAGGTTGAGTATCAGTACAAGTTTGTATAGGATGAGTTTGCCTTGAACAGCAACACATGAGTCTAGAAAGCTAAGGGCAATCTGGAGTATCTCATCTTCCGAAAATGTTCCAACTAATTCCGGGAGCCAGGTATGCATGTGCTGAACAACAAGAGTTTTGCTCCCGACTAGGATAGGTGCTGGATCCTTGATCAGGGATTCCAAGGCCGCAAAAATCTTTTTCAAGTCGCGATTAAAGGTTGGTTGTGTGTTGGTGATACCGATACTCGCCTCTTTGATCTTCTGCTTTGCGCGGGCGCTAATGATGAATTTCAAGATCTGACGGCCCACTTTGAACGTTGCTCGAAGACGTCTTGAGTTCTGTGGATCGGAGGGTTTGGCCAAAAGTCTAAGATAGCTCCTGACCAAGCAAGGGGTCGCGAAGGGATAATCAAATTTGGTTTCCGCATATAGATCCACGAGCGGACCTAGATTGAAGCGACGGTCATGGACAATCCCCAGGACTGTAACCAAAGCATTGAAAACTAGATCTTCATAGTCTTCTTTGCCAGCGTTCTCAATCAGTATCCCGAATAACGCGTCAAAAACTTTGTTAACGAGCTTTACTATCTCAATCTCGGGGACAAAGACAAAGCGTCTCAACAGATCTAGAAGCTGGCTTGCAGATTGCTCTCGCCATTTCAAAATACCAAGTAGTACTTTTTCTTGAGAGAAAACAGTACTGCAGAGAAAGGACTCAACCTTTAACGTCGCCACAGGACCAGTTAAGGTCTCATCCTTAGAAGTGTCATCTTTTGCTCGCGAGCTCCAGGGGAAGGCCAGGTAAGCTCCCCGACCCTTGTCCGCGCTTGAGGTTAGCTTGTCGTATAGGTAAAGCAACGGCGTATGCGGGCCGTCTCTAATGAATGCCTCTTGATCCCAAAGAGGGATGTAGCTAAGCGCGAACGGGAAACCCGGGGCGTCCGCTACGCTCATGATAAGATGAGCTTCTGACACGTCATTGCTGGGAATAACAAGCTTGACAACTTCGTTCCAGGGCTCACCGCGTTCAGCTGCACATGTGCGCCATGCAGTCTGACCAAGGCTATTGGAGGCTGGAAATATACAGTTTTCGATGCGCTCGCCAGATTTCCTTCGCACCTCGAGAGTGAGCTGCACATTTCGCAGGGTGAGACTCGGCGAGATTGCGACTGTTCCGCGTTCTGGATGTGATAGGAGGGCCTGAGCCGGTAAGAATGCCTCGGACAAGGTCAGATAAATATCAGATCTAGCTTTTGTTGGTGCACCAGAGAATCCAAGCTTCGAAGTTGATGCTATGCTTTGCAGTAAAGTCGGAGTATTATTAATTAAGACGTTTGCATCTGGACTTGCGAAGGAATGCAACGCCAGACGGACATGGTCGATGCTCCTAGATTTTGCAACACGGCCAGACCGGCTACTAAGCAAATCATGGACGAGTTGGTCGCTCGGAGATTTCGTGTCCTGCGACTCGGAGATGGTTGAAGCAGCTGACCATATCGATACCGTTTGCTCCGTACTTCGACTTTGTCCAAAAAGCTGTTTGATATTGATGACTCCAACGCCTATTCTTCGTCTCACATATTGTGGCCCCTGCTGCGTGAGTGGACGTAGGCTTTCTTGGAGACTCGGTCTATCACTATCCTCAAGAGACATTGAAGACTCGGAAATGGATGGTACTTGAGAGACACCAGGCTCGGGTTGACCTCGACTACGGGTACTCCCCAATTGCTTCCACATCATACTTCGTCGCGCTCCTTTCGTGGACGCCGCACCTGGAGAATTGCTCGTAGTCGGCCTTCCGGGCGAAGAGGACTTGATCCTGGGGCCTGAGTTCGATGTCGCCGTCAGTGAAGGGGTTTGTGTAAGTTGCTCGGCGTAGACGTTGATGACTAAGAATATCTGGGTTTCAAATCCAGACTTCTCCCCGATGTCGATGGAGGTCAAATCTGTGAAGAGTGTGCGCAAATTACCTGTTGCAGCTACGCTGTCAAATCCGTCTTGTGAGGGGACCTCTAGTGAGAAAGTCTCTGTCAGCGGTTTCGGCGGTCCTCCTTGGTTTCGGGAACAGAGGTGAACCGTCAGCGTAGGTGAGACGAGGACGTTGTTTCCACAAGCCTTCAACTCCACCATGAGATGATGCAAGTCGACTGATTCATGTTGAGGGAGAGGCTGCTGATCAAGCAAACTCATCGACGATTGAAGCCTTGTTAGCTCCAGAGCCGAATCATCGCCGGTCAGAAGACGACCATGTTGCTTAGGATCCCTGACTATAATCTCTCCACTGAGCATCTTGTTGCCACGGACTAGTTCCCATATCGCTTGCTCTCGCAATGCTTCGAGCTCTTGTGCAGTGAGCACGCCATGTAGAAGCTGTCGGCGGGAGAAGTCCAAATGATAGACTAGCTCGGATAACTTCTCCAGAACAGAGTATCGCCGGGAGAGGAGTAATTCGTGTAGGTTTTTAGAATGCCATTCGCGGAGACAAGAAGCAATCTCGTCCACTAAGGGCTCAGAGCTGGAAGTCGGGGTCTCATCGCCAATTTTGAGCATAGGGACAGGTGCTGGCGGCCGCTTCGCACCGGGACTAAGATGCCTTGTCATCTTGGTATTTGAAAGAAGTAGAGAACTTCGAGATCCCCGGGAGGTTATCGACTGATGTGAAAGTTTCCGGCCCAGCGCTCGGCCGTTAATCTCAAGCTTCCGTTGTGATGGAGATCGGGCCAGCAAATTTTCAGGTCCTAATTCTTGCGAGCTCCCTCCTATCGCGATGGACTCTCTTCCGTTCAACATCCCCCTCTTACTAGCATTCCTCCAGACACCGTTCGTCCCTCGGAGGAATTCCTGATCACGTTGAGAGTTTCCGCCAACGTCGCCATTTTCTAGGCCATCATGGTTGGAGTCCTTGGCACGACCGTGACTCTCTGCCCTTCCATCGCCCAGTACTTCTCGAACCTCTACACAGCACCTTGGAAAGATGCCAGAGAAGACCCTAGCTTCCAGCGTCTGCCCTTTTACACTTGTCAATCCAGCTAACAATGAAGGCGGTGCGACCAAATAGCCTCGATACCACGAGCCCTCAGCGCCTCCTTGTTCGATTATGTAGAGCTCGTCTCCGAGCTCAAGTGGGAGGTCAGCCGGAGACGAAGGCTGGAATGGGTAAATCGCGACAGCGAAAGCTATTCGAGGCACAGGTCGCCATGGCATGTCGCCTAGCCTCAAGTCTTGTGGGGGACGCAGGTAGGCGATGGGACACGGCAAAGATCTAAGGCGCACGACAAGTCATCTGGGCAGAACTCTGCTTGCTCTCTTAACAAGCACGTAGAGGTATCCTCAATTTGCACCAGATCGATACGCTCTCCTAATAGCTTTCGCCAACGGTGTTTGCTGCTTAATTCATGCGGTCACTAGGTAGGCTTCAGGCGCTACAATCGAAGTTAGACCGACTTGCGGAGCGTGTACTTGTTGCGGGCAACGGGGGTATAGAGCAGAGAAGTGTGTAGACACCCTCAGCGAAACCCAGCTAACTTAGCAAGGCCAGCGAAAAGCCAAACGAGCGCGATATGTATTGACAACTCTGAATATCCTGAATGGATGTCGTAGTGATGCCGTCCGCTTAGATAATTATCCTGGAGAACGGCAACTGGCGACTTCCTTCCGGACGATCTACAGGGTCTCTGGCGTAGCGCGACATAGGCGCGACAAGTACTTGAATTCATGAACAGGCCTAATCGTGGGTCTGCTAACCTTGTGGTTTTAACAGAAGGGAGTCATGTCTAGTATTGGATCTCTCGTTGAATATGTACCTTATGACCCGAGAGGATTTATGTATTTCATAGTTTAGGATCAATAGCAAGATTATATATATCTTTACTTATGTACAGTATCGAAAGTACAACAAGCTAGTCACCATAACGGAATTATACATAGTTCGAGTAGGACCAATGGCTTAGAATCTCTCAAGGGGATGGCATAAATAGTGATACCCGACTGGTGATCGTAAGTCGCCGCCATTGCTGTTTGTGTTAGAGCGGTCCAAATCGATATCTTACAGCATTTCACTTTCTTCGATACCTGCTTTAGCGAACATCAGCAAACCCCAGCTGTGGAATTGGTCCCGAACCTTGAAGACGAAGTGTTCGTTTCCAGAGTTCCCTAGGATTTTCAACGCCGCTCTAAAGCTTCGATTCTAATTCGAGACCACATTGCACCCAGCTGTAGGGTAAGAACGTCGTTTAGTTGATTTGATGACAGGGCGTGAGTGGTGCATCGAAAGGGCCATCCTAAAACCCGCGCGCGCGGTTGTTCTCAACAATTGAGCCTTTGGCTGGGGTGTCTCACAACAGTAGCGACTCCTCTATGAAGACGATTGTTTTTCACTCGCTCCATCAATCGAAGACTTCAGAGCAGAGCTTGGAAGCTGCGTGGCGCTCGTGGTCCAGATTGAGCCCGCTTGCCGTTTCAACCACTGTCGAAACTGGTAGTCAATCAGTCGATGATCACAGATAACTTCTCAAGCAAACTCGAAGTACACATACCTCTGGGAAAGGAGTCTCTAGGTCGCCCCAATCCATCACAAGCACTGCGTACACAAGGACAACTGCAGGATCAACTTAAGTAGTGTTGGCAAGTCCAACGAGAGATCGTACTTACAAGAAGGAAGGCCCCATTGCGCTATTTTCGTGATCTTCATCCATCGAGGTCGGGCCCACTTGAGCTTGGCTCGTCGACGGTACCTGCGTTCGAACCGGAATTGATGTTTTGTGCTAAGTTTAGTGAAGTCGGGCGGCCATTGCTTCTGAGCTTTGTAAGGATTATTTATGGCAGTTCTCACAGCAGATGACGAAGCTTGAGCGGCACGCGATAAAGTTGCTTGAAACATGATATCGTGAAGACACAGGATATGAGAGGTTGCGAGACGAAAGGACTCCAGGGACTCCCCGTAGGGACCACTAGCGCGCCGTAGAGATGTCGCCATCCGTATTTCTATCAACCTGTGCAACCCTTCCTTGCAGTACTCCGTACTAAAGGCACAACGGAAATGATTCATACAAAAGTTGAACGCAAAGAATTTCATATGATATCTTATTCATAACCTGCCTCCCGACCGACAGTACCTCCTGATCCTTGAAATATGGCAATGTCTAACGGTGTCCCTAACGGGGAGGCCTTGGACCCTAAGAACAGCGCAAAGAAAACGCTGAAAATGGAGAATGTGAGCAAGCTGAGCTTCTCAAGTGGATTACATAGAACTATATATTGACCGTTATCGAAGACAGAGAAAAGAGACACACTGATCGAAATAGAGAATAGATATCAGGCCAAATGGCAAGAATCTGGGATTTTTAATGCTAATGCTCCCTCAACATCCGAAATCCCTACGGGTACCATGTCCGCAGCTGAGCTGCGAGAAAAATACCCTAGATTTCACGGCGTTTTCGCCTATCCTTACATGAATGGGACTTTACATGCTGGACATAGTTTTACCGCAAGCAAGGTTGAGTTTACAGCTGGGTTTGCTAGAATGCAAGGAAAGCGTGTTCTTTTTCCCTTGGGCTTTCATTGCACTGGCATGCCAATCAAAGCATGCGCGGACAAATTGACAGACGATGTCCGCAAATTTGGCAAAAACTTCGAGCGCTACCATGAGGAAGAAGGTGCCAGTGAGCAGGCAGTGCTGCCTCCAGCTCCCACGCAAGAAACTAAAGAAGACATCACCAAATTTACTTCAAACAAGGCCAAAGCTTCGGCAAAGACTATTAAGCTCAAGTATCAATTTCAGATTATGCTAGCCCTTGGTATACCGAAGGCAGAGATCCACAAGTTCGCGGATGCTAATTACTGGTTGAAACACTTTCCTCCACTGGTCAAGCAAGACATGAACAACTTCGGAGCACGAATTGATTGGAGACGTTCAGTTGTCACAACGGACGCTAATCTGTATTATGATGCTTTCGTTCGATGGCAGATGAACCGCCTCAAGGAATTAGATAAGGTACAGTATGGTGTTCGTTACACGGTGTACTCGCCCAAAGATGGACAGCCATGCATGGATCATGACAGAACCGAAGGGGAAGGTGTCGGACCACAAGATTATACAGCTTTAAAGATCAAAGTCAAAGAATGGTCACTAAAAGCCGCAGAAATCATCCATGGGAAGATTCCTGAAATGGCAAATGTCTACTTTGTTGCCGCAACTCTTCGACCGGAGACTATGTACGGTCAGACTTGCTGCTTCGTAGGGCCAAAAATTACATATGGTATCTTTAAGGTATCTGAAGGCGAATACTATGTCATTACGAAGCGCGCGGCTTGGAACATGGCGTTCCAGGGCACTTTCTTCAAAAGCGATCATTTTCCCTCAAAGATTGAAGAGCTGCCTATGGTAGCAGAATTGCCAGGATCAGCCTTTGTGGGTACTCTAGCTGTGGCTCCTTTGTCCATCCATAAGCAAGGTGTGCGTATTTTGCCCATGGAGTCTGTAGTGGCAACTAAAGGGACGGGTGTGGTAACATCTGTGCCTTCTGACAGCCCTGATGACTACGCAACGGTCACAGACCTTGCTAAAAAGGCGGAATACTATGGAATAAACAAGGAATGGGCAGAACTGGAAATCCCACCCATCATAGAAACACCATCTTATGGCAACCTTACAGCTAAATTCCTGGTCGAGAAAATGAAGATCAACTCGCCAAAGGATGCAAAGCAGCTTGCAGAGGCAAAGGACTTGGCGTACCGAGAAGGATATTACAAGGGGACCATGCTTATAGGGGATTTCAAAGGGCAGCCAGTAGAGGCAGCTAAGCCCAAGGTCAAAGAAGCTTTGATTAAAACCAGTGAAGCCTTCGAGTACGCAGAGCCCAATGGCCATGTTGTTAGTCGAAGTGGTGATGAATGTGTGGTCGCCTACATTGGTCAATGGTTTCTGAATTACGGCGAGAACGACCCAGAATGGCGACAACAGGTCTTGGACCACATGGAGGCTAACATGGAGTTATATGCATCAGAGACCCGACACGGATTCGAGAAGAACCTATATTGGCTAAATCGTTGGGCTTGCGCAAGAACTTACGGTTTGGGTTCAAAGCTCCCGTGGGATCCAAAATTCCTTGTCGAAAGTTTGAGTGACAGCACAGTCTACATGGCCTACTACGCAATTGCACATCTCCTGCATAGTAACAATTTTGGCGATCAACCAGGACTCCTTGATATCAAGCCGGAACAGATGATTGACGAAGTCTGGGACTACGTTTACTGTCGGCGAGAGATTAGCGACGAATTGATCAAACAGAGCGGTATTACAAAAGCTGATCTGGAGACTCTAAGAAGAGAATTTGAGTATTGGTATCCTCTAGACGTCAACATCTCCGGCAAGGATCTCATTCCTAACCATCTCACGTTCTTCCTTTACGTACACACTGCCCTCTTCCCGAGGGAGTACTGGCCCCGTGGCGTGCGAGCAAATGGACATTTGCTACTCAACGGTGAAAAAATGAGCAAGAGCACCGGGAACTTCCTGACTCTAAACGATGCAGTCAAGAAGTACGGCGCCGATGCCTGCCGTGTAGCACTCGCGGATGCTGGAGACGGAGTCGAAGACGCTAACTTTGAGGAATCAGTTGCAAATCAAGTAATTCTAAGATTACATACCCTCAAAGAATGGTGCGAAGAGGTCGTCAAAGACAGCAGTCTCCGCACCGGGCCATCCGACAACTTCTGGGACCAGCTTTTCGAGAACGAAATCCAATCTCTCGTGCACGAAGCCTACCAACACTATGAAGCGTAAGCGACCCCAGCTCAAACCCCTAAAGCATCACACACTAATTCCCCAACCCAGCACAAACTACAAACTTGCCCTCAAATCATCCCTCTACGACTTCACCTCCTCTCGCGACTTCTACCGCGAAGCCACTACGGCCGCTAGCACCGGCATGCACCACGCCCTCATCCACCACTACATCCGCCTGCAAGCCCTCATCCTCGCCCCCATCGCCCCCCACTGGGCCGACTACATCTGGCAAGAAGTCCTCCACAACCCCACCACCATCCAAACCGCCCTCTGGCCGCAAGTACTCCCGCCCAACCGCGCCCTTACAGCCGCAAGAGACTACGTCCGCGCCACCACCTCCGCCATCACCTCCGCCGAAGCCTCCCAGCAAAAACGCAAAGAGAAAGGCAAATCCATCGCCTTCGACCCCAAACTCCCCAAAAAACTCACCATCTTCTGCGCCTCCACCTTCCCGGCCTGGCAGCAGAAATACATCGACCTCGCCCGCGCCGCCTTCGACGGCATAACCCTAAACGACAAACCCCTGGCGCCGCAAATCGCGAAAATGGGCGAGATGAAGAAGGCCATGCCATTTGTGCAGGCCCTTAAGAAACGTCTCGATAGGGGCGAGGAGGCGCAGACGGTGTTTGAGCGCAAGCTGGCGTTTGATGAGGTGGGCACGCTGAGGGAGATGAGGAAGGGGTTGAAGAGGACGACGGGGTGTGTGGTTGTGGAGATTGTGGCGGTGGAGGAGGGAGGGAGGGGTGGGGTGGTTGTCGGGGAGAATAGAGAGGAGGCGGAGAGGAGGGAGGGTCTGCCAGGTATGGCGGAGAGTGCGGTGCCTGGGGGGCCAGCGTTTCATTTTGAGAATGTGAGGGAGTAGCGGTGGTGGATAGGGTTTTTCGTTAGGTAGGCAGTCGCTAGCTGTGCATATTTTCAACAACCCGTGCTGTAGCTGAACCCCGAATCCCCACCAACATCGTTTCCACCCAATCAAAGGGATCCCAGTTCCCGTACACCCCCTTCTCCTACTTTACCCGTACACCCCTTACCTCTTCGGTATAGCTACCATAACCTCGCGAACGGTGAAAAAGTTACCAACCCCTAAGTCCGACACTGTTGCGTACTGCAAAAACTGCATATCGAAAGGCCACAAATGGCTCTGCCTCCGTCTGTGCCGAAGAGGGGGCAGGGTTCTGTCCTTCTGGCAGCAACTCCTCTGCCCTTGCCCCCCCTCCCCACACAATCCCTTCCTCTTTCGTCTCGTTCCCGGTTCATAGCTTGTTACCAGCTCCGCTCCATCTTGTTTCGTGCGCCACCTTTGCTCAGACATGTTCGCCTTCCTCGATCCGAAAAGATTTAACTGACGATTGTGAGGGAGTGGTAAAGGGTGGAGAGATAAGGGGTGTACGGGGAGCGGAGAAGGGGATGGTGAGAAACTGGGACCCCCAAAGAAATCCCAGGCTTAGCATTCTTGCTGCCCTTTCTAGGCCTATCCACCTCCCTTCCCATGAATTATTGATTTATGTAAGCCTATCGCTCAGCCATAACGAACATGGCAAATTTGTGCATCCTCTATCAACGCAACATCACCTGTCGGATACTCGTCCGCAGCTCGGGTACCTCTACATGCAGAGTTCATACAAAACAATCCGGGGTTCCATATGAATGACATTTGTCGAGAGAGTCGGTAGATTCGCCTCATCACTAGGCGATTTCGCTTACTTTGTCTGTCGCGGATTCTGTTACCGTCATCTCCAGTCTGCGTCCGGAAGTTCTTGGCTTTGTCTCGATGTCTTCCTATAACCGTTGTCCTCGGTGTTAAGACTCTCTCTTTTGTCATTTCAGTTACAATCGCTCCGGTGCCATATATCCGCGATAGTCTTTCTATAAAGCAGGTTCGATTTAGTTTACAGTATCATGAGTGGTTATAGCAGCCTAGCTGGATCAGATTTTCGAGTTATAACATTTTTAATTCGGCGAGGGCGTGTTTTGAGAACAGTCCTCTATCGTGAAGGCAAGTTGGTTCTAGGTATACCAGCCGTGCTGATCAGCTTTGACGTCTTGCTCGATAAAACATTATTAGTACAATACACTTGACTGAATCCTTACTTGCGGATACTTTGGAAGAGTAGATTTCGTACTGATACTTGACTAAATCCTTACTTGCGGATACTTTGGAAGAGTAGATTTCGTACTGATACCGGATCGAGAGTCGTCCAAGATGAGCCCACCGTCTCTTGCTCTGTTTCAAAATTCTTTCTAGGTATTCCGTTCGTGATGGGTTCCATTCGGAAAA
>JAABUR0100006101.1_pt1 | contig 14929 bp, 19 predicted proteins | sample 5560091 | NCBI WGS metagenome assembly JAABUR01 (sample SAMN10711879, study PRJNA513375) | rock metagenome | isolation source: Antarctica rocks | place: Antarctica: Victoria Land, University Valley sud
GAGGTCTTCGGCCTGCTGGGCCCCAACGGGGCGGGCAAGACGACCACCGTGGAGATCCTCGAGGGCTACCGCAAGCGCACGGCGGGGGACGTGAGCGTGCTCGGCCACGACCCCCAGCGCCGCGATCGCGCGCTGCAGGAGCGAGTCGGAGTCGTCTTGCAGAGCGGCGGCTTCCACCCCCAGCTGACCGCGCGTGAGGCGGTAGACCACGCGGCACGCGCCTACCCCCACCCCCGGGACGCGGCCGAGACGATCTCCCTGGTAGGCCTCGAGGACAGCTCGGACGTGCGCATCAAGCGCCTCTCGGGCGGCCAGCAGCGGCGATTGGACCTGGCCATGGCCCTGGTCGGCGATCCCGAGGTCGTGTTCCTGGACGAGCCCACCACGGGCTTCGACCCCGCCGCCCGGCGTACGGCGTGGACGGCGGTCAGGGCGCTCAAGGATCTGAACAAGACCGTGCTGCTCACCACCCACTACCTGGACGAGGCGCAGTCGCTCGCCGATCGGGTGGCGATCATCAAGGACGGGCGGATCGTGGCCGAGGGACCACCCTCGGACCTGGGCCCCGGCTCGGCCGGCTACCGCGTCTCCTACCTGGCCGCGGGAGCGCGGGTGGAGCACCAGACCGACGACCCCACCGACCTGCTGCACCGCCTCACCGGGGACGCCCTGGCCCGAGGCGAGCGGCTGGAGGGACTCGAGGTGGCGCGACCCTCACTGGAGGACGTCTACCTGGAGCTGACGTCCGAGGACGGGCGCGGTGATTCGTCGTGAGCACAGCCAACCTGGCCTGGGCCCAGTTTCGCCTGGAGCGAAAGCTGTTCTGGCGCAACCCAAGCGCCGCCTTCTTCTCCTTCGGGCTGCCGCTGCTGATCCTCCTGCTCACCGCGTCGGTGTTCGCCGGTGCCTCCGACGAGCTGAACGTGCTGATCCCCGGTGTGGCGGGCATGAGCGTGATGGCCACCACCTTCAACGCGATGGCGTTCAACGTGACCTTCCGCCGCGAGCAGGGCCTGCTCAAGCGAGCCCTGGCCACCCCCATGCCGCTCTCCTCCTACTTCGCGGGCTTCTTGGGCAACGCGGTGGTCAACGCCTTCGTCCAAGTGGGGATCGTCGTGGTGCTGGGTCATCTGCTGTACGGGGTCGACTGGCCGCGCGACTGGCTCGAGCTGGTGGTGTTCACCGCCGTTGGCGTGTTCTCGTTCGGCGCGCTGGGGGTGGCGCTGTCGCAGGCCATCCCGAGCTTCGACGCCGCCGCGGCGTACGTGAACATCGTCTTCTTGCCGGCCATCTTCATCTCGGGTGTCTTCTACTCCACCGACTCGCTGCCCAAGGCGCTGGACGCGGTCGCGCAGATCCTTCCGCTCAAGCACGTGATCGACGGGTTCGGCGGGGCGATCGTGACCGGCCAGGGGCTGGTCGACAACGCCGGCTCGCTGCTGGTGGTGGCGCTGTGGGGCGTGGCGGGGATCTTCCTGTCCATTCGCAGCTTCCGCTGGGAGTAGGGCGCAGGCCTGCAGACCGTCCTAGAGCCGTAGCGATGGTCCGTGGCGCTTGAGCCAGCGCTCGTGCTCCCGGTAGCCGGGCATCCGCGACGCGAGCAGGTCCCAGAACCGCCGGGAGTGGTCGTGCACGCTCAGGTGCGCCACCTCGTGCTCGACGACGTAGTCCAGGATCTCCGGCGGAGCGAGCAGCAGACGCCAGTTGAAGCTCATCGCCCCCGATGACGAGCAGCTCGCCCAGCGGGAGCGCTGCCCGCGGATCTGCAGGCCCGCGTAGGGGACCCCGGCCCGGGCCGCGGCGGCGTCCAGCCGCGGCTGCACCTCCTCCCGGGCGCGGCGGCGGTACCAGCCCTCCAGCGCGCTGCGCACGGCCTCATACGACGCGTCGGGCACCTTCACGGTGAGCCGATCCCCCCTCCTTGCCGCGTGGCTGCGCACCCGCCCCGGCTCGACCACCACGGCCAGCGCGAGCGAGCAGCCCATGAAGGGCACCTCGCCGCCATCCTCCAGGCGCGTGGGGGTCCGCTGTGCCTGCGCCTCCTGCAGGCGGCGCAGGGTGCGCTTCACCCATGGCCCCTTCTCGGCCACGAAGGGCTCGACCTCGCGTAGGGGCATCCGCCGGGGCACCACGACCTCCACCCCGTCGGCGGACACCTGGATCCGGACCCGCCGCGCGCGGTCGGAGCGGCGGATCGCGTAAGGCACGGCGGTCACCTCAAGGACATTACGCGGGCGCTCGGCCGCCTCTACCGCCACGCGTCTTCAGAAACGTCAACCCAGTTGACGTTTCTGAAGACGCAGGGTCGAGGCGTGTTACGGGACGCCGCGATTCGTTGCAACATTGTGACGAATCGGCTGCCTGTCAGATGATGACCGGCACGCTGCCGCCGTCCACCGACCACGCCGCACCGGCCACGTTGGAGGCCAGAGCCGAGCAGAGCACCACGATGATCCCCGCGATCTCCTCCTCGGTGCCGAAGCGCCCGACGGGTACCTTGGACGCCTGGGCCTCGATCACCTCCTCGCGCGACTGGCCGCGCGCCTTGGCCACCTGGTCGGCCATGCCGCCCTCGTCCATCCAGAGGCCGGTGCCCACCACCCCGGGGGTGACCGCGTTGACCAGCACGCCCTTCGGGGCCCAGGCATCGGCGAAGGCCCGGGACAGCGAGAGCTGCGCGGCCTTGGCCACCGAGTAGGCGGCGTTGGTGGCCGACGGGCGCTTGCCCGAGGACGAGCTCACGTTCACGATCCGGCCCGCCCCCCGCTCCGCCATCAGCGGTGCCGCGGCGCGCATGAGGCGCATGGAGGCCATCACGTTCAGCTCCCACTGGGCCTGCCAGTCGGCGTCGCGAAGCTCCTCCAGCGGCTTTATCTCCGAGCTGCCAGCGTTGTTGACCAGCACGTCGACGCCGCCGAAGCGATCGACGCATTCGGCCACGATCCGCTCCGCGGCGGCCGGGTCTGTCACGTCGGCCTCGAACGCGCCGTGGCGCGACACGCCCAGTACCTCGGCCCCCTCGGCCTCGAGCAGCCGCTGGGTGGCCGCGCCGATGCCCCGGCTGGCTCCGGTGACCACGCACGCCTTGCCCGTCAATCCCATGTCCATGGGTGCATCATGCCCGGGCATGAGATCTCACACCGCCTACCACACCTTCAACACCGACGAGCGCCGGGAGTTCGTGCGCATAACCGACGACGTGCAGCGAGCGGTGGACGAGGCCGGCGTGACCGAGGGACTCGCGCTCGTGTCGGCCATGCACATCACGGCCGGCGTCTGGATCAACGACGACGAGCCCGGTCTCCAGGAGGACACCCTGGAGTGGCTGGACAAGCTGGCGCCCCCGTCGTGGAAGGATCCGGCCAACGACGTGGCCGCAAAGCTCTCCCCCGACCCGGGCGACTACCGCCACCACCACGGCGGCGAGGACAACGGCGACGCCCACTTCAAGAACCTGCTGGTGCACCACCAGGCGATCGTGCCGGTGACCGAGGGCCGGCTGGACCTGGGCCCGTGGCAGGCGATCTTCTACGCCGAGTTCGACGGCGGACGGGACAAGCGGCTGGTGATCAAGGTCATCGGGGATTAGCTCTTGCGGCCCATCCTTGCCCGCGCTCGAAGGACCAAGTTGCCTTCCAGGCACCGTAAACGAGCGGCTTCGCCGCCCTCCCCCCGTCACCGATTCAAGGAATACGGCCGCAATGGCGAAACCTCTCTTGGAGGTTGGCTTCGATGTCCCGTCCCGCTGCCGCATCCATAGCGAAGATCGCTTTCGCCCTGCTGGGGTGCCTGGTCGTGCTCGCGTCGGTCGCGCGCCTCACCACCGGCTCCGCCAACGCGCCCGGCGGCCTGGCGGTCAGCTTCTCGGGGGACCCGTTTCATCGGTCCGGCGACCGTGACGGCCCACCTGCCATGAGCATCCGGGGGCTGAAGGCGGGCGAGGCCACCTCCGGCACCGTCACCGTCCGCAACCCCGGCCCCGGACCACGATGGTTCTGGCTCTCGCAGGCTGGGCTGTCCGAGCGGCTCGGCGACGCCGGCGGGCGGCTCTCGGACTCCCTCCAGCTGACGATCCTCGACGTGACCGACATCGGCTCGCCCGCGTCCGTCTACCGAGGTCCCGCGACCAGCCTGGGAGCACGGCCGCTGGGCTTTCTGGGCCCCGACGCCGGCCGTACCTACTCCTTCACCGCCCACCTTCCCATGACCAGGCCTCCCAGGACCACCGGCCCGACCGACCCCTACCGGGGGGCGAGGGCCGACATCGCCTACGCCTGGCATACGATCGTCGGCGCCCCGGCCCCCGCCCCCCACCCAGTTCGACTCTGGACGACCAAGCCGAGGCAGGAGAAGCCGGCGAGGGCTCCGGTTCGCAGGCGCAGGGACAGCTCCGCCCCCCGGGTGGCCTTCTCGGCTCGCCCGCGCCAGCGGGTGCTCCGGTCGGGGACGCTCGCGGTGGGCGTGCGCTGCAGCGAGGCCTGCCGCATCGGGGCCAAGGCGCTCGTGACCGGTCCGGACGAGCGCTGGACGGCTACCGTGAGCGGGAGCGACGGAGTCAGGCGATCACGGATCTTTCAGGTGCACCTGGGCCCCAAAGCCCTGGCCATGGTCCGCCGGGCGCTGCTCTCCGGCCGGGTCGCCAGGCTCCGCGTGGCGGTGCGCACCCGAGACCGGGCCGGAAACCGCGGCGGGGGGCGTTATACGACGCGGCTCTTGCCCCGGTCCTAACGGAGCTGCGCGGCTCGGCGAGGGCGGGGCCCGGCCATGGCGCTGATCAAGAGCCCTGCGCCGACCATCAGCATCGCCACGGCGGCCACCCGGCCGACGTCGAAGCCCGTGGTGGGCAAGCTGCCCGTCCCGGCCTCAGCGGCAGGGGGCGTGGCCGTGGCCTTCGGGTCCGCCGTGGGCACCGGCGCCTCCACCACCACGCTGCTTTCGCCGTGGGCCTGAGCCTGCCCGGCCGCGGCCGATCGCGGGGCCACCGGCGGGACGCTGGCAGGGCTCGCGTCGGCGGCGAGCGCCGAAGCCGGTGCGGCGAACGCCAACGCCACGAGGGACACAAGCAGGCGAGCCGGCATCGCCTGGGTATTCGCCCTCGGCCGCCTCAGACCTTCTCCGCGTCCGGGTCGCTAGCCTGTCGGGATCATGTCCTCGCAGGCGCGCACCGAGCGCGGGGACGCGAACCGCCTCGACCTCCGTACGCTGGTCATCGCCAGCGTGGCCTCAGCGGTGGCGGCGATCGCGGTGTCCCGCATATGGGCTTCCGGAACGCCGATCGCGGCGGCGGCCACCCCTGTGCTGGTCACGTTGCTCAAGGAGGTGCTCGACCGACCCTCGAGCAAGATCGCCGAGCGCTTCACGGCCGACACGCGGGCCCTACCCGACACCGAGGTGCGCGAGCCGGTCGCCGCCCGGGCAAGGCGCGAGCCCAGCGACCGGCCGGCCGGTCCCACCCGACGCATGCCGCCTCCTTCCGAGTCAAGGGATGAGGCCGGCGCCACCGCGCGCGACGCAGAGGGCGCGGGGGACATCCGGGTCTACCGCCAGCAGCCCCCCGGCCGGATGACCGGCAAGATCAACCCCAAGATCGCGCTGATCACCGGCCTGCTGGCCTTCGTGATCGCCGGACTGTTCATCACCGGCGGCCAGGTTCTGGCGGGCAACCCTTTCGGCTCGAAGGGCAACGGAGCGATCATCCTCGGTCAGCACAAGAACAAGGACAAGCCGAGCTCCACCAAGGAAGAGCAGCAGCAGAGCACGACGCCCGACCAGCAGCAGCAGACGCCCCAGGACCAGCAGCAGCAGACGACGCCTCAGCAGCAGCAGACCACCACCGCCCCGTCGGGCCCGAAGCAGCCGCCGGCTCAGACCACCCCTCAGCCCTCACCGCGAAGTGGAGCGACGCCCACCACACCGGCGCCACCGCCGACGTCTCCGTAGCTCACGGCCTGACGGTCAGTCGCCGGCATCCTCGTCGCCGGAGTCGTCCTCCTCGTCGCCGGAGTCGTCCTCCTCGTCGCCGGAGTCGTCCTCCTCGTCGCCGGAGTCGTCCTCCTCGTCGCCGGCCGCCGTCGGGTCGGGCATCGCGCCCGGCACCGAGGGGTCTTCCTTCTTGGCCTCCCAATCCGATTGCGTCTCCTCGATCCGGTCGGACACCTTCTCCCCCGACTGCTCGAGATCGGCGACCTGGCGGTCGAGCTCCGGGTCGCCCGTGGAGTCCGAGCCCTGCGCGTCGTCGCCTTCCTCGTCTTCGGTCATGCGCGGGAGCCTACCCGCCCCCTGACCGCCGCTGCAATCCCGCGTCAGCCGCCGGCGGCCTCGGCTCGGCGCAGACCGGTGAGCGCCCATACCGAAAAGAGCAGCACCAGCCCGAGCCCGCTTCCGTAGGCCAGCAGCACGTCGACCGGCGACCCGGAGAGCAAGTCGCGGCCGGCCTCCACGATCGCGGTGATCGGATTAACGCCCGCGACGGCCTTGACCCACCCGTGCAGGAGCTCGATCGGGACGTAGACCGGCGCCAGGAACAGGATCAGGAACACGGGCGTCTGCATCAGGGGGCCGGCCTGCATGGTGCGGAAACGAAGCGCGATCCCCGCGGCCCACAGCACCGCGGCCAGGCACATGACGGCCGCCAGCAGGTACAGGCCCGCGAGCTCCACGGCGTTGCCGCTCACCTGCATGCCCACGGCCAGCGCGATCGCCGTGAGCAGCACCCACACGAACATCGCGCGTCCCAATGCCGCCAGGGCGTAGCCCGCCACGATCGCCGAGCGCCGGGGGGCCGCCAGCATCAGCCGGCGGCCGAAGCCCGACTCGAAGTCGCGGGCGATGGCAAAGCCCGTGAACACGCCGCCGAAGGCGGAGGACTGCAGCAGCACGAACACGAACTGGAAGGCCGTATAGCCGTCGGGGAAGTCGAAGCCGGGGGCGTCGCCGATGCTGGACAGGCCGCCCGCGAAGGCGGTGAAGAAGAACAACGGGAACAGCAGCGAGGGAATCACCAGCGTCGGGTTGGTGAAGAAGTTGTGCAGGCTTCGCCAGGCGACGGCCAGAGCCACGGAGCGGCTCCTCATGTGCGCGCCATCCTGGTCCTCAGCGAGGTGACCGCCAAGGTCATGAACACCGCAGCGATAGCCGCGGCGCAGCCGAAGGCCAGCCCCAGCGCCTCACCGTCCCAGCCCGTGATGAACAGGGAGCGGATGCCCTCGATCAGGTAGCTCACCGGGTTGTAGGTGGCCACGGTGCGAAACCAGTCCTGCTCGATCAGGTTGCGCGGCAGCGATCCCGAGGACAGGAACAGGAACACGAACAGCACCGGGAACAGCCCCTGAACGGCCTCGCTGCTGCCCACGCGAAACGCGAAGAACAGGCCGATGCAGCCAAAGGCGAACATGATCAGCAGCGCCAGCGCCACCAGCACCGCGGCCCCGCCGACCCCTGCCGCAAACGACGCCCCGAAGGCCAGGCCCACCGCCAGGTAGATCAGCGTCTGCAGGACGCCCAGGGCGACCACGCCGGCGAGCTGGCCGACGATCAACGACCCCCCGCTCATGGGCGTGAGCGCCAGGCGGTCGAAGAACCCGGTCTCGATGTCGCGGGCCAGGTCCGCGCCGCCGTTGTTCACCGCGAAGATGGCCGCCTGCACGAACGGCACCGCTATCGCAAAGGAGAGATAGGAGTCCGTCGGGAAGCCGGGGAGCTCGGTGGCCCCTTCCAGGCCGCCCACGTTCACTGCCACCAGGAACAGCGGGAAGATGATCGTGGGCACGACCTGCGCCGGCTGGCGCAGGGTGCGCACGATCGACCGGCGCGCCAGCTCGGCGATCTGGATGCGCGTCGCCTGGCTCACGCGGGAGTCGACTCGGCGGCCGGCGCCTCGTCTTCGGTTTCGCCCGCGCCCTCCAGCGTGCGGCCCGTCTTGGCCAGGAACACGTCGTCGAGCGAGGGAGCGTGCAGCTGGAGGTGGGCCACCTCGATGTCCTCGCGGTCGAGCGCGCGGACCACGCCGGCCAGCGTCGAGTCGCCTCCGTTGAGGCGCACCGCGATGCCGTCCCCCACCCGGTGGGGCTGATCGCCGTCACCGAAAGGAGCCAGGACGCGGGTCACGTCCTCGCACCGGCGCGGGTCGGCGGGTATGGCCTCCACGCTGGGCTGGCCGATCTCGGCCTTCAGCACTGCGGGGGTGCCCTCGGCGACGATCTTGCCATCGTCGATTATTCCCACCCGATCGGCTAGGGCGTCGGCCTCCTCCAGGTACTGGGTGGTCAGGAACACCGTGACCCCATCCTCGGAGGACAGGCGCTCGACCTCCTCCCACAGAGCGGTCCGGCTCTGGATGTCCAGGCCGGTTGTGGGCTCGTCCAGGAACAGGATGCGGGGCCCGTGGACGAGGGCCAGCGCCAGGTCCAGGCGCCGGCGCATGCCGCCGGAATAGCCCCCCACCTTGCGGTCCGCCGCGTCGGCAAGCCCGACCCGTTCGATCAGATCGTCCCCGCGGCGCTTGCGCTCGGCCTTGGGCAGGCCGTGCATGGCGGTCTGAAGGCGCATGTGCTCGCGAGCCGTCAGGAACGGATCCAGCGCGGCCTCCTGCAGGGCGGCCCCGATGTGCTCGCGCACGCGCGCACCATCCTGGCTCACCTCGTATCCCGCCACCCGGGCGCTGCCCTCGGTGGGTGGCAGCAGCGTGGTGAGCATCAGCACGGTGGTCGACTTGCCGGCGCCATTGGGGCCCAGGAAGCCGTAGATCTCGCCCGGCTGGACGCGCAGGTCGATCCCGTCAACGGCCCTCGGGCCTTTCTTGAACTGCTTGACCAGGCCCTGGACCTCGATCGCGGCTTCACGGCTCTCGCTCATCGCGGCTGAACGTAACAGCCGCCCTCGGGCGGTCTGCGCCGGTCGCTCGCCGGGCCGCGTACGCTGAAACGACGTATGGCCTCTCGCCCGCCCGAGCAGATCATCCGCGACTGGCTCGAGGGCAGTGGGTTGATCGACCGGGTGCCGCGCGCTGCCTGGATCCTGCTCGCGGGCGTCGGGCTGATGATCCTCGGCTCGCTCGGTCCGTGGGGGAACGCCGTGTTCGTGACCGACTCCGGGCTCGATCGCAAGGGGGCGCTTGTCATCGTGGCCGCCCTGGCGATCGCGGCGATCCTGGGCCGGCACCTCCACCGCGGGCGCGGCTCGCGGCTGCCTCTGGTGAGCGCCGCACTCGCCGCGCTCGCCGCGGCGATGATCGCCAGTGACTTCCGCGACCTCGTGGACGATCCCTTCGTGGGCCCCGACTGGGGCCTGTACGTGGCCTTCGTGGGAGCCGCCGCCGTGGTCGGCCTGTCCATGGCCCTGCTCGTCCGCCCCCCGAATCCGTCCTCCGGTGAGGCTCGGCGTTCCGCGACCTAGGCACGTGAGGCGTTCCCGGCAGCGCCCGGCCGTTTACGGAGCCGACATGGACGTCGGGTCCGTCGAGGGGCCGCCGTTTACGGAGCCGACATGGACGTCGGCTCCGCCGAGGGGCCGCCGTTTACGGAACCGACAAGGATGTCGGTTCCGTCGAGAGCATCCCTGCCCGTGCAACAGATATTTCACGGCGCAACTTCCCTCGGCCGAGGCTGTTTCCTACCCCCATCTGCCGTATGAGGAGATGCACCGCCATGGCCCTGGGCGGAGCGCTGATCGCGCTATGCCTGCTGGCCCTTCCCGCCCCCTCTCAGGCCGCGGCCGTGGACGGCGACGGCATGTGGATCTGGTACGTGAAGAAGTCCAGCGGCGGCACCGTCGACGGGATCGCCGCCAAGGCGGCCCGCAACAAGGTCAGGACGGTCTACATCAAGTCGGCGGACGGCCGCTCGCGCTGGGGCCAGTTCAACCGCTCGCTGGTGACTCGCCTGAAGGCCCGCGGCCTGAAGGTCTGCGCGTGGCAGTTCGTCTACGGCAAGAGCCCTAAGACCGAGGCCAACCTGGCCGCCGAGGCGGCCAGGGCCGGGGCCGACTGCACGGTGATCGACGCGGAGGGCCACTACGAGGGCAAGTACGTCTCGGCCCAGACCTACATGGCCCGGCTGCGGAGGCTGGTCGGACCCAACTACGAGGTGGCGCTCACAACCTTCCCCTACGTGCACTACCACCCCGGCTTTCCCTACTCGGTGTTCATGGGGCCGGGCGGGGCCCAGGCGAACCTGCCCCAGATGTACTGGAAGACGATCGGCACGTCGGTCGATTCGATCTTCAAGACCACGTGGACCTACAACAAGGTCTACGGGCGGCCGATCTACCCGCTGGGACAGACCTACTCCAACCCGCGCTCCGGCGAGGTCAGGCGCTTTCGCCAGCTCTCCGCCGCCTACGGGGCCAAGGGCCTGTCGTGGTGGGTGTGGCAGTTCTCGGGCGCGCGGCAGTGGACCGCGCTCGGGTCGGCGTTCACACCCATCGGCGCCCGCCGGCGCGACACCTATCCCGTGCTGCGGCGCGGGAACCGCTCCGACCTGGTGGTCTGGGCCCAGCAGCACCTGATGAAGCTGAGCCTGCTCAACGTGGTGAACGGCAACTACGGCAGCGGAACGGAGAACGCGGTGCGGGCCTTCCAGTCCTCGAGGGGATTGGCGCCCACCGGTCAGGTCGACTCCGCCACCTGGCAGGCGCTCCTGCCCTCGGGTCCGGCCGCCATCCGCTGGGGACCCAAGCGGGGCGCCGTGAAAGTGGCGGCCGCCGGCCGCCGCGAATCGGCACAGCCCATCCCGCTGAACGCGCGGCGACCCGCCAGGCGCAACGAGCTGCGCGCGGCGCCCGGGCACTGACTCGGCGATAGCGCGCTGCAGGCCGCTCGCGACGCCGAGTCAGGCCCGCCCGAGGTGCTCGAGAGGCTCGATGTCATGGTCGGGGTCGAAGTGCGGCAGCGCGCCCATGCCCCCGTAGGAGCGGACGCTCGCCCGGGCGGGAGCGACCGCCGCCGCCGTCCGCAGGACCGCCGCGTTCGTGGAGCCTGCGCGCAGGCTGCCGCAGATGGTCAGAATCAGCCGGGGCTCAGCCGCGGCCAAAGAGCATCCTCCGAGCATCCGACGAGCTCGAGGCGATCGAGGTCATGTGCTCGCGGGTCCGAAGAGGTCGTGGACCGCAGCCACCGACTCGGGCGCCGTCGTGACCGTGAGCAGGAGATCTTGCGCGCGCCGGTGCACCGTCCACTGGGCGAACGAGCAGCACTCCGCCTCCAGCGCGGCGAGCTCGCGCAACCGGCCCTCCACCCCCTCCTCGGGGCGATAGGCCAGCTCGACGCCGTGGGCCGTGGCCTTCTGGCTTTGCAGTGCCGTGTCCGCCAGGCGCTGCCACACCTGCCGGCGGTCGCCCAGCTCCGCCGCGGTGAGGGAGCAGGCGACGGGAGGTGGCTGAGGCTCACTCTTCGCCATGGTCACAAGATCCTCCTACAGATAGGGCATCGGGTCCACCGGGCGCTGCCGGACGTAGGTCTCGAAGTGGAGGTGGTCGCCGAAGCAGCGACCGGTGCACCCCACCAGTCCGAGCAGTTCACCCTGCTCGACGTCGCGTCCCTTCTCGGTCGCAAAGCGCGAGAGGTGCGCGTAGCAGGTCGTGAACTCGCGCGAGTGCGCGACGCAGACGTAGTTGCCGTAGCCGCCGACCACGCCTCGAATGACCACCCTTCCGGCCTCGGCTGCACGAATGGGTCGCCCCGCCGGTGCGGCGATGTCGATGCCGGCATGGAGCCGCCCCCCACGCGGGCCGAACGGTGAGACGATCGGTCCGCGCACCGGCCAGGCCAAGCCACCCGCGCCGATGACCAGCGGGCTGTCGTAGCCGGCCTTCGCCAACTGGCGCTGGACTCGCTTACGCGCCTTCTCCAGCACCCTCAGGTCGTCCAGGTCCTCGCGGAGCTGGACGTTCTCGGCCCGTAGCCGCTTTTCCTCTCCCTCCTCGTCGACCTCCTCACGCACCCCGCCCGGCGGCACCACGCGGACGACCCTGGGCCGTCGGCCCGGCGTCTCAGGGTCCCGAGCCCTCTGGCGAGCGGCGGGGACCGAGCCGTCCAGCGTGGGCTCCTCGGCCTCCTTCGGCGCGCCGGACGACTCTCCGCCCAGGCCCAGCAGCGCGCCGACGATCACGCCCACGACGACGAGCACCAGCGCCGCGAGCGGCCAGGAACCGAGCGAACGTGCGCGACGCATGGCCACCAGTGTGGCAGCGTCCTCCAACCGAGGGGCCCAAGGGGATCCCCCTTGCGACGCTTATCGGTGGGATAAGTGGCGGCGGCAGTAGCGTGTGGGCATGGACCAGCGAACGCTCGGGGGCACCGGCGTCCATGTAAGCCCGCTCTGCCTCGGCGCGATGATGTTCGGCGCATGGGGAGAACCCGACCATGACGCGGGGATCCGCATCATCCACCGGGCGCTGGACGCCGGGATCAACTTCATCGACACCGCCGACGTGTACGCGCGCGGGGAGTCCGAGGAGATCGTCGGCAAGGCGCTCAGGGGCGGGCGGCGCGAGAACGTCGTGCTCGCGACGAAGTTCCACGGCACGATGGGCGACGATCCCAACCAGGCGGGCAACTCGCGGCGCTGGATCTTCCGGGAAGTCGAAGCGTCGCTCAAGCGCCTGCAGACCGATTGGATCGACCTCTACCAGGTGCACCGCTGGGACCCCTGGACCGACCACGAGGAGACGCTCGGCGCCCTCTCCGACCTGGTCGCCCAGGGCAAGGTGCGCAGCATCGGCTCCTCGACCTATCCGGCGGCGCAGATCGTCAAGGCCCAGTGGGTCGCCCGCGACCGGGGCCACCAGCGCTTCGTCTGCGAGCAGCCGCCCTACTCGATCCTCACCCGCGGGATCGAGGCCGACGTGCTGCCGACCTGCCGGGAGCTCGGCATGGGCACGATCGTCTGGAGCCCGCTGGCGGGCGGCTGGCTGTCGGGGCGCTGGCGCAAGGGGTCCGAGGATCTGACCTCGCGGCGCGCCGCGATGATGCCCGACCGCTACGACCTCTCGATCCCGGCCAACCAGGCCAAGCTCGACGCCGCTGATGCGCTCGGGCAGCTGGCGGACGAGTCGGGCATCTCGCTGATCCACATGGCGCTCGCGTTCGTCATCCGCCACCCTGCGGTGACCGCGGCGATCATCGGTCCGCGGACGATGGAGCAGCTCGAGTCCCAGATCGGGGCCGCGGACGTGGCGCTCGACACCGCGCTGCTGGACCGCATCGACCAGATCGTGGCGCCCGGCAGCAACGTCAACCCAACCGACGCCGGATGGACGAACTCCGCGCTGGACCCAGCGGCCCGCCGCAGGTAGGTGCCGAACGGCCGTGCGGACCGGCTCGGGGAGTATTCTGCAGTCGATGGTTGACGCTCGTCGCACCTTGCTGACCCCAGGAAACGAGGACGCATGGGCAAGGCTGAACGCCGAGAAGCGCGCGGCTCAGCGGCCGGCCCCCGGCACACCCGTGCGGGAGCTGATCGACGAGGGCGTCACGCTTTCGCGTACCGCGCTCGAGCTCCTGCAGGCGGTGGGCGATGGCCGGCGTCCCACACCCACCTGATCCGTGGGGCGCGAGCGCGGCGCTGCTCGCCCAGGGCGCGGTGTTCGTCATGGTCGGGGGTTTCGCGGTAGTCGCCAACGAGCACATTCGTGCGACCAAGGACGTTGACTTCCTAATCCCGGACGGTGCGGACAACGACAGACGCTGCCTCCGCGCGATGGAGGGTCTCGGCGCGCGCCTGCTGCGCGAGGAGCGAAGCCTCACGCTGACGGATTTCGACGGCGACCACATCCGCGTGCACTCCTCCGCCGGGATCGTCGACCTGATCCGCGAAGGCCTGCCGCCGATCGACTACGAGACCGTCGCCGCGGCCGCACACAGGGTCGGTACGCAGGAAGGGGAGGTTCTCATCGCGGGGCTGGTCTCGGTCGTGGCGATGAAGCGACTCGCAGGCCGCCCACAGGACCTTGCGGACCTTGAGGCGCTCGAGCAGATTCACGGCCCGCTCCCGATTGTTCCGGTGCCGGGTCTCGACGACCGCCCCGGGACGTAGGGGTTCGCTCGGCAGGCCCTGCGGTCCGACCCCCGGGGGTCACCACCGGCGAGGCCGGGTCGGCTGTTCGCCCACCACGGAGTAGGCGAGCTCTGCCACAGCAGGTTTTGCCGGCGCAACTCGTAGTAGCAAAACTATAGTTTCGTTATAGCCCCTTCGCAGCTACCGTAATTTCGTCTAATGGCGCTTACACGCACGTACTCCCCCATGACCGTCGAAGCAGCCCGCCTCCTCGGCGCCCGTGTCCGCCTGGCGCGGCGCGAGCGCCGCTGGACCCTCCAGGAGCTGGCCGAGCGGGTTGGCGTGACACAGCCCACGATGCGCAAGGTCGAGCGCGGCGATCTAACCGTGGGGCTGGGCGTCGCGTTCGAGGCCGCGGCCGTTCTCGGCGTTCCGTTGTTCCACGAGGACCGCCCCCGTCGTTCGCTGGAGGCCAACCGGGTCGATGATCGGCTCGCGCTGTTGCCAAAGCTCGTGCGCAAGCCCGCGGACTTGGACGATGACTTCTGAGCCGCAGCAGGCGTTCGTGTGGGTGTGGCTGCCCGGCGCGTCCGACCCGGTGGTCGCCGGCCGCCTGGACACTGTCGGTGAGACCGTCACGTTCACCTACGGCCAGAGCTACCTCGCACGCGACGACCGGATCGCCCTCTACCTGCCCGAGCTGCCGTTGGCCCGGGGCCAGATCTCACCGCGGGTCGGTGACATAGCCGGCTGCATCGCCGACGCGGCCCCGGACGCATGGGGTCAGCGAGTGATCCTGAACCGCCGGGTCGGCCAGAACGCAATCGAGACGGCAGACCTGAATCCCTTGACCTACCTGCTGGAGTCCGGCTCGGACCGGATCGGGGCGCTGGACTTTCAAGCGTCGGCGTCGGAGTACGTCGCGCGTTCGAGGGGAG
>JAABUR0100006106.1_pt1 | contig 14925 bp, 11 predicted proteins | sample 5560091 | NCBI WGS metagenome assembly JAABUR01 (sample SAMN10711879, study PRJNA513375) | rock metagenome | isolation source: Antarctica rocks | place: Antarctica: Victoria Land, University Valley sud
CGGATGGACGAGATGCCGACCTCGGCGCAGTCGCGGTGCTTGCCCCGCACGTATGCGGCGCTGCCGGGGTCCTCGCCGACCAGCACCGTCCCGAGGCCCGGGCGGAGCCCGGCGGCGGCGAGCGCGGCGACGCGCGCAGTCAGCTCAGTCCGGATCTGCTGGGCCGCGGCCTTGCCGTCGAGGAGGGTCGCCGTCATGACTTCAGTATCCGGTAGCCATGCAGGAGCGGGCGGGGGCTCCGGGCTTGCTCGAGGTGCACGCCTCCTGCTCGTGCGCCGCGGGTCGGCCCGGCGTGTCGGCCACGCCACGCCGGTGCCCGGTCGAGGAAGCGTGCTCGAACAGCCCGCGGACCGTCAGTGCGCGAAGTGCCGCGTCCCGGTGAAGTAGAGCGTGACGCCGGCGGCTGCCGCGGCAGCGATGACCTCGGCGTCGCGCACCGACCCGCCGGGCTCGACGACGGCCCGCACCCCGCCCTCGATCAGCACGTCCAGCCCGTCGGCGAACGGGAAGAAGGCGTCGCTGGCTCCCACCGCCCCGCGCGCCCGGTCACCGGCTCGCGCGACAGCCAGCTTCGCCGCGTCGACCCGGTTGACCTGCCCCATGCCCACGCCGACGGTCGCCCCACCCGCCGCCAGCAGGATCGCGTTGGACCGCACCGAACGCACCGACCGCCAGGCGAAAGCGAGGTCGGCCAGCGTCGCGTCGTCAGCAGGCTCACCGGCAGCCAGCGTCCAGGCAGCGGGAGCGTCGCCGGAAGCGTCGATGCGGTCGGCGGTCTGCAGCAGCAGGCCGCCGCTCACCGCCCGCATCTCCACCGCTCCGGCCACGTCGTGCGGGCACTCCAGCAACCGGATCGACGGCTTGCGCGACAGGATCTTCACCGCTGCCGGCTCGAACGACGGCGCGCAGACGACCTCGGTGAAGATCTCGGCGACCTGCTCAGCCATCGACACCGTCACCGGCCGGTTGGCCGCGATCACCCCGCCGAAGGCGGAGACCGGGTCGCACGCATGCGCCTTGCGGTGCGCGTCGGCCACCGCGTCGGCCGCGTCGCTGCTGATCGCGATACCGCAGGGATTCGCGTGCTTGACGACCGCGACGCAGGGCTGGGTGAAGTCGTAGGCGGCGCGGCGGGCGGCGTCGGTGTCGACGTAGTTGTTGTACGACATCGGCTTGCCGTGCAGCTGTCGCGCCTGCGCCAGCCCGGGGGGCGCATCCCGGGAGGCATAGAGGGCCGCGCGCTGGTGCGGGTTCTCCCCGTAGCGCAGGACGTCGGCCCGCTCCCAGCTCGCACCCACCCAGGCCGGGAAGCCGTCGCCTCCCGGGTCGGGTGCGACAGCGGAGCCCAGCCACGAGGCGACCGCGATGTCGTACGACGCGGTGTGCGCGAACGCCTCGGCCGCGAGCTGCTGGCGTTCGGCCAGCTCGAACCCGCCCGCGCGCACAGCGTCGGCCACCTGCCCGTAGCGCTCGGGTGAGACCACGACGGCGACGCTCGCGTGGTTCTTCGCGGCGGCCCGCACCATCGCGGGGCCGCCGATGTCGATCTGCTCCACCACCTCGTCCTCGCCGGCTCCGGTCGCGACCGTCTCCCGGAACGGGTACAGGTTGACGACGACGAGCTCGAAGGGCGCGATGCCGAGGTCGTCCAGCTGCTGCTGGTGCTCGGGGCGGCGCAGGTCGGCCAGCAGCCCGGCGTGCACGTGCGGGTGCAGGGTCTTGACCCGCCCGTCGAGCGCCTCCGGGAAGCCCGTCACCTCGCTGACCGGCGTGACCGCGAGCCCGGCATCCGCGAGCGCCTGTGCCGTCGAGCCCGTCGACACCACCTCGACCCCGGCCTGTGCGAGCACCCCGGCCAGCTGCGCGAGCCCCCGCTTGTCGTACACGCTGACGAGCGCGCGGCGAATGGGGCGGCGGGTCATGCTGGCTCCTCGGGTTCGGCTGGCGGGGACTCGTGGGCGAAGCTCGTGACCAGGCGGCGGATGGTGTCGACGTAGAGCACCCGCTCCATCGCCTGGATGCGCTCGCGCAGGCTGTCCTCGGTGTCACCCTCCTGCACGGCAACGGCGGCCTGCGCCAGCACCGGGCCGGTGTCGACGCCCTCGTCGACGAGATGGACCGTGCACCCGCTGACCCGAACACCGTAGGCGAGAGCGTCGCGGATCGCATGCGCCCCTGGAAACGCCGGGAGCAACGAGGGGTGCGTGTTGACCATGCGAAAGCGGCGCACCACGGCCGGCCCCAGCACCTTCAGGTAGCCCGCAAGGACTACGAGGTCGGGTCGCTGCGCGGCGATGGCGTCGCCAACCTGTGCGTCAAACGTCGACCGGTCGGTCGCGTCCTCCAGCCGGATCGTCCAGGTCGGGATGCCGGCGGCCTGCGCCCGGGCCTGCGCGCCCGTACCAGGCCGGTCGGTGCCGACGGCGACCACCTCGGCACCGAACGTCTGGTCCTGAGTGGCGTCGAGCACGGCCTGCAGGGTGGTTCCCGAACCGGAGGCAAGGACGACCAGGCGAGCCGTCATTCTCCGTCGGCTACCGGAGCGCCCGCGGCCTCGCCCGCGGCCTCGCCCGCGGCCTCGGCCTCGGCCTCGGCCTCGGCGAGGATGCCACCGGCGTTGCTCTCGTGCGCTCCACCGGCAGCGATGGGGTCGTTCTCGGCGTCCTTGGCGGATCCGGTCACCCCGGTGGGCGCGGCCCCCTCATCGCCGTCCGCCACCTCGCCACCGGCCGCCACCCCGGTGCGCGCCGCCGGGTCGATAGCTGCCAGCGCAGCGGCTGCGCGCTCGTCGGCTCGTGCGGCAAGGCGCCGGCGCAGCGCCACGACAGCGACGTAGGCCAGCGCTCCGAGACCGACCAGACCCGCCGCGGCCAGGCCGGCACGCCACGGCGAGGGTCCGACCGTGGACAAACGCCCGCGCACCAGCGGCCCACCGGACAGCGCCGCCATCGCAGTCACGAGAACCCCGGCCACGGCGGTGGCACCGGAGCAGACCACCGCCGAGTGACTCAGCCGGAGGGGGCCCGCCTCGGCCTCGACCCAGCGCAGCCCGACCCGCGCGCCGAGCACGCCCGCCAGCACGGCGACGAGCAGGACCGCAGCGGCCCAACCAGGCGGGCGCCCGGTGGGAAGCGCGGCAACGAGCGGGATGCCGGGTGTGACGCCCAGATGCGTCGAGAACGGCCCGACGGCCGTTCCCGCCCCGACCGAGAAGCCGGTGCCGAGCAGGTAGGACATCCCCCACACCACCGCGTTGGGGAGCAGGCACACGCTGATGGCGAGCAGGCCGGTCGCCCCCACCGCGCCGCTACCCGTCTCCCGGGCGATGCTGCTCCCCGCGCCACCGTGCACGGCAAGGGAGGCGCCGGCCAGCAGCGCCCCGCCCGCGACCAGAACCAACACCGACACGCCCGCGGCCCGGAACACGCCTTCGAGCAGCAGGGGACCATTTCTCCACGGGCGCCAGGGACAGGCGCCACAAAGGACGCAACCGCTGGCCAGGACGAGCGCCCCCAGGGCGGCCCGCCAGGGAGCCGCCGACACCGAGGTCGTGCCGCTCACCTCGGCCACCGCTGCCGCCACAGCTGCGTAAGGCAGCGCGACGGCGGCCACGCGCGCGGGCGCCTGCCGCGGACGCCCAGCAGGGAAACGCTCCCCCATCCGGCGCCCTGCGCGCACGAGCAGCGCAGCAATCAGCACGCTGAGGCCGAGCGGGACCAGTCCGACCGTCGACTGCGCTCCCGATGCCTGCGAGACCCGCAGGCCCGCGCCGTGAGCCGACAGCCACAGGCCAGCTGCAGCTCGCAGCGCCGGAGCCAACGACGGCCCCTCCTGGGGCTCCAAGGCCCACAGCAGGACGACCGGGACGATGACAGCAAGCAGACCGAAACCGACCGCAGCCGCGGCGGAGCCCGCTGCGGCCGCGACGATCGAGGAGGCCGACGGGCGTGGCTCAGGCGGGGCAGGGCCCCGACCGGACGCGGGCCTGACGAGCAGATCGGTCACGGTCTCGACCCTCGCACGGGCGGCGGCTCACGCCTGCCCGGCACGCCGACACCCGCCGCACACCGAGCGGCCGCCCGAAGGCGGTGTGGCGGCACCCTGCCGTCAGCGCGAGCGCATGATCTGCCGTCAGCGCGAGCGCATGATCTCGGCCATGAGCCCGGCAGTCTGGCTGGGCGTCTTGCCGACCCGCACCCCGGCCTTCTCGAGCGCTTCCTTCTTCGCCTGAGCGGTGCCGGACGAGCCGGAGACGATGGCGCCGGCGTGGCCCATCGTCTTGCCCTCGGGCGCGGTGAAACCGGCGACGTAGCCGACGACCGGCTTGGAGATCTTGGCCTCGATGTGGGCCGCCGCCCGCTCCTCGGCGTCGCCGCCGATCTCGCCGATCATGACGATGGCGTCGGTCTCGTCGTCGGTCTCGAACGCGTCGAGGGCGTCGATGTGCGTAGTGCCGATCACCGGGTCGCCGCCGATCCCGACGCAGGTCGAGAAGCCGAAATCGCGCAGCTCGTACATCATCTGGTAGGTCAGGGTGCCGCTCTTGCTGACCAGCCCGACGCGCCCGCCGGGGGTGATGTCGGCCGGGATGATGCCGGCGTTGGACTTGCCGGGGCTCGCGATGCCGGGGCAGTTGGGGCCGATGATGCGGGTGCCGCCCACCTCCTGCGCGTGGGCCCAGAACTCGGTGGTGTCGTGCACGGGAATGCCCTCGGTGATGACGACGCACAGCGGGATGCGGGCGTCGATCGCCTCGAGCACCGCTGACTTGACGAAGCGCGGCGGCACGAAGACAACCGACACGTCGGCACCCGTCTCGCTCATCGCCTCGCCGACCGACCCGAACACGGGCACGCCGTCGACGTCCTGACCAGCCTTGCCCGGCGTCACCCCGGCCACCACCTGCGTCCCGGCGGCGCGCATCCGGCGGGTGTGCTTGGTGCCCTCGCTGCCGGTGATGCCCTGCACCAGGATGCGGGAGTTCTCTGTCAACCAGATCGCCACGAGTCTGCCTCTCCTAGCGGCTGGAGGCCGCGAGCTCGGCGGCCTTCCTGGCCGCACCGTCCATCGTGTCCTCGAGGTGCACCACGTTCAGGTTGGCCTCGTCGAGGATGCGCCGCCCCTCGATGACGTTGTTGCCGTCGAGCCTGACGACGAGCGGCTTGTTGGCGCTGCCCTTCAGCATCGCGAGTGCCTGGACGATGCCGTCGGCCACGGCGTCGCAGGAGGTGATCCCACCGAAGATGTTGACGAACACCGAGCGCACGCTGGGGTCTCCGAGGATGATCGACAGGCCGTCGGCCATCACCTGCGCGGAGGCCCCGCCGCCGATGTCGAGGAAGTTGGCCGGCTTCATCCCGCCGAACTCCTCGCCGGCGTAGGTGACGACGTCGAGCGTCGACATCACCAGCCCGGCGCCGTTGCCGATGATGCCGACCTGGCCCTCGAGCTTGACGTAGTTGAGGTCCTTCTCCTTGGCCAGCTGCTCGATCGGGTCGACGGCGCTCTTGTCCTCGAACGCGGCGTGCTCCGGGTGGCGGAAGCCGGCGTTCTCGTCCAGGGAGACCTTGCCGTCGAGCGCCACGACCTTGCCGTCACCGGTGAGGATCAGCGGGTTGACCTCGACGAGGGTCGCGTCCTCGCGGACGAAGACCTGCCACAGCTTCTCGAGCAGCTCGGCGGCACCGTCGAGCGCGGCCTCGGGCAAGTGGCCCTGCTCGGCGATGCTGCGCGCCATCGCCCGGTCGACGCCCTTCAGCGGGTCGACGGGCACGCGGGCCAGCATCTCGGGCTTGGTCGCTGCGACCTCCTCGATCTCCATGCCGCCCTCGGAGGAGCACATGGCGAGGAAGGTGCGGTTGGACCGGTCGAGCAGGAAGGAGGCGTAGAACTCCTCGGCGATGTCGCTGGCCTGCTCGACGAGCACCTTGTGCACGGTCAGGCCCTTGATGTCCATCCCGAGGATGTCCTCGGCCTTGGCCTGGGCGTCACCGGAGTCGGCAGCGACCTTGACGCCGCCGGCCTTCCCGCGCCCGCCCGCCTTGACCTGGGCCTTGACCACGACGCGCCCGGTCAGCTCGTCGGCGATCGTGCCGGCCTCGGCGGGGGTCGTCGCCACCTTGCCGGTGGGGACCGGGACGCCGTACTGGGCGAAGAGCTCCTTCGCCTGGTGCTCGAAAAGATCCACGAGAACAGACCCTATCGGCCGGGTGCGACAACGCCTCTGCGGGGTCAGCCGCTGGTGGCGGCCCCCACGTGCCCGCGCACCCAGTCGACGATCTCGGAGGTGCGGGCGCCCGGCGTGAACACCTCGGCGACCCCCATCTCCTTGAGCTCGGTGATGTCGTCCTCGGGGATGATGCCGCCGCCGAAGACGACCACGTCGTCGGCGCCCCGCTCGCGCAGCAGGTCGACGACCCGGCGGAACAGCGTGAGATGCGCGCCCGACAGGACCGACATGCCGATGGCGTCGGCGTCCTCCTGGACCGCGGCCTCGACGATCTGCTCGGGGGTCTGGTGCAGCCCCGTGTAGATGACCTCCATCCCCGCGTCGCGCAGGGCGCGGGCCACGACCTTGGCCCCGCGGTCGTGCCCGTCGAGGCCGGGCTTGGCCATGACGATGCGGATGCGTCCGCCGGCCGCCTCGGGGGACACGGGAGACACGGGAGACACGGGAGACACGGGAGACACGGGAGACACGGTCATCGCGCTGCGCCTTCCTTGCTGTTCGGCTAGTCGGGCCGGTCTTGCTGTCCGCGCTACTGCGGTCCCAGCGTTACCGCGGGTAAGCCTGTGGGCGGCACGTCTCTACCGTGGGGCAGGCACGTACCGGCCGCAGCATCGCGGCGCCGTCATCCTAGCGAGGGGGTTGCTGCCATGGCCGACGGCGCGAGCGACTGGCGGCGCCGGCTGCTGGAGTCGGTCCGGCTCGAGCCCGAGTCCGGGGAGCCGGCCGATCCCCTGCACTGGCCGGGATACTCCGGACGGCAGGCGGTTCGCTGGGGGCACGCGCGGCTCGGCGAGGTCCGGGCAGTCGTCGCCGCGTGGGACTTCGGCGTCCAGGGCGGCAGCTTCGGCGAGCGTGACGCGACAGCCTTCCTCGCCGCCGTCGACGCCGCGGTCGATCAGCAGCTGCCGCTGGTGTCGCTGCTGCGCAGCGGCGGTACCCGTCTGCAGGAGGGCATGGCGGCCCTCGTCGGGATGCCGCGGGCGACGCTCGGCATCCGGCGGCTCGCCGCCGCAGGCGTGCTCCACGTCGCCGTCGCGGACCAGCCGACGACCGGCGGGGTCTGGGTGACCATCGGCAGCCGCGCCGACATCCGTGCCGCCGTCAAGGGCGCCGTCGTGGGGTTTGCCGGCCCACGGGTGGTCGAGGCCGTCACGGGCACCCTGCCTGCCCGGGGCGGCGCGGGCGCCAGCCACACGGCGGCCGCGGCCGCGAGCGCGGGGCTCGTCGACGCGCTCCTTGCCCCGGACGAGGTCCACCCCTGGTTGGTCCGCACACTGGCCGCGCTCGCCCCGGCGCCACGGTCTGCCGAACCGGCCGACTACGCCGAGCCCCCGGGCCCGCCCCGCGACGCGGCGGCCGACGGATGGGAGCAGGTGGAGCGGTCCCGCGCGCTTTCCCGGCCTTCCGGCGCGGAGCTGCTCGATGCCCTCGTGCCCGGCGGCATCCCGCTGTGCACCGGCGACGACACGGTCGCCGCGCGCATCGGCCAGCTGGCCGGGCGAGCGGGGCACGCCGCTGCCGGTCCCGTCATGGGCGTGGCGGTGGCCGCCCAGCGCGGCGGCTCGCCTACGGTTGCCGGCCTCGGCTTGCTTACCCGCGCCGCAGGGTTGGCCGGCAAGCTGCAGGTGCCGCTCGTGACCCTCGTCGACACTCCAGGCGCCGACCCCTCCCCGGCGCAGGAGAACGCCGGGATGGCAGCGGCGATCGGTGCCGCCATGGACGCGGTACTCGGGTGTCCGAGCCCCACCGTGGCGGTGCTGCACGGCGAGGGCGGCTCCGGCGGCGCGCTGGCCGCCGCGTGCACCGACCAGGTTCTGGTGACGACCCAGGCGTACTTCGCGGCTCTCGGTCCGGAGGGCGCAGCGGTGACGCTGCGTCGCCCGGCGCCTGAGGCGATGCGACTGATGGCGGTGCGTCCGGACGACCTGCTCCAGATGGGCTTCGCCGACCGCGTGATCGAGCCTGGCTCGGTGCGAGCGGCCGTGGCGCGAGCCCTCAGCGACCTGGCGAGCCTGACGCCGGACAGAAGCGACGCCCGCCACCGCAGATGGTCCCAGCCGCTCGCGGGGCGATTGATCAACAAGTAGGGTCCCCACGGGCTGCAGCGCCCAGTCGCTCAGCGGCAGCCGGAGTGACTCCTCGCATGGAAGCGGTGGCGACGTCAACGATGTCAACGATGTCAACGAGGTCAACGAGGTCAAGTCTTGTGTCCGGTCACGAGCGTCGGCTTGCCGCTTGCTGGTGGCAGCGACCGTCCTGCTGATGGCGGGCGGCACCCTCGCCGTCGGCGGCCTCCAGCCAGTCGTGCCCCTGCATCTGCGCACCGTGGCAGACGCGCGCCCGGCGCCGGCCCGGTCAGCCGCGGCGGAAGGGGCGGCGGATGGCAACGCGGACGACGAGGACCGGCTGCTGCGGCAGCTCGGCCGCCAGAGCGTGATCAACGCGCGGCGCACCTCAGAGAAGGCCGCGCGCGACCGCCGCGCCGCTGCCGACCGCCGCGCCGCTGCCGCCCGCCGCGCCGCCGCCAGCCGCGTCGCCGCCGCCAGCCGCGTCCTGGCAGCACGCGCGTCGCGGGACCATGCCCGCGCCGCACTGGCGGTGGCGGACTCGTACCTGCGGCCGACCAGTGGCCCGCTGACCCAGCCGTACGGCTCCCACCCCGGCATCGACCTGGCGCCGCCGTTCGGCACGCCGGTCGTCGCAGCGCACGCCGGCGTCGTCACCTTCGTGGGCGAGCAGGACGGCTACGGCAACCACGTCGAGGTCGCCCTGCCCGGCGGCTACCTGATCACCTACTCGCACCTGTCGGCTTTCTCCGTTGCCGTGGGTCAAGCTGTCCTCGCCGGGGCGCCGCTGGGAGCGGTCGGCAGCACGGGGCTGTCGACCGGCCCGCACCTGCACTTCGAGGTCATGCTGCCCGGCCGGGTGCGCACCGATCCTGCAACCTGGCTCATGGCGCACGGCATCAGCGTCTGAGCGCCGCGTTGGAGGCCAACGAGCCCCACAGCTCAGAGCTTCTCCACCGGCGCGTAGCGCAGCAGCAGCTCGCGCACCCCCTCGGAGCCGAAGTCGATGGCGGCCCGAGCGCTCTCCGCGGCGCCGGACACCGCGGTGACGGTGCCGAGGCCGAACGTCGTGTGCGTCACGCGGTCACCTGGCACCAGCGAGGGGATGGGCCGCAGCCCGACGGTTCCGCGGCGGCCGGCCGTCCCCCCGATCGGGGCGATCCGCTGCGCAGCAGCGGCGGCGGCGGGCTGCGGCAGGCGCCGCCAGTCGACCAGCGCGGCCGGGATCTCGTCGAGGAACCGTGAGGCGGGGTTGTACGCGGTCTGCCCCCAGGCGCTGCGCACGCTTGCCCGGGTCAGGTACAGCCGCTGCCGGGCGCGGGTGATCCCGACGTAGGCCAGCCGGCGCTCCTCCTCGAGCTCCACGCTGTCGCCAAGGGTGCGCAGGTGCGGGAAGATCCCGTCCTCAAGGCCGGTGAGGAACACGACGGGGAACTCCAGGCCCTTCGCTGCATGCAGCGTCATCAGCGTGACGACTCCGCCGCCGCCCTTGTCATCGGGGATCTGGTCGGCGTCGGCGACCAGCGAGACCCGCTCCAGGAAGTCGGCTACGGTCCCGTCGGGCATCTGCTCCTCGAACTCGCGGGCAACCCCAACCAGCTCGGCGAGGTTCTCGACCCGCCCCTCGGCCTCGATCGATCCCTCGGCGGACAGCTCCGCGACGTACCCCGTCTGCTCGAGGATGGCCTCGAGCGCGACCGACGGCCCGTCGGCGAGCATCCCGCGCAGCCCGGTGAGCAGCCCGGCGAACTCGGTGACCGCCTTGGCCGAGCGGGTCGCCATCCCGGGCACCTCGGCCGCGCGGTCGACCGCCGTGGCGAAGGGCACCCGCTCGCGCTCGGACCAGGCCGCCAGCAGCGCTTCAGACCGGTCACCGATACCCCGCTTGGGGACGTTGATGATGCGGCGAAGCGAGACGGTGTCGGCGGGGTTGGCCAGCACCCGCAGGTAGGCCAGCGCGTCGCGGACCTCGCGCCGCTCGTAGAAGCGCACACCGCCGACCACCTTGTACGGCAGTCCGACCCGGATGAAGACCTCCTCGAACACCCGGCTCTGCGCGTTGGTCCGGTAGAACACAGCGACGTCGGCCGCTCGCAGCCCCTCGTCGTCGCAGAGCCTGTCGACCTCCTGGGCGACGAAGGCTGCCTCGTCGTGCTCGTTGTCGCCGACGTAGCCGACGACCTTCTCGCCGTCGCCCTGCGCCGACCACAGCCGCTTCGGCACCCGGCCCGAGTTGCGGGAGATCACCGCGTTGGCCGCCGACAGGATGGTCTGCGTCGAGCGGTAGTTCTGCTCGAGCAGCACCACGGTCGCGTCGGGGTAGTCGGCCTCGAACTCGTTGATGTTGCGTATGGTCGCGCCGCGGAAGGCGTAAATGGACTGGTCGGCGTCACCGACGACGCACAGCTCGGCGCGGCCCTCGCCCGTGCCGACCAGCTCACGGACCAGGACGTACTGCGCGTGGTTGGTGTCCTGGTACTCGTCGACGAGCACATGGCGGAAGCGGCGCCGGTAGTGCTCGGCGACCTCGGGAAAGGCCTGCAGCAGCTCGACCGTGGTCATGATCAGGTCGTCGAAGTCGAAGGCGTTGGCCTCGTGCAGCCGCCGCTGGTAGGACGCGTACACCTCGGCGAGCTGCTGCTCGGCCGGGTTCTGCGCCCGGGAGCGGGCGGTCTCCCAGTCGACGAGCTCGTTCTTGAGGTTGCTCACCTGGGCGGACAGCGCGCGCGGCGGGGTGCGCTTGGGGTCGAGGTCGAGCTCGCGGACCACCAGCGCCATCAGCCGCTGGGAGTCGCCGGCGTCGTAGATCGTGAACTGGCTGGTGAACCCGAGCCGCTTGGCCTCGGCGCGCAGGATGCGGACGCATGCGGAGTGAAAGGTGCTGACCCACATCGCCCGGCTGCGCGCGCCCACCAGCGCCTCGACGCGGTCGCGCATCTCGCCGGCTGCCTTGTTCGTGAACGTGATGGCGAGGATCTGCCCCGGCGAGACGCCCCGCGCACTGAGCAGGTAGCCGATCCGCCGGGTCAGCACGCGCGTCTTGCCCGAGCCCGCGCCGGCGACGACGAGCAGCGCGCCGCCCTCGTGGACGACGGCCTCGCGCTGCTGGGGGTTGAGGTCCTCCAGCAGCCGCGCGGTCCGGTCCGTGGACGGCGCGATGCCGGGGAGCGCGACTGCCGTCATAGCCATCGATCGTACGTTCGAGCGAGGGTGGTGAGCGCTCGCCCCGCCGAGGGTGGGGGCAGCCGGATACCGTCGCTTCGTGCCCCTTGCCGACGCTCAGGTCGAGCGCGCTCTCGCGATCGCCGCGCACCCAGACGACCTCGACTTCGGGGCGGCCGGCACCATCGCCGCCTGGGTCCGCCGCGGCATCACCGTCTCCTACTGCATCGTGACCAACGGCGACGCCGGCGGCTTCGACCCGACGGTCGCGCGCCCTGACATCCCCGGGATCCGCCAGCGCGAGCAGTGCGATGCGGCAGCAGCCGTCGGGGTCACCGACGTGGCCTTCCTCGGGTATCCCGACGGGCGCGTCGCTCCCGACCTCGCGCTGCGCCGCGACCTGGCTCGCCAGATCCGGAGGGTGCGGCCGCACCGGGTGATCGCCCCCTCCCCGGAGCGCAACTTCGAGCGGGTCTTCGCCTCGCACCCCGACCACCTGGCCACCGGTGAGGCATCCCTCTGCGCCGTCTACCCCGACGCCCGGAACGCCTTCGCCTACCCCGAGCTGCTGGCCGACGAGGGTCTCGACGCCTGGGTGGTGCCGGAGGTGTGGCTGCAGGGCGGGCCGGCAGAGCGGACGACGACCTACGTCGACGCCACGGACGCCTTCGAGGCCAAGCTTGCGGCCCTGCGGGCGCACGTGTCGCAGACCGAGCACATGGACGACCTCGAGGCGCTGCTGCGCTCGTGGATGACCGGGGTCGCATGGGCCGGCAAGCTGGCGCCCGGACGCCTAGCGGAGGGGTTCCAGGTCCTCGACACGGGCGAGTAGCGGCGCCGGTGGGCGGCCGACGGCACCTCCTGCCGGGCGCGGGTGGCAGCCCCGACAGGCCGGGCCTCGATACTCTGGTAGTTGCAGTCGGAAAGGTCGCGCCGGCGCGGCCTCGGCTGCCGTCGACCACCCGGGGAGCCGCAGGCACGTGAGCGAGCACGACAAGCCCAGGGGGGCCACCAGGCACCTGACCGGGCTCGGGCTCCTGCTCGCGCTGCTGGCCGCCGCCGGGCTGCTGGTCGCAACGATCGCCACGCCGATCGTCCTTGGGACCGGCCTCGCGGCCAAGACCACGGCCGACCACTTCGATGGCCTGCCGACCGACCTGCCCGACCCCGTGCTCGGCATCGACAGCAAGATCGTCGCAGCCGACGGCAGCCCGATCGCCACGCTGCACGGCACCGAGAACCGGCTCCCGGTCCGCATCGACCAAGTGCCCAAGGTCATGCAGCAGGCCATCGTCGACATCGAGGACTCCCGCTTCTACGAGCACCACGGCGTCGACTACAAGGGCCTGGCCCGGGCCGCCCTCAAGAACACCGAGGCGGGCGGCGTACAGCAGGGTGGGTCGACCCTGACCCAGCAGTACGTGAAGAACGTGCTGCTCGACGCCGCCTCGACGCCCGACCAGCAGCAGGCCGCGACCGGCAAGTCGATCCAGCGCAAGGTGCGCGAGGCGCGCTACGCGCTGGCGCTCGAGCAGCGCTGGCCCAAGTCCAGGATTCTCGAGGGCTACCTCAACATCGCCTACTTCGGCAACAACGCCTACGGCATCGGGGCGGCGGCGCAGCGCTACTTCGGCGAGACGGTCGAGCAGCTGACGCTGCCGCAGGCCGCGCTGCTGGCCGGCCTAGTCCAGGGGCCGTCGCAGTACGACCCATTGCGGCACCCGAAAGCGGCGGCGGTGCGCCGGGCCGAGGTGCTCGTCCGGATGCGGCAGCTCGGCGCCATCACCCCCGCCCAGGAGACGGCTGCTCGTACCAGCCCGCTGGCCCTGAAGCCGACCCTGCCCCCGACGGCGGGCGACCCGTGCCTGGAATCGTCCGCCCCGTTCTTCTGCGACTACGTCCGCCAGAAGCTGCGCGCCGACAAGGCACTCGGCGCCACGCAGGCCGAGGTCGACCACCGGCTGCTGCAGGGCGGCTTGACGATCAAGACCAGCTTCGACCCGACCATCCAGCGCTCGGCCCAGCAGGCGATCGACGGCGTGGTCGAGAAGGGCAACCGTGCCGCCGCCGCCGAGGTGATGGTCAAGCCGGGCACGGGCGAGGTCGTGGCGATGGCGGTCAACCGCGACTACGGGACGGGCGTGGGCCAGACGACGGTCCCGCTGCCCATCCAGGCCGCCTTCGGGCCCGGCTCCACCTTCAAGGTCTTCACCCTGACCGCTGCCGTCGCGCAGGGGCTGCCGCTGTCGACGACGATCTTCGCGCCAGCCTGCTACCAGTCGAAGGTCCTGAACAACCCGACCGATCCCCAGTCCGCGGGGTGTCCCAGCGGGTACAGCAACGCGGAGCCGGGGGAGGCAGCCACGCTCGCCGTCCCGGCGGCGACGTGGCAGTCGGTCAACACCTTCTTCGTGCAGCTGGAGGAACGCGTCGGCGTCCTCAACGTCGCCGCCATGGCCCGCACACTTGGCATCCCGGACAGCCGGCTCAGCAAGGTGGGCCCCGCTGACGGCTCGCTGACGCTCGGTGCCGACGTCGTCAGCCCGCTCGACATGGCGACGGCCTACGCCACCCTGGCTGCGCGGGGGCTGCGCTGCGACCCCAAGCCGGTCATGTCGATCACTTCCCCGACCGGGCAGCCGGTCGCGTTCACCGGGCCCGCGCCGTGCCGCCAGGTCATCCCGGCAGAGGTGGCCGACACGGTCACCAGCGTCCTTCAGGGGGTGCTCACGAACGGGACCGGGTACCCGAACGCGGCCGCCATCGGTCGACCGGCCGCCGGCAAGACCGGCACCAACGAGAACTTCAGCAGCGCGTGGTTCGTCGGCTACACCCCCCAGTTGTCGACAGCTGTCGAGCTCGGTGACCCCCGCGGCGGCCCCGGCCACCCGCTGAGTGACATCACCATCGGCGGCCAGACGTACTCGCACGTCTTCGGCGGCGACGTGCCCGCACTGATCTGGGGACGCTCGATGTACAACGCCCTGATCAACCAGCCGTACGCGCAGTTGCCGACGCCGGCATCAGCGGGGGGATGAGCGGGTGCTGCGAGCCAGGAGAGCCATGCCTCAGCCAGACGCTGGTTCCCACTTTGACGGGCCGGGCACACACTGATCCGTGAGTGCGGCGCCGGCATCCGAGACCGACCGTCTCGTCGGCGGCCGCTACCGGCTGCGCACCCAGTTGGGGCGCGGCGGCGCGGGCGTGGTCTGGGTCGCCGAGGACGAGCTGCTCGGTCGCGAGGTGGCGGTCAAAGAGTTCCTGCTGCCGTCTGGTGTCGGGGTCGAGGACCGCGCCGTCATGCTCGAGCGCGTGCTGCGCGAGGCCAGGGCGGCCGCGCGCCTGCACGACCCCTCCCTGGTCACCGTGTTCGACGTCGTCCGAGAGGACGAGCAGCCGTGGATCGTCATGGAGTACGTCCCGGGCCGGTCGCTGGCTGAGGTGGTTCGGGAGGACGGCCCCCTGTCC
>JAABUR0100006112.1_pt1 | contig 14915 bp, 15 predicted proteins | sample 5560091 | NCBI WGS metagenome assembly JAABUR01 (sample SAMN10711879, study PRJNA513375) | rock metagenome | isolation source: Antarctica rocks | place: Antarctica: Victoria Land, University Valley sud
CAACGGCGCGCAACTCGGCGACCGAAAACCCCTCAAGCAATGCAGCGTCTGGCAGCGACATGCAGGCTGTGAATCACGCTGCCATCCTCAACGCAACTCCCCCGCCCGGGAATCTGCCCCGGTTACCAGTCACAGACCCTAGTGCCCTGGAGTACCCGTGCGAACACCCGACCCCGTTGCGGAGGATATTCCTTGCCACGGCGCACCCTCCCAGCCGACGCGCCACGACATGCGACGCCGTATGGTGCCGGCAGGACCTGATTATTTGGGAAATTTGGCCATAGGTAGTATCCAGGTCGAGTTTGGCATATCAGGACGATCATAAGTCTTTGACAGCTTCGTTTTCATCTGGGAGTGGGACGCCAGCAACCGTTACTGCTCCGAGGAGCAGCCAACTGCGGAGACACCAGCGATCGCCAACTGCTCATGCTTGCCGCTTTTGGATGGCCGCAAGATATAGCTCTGGCCATCCTTATCCGCCGAACCCGCGCCAACGCGCGACCCGGAAGCCCGCGAGCCTTGATCCTGCCAGTTGCATCAGCAGCCTCTCGGCCCCATCCGCTTGCCCCGCCGCCCTCCACAGTAACAGCACCGTCAGCCCGAACACCACGGTGCTTATGCCACCGACTTCAAAGCCCCGCACCAGGTTGGACCCAAGCGAGCCGCTCCCCGCCTGCCATCCGAGGCCGGACCACTTCACTGCCGCGGCAGCCAGCCCCGTAGCGACCACGACCCGGGCCAACCCGCCCAGCGCCGGCCGCAGCCGGACGGCCCCGGTGCCGCGTAGCAGTGCCAGGAACATGACCGACTCCGCCGCCACGCACCCGGCCGTCACGGCACCGATAATGACCGGGTCGGAGGTCAGCGACACCACCGTCACGAGTGTTCCCAGCTTGACCGCCGATGCAATCACATTGGCCACGAAGTTCCGCTGCACATGCCCGTTCGCGACCAGCGCCGCGCTGCAAATCCAACTGTATGGCGAGAACACGCACAGCCACGTCAGCACAGCGGCGATAGGCCATGCTTCCGCCCATTTCGCTCCCAGTAAGACTTCGATGACCGGCCCCGACGCCGCCGACACGCTCAGCACGAGCGGCGCCACGCCCAACAGAATGATGCCCGCCACCTTGGGCGCATGGTGGACGGATGACTCGCCGTCTTTCTGCGCGCGGGCGAATGCGGAAAACAGCGCGTCTGATGCCGGCGCGACCAGCTCTGTGACCGGCAGCAGTGCGATTTCAAACGCCAGTAGATAAAGGCCGAGCTTCGCCGGGCCGAATGTTGGCCCAAGCGCGAAGGGGTCGCACCGGTCCCACACAAGGCTCGCCGCCGCCGTCAGCCAGGTCCAAAAGGAGAAGCGCGCCAGCTCCCGCCACCGCGCCAGCCGCAGCCGCGGCCGGAACGGGTGCATCCAATAGCTCATCGCGACCCGCGACACCGACGACACGCAGATGCCCGCCAGCAAGGCCCAATAGCTTTCCCAGGCCAGCGCGCAGCCAATGGTGGTGAAAAACCCAGCCAGCCGCGTCGCCAGGTTCACCTTGAACTGCGCGTCAAACCGCATGGCGCGGCGGTATTCGGCCATCCCCACGTTCTCCAGCCCATTCAGGGCTGTAAGCCCGGCCAGCACCAGCACGACCGGCTGCAGCCGTGGCTCCGCGAACCACCAGGCCGCGGCCGGGGCACCGGCCGCAATCACCAGGGCCGTCACGACAGCCCGGCCCAGTTGCAGGGTGAAGGCGGTGTGGTGCAGATCGAACCCATCCTCCCGCCGGCGCACCAGTGCATCCTGCAGGCCGAGTTGCGACAGCGCTTCCACCCCCGCCGAGAACGTCGTTGCCATGGCTACCAGCCCGAAATCCGCCGGCATGAGCAGCCGTGCCAGCACCAGCGTGCTCACCAAGCCGAGCGACCGGGTCACCACGCGCCACAGCAGCAGCCACGCCGTGCCGATCACCGTCTTGCGCGCCAACGAACCTCGAGTAACGGAAACATCATCGTTCATGGACGAAGCGGAACCTCGAAAAGCAGCGGGTGGCCATCCACACAGGCACGCTGCAAGCTACGTACCGCTTCAAGACTCGCTCGGGTAACGGGGGCCTGACGAGGCGATGGCGCGGCTGAATGCAAGGTGACATCGTTTACGCTGCTACACCGTGCGCCGGTGCGCGTGAGCCACAAGCAACTTGTCAGTCTGCTTTGCCGCGCGGCCCGGACGCAACGTCAGCAGCATATCGCGGAACAACGCATCCGCAGCGACCGGCATCGGACAGTTGCGGAGCTCGTTCAGCACCGGCGTATCACAGTTGCGGGAGCCAACTCTAGCCCCAGCACGCTTCCCCGGACGACTTGGCCGCAGGAGGCGTCTGCGGCCCGCCAATCGGACAGGTTCTCAAAGGGGTACAGCAGCATCACCGGCGCAAGCCGCCGGCGTGCCATTACTGACCGCCGGCGGTTGGGAAACAGCGCAGCGAAATGCCTTTGGCGGACAACGGGCCAAGGGTGTCGCACATTGAAAAGCAATCTTACCAGACCTTCCAAGGTGCTGCTTTGCTTGCCCAAAGCTCTTCAAGATGTTTTTTGTCGCGCAACGTGTCCATGGAATACCAGAACTCTTCGTGCTGGAAGGCCATCAACTGTCCGTCCCGAGCAAGCTTTTCCAGCGGCTCACGCTCGAAGACTGTGCTCTCACCGTCTATGTAGTCGAACACACGGGGCGAGAGTACGAAGAAGCCGCCGCTTATCCAGCTCTCGCCGCCGAGTGGCTTCTCGTTGAAAGTTCGGACTTGGCCATTCTCGATGTCGAGCGAGCCATAGCGTGAAGGGGGGCGCACGGCAGTGACGGTCGCAATGCAACCGTGCGAGGCATGAAACTCCGTCAGCTTGCGGATGTCGAGCGCGGCTACCCCGTCGCCATAAGTAAGATAGAACGGCTCATCGCCGATATGCTCGCGCAACTGGGCAATCCGGCCACCGGTCATCGTGCTTATCCCAGTGTCCACCAGGGTAACTTTCCAAGGCTCGGCGGTCCGCTTCAGCGTAGTTACGGTATTGTAGGCGAGGTCCACGCACACATCGGCCGCGTGCATGTGATATTCGGCGAAATACTGCTTGATCATGTGGCCCTTGTAGCCAAGCGGCAACACAAAATCGGTGACGCCGTGCGCGGCATACATCTTCATGATGTGCCACAGCATCGGCCGACCGCCAATCTCAACCATAGGCTTCGGCCGGGCCTCGGTTTCCTCCATGAGACGGGTGCCATAACCGCCAGCAAGGATGACAGCCTTGCGAATCTTCATTTCTCGCTCCAATTCCTGCCAAAGGACGTATTTTCGTGCAATCACAAGCGACGCTGCACCCTGTTTTCCTGAGGACTAGCCGGTCCATCGCAGATCGGGCGAGAGGCGTCTCTCGTCGAGGTGGGCCGCCAGCGTCCTGAGGCGTATGCTGGACGACTCTCGAAAGCCACGATCCTTGAACCCGATAGTGTGCAGGCCGGCAACGATGCCTCGTATGGAACTTGCCAAATCCTCGCGGGGCTGGTGCTCCGGGGCGAGTGAGCGGAAAAGGGAGAAGTCCACGCGGTAGGACCGGAGATCGGGCGGTGCTTCCGTGTTGATGCTGACGCGCGTGCCCGGCACCTGGTGCGCGACCGCTTCGGCCAGATCTCGGACCTGGTGGTTCCGGGTGTCCGAACCGGCATTGATCACGAGCATCGGGCCGCCCTGTCCAGGCTCGCGCAACACCGCCCACTCGATAGAGCGTGCCATGTCGCGCACGTCGATTAGCGGGCGCCAGGGCGTTCCGTCGCTCAACACCGTAATCTCGCCGGCAGCCAGAGCGCCTGCCGCAAAATCGTTCAGCACGAGGTCGAGGCGGAGCCGGTCCGACATGCCGCACGCGGTGGCGAAGCGCAGGCACGTTACGGTCATGCCGGGCAGGTCCCGCTGCCGCAAGCCTTCCTCGGTGGCGATCTTGGAGCGGGCATATGCCGTAAGTGGGTTCACGGCATCGCCCTCGCGACGTGCCCCGTCCCCAGCGGAGCCGTAAACGCTGCAGCTTGAGGCGAAGACGAAGGCGCGTACGCCAGCCTGGTGGGCCTGCTCGGCCACGCGCAGACTTGCATCGCGGTTGATGGAGTCTGTGGCCTTCTCGAAGCGGCTACCCATTGGATCGTTGGAAATGGCGGCAAGATGTATTACTGCATCCACATCCTCCAGCAACCCTTCGGGCAGGTCCCGCACGTCACCGAAGTGCTGAGCATCGAGAAGAGTCTCTGGGAGGGGACCAGGCGTCGTCAGGCAGTGGGCGAACAGACCACTATCAAAGCCCAGCAAAGTCGCACCTGGAAAGCGGTCGCGCAAATGGCGCACCACCACCGGTCCGACGTAGCCCATGTTACCCGTGATCAAGATTCGCATGTTGGTTGCTTTCTCAAACGATTGCTGCCGCGAGGCTGCTGTTCGCGCGATGATCGCTCGTTCCGGAGATGCTCCGTCTGGGCGGGAAAAGCACGTCCTGTTCCGCCCTCAGCAGATCGATCAGTCGGCCCGGCGGGAGTTGCACGTCGGCATAGGTCAGCACCGCATCTTTCGGTACGTCTCGGCTCAGGCGGCATCCCTCGGCGAGGCCCATCGGAAGCAACCCTTCCGCGCGTGACACCGAGTAGGTTTCGCACTGTCCGTAAGTCGCATAGCCGCCGAGGCCATCCACGACGTCACCCGCCCGGAGATCCGCCTTCGCGGTTGCCACCACGTCCACCCGCGGGCCATCAGCCGGCTGTAGCACCGCGTCGCCGAACAGCACCGCGCGGGCAACCGAGAACGGCACTTCGAAGTGGCAGAGGTGGTAGGGGGTGTAGAAGCTGTAGAGCGGTCCCTCGCCGAGCTTGTAAAGATTCAGGTAGTGCTGCTGCCCCGGGTCGTCGTGGGTGGCAAGCACGAACACGCCGGGACCGGGCTTAGCGCCCACCACGTAGTCCACCACGCCGCCGAGGCGCTTCAGCTCCTCCACGTCGTATGCCCGTGTCAGCTCATCCACGTGGCCGGCGTGGTCACGCCCTAACATCCCGCGCCGGGCCACGGTCATGCCCGTGGCGTTGGCGACAATCGCCTGCTCGAAGCTGATCTTGGTTCCGTCGGCGAAGCTGGTGACCATGTAGGGGTTTTGTCCCCACCGGGCGGCAAAGCCCGCCTGGGTCGTGGGCGTGCGATACGGGTCCTGCAGGCCTTTGATGTTGCCGCAGACCAGTGGGGTGAGACCGATGGAGCGGACAAAGCGCCACAGGTTGGCCTGCACCCCGGGCTGATCGCCGTCGCATCCTGTCAGAATTACCCCGGCGGCATCTGCGCGGCGGCGAAGCAGCGGTCCGATGGTGCCATCCAGCTCTGCATTCATGGAAACCAAGTGCTTGCCACGCTCGACGGCTCGCAAGGTAACGCGTGCGCCGTGCTCCACGGCACCCGTGGCGTCGATCAGGCAGTCTATGCCACCCGCGTCGCAGAGGAGGAACGCGTCGTCAGTCACCGCCGGCACCGCACGTCGGATGCAGTCCTCAAGAGCCGCCGTGGTGGACACGGTTTCTGTTTCCCCGCATCCCGCCTCGGCATAGGCACGAACAGCGTTGCCGAGGCTCCGGTTGGCGATGGCGACGAGCCGCATGCCGGGAACTGCGTTAGCGATCTGGCGGGCGATGCCGCGCGCCATAAAGCCCGCGCCGAACATGCCCACTTTGATCGGGTCGCCTGCGGCCGCTCGTTTGGCAAGCGCCGTGTCAACGATGATCAAGCGACCTCCTCCGTGCGGAGCAGGCCACACAGGCGCTCGCTTTCGGGATGCGTTGCGTCGTAGGACGGCCAGGCGCCGTCCTTGTCCGACATCTCAGCCGGCTGAGTCGGCCAGCGAATGCTGAGCCAGGGGTCGTCAAAGCGCACCCCGCGCTCCTGCTCCGGCGCGTAGGGCGTGCTGGCGAGATACAACGCTTCAGCGTTGTCAGTGAGCGTGAGGAATCCGTGGGCACAGCCGCGGGGCACATACATCATCGAGCGGTTCTCCGCGCTTAGTTCAGCGCCGAACCATTGGCCATAGCTGGGCGAATCCGGGCGCAGGTCGGCCACTACGTCGAACAGGGCGCCGCGGATGCAGCGCACGACCTTGACCTCGGCCGCTGGCGGCATTTGGTAGTGCATGCCCCGCAGCGTGCCCTTCCGGGCGGTCAGAGAGTTGTTCATCTGCACGAAGCCGGTCTCAAGCCCGTGCTTTCCAAATTCCTGAGCGCAGAAGAAGCGGGCGAAGAAGCCGCGATCGTCTCCACGTCGCTCAAGTTCGATCAAAAATGTGCCATCGACGGGCGTCGGATGAAATATCAAGATACCACCATGCTCTCAACCCTCTTATGGCCATATATCTTGACAAGGTCCAGTCCAAAGATTAAGAAGACTATCATAAAATCGGCAGGCTTGTTAATATGTGTTAGAAGGATCTTAACGGCCCTGCTGAGGGACAGGAGGCTAGTTTGGCAACCAAAGACTTCGATGCAGACCTGTTCCGTCACGCACTCCAGTCGGATGCCGTCCATCGGCAAGATGCAACTTAAGCAAGATAAGGAAGCGTATCTTGATGGCCCAAGTGACGGTTGGCATACCGGTCTACAACGGAGCGGCAACCCTGCGCCGTGCAGTGGAAAGTATCCTCGCGCAGACGCACCCCGCTGCACTGGTGCATATTTCCGACAATGCCTCGACAGATGACACGGCAGCCATCGCCGAGGCGCTAGCAGCGGAGCACGAGAGGGTTGTTTTCACTCGCCATCCGGTCAACTTGGGCTACTCCGGCAACTTCGGCTTCGTCCTTGGGAAAGCCGAAACCGACTACTTCATGTGGCTCGCCGCCGACGACCACGTCGAGCCTACCTATCTCGAGCGTACGCTGGAAGCGCTGGAGGCCGATCCCGGCCTTGTCGCCGCCGTGTCCCAAGCCCTCTTCGTGCGCCCGGACGGGACAAGGCGCCGCGTGGAGGGCACCTACTCGCTCCTTGCAGATCCCATAACCAATCTGGCCGTTTACTTGAGCAAGCCGAGCGACAACACGCGGCTTTTCGGCGTATACAGGACTTGGGCGCTCCGGTCGGCGTTCCCGCCGCGCTACTTCCACGCCTACGACTGGACCGTCGCCGGAGGGACGCTGCTTTATGGCGGGCACCTGGAAATTCCGGAAACGTTGATGGTGCGGGATGAGACGCCCAGTGAGGCCTACGTCAGGGCGGTCCGCCGGGACAACCCCACCACGCTCGGACGGTTGTTTCCCGTCCTGCACATGACGATGGACTTGGTCGTCCGGCAACGGATTCCCCTCCGCTGGCCGGTTCTCAAGGCAATGCTGAAACTGAACCTGGAGATGCACATGAATTATGTGCTGCTCTACCATCCCCGTTACGGCAACATCATCAGCCCGATCCTGCGCAAGCAACTGCTGTGGCGCCTGGCAGCTCGCCAGCCTCCATTCAACGCGCGCAATCCTACAGTGAGAGGGAGCAACAGCCTCCAAGGTCCCGGCCTCGACCATCCCGCAACAAAGTCCCGATCAGGCCCTCGGCCTGCCGGTACGCCAGGCGGAACACCGCGCGCAACGTGAGCGGCGTCAGAATGGCGAGCGGGGATTACCAGGGCTGCCCACCGCGCGTCGTGCGCGGATCGGCCGCCCAGGCTGCGACCGCCTCGTCGGTGAACCACACCGTCAAGCTGCCGCGCTGGCGCAGGCTGGCGTCGTAGGCTGGCCAGTTCGTCACCCGACGTCGCGCCCGCGGGATGTGACAGCGGCGGTTCTGGTTCAGCTTGAACGGCAAAGGGGAACATCCAGAGGTCAGGAGAGGAGCCGTTATAAAATAATCGCGCCTCTTGCTAATATTTGGTCGCTGAAATTGCTAGATTATCTTTTGAAGAGTGGCGCGTTTACTTTATGGCGGCTCCAGAGGGAGTCCAGCTTCTACTCTGCCCAGCTTCTCAGCACCAACCAGCCGATCCGTGCATAACGCTGCCACACCGTCCTGATCGCGGCCCATCGCGACCTCCGTCCAACAAGTTGACGGTGCCCCTGGTTTTACTCCGCCCCGCAACCTGGATTTGGACCGCCCTGTACATGCAACCTGACAGCGCCGTTATAGGCGTAGCCGCGCCGTATTCAGGGCGGGCATTGCGGCCAGCGTCACCAGCCCGGCATCCGGGAGCGGCCTGAAGTTGCCGGCCCAATACAACCGCGCCGGATCAACGCCGAACACACGCGTTCCCTGGATGTCCGGGACCGCCAAGGCCGATCCCGGCCCACTCTGGGCGTCACCTTGGCCGGATGCATTGAACAGCCCGCCTGGCCCACCGAACGGCGTCTCGTTCGTTGGCACACCCAGCATGGTCCAGTTGCGGATGCGGATACTGCTAGGGTGAAAAACTTGGCTTTCGCCGCTGAAATGGATACTGGCGGCGTTGCTGGCGCCTGCGCCTTTCTCCGTCACCAGCCCGTCAACATCCAGGTGACCGCCGTTGGGCACGTCCAGGCAATAGGAGGCGCTGCCCTTCCGGTCCAGCAAACGCGTGTTGCGGATGATCGTCCTCAACGCCCGTGATTTCGCCAGGTGGCCGACCCGCACGTCATGCGAATACACCCTATCCAGGGTCAGCTTGGCTATGCTGCCGATGTAGATGTTGTGCGTGAGGCCGGTGCCGCTACCGTTCAGCAGGAACTCGCTGTTTCGTATCACCAGCTCCGTTATCCCGTCCCCGCCCATGAGGCCATTGTCGCATCCCAGGGGACCACCGATCCGCACGTCGTCAAACAGGATGGTGTGCGGCGCGGCATTGGCCGCTGCCGGCTCGATCCGCACGGCGGCATAGTTGCCGTAGCCGTCCTGACGCCGGAAGCCGTCGAAGTTCAGGTGCCGGAAGGTCGCGTCAAACGCGCCCGTCACCCATGCGCCTTTCTGGTAGTAGAGCACCCCGTCGCCATAGCCATCGGTCACCAGGTCCGGCGCAACCTTCCCCGGCTCGCCCTCGATTACAACCGGACCTTGCAGGATGCCGTGATATGGCGGCCAGGCCGGGCGCTTGCTCCACCGACGGGAATATGTGTCGAAGTCGTTCTCATAATGCCTGGGTGGGGCGGGGCTGATGACCATATGCACCGGCGCAGCGGGATGCGCGCCCCAAAGCTGCACCAATCGCTCGCCTGCGTCGGTGATCTGCGGATACGGGTTGCCCGGCCCGACCAGCAACAGCATGGGAGAGTGGTCCGCGGGCTGGGCCGGAACCTTTGACTTCGGCATCGCCGGAACAGGACCCGTTGCGGGCACCACGTGGTCCGCCAAGGGGACGGTGAGGCTGCCATTCTCGTTCTCGACCATGCACGCTTCCCCGGCGAGCGTGATTGCCATGCTGGCCACCAGCTTGCGGCGGTAGAGTCCGCCGTCTGCGGTCTGCGGGATGGTGTCACCTATGGGCTTGTGGGTCATCGGGCGTGCTCCGGAAAGGTAGCCGGGCAGCACATGCTGATCAAGCAGGTGTCCGGCATCAACATCTACTCGCGCCGCGCTCTGGAGAGATGCGACCAGTTGGGCTTTCCTGTGGACAGGCATCGCGGTCGGATCCCTCTCCGAAAGGCCAGAACTCGTTGGAAACTTAGATGGCTCATATTGGGTTGCGGGGTGCTGCTGGGTTTGTCACGCGACCAAGCAGCCGATCAGGGCACCGAGCAGGGTTTTGCCACGTCGGCGCGCGTTGTGTATGAACTGGAAGAGGCCGAGGTAGAGCGGCCGCTTGTCCTGCGAGATGCCCCGGTGCGGGCGCAGCCAGGAGCGCAACAAGGACCAAAACCCGTTATTTGTGTCGACATGAACCTCGCAGAACCCGTCGCCGTCCTCGTCGCGGGTGTATTTGCCGGCCCCGTGGCAGACCGTCTTGTGCCCGTAGCCCCAAGCGGGCAGGCGGGCATAGATGCTGTATCCGTCCGTGTGGACGAGGGCGCCCGGGGCGCCCGCGGCGATGATGACCGGCTTGATCGTGGCCTGCTGCACGTTAGCCAGCATATGCAGGATGACCTATCTGCCACGCTGGATCAGCCCGAGGATCGGTGGCTTGTCCTTTTCCAGCGTGCCGCAGCATTGTTGCATGGATGATTTGTAAGTTTATCAGTGTTGCAGGCTACGCCAAAAGCACGTCTTGGGCCCAAAATGGTCTAAATCATTTCGAATTCGGAGATTTTCCAGGTTGTTGCGAGCTTTTATCATCCGCGCCTCGCCTACGCCGAAGGTATCTTGCTGAAATCATCCAATAGCCTCTCCGGACTCAACTGCTGGTCCATGCAACAGCGCCGCCGCGGCTGTTCTTCACCGACGCAGGTCTTGCGGCGCTGCGGATCATGATGGCCGACGCGCGCCTGGCCAACCCGGCCAAGTTCGCGCACGTCCGCCAGGAACTCGGCATCGACCCAGCCCCGCCACATGCCGCGGAGCCGTAATGCGGTCGCCCCGGCGAGAGGAGAACAGCCCCTCTCGCGACAGGCTGGTTCTCACTGGCCCGTTGATGCCGTATCAGGACGGTTCTGAACCACAAGGATTGCAGATGGCTCGGAGATCCAGCCCAAGCTCGGTCTCAGCGCACTCGAAGCTGTCCTCGATGGCCCAGCGGCAGCCCTCGACCTGGACCAGCTTCTCTGCGGCTGTTCCCGCAGGGCACCACGTGGTGAAGAACGCAAGCTTGCCGTCGGCCAGGCTGCGTCGGCTCAGCAGGCCACGGGTCCACAGGCCATCGTCCGCTGTGCCGTCCACAACGGCGCGCTCGGCTTCGGCTTCGGCCACCTTTTCGAACCAGTTCCCTCCCAGTCGCACCCGTCATGAGCGAAGGCGGGCGTAGCCCCTCAATCTCTGGACAGTCCCTTTTAGAAATGCTTGTATTGATCCGTGCATCACGGTCGCCCATAGTCTTAACCAGGGTCCGCCTGCACAGGAGGAAATAATGCCAGAGAGCGTATACAAGGTCATCGAACTCGTCGGGACCAGTACAGAGTCCTGGGAGAAAGCGGCCAAGGCTGCCGTCGAGCGCGCCGGCGAGTCGCTGCGCGATCTACGGGTCGCCGAGGTCACCGAGCAGGACATGCAGTTGAAGGACGGGAAGGTTGAACTCTACCGGGCAAAGGTAAAGGTGTCATTCAAGTACGAGAGTGCCGAGTAGCACGTCTCCGTATATCGGCGGAGTTTCAGATCCTGCCCGGCCGTGTTGTATGGGTCAGGGTTAAAACCGGAGCAAACCCAGGGGCAACGCATGAGATTTCCTGCCTGTGCGGTGCTGACGTTCAATGAATAGTCAGTCGTTAGCTGCAAGTTTTCCTCGCCCAGAACAGACCACACAAGAGCCATCCTTGGATGGCTTCTTAGTCCCGTCACTTCCTGCGTTGAACACCTGACTGCGCCCGGTTCATCGCAGTTTCAGCACAGGCGGGTGACGGTAGGGGCGATCGCTTTCTCAAGACATAGCAGCAGCCAGTCTTCGAACTCTGCTTCATGACTCATCTGCAAACTCCCGTTCACCACGAGCAAGGCGCACCCCTTCAAAGCGGAACGCATGGCCTGGTTCACTGGGGCGACGTTCAATTTCCACGCTGGCTTTAAGGAACTGGTCAGGGCCTATGCAGCCGTATTGCATGAAGTAGACGTGTAGGCGCAGTTACCCCCGCCCCGCTCGGGGTTCAGGCGATGCGAACGGAGATTGGGCGTCCAAGTTCCAGCATGCGGTTGAGCGCATGGACGGCCACGTCCACTTCGGTCGCCCGGCGCCGGTGCGTGCGCGAGCGCAGCCCGTCGCCGATCACCTGCTTGAACCCGCCAATGGCCGCCTCGGCCCGAGCCTGCCTCGTGTAGCCGGAGGCTTTCTGCCAGGCCGCGCGTCCGTGCTCGGCGATGGACTGTAGATGGCGGTCGCGCTGCGTGGGCGCAGTCACGGTCGTCTCGCTCGGCACTGCCGTAGACCGCGGCGGCAACGACCTCCTGGTCGCGGGCGCCGTCGGCGGTGAACGAGGCCCGAGGTCCTGGCACCTGATCGAGCAAGGGGCCAACCTCTGCACCGTCGTTCACCTCCCTCGTGGTCAGCGCCGCCGCGACGATCTGGCCGGTGTCGGCGTCCCAGTCGACGTGCAGCTTGCGCCATGACCGGCGCGTCTTGGTGCCGTGCTTCTCGACCAGCCACTCGCCGGCGCCGCAGGGCTTCAGGCCCGTGCTGTCCACTAGCAGGTGCAAGGGCTCGCCGTTCCTGTGCAGTCGCGGGCGCGGCACTTCTAGCGTTTCTGCCCGGCGGCAAAGGGTCGAGTGGTCCGGCACGGTGTGAAACAGCGCGGCATCAAAACCTGGGAGTATCGTGCGTTGACAACACGATACGACGCTGATCAGCGCCGAAGTTCACTGCTGATGCAAGGCAACTCAACAAATTGTGCTACGCGCGATAACCCATACTATCGCGCGTGGATGGGCCTGGCGAGAGACGGTTGGGGCCGATCGGCCCGCCTGCCGCCCGCCCCGGCGCCAGCCGCATTGTCGCGTACCCCTAGATCGCAAGAATGCCGTTACTGAACCTCTGCCAGTTGCGCAATGATGCCCTTGATCGCAAGACGAACGGCTTTGGGCTGCTTCCAGAAGTATCTTACATCGCAAGACGGGTATGGTCTTGGTGGCTGTCCGGACCGAGCGCGAGCTGACCGACTGACAGCCGGACAGCGTCATCAACTGATGGCAGGTGGACAGTATCGCAGCACCCGCGCCACGGAGGCCCGCGACCAGCGGTCGCTGCCACGCGGTGCTGGCAGCCGTGCCGCCTGTAGAGCCTGCGCGTAGTCTCCCAGCGAGAGCGCTCCAGCCGCACGGGCTGACGCGATTACTGCCCCATATGCCGTGGCCGCGCGTGCCTGGGCCAAGGCCACGCGCGCCATGCCTCCAGCCGTGGACGGCGCTGAGACAGCGGCGAGCGTGCCTGTCGGCGGCAGGCGCGGATTGCCGAGCCGGGTTCCGCGCACCTTTGCTGCGGCCAGGGCTGCTTTCGTACGTTGCGAGATCATCTCTCGCTCGTGCTCGGCGACGGCTGCGAGAACATGGATGGTGAGGCGGTTCACGGTGGGCATGTCGGCTGCTAGGAAGTCCACCCCGCTCTCCATCAGGTTGGAGATGAAGGCGACGCTGCGCGCCAGCCGGTCGAGCTTGGCGATAAGCAGCGTCGCCCGTTTGGTGCGGCACAGGGCCAGAGCTGCGGCCAGGCCGGTGCGGTCGTCCTTGCGCCCGCTTTCGACGTCCTGAAATTCGGCGATGACTTCAGCGCCCACGGAGCGGGCATGCAGTTCGACGGCGGCACGTTGCGCGTCGAGGCCGAGGCCGGACTGGCCTTGCTTGTCAGTGCTAACGCGGTAGTAGGCCACGAAGGCACGTGTAATGGGACAGTGCTCCTACGCTGGACTACTATCCCAACCCTAGCCCGCCCGTCCTCGTTCGTCCAGACGGGTCAAACGTCCGTTTGTAGCGTCATGAGGTATGCGGAAGGCGAACCGGCGCGCATCAATGTCGGCGTTGAGCGCACCAGATGATGCATATATATGCAATTAGAGGCGTCATGCCAATCACTCAAGGCTTACCGAGCAGACCTATGCAAAATTGCCGTGTGGTCGTCTAATCTGATACAAAGCTGCACGCCATCACATGATACCTGGAAGCCAGCATGTCTGAACGTGACGCATTCACCTTGAGGCTCAAGCCCACACTGCTGCGCTTCGTGAAGGAGGCAGCCGACGAGCAGAACCGGTCCGTGCCAAACTACGTGGAAACGGTTCTGCTTGCCGAGAAAAAGAGGCACGAGGCGCAGTTGGCCCGGCAGGTACGGGAGAACGGGCCTGAGCAGGCCTGAGCGACGCAAGACCCAGAGCCGCGGCTTCCCGTTTTCTCCCACGCATCAATCCGCAGTCCAGCAGGGCTGCGAGCGCCCATGGCGTGCCGTCGCGTGGGTCAGTCGTCGCGGAGGCGCTGCCTCAGCCGCTTCCATAACGGCCGACCCCTCGTTGCCGGGACCAGCCTGGGGGCGGACCGGTCCGACAGCTCCTCCATCAGCCGGGACGCGATCAGGCCACGGTGGCCGCGCGCCCAATGGTCCACGACCTTGCCCGCCGGCATCCAGCCCGGCAGGGACAGCAGCAGCTTGCGGGACAAGCCGTCCAGCAACGGTTCGTAGGTTGCGCGCAGCGCGGCCAGGGTGTCGTGGGCACCAGGGTCCTCCGTCCAGGCCAGGCCGGCCTCGGCGAACTCGGCCACCATGCGGTCCCAGACCTCCGGCGGCAGCCGGTCGCCGCCGCCGTAGCGGCTAGGCTCGCTCCGGAAAGAGGCCGCCATCTCGACCAGGACCTGCCGGGTCATGCTGAACGTCATGCGGGCCTGCAAGGGCGGCAGCGCCTCCACCCCCACCAGGATCAGCGCGCAGGCGTCCATCACCACCGCCAGGGCCGCCAGCCAGCTTTGGTTGTCGTGCTGGGACCGGTAGTAGGCCAGCATCGGGTAGGACAGGTGGCTTTCCAGCAGCTCCGACCCCCACACCTCCCACTCGCGCAGCAGCTCGTCCAGCTTGTCCAGCCCGCCGCCCTCGGCGTGGCGGCACAGCATGGTGCCGGCCGTGGGCGGCGACCCGGCGCGGGCGTCCAACTGGATCACGTGCGCCTCGCGCCGGGAGAACAACTGGTAGAGCACCGGCAGGTAGCCGATCACGACGGCGATGAAGCCGATGCCGGTCCCAGCTTCCAGCACCGCAACGAGCCGGGCGGCGCCGGTGTGCGGCACCACGTCGCCGTAGCCCAAGGTGAAGAACGTCACGCCGCTCATGTAGGCCTGTTCCAGGACCGGG
>JAABUR0100006114.1_pt1 | contig 14912 bp, 11 predicted proteins | sample 5560091 | NCBI WGS metagenome assembly JAABUR01 (sample SAMN10711879, study PRJNA513375) | rock metagenome | isolation source: Antarctica rocks | place: Antarctica: Victoria Land, University Valley sud
GGCGACGATCGCGATCCCGCAGTCGTACGGCACGTTGAGGGTCTTGTGCGCGTCGGTGGCCCAGGAGTCCGCGCGCTCGACGCCGGCGGTCAGGTGCGCGAGCCGCGGCGAAGCGGCCGCCCACAGGCCGAACGCGCCGTCGACGTGCACCCACGCGCCTTTCGCGTGGGCGAGAGTGGTCGCCGTCTCGAGGGGGTCGAAGGCGCCTGAGTGCAAGTTGCCGGCCTGCAGGCACACGATCGTGGGTCCGGTGACGCCCGCCAGGGCCGCCTGCAACGCGTCGGTCACCAGGCGCCCCTGGTCGTCCGCGGCCACGACCTCCGGCTCCCCCAGCCCGAGGTAGCGCAGCGCAAGGTCCACGGTGACGTGTCGCTCAGCGCCGACCAGGACGCGTACGCGAGGTGCTCCGGTCAGCCCCCGCCGGTCGAGATCCCAGCCGGCGTCGGTCAGCACCTGCTGCCGCCCGGCCGCGAGACCGGTGAAGTTGGCCATTGTCCCCCCGGTGACGAAGCCGACGTCCGCCCCGTCCGGCAGGCCCTGCAGGTCCAGGATCCACCGGCCGGCGACCTCCTCCACGACCACCGTTCCTGGCGTCGCGTACCGCAGACCGCTGTTCTGGTCCCACGCGCTGGTCAACCAGTCCGCGCCGAGCGCGGCGGGAAGCGTCCCACCCATCACCCACCCGAAGAACCGTCCGGACGGGATCGCCATCAGCCCCGGCTCGACCGCGTCCGCCAGCATGTCGACGACGGCTGCGGCGTCGCTGCCCTCGTCGGGCAGCGGCCCGTCGAGGTCCTGAAGCAGGCTGTCGGCGTCTCGCCGGGGAGGCACCGGTCGGGTCGCGAGCGACGCTAGCCACTCCCGGGCCCGCGTCGCCGCACGGTCGAGGGCCGCTTCGTACTCTTCGGTCGGCAGCGCCATGCCTCACTATGGCAGAGCCGTCAGCGGCAGCTCTCCGCTCGCCCGGGAGTGCCCATGCCATCTCAGAACGGGACGTGAACGGCCAGCAGGCCGTCGCCGCGCCCGCGGGACGTTCTTCGAATGCCCCGATCGCTGGTGGGGCGCCGCTCACGGCGATCACGAGGCATCTATCGGTAGCCGCCGTGGCCATCGCAGCCGGCGCTACGTTCGGATTGCTCGGTGCGTACGCCACCGAGGTGCCCGGCGATAGGACGCGCCTCGCGATCCACACCCTGCATGCGCGGTCGCGGCACGAGCGCCCGGTCAATCGACTACGTCAGCAGGTGAGCGTCAGGCGCCACCCGGGGTGACTTGGCCCACCTGGGCGATCTGGTTTCGGCGTAACGGCCCACCCTCTGGTCCTGGTCGGATTCTCGCCGTGTTGATGAGCCTCTTCGGGTTCGGTGAATCCGATCTGGCACCAGCCGGACGGCGAGCAGGATGTAGGGCAAGGAACCCCAGATATTCGGATGGTGAGTTCTGCGCGACGTCGACGGGGAACTGTGACGAGGTGATGTACCGCAAGTCCGTGAGTGTGGACCGTTGGGTGTCGCGGGCCTGCTCGTGGCGGCCGACTCGTACTGTGACGAGTTGGGCAGCGAATCCTATCGAGGCATCCCGGACGCACCGACCCACAGATTCGGCAAGTCGCCGACTACGTCATCCCGTCGGCCCCGAAGATGCGCTCGGGTGCTGGGCGTGCCCGGGCAGTCGTCGTTGGAGAGGTCGACGGGCGGAAGATTAGCTCGAACAGCTGCTCGAGGTCAGCGGCGGGGTCGGTCAGTCGTCGTACGGCGGTAGCTATGGCGGCACCGCGCTGCCTGCCGAGGCGGCCGTCGACGAGTGAGTGGAACTTGTCGTCCAGAGCAGCGTCGGTCAGTGGGTGACCAGGGTCGCCTGTGGCGGTGGTCGGTCCGGAGCTGATCCGTCGGCCGTCTCGTAGCACTACCGTCACTTCCGCCCAGCGCTCGGCGGGAAACTTCGACGTGTACTCATGGCGTTCGATCATGGTGATGCCGTCACTCAATCGCAGCACCTGTTCGTCGGTGAGGCCACCCGGGCCTACCTCGGCTGGGCCGACCACGCCTCGGGCCAACGCTGCGGCGACCGGGAATGGCAGGCTGTATTGCGCCTCTTCAGTAGTTCGCGGGCGCCGTGTGCTCAGCCGGGCGGCGTGGTGGAAGGTGACGACTTCTGCGTGGTCAACCTGTGTCGCGACCAGCTGATGTCGCTTACGCAGCTCCAGAGCGGCTTGGACAGCTGGTTGTGCCCATCGGCAGACGGGATGCGGCTTGAAGTACAGCTCAAGGATGCGCCAGCGCACACCCAGGTCCTGCCAGAGTGCGGCGATGTGGGGCCGCTCGTCGTAGACCAGCATCGCCGGTGCCCCGGTGAACCCATCCGCCGCTAGCAGCGCCGCGCTGACTCCGGTCATCGCGCCCCAGCCCGAGCCGTCCTTGACCATGGTCGGGTGATCGATGCAGCGCATCATCGGTCCGCGAGGCCCGTGATACTCGGCGATTCCAAGCGCATGATTGGTGGTTGGGAGACTCAGCCGCAGCAGGCGTGCAGCCGCTGCCGCACAGGCCAGTGCATTCCAAGCGCCGGAGACATGGTACTCAGCGGCCGTGGCATAAGGGTCATCCCCGCCCGGATGCCGACCTCGTATCCCCCAACCAAGCCCGTCAGCAGTTCCGGCCCATCGAGGCCGACATCGCCGTCGGCCAGCGCGAGCAGCGCCGGCAACAAGGCTGCGCCCACATGGCCCTTGGCCAGCGAATGCCCCTCATGCCCGTCCAGGCTGTCGATCGTCATGCCCCCGGCCAACGCGGCGCCGACTGGACTCACCCGTCTGCCGTCGAACAGCATGCGTGCTCCAGTGCCAACCGCCCCGAAGTGTCGAGCGGCGTGCTCGCACGTGAGGCGGGAAAGCTGCGTGCCAGCTCCGACCGCGCCGACCCCGAGCAGGTCGAGCACGCACCGCTGCCCCTGCTCGACCACGTGCGTCGGCAGGTCGGCGAAGCGCAGCTCATGAACGAAGACCGGCATGTCACCGGCGCTTGGATGGTGCACGGCTTATGAGTCCCTTCGACCCAACACAGTACGTCCGACCCGCCTGTTACGGCGCACCCTCACCCACGGGAGCCGGACGTAGGTCGTCTGGGCGCCAGCCCTCAAGCACACCCCATCCCGGCGGAACGTCCACGTGCACAGTGGACGACATCCATCGTGTTCCCAACCGAGCGGTGACCGTCAGTGGCGCAACCATCACAATTACCCTTCGAACCGCTGTTTGAGGGGGTGGTTTTGTCGGAACAGTTGCGAAGGTATTACTATCCGTGATCATGAGGCAATTGCTGGAATTTCTTAGGGACAACTCTCGGTTGCCGAGGTACTGTACCGAAGTCTGGCACTCGTCCCGGGTGTGAGAGGCAACATCTCGGTGGTGACGTTGACTTAGTCAAAGTAGAAGAAGACGTCCCCGGGAGACCGAGGGCCTCGCCGTTGCGCACTCGTGGCGTCTCTTAGCCATGTCATTCTTCCCTATGCGGTAATTAATCTCTGGAGGATCTATGTTCGGCAATCGACTTGTTCATAATATGATTGAAAGAAGCGCAGAAAACGATACTGACAGGAGGAAATTCCTCCGTAGCGCCGGCGTCGCTGGCCTCGGTGTCGTTGGTGCTACTGCGCTGTCCGGCATCGGAGCGGGTAGTGCCCTTGCCGACGATGGGCCGAGCGATGCAGCCATCTTGAACTTCGCCCTCAACCTCGAATACCTCGAAGCAGAGTTCTACTCGCATGCGGTCTTCGGGCATGGCCTTGCCAGCCAGCTCACCACCGGCAAGGGTGACCGCGGCGGTGTCATCGGTGGTCGCAGGGTCAACTTCAAGACTCCTGACATCCGGAAGTTCGCCAGGGAGATTACCGAGGACGAGATCGACCACGTGCGCTTTCTTCGTGCGACGCTCGGCTCGGCCAAGGTGGCCCGTCCCGAAATCAACCTCAGGAACAGTTTCACTGCAGCCGCACGAGCGGCCGGTCTGATCAACGCCCATCAGACCTTCGACCCCTACGCCAACGAGAACAACTTCCTTCTCGCGGCATTCATTTTCGAAGACGTCGGCGTCACGGCATACAAGGGTGCAGCTCCGCTCATCAACAACAAGACGTACCTGGAAGCCGCGGCCGGAATTCTCGCAGTCGAGGCGTACCACGCTTCGACCATTCGAACGAACCTGTACCTGAGGGACCTGATGGCTCCAGCAAATGCTATCTCGAATGCTCGGGACAGCCTCGACGGATCATCAGACGATGACCAAGGCATCGGATCCCAGGAGCGTGCGAACATCGTGCCGACGGACAGTAACGCTATTGCATTCAGCCGTACCGCCGACCGGGTCCTCAACATCCTCTACCTGACGCCAAACAGGGCAACCCAAGGTGGATTCTTCCCCGACGGGGTCAACGGAGTCATCCACGTCAGTGGGCCGTGACTTCGCATGCTTCACCGTGCCCGCCCCGAACCGTCACTCGGGGCGGGCACGCACAACTCCCCTGCACGCTGAGTGATGAAACGACAAGTGAAACGGACACGGACTGCGAGGACAGCGGTCGGGAACTACACCGGGGCGCAGACCAGCCGGCCGACAACATCTCAGCGGGTGAGGCGGCGAAGGTCCTCGCGAGCATGAGCCAGCGCACGATCGGCCTGCCCAGCCTCGGCTTCCGCCTCAGCCAGCCTCTCTTGCTTGCCCCCCACCAGGTCGGTCAGACCTGCTAGCTCGGCCGATGCGCGCTCGAGATCCGCGTGCAGCCGTTCCACCGTGGCAACGGCCGAGCGGCGGTCCTCGTCGGCGCTCCGGACTTTTGCGTCAGCCTTCTCGCGACGAGCATGCGCCCTGCGCGCGTTCTTCTCGGCAACCGCGACTGCGGCCTCTGCCTTCTCGACGGCCTTGGTACGCCGATTCCGCCGGTCGTCGAGGTCAACAACGTCGGCGCCCGACGACATCGACAGCGACGGCGATGCGGCGACCAAGGTGCCGCCCTCCAACCCCCCCAACCCGAATCCGGACACGTCCAGGGCGGCGACCAACCGACCAGCTGCCAGCGCCTCCGCACTCTGCGGGTCGGACAGCGTCGCCTCGAGCGTGGTGCGCACATCGCTCTCGACGTCGCTGCTGACTCGCCGCGAGCCGGCAAGAGACATCGTCTGCCGCACCAGCGCGGAGACCAGCTCGTGGCGCCGTCGGGTCAGCAGCCGGAGCTCGTCGCCGGTGACACCGGCCATGCCGGCACGCATCTCGCGTCCGAGATCGAGCAGCACGTTCACCTCGTCGGCGTACTGCCGGGTGAGCTGGTTGGCCAGCCACGCGGCCATTGTCGGCTTGCGCAGCGACTGGACCTGTCTTGCCAGTTCAGGCTCGCCCTCGGCGCGCGCTTGCTTGGTACGGTCGTTGCGGACGGCGGTGAACTCGTCGAGGGGTAGTCCGTACAGCTCGCTGGCAACCGCATCGAGATCCACCGGACCAGTCTCTCAAATAGCGACCCGCGAGCTGCTCCGGACGACGCTCGCCAGGAGCTCAATCCGCGCGGCGTGACAGACCCTGGTCGACCATGTCCAACAGCTGCCCCCCGATATCCGCGACCTCTCTCGCAGCGATGCTGCGCAGCGGGCCTTCGATGAGCAGCACCGCCAACCCGTGCACAGCCGACCAAGCCAGGTACTCCGCCCCCTGACGCCCGGCTTTCGTGGCAGAAAGACGTGAGTGACGCCCGGAGTGCCTACTGGACGTGACTCGCAACACACAGTTATCGTGCGATCACATCTGATCACGCGACGAAGGTGTTCCCATCGTCGCCTGAGTCCCACTCGAGGGACCGGAGCGCACCCCGGCGAGGAGCCATACGTGAAAGCACTACGTCATATCGTGTGCTTGCTGATGATCTGTTCGGGCTTCGTGCTCGTCCAAGGTTTCAGTGCAGCCAGCACCACCAAGGAATTCTCGCAGGCCAAATCCGCCGCCGACGAGTCACTGCTCCAGAAGCTCAAGAACCAAGCCAGCGGTTCGGTCCGGGTCGAGCGAGAGCCAGCCACCGACCGCGCCGGCTTCATCACGGTCGGCCGAGGCGGCGACCTGATGCCCGGCAACGACGCTCGTGCGGTCGACAAGGCCGCAACGTTCCTCGGCAAGTACGGCGCCCTGCTCGGCGCCAGCGACACGACGCAGCTGAAGCAGACAGCCCGCAGCAGCGACAAGTTCGGCACGACCGTGGCTTACACGCAGCAATACCGCGGCGTCCCTGTCTTCGGGGCCATGGTCCTGGCTCACCTCGACGACGCAGGTGACCTCACCGCCGTCAACGGCACCGCCGTGCCGAACCTCAGCCTTTCGACGACGCCACGGCTCAACCAGGCACAAATCGCCGACAGTGCCGTGCGCTACATCAAGTCCGACCCGCCGACCGGCGAGGACGGCAAGGCTGGCGACACGACCGGCCTCCGGGCCGCCTCGACGGATCTGCTGGTCTACCGGATGGGCCTCGTACGCGGTACGCCCGGTCCTAGCTACCTGGCCTACCGCGTCGAGGTCACCAACGGCCACAACATCCGCGACATCGTCTTCATGCACGCGGGCAACGCCAAAGTGCTCAACCGCTACTCGATGATCCACACCGACCTCGAGCGCAGGGTCTACGAGAAGAACTACGACCCGGCCGCCCTGGTGTGGAAGGAGAACGACCCATTCCCGGACGGCCTCACCGAGGACCAGCAGAACATCGTCCGCGCGACCGGTGAGGCGTACTGGTTCTTCAGGAACGCGTTCGGCCGCGACTCCTACGACGGCAAGGGCCACGTGATGGAGACGGTCAACAACGACCCGCGCATCTCGTGCCCGAACGCCAACTGGAACGGCACCACCACGAACTACTGCAACGGTGTCACCTCTGACGACGTCGTCGCGCACGAGTGGGGGCACGCCTACACCGAGTACACCGACAACCTCATCTACCAGTGGCAGCCGGGTGCGCTCAACGAGTCGTACTCCGACATCTGGGGCGAGACCGTCGACCTGATCAATGGCCGGATGGACAGCGACGAGGGCGACATCAGCACCAAGCGGCCCGACAACTCCTGCTCCACACACTCCCCGGCGACACCGGTCGTCGACATCAACTCGCCGGAAAGTATCAAGAAGCGGTGCGAGGCCGGTCCGGCCCAGTTCGGCCCCCAGCTGACCGCGACGGGTGTCACTGGAGATGTGGTCCAGGGTCTGGACCCGGCCAACCTTGCCGGACCTAGCACCACCGATGCCTGCTCACCGCTCACCAACGGCGCAGCGGTCTCCGGCAAGATCGCCCTGGTCGACCGCGGTGCGTGCGCCTTCACTGTCAAGGTGAAGAACGCGCAGGTTGCCGGTGCCATCGCCGTCATCGTCGGCGACAACGTCGAGGCGACTCCCGGCCCGATGAGCGGTACCGACCCGACAATCACTATTCCGTCGGTCCGGATCCGGCTCAGCGACCGCAACCTGATCGTGGGTGCCCTCAACGCCGGTCAGACGGTCAACGTCACGATGCACGACCAGACGACGACCCAACGCACCGACTCGTACCGCTGGCTGGTTGGCGAGGACAGCTCGGCGTTTGGCGGCGCGATCCGCGACATGTGGACACCGACCTGCCACGGCGACCCCGGCAAGGTCAGCGACGCGCAGTACTACTGCGCGAGCGACGACGCCGGTGGCGTGCACAGCAACTCTGGTGTGCCGAACCACGGCTACGCCCTGCTGGTCGACGGCGGCACCTACAACGGCCGGACGATCGAGGGGATCGGGCTGACCAAGGCGGCGCACATCTACTGGCGCGCGCAGACCACCTATCAGACCCCGACGACCGACTTCGCCGACCACGCTGATGCACTCGACGCGGCCTGCGCCGACTTGATCGGTGACACGGTCAAGGGTCTCAGCACGGCAGGCGCGCCGGAAAACATCAACCCGCCGGCACCGTTGCCTGATCAAACGATCGCCGCCACCGACTGCGCACAGGTCTCGGCAATGGCCGAGGCCGTCGAGCTCCGCAAGGACCCGACGCAGTGCAACTTCCAGCCGCTGCTGGCCAAGAACGCACCGAACCTCTGCGCCAGCAACCAGAAGCGCAACGTCATCTGGCGTGACAGCTTCAACGACGGCCTGGGCAACTGGGACGTCACCAGCACGAACATCTTCGGTGGCCCGACGTTCCCTTGGAGAGTCGACCGCACGCTGCCGAGCAACCGCGACGGTAGCGCGGCGAAGGGCCCAGATCCGACCGGCGGGAGCTGTGACGGCAGCACCGACGACCATTCGTCGGTGACCTCGATGACGACCGACCCGATCCTCATCCCGGGCTCACAACAGAAGAGCCCGCGGGTGACGTTCAACCACTACGTGGCGACGGAGACGGGGTACGACGGAGGCAACCTGAAGGTACGCATCAACAGCGAAGGCACCTTCGAGGTGGTGCCGCAGGAGGCGTACATCTTCAACAAGCCGACGAAGCTGGCGACTGAGGAGGCCGGCAACACCAACCCGCTCGCGGGTCAGGACGGCTTCACCGGCACCGACGGCGGCGAGGTCACCGGCAGCTGGGGCCAGTCGCAGGTCGACCTGACCATGATCGGCGCCCGCTCGGGCGACTCGATCGAGCTGCGGTTCGACATGGGGATGGACGGCTGCAACGGACTCGACGGCTGGTACGTCGACGACGTGACCGTCTCCACCTGCAAGGCCAAGACCGACGTCCATGCCGTGCAGTCCCCACGCCCGTCTCGCTACGGCACCGCGCCTAAGGTCAACGTGACCGTAGAGTCCCTCGGCGGGCAGGGGGCCCCGTCAGGTGATGTCGTTGTTCGCGCCAGGGGTGGACGGGTACTGGGCACCTCCAGCCTGACCAACGGTGGCACTCGTGTCGTGCTGCCGAGATTCCTCAAGGCTGGTCTCCACCAGGTCGTGGCCCGCTATCAAGGCTCTGACCTGCACGCATCCAGCCGGACAGGGTTTACGGTGCGGGTGATCAAGGCGGTGACCGACACGAGGCTGAACCTCACGCCGAATCCGGTCGTCGAGGGGCGCAGGATCTTCGCCAAGGTCACCACCACTGCGACGAATGGTTTCGCCCCGAGTGGTCAGGCGGTGCTCAAGCACAACGGTCACGTCATCGGGCGCAGCTACCTGAGCAACGGCCACGTGCAGTTCGCAGTCGACCGCAATCTGCCCCGTGGCAAGCAGTCAATGAAGGCTGTCTACCTCGGCAACCACAATGTGTCGCGAAGCGCTGACGCCGACACCGTCCGGGTGGTCCGCTGACCACCCAGCAGCTCACACACCTGAGCCCCCTTCCGGATCGCAGCAGCGGCCTGGGAAGGGGCTTAGACGCGTTCAGCCGTCCGTGCCAAGGGTGCGTCTTCCCCCGGCTGCCACCGCACTGCGTTTGTCCTGGTCGAACGGCTACCCTCGAGTCATGCGCTTGGTTCTCGGCTTGCTCGCCTTAGCGGTGGTATTTGCTGTCCTCGGCTTGGTCCTCAGCGCGCTCAAGTGGCTGTTGATCATCGCAGCAGTGCTGGTCTTCGTAAGCGTCGTTCTTGGCTCACGGCAACGGCGGCACACCACGACGAAGTACTGACTACCAGGCTCGCGATGGCCCGCGGGCGGAGCTCGCCCACGCTCAAGCGGCCGTCGTACGGCAGTCCAGACAGAAGCCCATCTCGGCGGTGCTGTTACGCAGAATCAGCGAGGGGTACCTGTGACGCAGAACAGCCCCCAGCCCGGGAGCGCGGTCACGCAGAGGAGGCAGGATGAAGATCGTTGCGGTCCTGGTGGTCATCTGGCTGGTGATAGGCGTCATCGCAGCCGTCCAGCGTGACTACTTCGGCGACAGTAAGACAAACTGCGCAGAGTTCAGCGACACAGCCGTGACGATTGTCGCCGGGCCACTCAACTACGTCGGCGTCAACCCCAAAGTCAAGTGCAAGGTGCCGCAGCCTTCCAAGTGATCGCAACCTGAGCTGACGCAGATGGTCCGGATCCATCTCGATACCGACTTTGCAGGTGATCCGGACGACGCTTGCGCTCTCGCCATGCTGCTCGGCTGGCCAGGCGTCGACATGGCCGGCATCACCACGGTCGCCGACCCGGATGGTCGCCGTGCGGGCTATGTGCACCGGCTGCTAGAGATGGCAGGGAGCCCAGACATCCCAGTGGTCTCCGGCGCCGGCGCCTCACTCACTACCGGCCTGGCGATGGGAAGTCTCCCCGACCATGACCGGTATTGGGGCGATGATCCGGTCACGCCGGTGGTGAGCCCCTCCGGAGCTGCGACCGGCCTGCTCAGGCGCAGTGTCGCCAGCGGCGCCACCGTCGTGGCGATCGGGCCGCAGACCAACCTCGCGATGCTGGAGCTCGACCAACCCGGCGTGTTGACCCACGTGCAGGTGGTAGCGATGGGGGGTTGGTTCGGTCCCCCCGCTGACGGCCTGCCCGACTGGGGCCCGACGCACGACTGGAACACTCAGCGCGACACCCGCGCCGCTGCCACCGTGGCGGACCGCGCGCAGCTCACCTTGGTGCCGCTTTCGGTCACCGTCGGCGTCCATCTCACCCGGCGCGACCTGCCACGGCTGGAGGCGGCGGGGCCCCTCGGTCGCGTCCTGGCGAGACAGGCGCTGGCGTACTGCGAGGACGAGAGCAAGTCCGCCCTGGCCGCTGACCATCCGGGGCTGCCGACAGATCTGCTCAACTTCCACCATGACCCGCTTGCATGTGCGGTAGCGGCCGGTTGGTCCGGTGCATCCCGGCGACCGCTGCATCTTGCGCCACACCTCGACAACGGCATATTGAGTTTTGTGGAGTCGGCAGGGCGCCCGGTGTCCGTCGTCACGGCCGTCGACTCGAGCGCCTTCGCCCGCCGCTGGCTAGCAGCAGTCGAACACTGCTCGCGCTTGCCGTGACCTCCCCGTTCGTCCACTTTGGTCGGTGATGGGCGCAGACGTAGGCTGAGTCATGACCCCCGGCCGCCGATGGAGCTGCGTAGTGCTGGCTCTGGCGCTCCTCATCGGTCTGCCGCTCATCATGCGTGCGCTCCCGCCACGCGACAGCGCCATCGGTGCGTCCGCGTTGTTGGACAGGATCGACGCGTCGCGTGACTCGTCGTACTCCGGTTACGTGGAGACACTCGGCACTCTCCAGCTGCCCGTCACCGACCGGTTCGTCGACGTCGGCGAGTTGTTCGGCGAACGTACCCGGATGCGGGTGTGGTGGCGAGACGAGAACGCGTGGCGGGTCGACAAGATCCTCGCCACAGGTGAGGTCGACCTGTTCCACGACGGCGGCGGCACCACTGAGTGGAGCTACGAGCAAGACCGGGGAAAGCGCACCCGCGACCCCGACATCAGGTTGCCGCGGACTGCTGACTTGCTACCCCCGGAGCTTGCCCGCCGGCTGATCCAAGAAGTCTCCCGCGACGCCGTCGAGCGCATCCGCGTACGCCGGGTCGCGGGCGTTGCCGCCCCAGGCGTACGGGTCAGACCCGGTGCCGCTCAGTCGAGCATCGACCACGTCGACATCTGGGCGGACCCGGCCAGCGGTCTCGCCCTGCGCGTCGATGTCATCGCCAAAGGGGACAAGACGGCCGCGTTGACGTCGAAGTTCATGACCGTCTCGACGGAGACGCCAGACGCGGAGACGACCATATTTCGGCGACCGCCAGGCGCGGAGTTCGTCTACGACGACACCCTTGACATCGCCGACGCCGCGAACCAGTACGCCCCGTTCAGACCACCGGGCTCCCTCGCCGGTCTGAAGCGCTCGCCTTCAGCCCAACGTGCAGTCGGGATCTACGGCAGTGGAGTAACCAAGCTCGTCGCGATCCCCTTGTGGAACAAGGCTGCTGAGCCGCTGCGCGAGCAGCTCGAGGCCACGCCGGGTGTCCAGAGCGTTCCCGAGGGCGACGTGTTGAGGGTCGGCCCGCTCGGTGTCCTGCTGACCCGCATCGAAGGCTACGGCGGCGGCTGGCTGCTCACCGGCACCGTCACGAAGTCGACCTTGGTCCGCGCCGCCCGCAAGCTGGATGCTCGGCTGGCACAGTATGTCGTGACGGTGGGACCGAGGTGATCAAGACTCAGGGACTGACCAAGCGTTTCGGGCGGATCGTCGCAGTCGACAAGCTCGACCTTGACGTCCGCGAGGGCGACATCTACGGCTTTCTCGGCGCCAACGGCTCCGGCAAGACGACAACTGTACGGATGCTGCTCGGTCTCGTGCTGGCCACGTCCGGAGACATCCGGGTGCTCGACCAGCCGATGCCGCGGTCGTCACGATCGGTGCTGCCGCACGTGGGGGCTCTCGTCGAAGGACCCGCTGCGTACCGTCACCTGTCCGGACGTGCCAACCTGGCGGCCTTCGATGCGATGGCTGCCGACGGTCGTCGCGCCGACCGCTTGCGTCGGGTCGACGCGGCTCTGGAACAGGTCGGACTCGGCGCTGTCGACAACCGCCCTCTGCGTGCCTACTCGCTCGGTATGCGCCAACGACTCGGAATTGCGGGTGCGCTGCTGCGGAAGCCTCGGCTGCTCGTGCTCGACGAGCCGACCAACGGGCTCGATCCCCAAGGCATCCGCGAGATTCGCGACCTGCTGTTGTCGCTGCATGCCGCAGGCACGACGATCTTCTTGTCCAGCCACCTGCTCGCGGAGGTGGAGCAGCTGTGCACCCGGGTCGGTGTCCTCGCCCAAGGCACGCTCGTGATCCAGCAGGACCTCGACACGCTTCAGCGGCCGACCGGCCGCACGTTCGTTCGCACTCCCGACGTCGCCCAGGTTCGGAGCCTCCTCGATGGCCAAGTGGAGGTCCACGACGACGACTCCTTGTTGATCCGGGTGTCTGACGCGGCCGAGCTCAACGCGAGGCTGGTTGAGGCCGGCGTTCGAGTCCACGAGCTCAGCCCCGAGCGGCACACCCTCGAGGACGTCGTGCTGGCCGCGACCGAGGCTGGCAACGTTCGGCGGGCGGACTCGTGATCGGGGTCGAGCTCCACAAGATGGTGCGCGACCGTCGTACCTGGGTCACGATCGGGCTGCTCGACGCGCTGCCGACCCTGGTGGCGATCCTGCTTGCGGTGACGGATCTCGGTCCCCGACCGGGGACCGGCCCGGCCTTCCTGTCGGCCGTGTTGGCCGACGGGAAGCTCTTTCCGCTCGCCGCCATCGCGATCGTGCTGCCGCTGTTCATGCCTGCCGCGGTCGCAGTGGTCGCGGGAGACGCGATCGCCGGGGAGGCCCAATCGGGCACGCTGCGCTACGTTCTCGTGCGTCCGGTCGGCCGGACCCGGCTGCTGGTGGCGAAGCTTGTCAGCGTGGTGTCGTTCGTGCTGCTGGCGGTCCTCGTCGTCGCAGCGACGGCCTACATCACCGGTTCACTGCTACTGGGCAACCAGTCGATCGCCGCCACCACGACCAGCGTCTCCGGCACCGCATTGTCTACTCAGGAGCTGGCGGGTCGCACCGGCCTTGCGCTGGTCTACGCGATCTTGTCCATGCTCGGGGTGGCCGCGATCGCGCTGTTCTTGTCGACGGTGACGGAGTCCCCACTTGCGGCAGCCCTGGGAACGCTCGCGGTGCTGATCGCGTCGACGCTGCTCCTCACCCTGGACGCCGCTACTTCCTTGCACCCCTACTTGCCGACGCGCTACTGGCTGTCGTTCGTCGACCTGTTCCGCGACCCCATCCTGTGGCGCAACGTGGGGCGCGGCGCCGGCCTCCAGGCGGCGTACGTCGTGGTCTTCCTGGCGGCCGCCTGGGCGAACTTCACGACCAAGGACGTCACGGACTAGCGCCTCGATGAGGGCGCACAGTCGCGTGCAGAAGGGGTCGCGGGCTCAGCCAGGTCGAGTTCTCGGACCGCGACGGCGATGACGAACGCGTCTGCCGGGAGGTTCGAATGGGTCAGCTCAGAGCGGCGAGGGCAGACGCTCTGCACGGAAAAGTTGAGCGCACCCTCGAGCCGGGCCGAGGCCGGCGGGGTGACGACCTGGTCGTCGGTAGTCCAGATGGAGATCCACAGCGGGCCGTCCGGGGTGTCGTCACCAGAGTTGAGCCCCCGCATGAAGTCGCTTTGAGGCGCCAGCTGGATGCATGCCGCAGGGCAGGTGTCCGGGGTGATGTCGGATGCATAACCAGCCAGCTCAGTGCCGTGGTGGGGCGAGCCGAGAGTCAGCACCCGGCGTGCCACCGCGCCACCGCCGAGATCCTTCACCCACAAGCGCGCGATGATGCCGCCGGCGGAGTACCCGATCACGTCGACCGATCGCGCGCTGGTCCGGACGAGGGCCCGTTCGACGGCTTGGTCGAGTACCCGGGCCTGCGCCCGCAGGTCGCCTCGTCCGTCCCCGGCGAGCTCAACGGTCGTCACGTCCCTGCCGGCGGACCGCAACGCCGTCGCCAACCCAGCCAGCGACCGGGTGCTGCCGCCGTACCCCGGCACGAGCAGAACCGGACCCACCCGGTCCTGCGCAACTGGGACCACGGGCTCGTCTCTCGATGTCGCCACCACGTCGAACACCACCGCCAGAGCGGCGCCTACGATTGCCGCCAGGAACAGTACGAACCGGCGTCGGGCGGGCGAGAGCGAGTCGAGCACCTGTCCATGATGTCTCGGGTCAGCCCCGCGTCCAATTGCAATGCCCCTTCCCACCCTGGTGCGCACTAGCCTCGACCTCGTGAGCGACACCAACGGCCTGACACCTCTGGCCCTGCCCAACAACCTCGCAGACTGGTCAGCCTGGATCCAGGCCAGGTGCGCCGACGGCCTCGCTGAGGCGCGCAGGCTCGCCGATCAGCTCACGACCTCGCCTCCTGCGGACGCAACGAGCCTGATGCGGAGCTGGAACGAAGTCAACATCGCCCTGTCGTGCGC
>JAABUR0100006116.1_pt1 | contig 14910 bp, 18 predicted proteins | sample 5560091 | NCBI WGS metagenome assembly JAABUR01 (sample SAMN10711879, study PRJNA513375) | rock metagenome | isolation source: Antarctica rocks | place: Antarctica: Victoria Land, University Valley sud
GGTGCTTAAGATTCGGCTTCCCATACAACAACTTTATCTTCGAAACCATGCTGAGCCGTATGTGGGAGATTGCCCAGGGTCGTTTCGGCGCGAGAGCGATGCGCGCTTGCCTCGAAAGCCACAAGGCCACAAAAGATCAACAACGAATGCTAGCGTCAGCTATTGCATTGCATAGCGTACAGTTGGCTACGAATGCCAATGGTGCACTTCTACTTACGTGGTTTTTGGATACCTGTGCATTCCCCCAACGGCGAGTGGTCCTTGCACCTCGGCTTGTCCCACACTTGGTCCATCTATGTACGCATAAGGTAGCCTACCTTACTGTTCTTAAGGTCATCAACCAGCGAAGTGAGCCGGAGGCGAGGGATATAGTTCTCAAAGCTCTCTTCTTCTCAGAGAACGACCAGGTTCTCGAAGACATTCTAAGCGACCAAGCCTGTGGTGCCACGCTCATCTTCAAGATTCTCACCACTCCGTTCTTCGATGAAAGCCTACGTTCTCAAGTTGTACAGAATGTTCGCAACGTGCTCTGCCGACTGAAAGCTTCTCCGTCTCAAGGCTACAAGAGACTGATGGACGAGGTGGGTCTCTCTGCCAGGGTGGGAAAGAGTGACCGGGATAATCATGGAGGAAACATTGGCCAAGTACCTCACCAGGACCGAAGCCGATCGAATGGATCACACAATGGTCGGAAACATCAATCAGATATGGAGAGGCAATACAGTGGCCAGTACTATCAACCTATGGCTCAGCAACAGTACCCCGTGCAAGCCGGTATGTCCGGCACATCCGCCATGGACCCAAATACTCTCGCTGCTTACGAGCAACTCAATACTCCCTTCACACCAAATCCCGTTAACCCCCAAGTGCAACAAGCCCTCCTTGTCGCATCTGCACGCGGTATGCCTGCAGCAGAGTTCTATCCTGGGATGGCTCCCAACGGCCTTGCTGGCTATGGCTCCCCTTCCCAGTTTGATCCCAGAAGCATGCACGCGCAACATTCGCCCATGCCGCAGCGACCGTTACAGATGAGCCCCGGCTCTATGCTGCAGCAATCTGCGTTTGCCGCCCCGCCAGGGTTCAATCCGCTGATGGCCAACGCTGGCATGGCGAGTGCGTACCAGTACCCGATGCATTATTTTCCACAGCAGCAACAAGTCATGCAGCAACAGAATGGTGGGAGGCGCGGACGGGTTAGTTCTCAATCCGAGCGATCTTTCACAATCCAAACTAACTGGTTATAGCAGCGCTAAAATCCTTGCCTGCTTTTGCACATGGCGTTCGTGGGGCTTGAATAGGTGTACATCATACATTTCTGCATATGTCCTTCGTCTGGCGTGATCCAGCAACAACCTTTATGACGAATTTCCTGTGACACCATGACGCAGGGGTTGCTGGCATCCCCTCTGCTGCTTGTGCCACCATCTGTGTTCCTACGTGTATTTTTGGGGGGGGGATGGGGATCTGTCAAAATCAAGGAAGGAAGACACATAGGCGGCCGATGGCGACTTGGGTTGGGTGGTGCGAGGACATAGAGTGCTGAGTTTTTCCGAAAAACCCTGTCGCTGCGGTCTTTAGTACTTTCGGCTAGAGCTAGCTTCTGGTATGTACCTACTTTATACATCAAGATGTGAGGCAACTGAAATATCTGTGTTGTCAATATAAATCTCTCGGGGCATGAAATTAATGTGCTCGTTTCGTGACTGATATCGCATAACCGTCTTCTTGTTGCTTTCAAACCCTCTACCATCATGGAATTCCCGCATTGGCATCACAAACAAGAAACGATAAGAAGAAAACCGACTCTCAAAACTCTTTTCCAATCCGATCGATCGTCCACCATTTACTTTAATCACTATCACCATCACCATCATCTCCATCCCCATCCCCGCCAACCAGATAAAACCTCCAGATCGAAAACCCCTCCACTTCCCCATTCCGACCTCCTTTCTCTACACCTGAAGCCACATCCATGTCCAAAACACCAGTCAAGCCCCCCCTTGGTCTACCCTGCCCTACCTTACCTACCGGCTTTACCCAAGCTCCAAAAACAGAAAAAGAAAAGAAAAGAAACCCTTTATATACACATGCCCACATCCCCCCCTTTTTCTCAATAGATCCTGCTCAGCCTCCTCCTCCCTTCCCCATCTTACCCCACCTCACCTCCTCCTCCCCTACCACCACGCCAACTCTGCCGTTGATTGCATAAGCGCTCTCTCCTCTCATATAAAACTGACATTGAAACCAGCATTTGGGGTTTTAGTTTCGGCGAGATAGCAGCGCTGTACTCTGGGTTGATCGTGGACGTTCTGTGTTGGTTGAGATGGTGGGGGGGAGGGAGGTGGGTTTGTAGGTTTGTAGGTCTGTATGTTTGTGAGGGGGGGTGGGGTTGTTGATGGTATGTACCTAAGTTAGGAGGGGGGTTGGGATTGATGGGGCAGGGGGTCCTGGTGGGAGAAGAAAAAATATAGGTTCGAGTTCGAGGGGATGGGTTTTTGGTGAGAATGGGGGAGGGCGTGTAGGGAGAGTTGTATTACTGTTTCAAGGATGATGTGATCGGAGAAGGTGGAGTGTCATGTGTAGAAGATATTGAATCTGGTTGGAATTGTTTCTGGGGATATATATCTATCAATGACACAAGATCATCTACGCCGCCACCTTGCTCACTATACCACACCCCTCCTCCATCATAATACACTATGAAAACACAAAGCTCCCCCCCCTTCTTCCCCTCACCTCTCCGCCAAAACTCCCCTCACAATCGCCCAATCCCTCGTACTAATCGCCTCCTGCACCTCCTCGTTACTCGCCCACTTGTAATCCACTAACCCAAACTTATTTCCCTCGAGGTTCGCCCGGCCGGCCATGATCCTCGATTTCATATAAAAGACTTTCTCGCCGCGCTTCTCGATGCCTTGCTCGGCGTCGAGGGGGCCTTGGGAGTGGTTGATGATTTGGTGGGTGAGGGGCAAGTTGCCGACGACCCAGGTGTTCATGTTTAGGCCGCCGGTTTGGATGAGGATGCGTTCGGCGGCCTGTAGTGTGGTTGTCAGTATGTTTCTGCCTAGATCTCTCAGAAGCCCAGCGGTGGTTTGGGAGAACGCACCGTATGCAAACTCTCCTTGCCTTCCATAAAGCTGCTTGGAAAACGCCACCGCTTGTCGTTTTCCGTCTTCACAAGCAAATACAACGTCCTCTGCAATAGGCGGTTTAAACTTTTCACATCCCCCGTTTTGTCGGCGTCCGTCACCCTCGAATATGGCCTCTCAACCTCCTGCGTCTTTACCACAGCATTCTCCTCCCCCTCCTTCACCTCCACCTGCGCATCCCTGATCAACGCCTCAACCTGCTCTTCCGGTTCGCTTTCCCTCGCTCCAACCAGTACCTCATCGTTCCATCCGTCCTCCGAATACGCGTTGTAGACCCCAATATCCCTTGCCGGCGTCAGGCGCTCTTTGATTTTCCGCTTCCATTCGACGTCCCCAGGGGTGCCTTTTTGGTAGTAGAAGTAGCGGGTGAAGGGGAGGGCGAGACGTTCGTTGAGGCGTTTTTGGTAGAGAAAAAATGCTTTTTCAAAAGGAGTCAGGTCGCGAGTAATAACTGGGGGACGGGAGAGGAGGACGGCGGTTTTAATTTTGTAGGAGGTGCGGTTTGAGGCTGAGAGGGTGGCGGGGGGTTGGGTGCGGCTCGTGGGAAGGGGTTCGATTGGTGCTGATCCTGGAGCAGATTCAGTGGCTAAGGAGGCAAGCCGGCGGTGAGAGAGGGTCTGGAGGCAGGTTTGGCAGATTGATGAGGTGGGTAGTGGTCCTGGTGGTTGTTAGCAGCAGCTTTGGCTTCAACGTGGACAGATTCGTACTTGATTGCGAGGCAAGGCGCCTCATCGCACTGTGCCCCCGACTCATTTCAATTGCTTGGCTAAACCCACGTATATGAGAAACTGGGATGAGCTCGAACAAAATTGTTGATGTCTTGAGATTATTCTAAGCTAAACCCTTTCCGCCAGCTTCCCGCAGAGTCGCCGGCATTTAAAGCTCTCAATTTCCTTGCAACAGCCCACGATACCTATTAGGATGCGATGCGAAGAGTTGTTGTCACAGGACTAGGAGCAGTGACACCATTGGCAATTGGTATCTTTTCCAACAGATCTTAATATGAATTTAGCGCTCACATGCTGCAGGCGTTCGACGCACCTGGAAACGTTTGCTAAAAGGCCATTGCGGCATCGAATCACTTGGTGAACACCCGTCTCTTGATATCACCAACCAGGCGTGGGCGTTACAGAACTGTCGAGTCGCCGGACTTGTACCACAATCGGGGATCAAAAACGACGGCGGATGGAAGGCCAGCGACTGGCTGAGCCGCGACGTAGGTAGACGTCGCTTAGTACTAGTATGGTTGAGCAAGGCATTTACCAGTACTAGGATGAGCGACGGATGTCAAAGTTCATGCAGTATGCAATGGCTGCTTCTGCCGAAGCGCTGAAGGATTCTGGCTGGCTGCCGAAAAGCGATCTTGAGCAGGAGATGACAGTGAGCAGAGCTTCTAATGCAATGTACCAGCTCGTGTAACTCATACAACTCAGGGCATATGCCTAGGCTCAGGTATCGGCAGCTTCGAGGAAGTCTATGATACATCCATCGCATACGATAAAGGTGTGAGTCTCTAGAATCATTGCTGCAACATTATACAAAGCCTCTAAGCCTCCACAGGGCCCAAAGAAAGTCTCCCCTTACTTCGTTCCTAAACTCCTTATCAACCTCGCTGCCGGCCACATCTCCATGAAATATGGCTTCAAGGTTCCCCTATCATCCCCTTGGCCCAAACTCAACCAGTCTAACCCCCAATTTAGGGCCCCAGCCACGCCGTAACCACCGCCTGCACAACAGGCGCCCACTCCATCGGCGACGCCTCCCGCTTCATCGCCTTTGGCGACGCCGACGTAATGCTAGCGGGAGGCTCAGAATCCTGCATCCACCCCCTTGCCTTCACCGGATTCGAGCGCTCGCGCTCGCTCACCACCTCCTCTAACCACTCCCCGCAGCACGCCTCCCGCCCCTTTGACAGAGCCCGCGGCGGTTTTGTTATCGGCGAAGGCGCCGCTGTGCTCGTCCTCGAAGAACACACACACGCCATTGCCCGCGGTGCGCCCATCTACGCCGAACTTGCCGGCTATGGTTGCTCCTCCGATGCCCATCATATCACCGCTCCTGCGCATTCTGGCGACGGCGCCTACCGCGCCATGCGACTCGCACTCAAAAACGCCTCCTTGCCGCCTTCCGAAGTCGACTACATTAACGCGCATGCCACGTCCACACCGTTAGGGGATGCGGCGGAGAATCGGGCGATCAAGACGTTAATGCTAGGGGGACACGAAGGGAAATCTCTAGCGAGGGAGGTAAACGTTAGCAGTACAAAAGGAGCTGTTGGCCACCTGCTAGGTGCAGCCGGGGCAGTTGAAGCCATTTTCAGCGTATTGGCAATCAAGGACAACGTACTACCTCCAACGCTAAACCTAACAGAATTGGAAGGGGAGGGATTTGATCTCAATTATGTCCCGCTGGAGGCGCAGGAGAGGAAGGTGGATGTGGCGTTGACGAACAGTTTCGGGTTTGGCGGGACGAATGCGAGTTTGTGTTTTAAACGGTATAAATGTGAGGACTACAGGACATATGTATGATGCACATCCAAGGTAGGGATATTAGGAAAACTCGGGTTCCAAGGTCAATAGGGTGTTATTGCCTAGTATAACAAGCTCTCGCAGATGTCAACGCATCCTCACTCATTCAATAATCAACAATCCCCCGAAGCTCGTCTAGCGAACAAAACTCCTGGAACCAAAGAACACCTCGCCAGTGGTGGCTGCCACAAAGTCTAGATCTATAAGCACATGGATCAAAATGCTTTTCCCTTGCCGCGAAGAAGAGGTATACCGCAAAAGACAACCATTTCGCCACCCAGCCACAGAAACGCCATAGCCATAGCACAGAGTATCTCTATGAAAAGTATAGTGAAATTTCCCCAAGACCATCCGGGTTGTTCGGCATTTCCTTTGCTATACCGGTACTCCTTTGATGCTATCTACTGGTGTTTTATTCATAGTCGCCATATGACCGCTTGGACGTTCCATCGCGATGGTAGGCTCACTTGCTGTTCGCTCCCATCCTAAGACGTATGATATTCATCGCTTGTCGGACTGTTCTCAAGCTCCCCTCCATCAGGGATCTCGTGAGCTTCCGCATAATCCTCACCATTTTGGACACTTTTCGTAGTGGTTGTGCTCACACTAATCGCTGAAGTCGGCCTAGCGTTAGCTGCTGATGTAGAACCTACAGACTTGGCTTCGTCCTCGATGGCAGATGGTACTGAAAGCTTCGAATCATCCCCGATCGCCGATCTGCGGACTTTCAAGCGTTCGTCGGGCGACATACCCTGCCATTCAGCTCCGAACGTGACCACCGACGCTTTCTTGCCATGAACTGTGAAGCTTCCGGCCCCTCGAGCCAGACCCTCACTTTCTGTCACAGAGGGGGCGCCGTCTTCGGTCAAACCGGCGCTAGACGCAGAATCTTTGCCTCTCTTGCTCCGGTGATGGGTTGGAACGTGGGCTTCTCTGAGGGTGCGGTGCAGACTCCGCCGGACCTTGCTTCTGCCTTCGTTGAACTCATGGTCAAGTGATTTGGCGTTCTCTCGATTATTTTCCTTTTCTACATCACTTGGGGTCTCAGGACGTTTGCTTTTGGGTGAAGGAGTATCTGGTGCGACCAGACCAGCTTCTTTGAGAACTTTCTGTTCGTCGTCATCCACACTTGGTGTGGGTGTAGCTAGCCTCGTCGCTAGGTCTGAGACTCTGTCAAGACCTCTGTCGCTGCTCAAAGAGGACTGGTGTGTAAGGATCTTTTCTGGTGCCGTTGTTAACCCGACGCTGGATCCCGATTTCAGCGATGTTCTTGTCGCTTCGAAAGTCAACGGTGGTAGTTCCCACGAGCCTTGTTTCTGATGGCTTCCAGAGGGCAGAGATTGTAATGGCTGGAAGAACGTATCCATGTCGAAGCTTTTTGCTGGGGATGGCTGGGTTGATGGGCGAGCTGCAATCTCTCCTTGTTGGCACGTATCAAGGCTGCTCCTGTGATCCAGGGCAGATTCAGTCCTGATCGGTTCTTGTTTTCGAGGTTTCGGATCTGCTGTAGCCGTGTTTGATGGGGTCTGAGGCCTGAGAGGGCGCTCAGTCTCAGCCTTCATCTCCTCCTTAAGGTCCATAGCTAAGATGTCTTTGTGACATCGGGTGCGCCACATCTCTACTCGAACCCACTTGATTCTGGCAGCCATGCCGCCAGCAGCCAGCACGACTTGTTCCCTAGTCTTATTTTGGATGGGTGCTAGGATTTGCAGATGCCTTGCATTCCTAAGCTGGCCATCCAGCTGTATACCAGCCCGGTTCAGCATTTCGTCGGCCTCCGCAATTTTCTGAAGCATAATCTGTCGTCTCGCCAATTGTATTTCACGAGCAAGCTCGGTGCCGATCATGTTGCTTTGTGTAATTACGTCGCCTGTTGCAGTCTGGACTGATTCTGTGGTCTTGTCAGAGTCCATGCGGCGCACCCCCCGAGCTCTCTGCCCATCCTGACCTGCTCCAACCAAGCCCCTCATACGAACACCGGCAGTTCGAAATGCAGAGGCGTAATTCAACTTTGCCAGCCAATCGTTCATGTCTCCTTCATTATCGGCTAGAAAAATCTCTTCAAAGCCACCATGACGAATGAAAGTAAACGCATTTTTGTGCTTCTTGTAGGTAGCATCAACAAGAGCTACGGCATCTTCCGTGGACATCAAGAAGTCTGGCTTAAAGTGTTCTAGTGGTGGCTTGAAAAATACAGGGGCACTTGCAAAGCCTTGCCGGTGATGCGAGTCATATTGATGTATCAGGCTCTTTACCCATGCTGCGTTGCGGAAGAAATAGAGTTGAGACCCAGTCAAGATCGCCCCCCATTCTTGCCATGGTGATCGAGCCTTCTTTTTCTTCATGTCCTTACGCCAAAGAATCCCTACCTTTGTAACCTTAATATCGACCACTCCAGGATGAGCTTCGGCGGGATTTGTTGTGGTTTCGGGCGATTTGAATGCATCGGGTCGGGATCTGGAGGATACAATTTGAAGGACCCCAGATTTGAAGAAAGTTTTATGAAGATCAGTGAGATTGAGGGAGAGAGCGGTGCCAAGATAGCTGTAAGGGTCGTCTAAATTCATGGTGTCTTTCAGTGATGGCCGGAGAGAATCGAGTTTGTTGTCAAGAATGAGCGTGTAGGGATCGACAGGTTCTCGAGATCGCTTTTTTAAGGAATCCGTGCTGGCTTTTGCGAACACCTTTTTCCGTGGTTTGTGAGTGATTATTCGTTCACCGTTGATATCAACATCGTCTTCAACGTGGATAAACGGAGTATATGAGATGTTGTCATAGAAGCACTCGAGAATTTCATCAGCAACTCCTTGACCTTTGGCATTTTTGGTGTAATCTTGTTTCTGCATCTTGTGCTTGTTATTTCTATTAAACACGTCGGTGTGGAGGATCAAGATCGAAAAAGCAATGAAATATGCCTCGTCTAAAACCGTAAGTGCATGTTGAGCCGAGAGGAGAGAAGGCTTACCTGGTGAAGCATATATGCCAGGGTTACACTCATGATACCGGTTCGCAAATGCCTGGAGAACCCTATCAATCTGCTGCGTTTCTTTGGGAAGCTCAACCTCCATCAGAAGCTTTCTGATAGACATATCTAAGGGGTCTCCGAAGAATTTAAAGCCGCGCATATAGCTGCGCAGAACATTCTTTGAAAATTCATCGACCGACTTGGAGAGGATAATCGCGACAACACCACGGCTTACAGCTTCTTCTAAACGTGCTAAATACTTAGCCGGAGTGTCTCCTTCTTGACGCTCGGGGACCACCGCAGATTCTCTACTCAGGCTAAATGAATGTGTTTTGGAGCCGTTGTTCGAGATAGGTGTACCAGGAGCTACGGCTTGATTCGAGCCTTGGCGAGAGTAATTGGGTTCAGAACGCAAGCGTGAGAGGTTAAACAGACCTCCCAGGCTTGCTCTCCCTGTGGTTGAGGAAGAAGTCCTAGCTGACTGAGGCAAGGGCGGCGTTGGCAGATCTTCGTCGGCAAGCCTGGAATTCTTAGTTGAGGACCTGCCTCGCTGACCAAGACGTACTGGGGCAGTCAAGACAGGCGAGGATCTGCCAGATCGCATTGATGCAGTGGAGTCCCTTCGCGGCGCAAAGGCCATTGATGAAGTAAGATGCACATTATGAGAGGGTGACGATAAAGGTGATGGTAGTCCTTTAGATTCGCTGCCAGTCGGGAATGGGTTACGAGTAGCTGTAACCGGCGGGGTTCTTGAGGGAGAATAACGGCTATGGGAATCCGACGGGCGACCACTGGTCGATGCACGAGGAGTCAAAGCAGAGCTATGCGATGGTTCTGAGGCCGGAATCTTGACAGGCAACGGAAACAAAGGTCCCTTTTTAGGTTTATTGCGTCTCGGTAGGCGGAAGAATGTGGTTGTGGTCGAGACAGTGTGGGTTGTTGTAGTTGTTGCATAGAGCCCGTGATCCCCGACACTCCCTTCAGACCTAGACGACTCTGATAATCGTGGAGGGAAGACAGGCAACGCCAACGTAGAGTTTGTGTCGTCCCCGTACGCTGGAGGATCGTTGGTGTCTCGAGACCGTCCATGTTGATCAAAGGTTACACGAGATGCTCTCGCGCTGTCGTTCCCGGTATTGAAGTCGGACAGACCGGGGTTGGACATCCTTTCGGAGAGTGATATTCTTGGCTTGGCCGAAAGTGATCCTGATGGTTCCGGGTTTTTCCGACGGCGAGGGAAGGTGAATGTAGACTTCTTCTTCTCAAAAGGATCTATTACAAGTGCTGTAGGTGCCGTAGTAATGATCGCCGGTGCTATACATACTCATCGTTATTAAAATAGATGTTTAGTAGAAACCTACTTCACTCGACGTTGGGAAATGCTCACTTTCAGGCATTGGAGGTGTAAACATGTTCGCTTGGTCCCTCGCAGTCTTTGAGAGCTGCGAGTCTGAAGCATGTCGAAATCTCAGCATGCTAAACCGCTGCTGTCTTGGTATGCGATCTCGCACTGCTGGACTTGACGGTCGCGCCATGAATGCACCGTCTGTAAGAGCTTCAACCGGCTCAACGGGTTCTTGGACAATAGGAGGAGGGTCTGAGGTCTGCAGAGGATCCGTTAACATTGTATTGGCATCATGAGCATCATAGTTCTCGCTTGCTATTCTAAGTTGGGTAGGATCTATTGTGCTGTGCCTGCGGAGACCCCCATCGGTCGGCCTGTTGACACGAAGACGGCTCCAAGGCATGTTGGCAGCGGACTTTTGAGAGTGTCATTGGAAATGAGGCCGGTTTGATATGTGTTGTATGGTGTTCAGCTGGAATCTGATGTGTGTTAGAGTAGCTACCATAGGTGGGCTGACAGAAGCTGGGTTGGCCAATGAAGACGAGACAGAAACGAGAGACGAGTTTGGAAACAACAACTTAAGGCATAAATAGTATCGGTACAGGCTCATCAATCTCCGTCAAGGGATTGACTCTCGAAGGGACGGGGTATTGTTCGAAGCCAAACCTACGTCGTCGTTCCCTCCCTCCTGCTCCTTGCGACGGACGTTGTTCGCCGATGCTGTCGGATTTGCTAGACTTGATTAGGAAGCGCTAATGTCTCCGCAAGAGCTCGAACGAGGAAGGCAACAACTTCAGTCGCATCAAAATCTTCAGTCTGCACTTGTTGAGATGAGAGTAATGCAACTACTTCTAAAAACACTATTATGCGCTATCTCAAAGACTTGTTGACTCTCGGTCCCTCCCTGCTAATATGGACTTTAACAGTTGCCTCCGCAGAGTCCATTGCCTTCATAGATAACTTACAACAACCCCTCTCCCCTCCTTTCCATTACGCACGCACCGAAAAGACCCGCAATGATAGATATTCGCTTTCGCGAGTCAGAGACAGTATCATCCAAAGCATCTGGAGGATACCTACAAATGAGCGGCTGAAGTCCGCCAATGCTAAACCATCCGCCTCAAGAAGCAGCCCTCCTTCCCAACTACTTGCGAGATATGGAGGAGATCTTGTCCTACGCTTCGAGATCCGATCGGCTGAGGAAGCGGAGGCTCTTGCTGATGCAATCAACGTACTTTTTCTAGATCTTTGGGAGTTTACCGCAGAATGGGTGGACATCAGATTGTCAAAGGATGTTGTAAGCTTCCTAACGATAACCCGCTGCTTTAATTCTACTAATTGGCCATTCCCAGGTTCCTTCGTTGCTCGGTCTACTTCCGCCCTCACTACAACATGCGCATACTCCATTGATGCACGATCTCGCTCAAGCCATCTTCGAATCATACCCATCTCCCACCACCGCGGATCCTTCCATTTCGCCGCATGAGGATCATCAAACCTTCAGCCCAATTCTGCGCCCCTCAAGTTCTCAAACGAACGTCTTTTTCCAGAACTACCAACCCCTCTCCGTCATAGTTCCGTGGATGCGCCTTCTTCAATCCCTCTTCCCCTCCCACGTCCGCATGATCAACGTCGGCGTCTCTTACGAAGGCCGTGACATCCCGGCCCTCCGCGTTGGCGTTCACCCCACCAATGCCGAAAGGCACTCTTCTCCCCGCAAAACAGTCATCATTGCCGGTGGCTCCCACGCCCGCGAATGGATCAGCACCAGCAGCGTCAATTACGTCGCCTACTCCTTCATTACCGCTTACGGCAAATCTAGATCTATGAACAATCTCCTCGAGAAGTTCGACTGGATTTTTATACCCACACTTAACCCAGATGGCTACGTTTACACCTGGGAAACCGACCGGCTCTGGCGCAAAAACCGTCAAGAAACCTCCCTGCGCTTCTGCCGCGGGATCGACCTCGACCGTGCTTACGGCTTTGAATGGGACGGCGACTCCTTGAAAAACAACCCCTGTTCCGAAAGTTATTCTGGCGAAGAACCCTTTCAGGGGGTCGAAGCTCGGCGCTTTGCAAATTGGGTACGCAACGAAACAGAACACAACAACGCCGAAATTGTCGCATTCCTCGACTTCCACAGCTACTCCCAGCAAGTTCTCTACCCATACGCTTACTCGTGCACCTCCGCCCCCCGCTCCCTCGAAAACCTCGAGGAACTAGCTACTGGCCTCGCAAAGGCCATTCGCCTAACCAACGGCGAGACATACGGCGTGACATCCGCCTGCGAAGGAAGCGTTAGTTCTAACAAGCTCAAGCAAACCGCGAAAGACTTAAAAAACGCAGAGCTGAAACCGCTCGTCCCCCGCATGGAGACCGGCGGCGGCAGCGCCCTCGATTGGTTCTATCACGAGATTCGTGTGCGCTATGCGTATCAGATAAAACTCCGCGATACTGGGTCATATGGCTTCTTGCTTCCGGGTGAGAATATTGTGCCGACGGGGAAGGAGGCGTTAAGCGCGGTGAAGTTTTTGGGCCGATTCTTGCTGGGGAATAAGGGGATTGAGAGTGATGAGGAGGAGGTTGATAAGGAGATGGTGCATGGTATGGAGAGGGAGGTGGGGGAAGACGAGACGAGGGAGGTGGAGGAGGGGGTTGGTGACGGGGGTGGGGAGGGGATGGATGGGGAGGGTGATGAGAGGGGTTGGGAATTGAGGAGGCGGAGGAGGAGGTGATGTGGATTTGTGACAAAATTTGGGTTCTCTAAGGTAGGAATAGGACGAGGGGCGCTAAGGAGTTCTCGTGCTCAGGCCACGGATTTGAAAATTTGCTAGTCAAAGTAGCGCTGGATACCTCATAATATAAGAAGCAGCTGTTGAACATTAGTGCAGCAACCATCATTTCCATTTCCATTTCCTTGGGCACGCAACTGATAGGGCGACTGAAGGTTGTCAAAGTGGAGAAGATAAAGAGAGCTCGCGACTTCATTGAACTCCCACCCCTTCTCCACTCCCGAATACCGCTCTAAACCCCCCCCTCCTGAAACCCACAGCAGTGATGAACAGCGTCATAACCCCTTTTATTCCTTGGATTCGTTGCAACTGCAAGCGCGTAATGCATAGATTCAAGGATGGTGAAAAGGCTATTACATATGATACACGGGCACTCCAGCTCTTGACATCGTTTGGAGGGGAAAAAAAGAGAGAAAAGTAATCTAGATTACACGCTGAGGAACCAACCTGCCACCAGAATCTCCTGCCGGAGTAGAGTCTGGTATGGCTTTGCTCTTCCCTCACTGCTCTCTCATATAACATCCAAACTTCACCTAGAAAAGAAAAACAAGAGAGACCTAGCTCATTCACCGAAGAAACCTCTGGTTACAACCTTGGCCCATCCCCGAAACCCTGGCATCCCTCCATCGTCCCTCATATCCCCTTGACCCACTCTCAACCCCCTCTTCGCCGACCCACCCCGCCTCACCCCTAAACCCTCTTCTCCACAACCCAAATCCGATACCTCTCCGTCCCCGTCTTGTTATCCGCTGCGAACTCAAACGGCATCCTCAGCGCAGTCTCGGTCCAAATATCCAGCTCGTCGACTCTGGTCTGGCCAAGTAGTTTCTCGAATTCGATGGCGGAGAAGTAGTTGGCGTCTTCGAGGTAGGTATGGGAGGAGAGTTCACGGGTCGTGGTGTAGAAAGGGATGCGGTCGGGGGTGATGGAGGTGGGGGAGGCGGAGGATGAGGGGCGGCGGGTGAAGGTGGTGGTGGTGAGGTAGATGGTGAATTTTGGGGTGGTCATGGTTTTTGGCTGGTGGTGGGGGAGTGGGGGTTGAGTCCGAGAGGTGGTAGCTTTGAGGATGGTTTGAGAAGATGTGTTTGGACTGTTCGAGCAAGGAGATTAAAGAGCTGAAGAGAAGGCTTGATGTTTTTGTTTTGAATGTTGAGTTGGAGGGAAACAGAAAGCTTTTTGATGAGGTTTTAAGAACGCATCGGACTGATGAATGGTATCTGACTGTGCGAGTATGCGGAAATATCATCTACAGGTTTCGAATGTTGTTGCCATGGACTCATTTTTGCCGATGAATACCTTTAGAGATCGTTGTCCTGACTTCGCTCCACCCCACAGGCGATCATACGCAAAGAATCTTAACCTTGGAGGATCATGGACTACGTCTGAGAAGACAAGGTAACGGTATGAAGAAGACTCACCTGTTGGTCTCTTGTTCACAATCTAGCATATGCAATCAGTCTCGAGGACAGCACTGAAGGTACTGGAAGGAGTGGTAACTGAAAGGCCAACTTTTTGGTTTCTTTATCCAATCGTCCTGCAAATTGCATGTTCAAGACGATTCGTGAGGTCTACTGCTGGGAAGAACTGAATATTTGAAAAAAGCTTTTCTGTTTGAAAGAGGTTATGCTGTGTCCATGGGCCAATTTCTGCATATAACTCGGCTTGACCGCGCGAAGTGAAGTTTAGTTTGATTCTGAAGCTGCAGTTTCGACCACTTCTTTATTCGACATCTACCACAAACCAAAGCAGCTGGCAAGCGCTTTCTTGAAAGTGTCAATTTTATGTCAAGCGTGCAACGGAGCCCTAACTGCATATAAAGATAATGGTAAAGCTCTGCAGTGCTTCTCTAGAGACAAAATCTAGGAAACCTAGGGACATTAAGAAGTTTGAGCACCGCTCAGTTGAGGCCCTCGAGTCGTAGATTCGAATAACATGCTTTCCTTAGATGCGATCATCCGCGTTTGGTTCGAGAGGATAGTAGTATCGCGCACGGGTGGTACATGAAATTGGAATAGATTTAGTCCTCTCCAAGTAGTTATATCCTCGTCCAGAACATCCTCGAACCGTGAGCTGGCTCGGTATATGCAAATAGCTATCCTCTCAAGGCCTCCTGAAGGATCTAGAGCGT
>JAABUR0100006117.1_pt1 | contig 14908 bp, 9 predicted proteins | sample 5560091 | NCBI WGS metagenome assembly JAABUR01 (sample SAMN10711879, study PRJNA513375) | rock metagenome | isolation source: Antarctica rocks | place: Antarctica: Victoria Land, University Valley sud
GAGTACTGTGCCCGCTTTCAGACGCTAATGGGTGAGTTGGCGGCGGCCTAATCCCCAATCTTCGAGGGTTAAGCATCTTCACTGCTGCTCTTTTCACGATCCTGCGAACCGATTCCTGACGCATCCTGCGCGGACACCTCGGGCGATACTGGTTGTGCTACCGACCATCTCGCCAAAGGAGTCCGCGCATGGCTATCCTATCTTGTGCCGAAGTCACCGTTGCCGAAGTCACCGTCGAGCGGCTGACCACCGGCGCGCTTGGGCGGTTGCTGCCGTCGGCGGCGCTGGACGACGCGCTTGCGGTCGCCCCGCGTCCGCGTCGCTGCCGTAAGCTCCCCGCCCGCTTCATGCTGCTGTTCTGCGTGCTGATGAACCTGTACGCCGACGAGGCGCTGCCGCACGTCCTCCGGCGTGTCGCCGGCTACTGGGGCGTTGGCGAAGAGATAGGGGGCACCGCCGGGGCGTTGTGCCAGGCGCGGTATCGGCTCGGTGCGCGGCCGGTCGTCGCGCTCTTCCGGCAGCTGTGCCGCCCGCTGGCCACGCCCGCGATGCCAGGCGCGTTCCTCTTCGGACGGCGACTCCTCGCGCTGGACGGCAGCCACCTCGATCTCCCCGATACCCCGGCGAACGAGCGCGCCTTCGGGCGTCGCCCGACCCCGCGCGGGCGGAGCGCCTGGCCGCAGGCGCTGGTCGTGCTCCTGGTCGAGTGCGGCACCCGCGCCGTCTGCGATGCCGGGGTCTGGCCGGGGCTGACCGACGAGCGCCGGGCGGGGCGGCGCTTACTGCGCTCGACGGGGCCGGGCACGCTCGTGCTGTGGGACCGCGGCTTCCAGAACGTGGCGATGGTCGAGGCGGTCCAGGCACGCGGCGCCGATTTCCTCGGTCGCCTCCCCGCTACCGTGCGCCCCATCCCTGTCCAAGCCCTGGCCGACGGCACGCTGCTCGTCCGCCTGCGCCCCGCCGACCACCCGCGCCGCTATCACGGCGCGCACGTCGTCGTACGCCTCATCCGCTACACGCTCGACGACCCGCAGCGGCCCGGGCATCGCGTCGAGCATCGCCTCGTCACGTCCCTGCTCGACCCGTCCGCCGCCCCGGCGCGCGAGTTGGTGGACGCGTACCACCGCCGCTGGGAGATCGAGTCGGCCCTGGACGAGATCAAGACCCACCAGCGGCCCGCACGGCCGCTGCGCAGCCGCAAGCCACTCGGCGTCGTGCAGGAAATCTACGGCCTACTCGTCGCGCACTACCTCCTACGCACGGCCATGATCCAGGCAACGCCTGCCAGCGTATCGCCGCTGCGCCGCAGCTTCGTCGGCACCCTGCGCCTGATCCGGGATCTCCTCCCACTCGCATCGCTGTGGGGGAAACGTGCGCGACAACGCCTCCACCGACGAATGCTGCTCGCTATCGCCGGTCAGGTGCTGTCGCCATGCGCCGAGCGGAGCAATCCGCGCGTCGTCAAGCAGAAGATGGCCAATTTCCGCGTCAAGACCGCCCAGCACCAACGCTGGCCGCAACCCACCAAACCCTTCGCCGAAGCGGTTGTCCTGCTTATCTAAACGGTCTTGGGCCTAGAGCCGCCGCACGGACCTGGATCGGGCGCGGCATCGGATTCCCCGCTGCTTGTGGGCATGGTCGACAGGTAGCTTGTTGTTACTGCGGTATCATGGCTGAATCGTCGCCGTCTGTCAATCTGAATAGCGCTCGCGGCCTGCGGATTTCCCTGATGCGCGGTGACACATCGCTGGCAAGCACGAACGTGATCCGTGTGCCACCGCGCGAGATCTAGAAGGGGTTAGGTACCCTGGGCCAACAAACGAACCGTGATTGCTCGTTGGCGTTGGTGATGGTAGCGGCGAGGAAACCCAGGCCAAACTCGCGCTCACTCCGGGGCGGATGACCGGATGCGGCGCGGCTCGACCGCGATCGTCACCCAGTCCTGCGCGACGCGCTCCCAGTCTGCCAGCGTCCGCTCGGCTTGCGCGACCGCGTAATACCGGGGCGCGAGGCGCTGCGCGACCGCGAACCCCGTCCCTTCCTCGATGGTCGCCATCCCCTCGATCGCCACCCAGGCCTCCGGCACCCCCGCCGGCTCCGCTACTGTGAGGCAGACCCGTCCGTCGCGCCGCAGTCGCGCCACCTTCGGCGCACGCACCGACGAGAACATGCGCGCTCGCGCCCCATCCCACTCATACCAAATCGGGATCGCCAGCGGCGCACCGGTCGTATCCAACGTCGCCAGCACCCCGATACGCGGCTGCTGCAGAAAAGCATCGCGCCCCGCAACCGACATCTCCGCCATCACGCGCTCCTCTCGCTGGATACATTCCTACGCTCATTGCTCGTTACCGCCCGTGCCGCTCCACGCCGCCCTCTTCACCGCCACCATCATTAACCATGCCGTGATTGCTCGTACTACAATTGTAGTTGGTGACTGGTGCGGCTGGGATGCGAGTACGAACGTTGCTCACTGGCCGCTCCCAGGGGTAAGGAAGTTAGTACGAACGTAGAACTACGACTGTAGTATTCATCGAGGTCCCCAGTATCGCACGCCGCGCTTGCTTAACTTTCCTTGACCGTACCCGCAAGAACATCCACAGGCATTTGCCGGAGTGAACGAGTGCCGATGGTGCCTTCAGATGTGCCGCGATGGTGATGTCGTATTCAGACTGTGGCAGGTTGCCAGCGCTGTTTGAAGGCGCCCGCATAACCACTCGACCACCGTCGATAGGGTATACTTATTGTCAACAATCGGGTGTGCCGGAGGCTTCCTGGTAGGCCTCGGTGGGGGTGAGCGATCACGCGTGGGGACAGGGACGGTGTCTGAGCGAGGCGGTGACCACATCGCGGGAGCGGAGGGGGTGGTCGAGCGGGTCACCTTCCACAATCCGGAGACGGGGTTCAGTGTGTTGCGCGTGCGGATGCGCGGCCGGCGGGAGGCGAGCGTGGTGGTCGGGACGCTCCCCGCGGCGCAACCCGGCGAGCGCCTGATCATGGCGGGCCGCTGGCGGACCGACCCGCGCCACGGCGTACAGTTCCGTGCCGAGACGGCGGAAGTGCGGCCACCGGTGACGCGCGATGAGACGGTGCGCTATCTCGGCTCCGGCCTGATCCCGCAGCTCGGTCCGACGCTCGCCGAGCGGATCGTTGCCCATTTCGGGGCGGGCACGCTGGCGGTGCTTGACGCTACCCCGGCGCGGGTGCGCGAGGTGCCCGGAATCGGGCCGACCCGGGCGGCGTCCCTGGCGACCGCCTGGGAGGAGCATCGCGCGCTGCGCGCAGTCTCGGCTTTCCTCACCGCGCATGCGCTCGACCCCCGCTACGCCCCGCGCCTGATCGCCGCCTACGGGATTGACGCCCCCCGCGTCCTCGAGGCCAATCCGTATCGCCTGGTCGCCGAGATCCCGGGGCTCGGCTTCCGGGCCGCCGATCGCCTCGGCGCTGACCTCGGGGTGCGCGTCGCCGCCGCAGCGCGCCTGCAGGCGGCGGTGCACGCCGCGGCGCTCCGCGCCGGTGAGGTCGGCCATACGCGGACGCCGCGCGGCGCGCTCCTCGACGCCGCTGCGGCACTGGCCGCGGTCGAGGCCCCGCTGCTCGCGCCCGCGCTGACGCAACTCCTGGCGGGTCGTGTCCTCGCCAGTGGCGCGGGGGATCGCGCCGCGGCGGATCATGCGGCGAACGTGGCGGAGCCGCCGCTCTTCGCACAGGTGCTGCGGCCGGCGACGCCGTCGCCGGTCGGCGCGCCGGGGGGCTTCCGCATCTACGAGCCCGGCATCGCGGCACCGGTAGCCGGCGACGATGGCCCGGGGATCGGTCTGCGGGGGCTCGTCCGTGCCGAGGCGGTGCTGGCGGTGCGCTTGCGCGCCCTCGCGGCCCGGCCGAGCGGGCTCCGGCCGGGGGCCATCGCGCGCTGGCTGGACGCCGATACCGACGCGCGCGCGCTGTCGGGGGAGCAGCGCGAGGCGGTGCGTGGTGCTGCGGGTCGCGGGCTGTTCATCCTGACCGGAGGTCCGGGAGTGGGGAAGACGACGACCCTCAAGACGTTGGTGCGGTGCCTCGTGGCGCTCGGGCGCAGCGTCGCCCTCGCGGCGCCGACGGGGAAGGCCGCGCAGCGCCTCGGCGACGTGGTTGGGGCGGAGGCCCGCACCCTGCATCGCCTGCTTGGCGCGGACCCGCAGGGCTTCCGCCACGGTGAGGGCGACCCCTTGTCCGTCGATACGGTGATCGTCGACGAGGCCAGCATGCTCGACACGCGCCTGGCGCGGGCGGTGGTGGGCGCGATCGGCCCGCGTGGCCAACTCATCCTCGTCGGCGACGCCGATCAGCTGCCGAGCATCGGGCCGGGGCAGGTGCTGCGCGATATCCTGACGAGCGACCGCCTGCCCGTGGCGACGCTCACCACCGTCTTCCGGCAGGCCGCCCGGAGCGCCATCGTGCGCAACGCGCACCATATCCGGCGGGGCGAGCTGCCCGACCTGCTGCCGCCCGCGCGGCTCGGCCCGGAGGCCGATTGCATCTTCGTGCCGACCGCCCCCGAGCAGGTCGCCGCCGTCGCTGCCGCGTGGGCCGCCGAGCACCTGCCGCGCCATCTGGGCACCGCACCCGCCGCGGTGCAGACCCTGGCGCCGCTCGTCCGGGTCTGCCAGGTGCTGAATGGCACGTTGCAAGAGCGGCTCAACCCCGCGCGCGGGCAGGCGGAACGCCCGCACGGCGCGCTCGCGTTGCGCGTCGGCGATCGGGTGATCCAGACGCGCAACAACTACACGCTCGGCGTCGTCAACGGCGATACCGGCCTGCTGGTCGCGGTCGCGCTGGGCACGGCGACGATCGACTTCGGCGACGGTCGCGTCGTCACCTACGCCCCGGCCGACCTCCTGGATGTCGATCACGCGTACTGCCTGACGGTCCACCGCGCCCAGGGGAGCGAATGGCCCGGGGTGGTGCTCCTCGTCTCGTCGGCCCACGGCCGGATGCTCTCGCGCAACCTCCTGTACACCGCCCTCACGCGCGCACGCCGCGCGGCGGTGATCGTGGGCGATGAGGCGGCGGTGGCCCGCGCGGTCGCCGAGACGCGCGAACACGAGCGGCGCACCGGCCTCGCCGCGCTGCTCGTCGGCGGCGCGCGATGAGCCGGGTAGCGCAGCGCGGCGACGCGCCCTATGGCGAGTTGGTGCGCCAGTATCGTGCGCTGCGCGACGCGCACCCCGGCGTGATCCTGCTCTTCCGGGTCGGCTCGTTCTACGAGGTGCTCTTCGACGACGCCGAGCTCGTCGCGCGCGCGCTCGGCCTGAAGCTGACCACCCGGCCGTCGGGCGGCACTGCGGCGCCCGTGCCCCAGTGCGGCTTCGCGCACCACGCGCTGGATACGTTCCTGCCTCGCCTCCTGGCGCTCGGTTATCGGGTGGCCGTCGGGGAGGAGGGCGATGACGAAGGGACCGGCGTACGACGACGTGCGGTGGTGCGCACGCTCACACCGGGGACGGTGACCGACCCGGCGCTCCTCCGCGACGATCGCCCCACCTATCTCGTCGCGATCGTCGCCGCAGCAGGGCGTATCGGCCTCGCCTGGACCGATGTCGCGGCCGGGGAATTCAGCGCGGGCGAGTTCGACCCCGATGAGGCGGCGGCCGAATTGCAGCGTCTCGAGCCGACAGAGCTCCTCGTGCCGGAGGATCGTCCCCCGCCCCCCGTCCTTCTCGCCCGCCGCAACGTCACACCGGTCGCCACGAGCGTGGGGGCCGAGGCGGCGTTTCGTGCCGCCTTCCCCGAGGCGACACTGGCTGACGCCGCGCTCGGGCGGGACGCCGCGGGGATCGTTGTGGCCTACCTGGCCTCCCTCCAGGGCGCGAATGAGCGCCCCCCGCTCGCCACACCGCGTGCGGCATATGCCGATGACGGACTCCGCCTCGACGCGGCCACGCAACGCCACCTGGAACTCGTCGAGACGGAGCGTGGGCGCGAGCGCGCCGGCAGCCTCCTCGGGGCGCTGGACCGGACCGTCACGCCGATGGGGCGGCGCATGCTGCGCGTCTGGCTGCAACGCCCGCTGACCGACCAGGGCAAGATCGCCACCAGGCAACGGATTGTCGCCGCGCTCGTCGCCAGTGAGGAGCTGCGAACGGCCCTCGCGGAGCCCCTGGCCGCCCTCCCCGATCTCGAGCGGTTGGCGGGTCGGCTGGCGGCGCGGCGCGCGACGATAGACGATCTCGCGGCGCTGGCGGCCCTCGCCGCGCAGCTCCCCGCAATCGCGCGCGCGACCGCGGGTGCCGCCGTGCCCTTCCTGCGGGCACTCGGCCGAGAACGGCCGACGCTCGCGGCGGTCGCCATCCGGATCGCGGCGGTCCTTGCACAGGGTGATGAGGAAGGGCCACTCCGCTCGGATGCGAGTCCGGCGTTCGCCGTTGCGCTGGCCGCCACGCATGCCGCGACGGCCTGGCAGGCCGACTACGTTGCGCAGCTGCGCAAGACCGCAGGACTGGCCAAAGTCCAGCTGGCGCGTACGAGCACACAGGGACTCTTCCTCGAGGTGCCGACCAATACACCCGTCCCGACGGGGTGGTTGCGGCGCGGCGGTCTCCAGCGGGTCGAGCGGTATTCCACCGCCGCACTGGAAGAACACGCGGCCACGCTGGACGCCGCCGAACAGACGGTGGCGGCCGAGACGCGCACGCTCCTCGCCACGCTACGCGACGAGGCGGCGGCGGTCGCGCCGGAGGTTCGCGACCTCGCGCGGTATCTCGCGGCGGCGGACGCCTCGCTCTCGTTCGCCCACATCGCCGCCGCGCATGGTTGGGTCCGACCGACGGTGGACGACAGTGGCGCGCTGACGATCGACGCGGGCCGCCATCCGGTCCTGGCACTGGCCGGGCCTTGCCAACCGAACGAGGTGCGGCTCACGGCGCGGGGGACACGCGACCAACTCGTGGTGCTGACCGGCCCGAACATGGCGGGGAAAAGCACGTGGATGCGCCAGGTGGCGCTCCTCATCGTGCTGGCACAGGCCGGTTCATTCGTGCCGGCGGCGGCGGCGCACATCGGCCTCGCCGACGCGATCTTCACGCGGATCGGGGCGGTCGACGATCTCGCCGGTGGGCGCTCGACCTTCATGGTGGAGATGGTCGAGACGGCGACGATGCTCCGCGGGGCGACCGATCGCAGCCTCGTGCTCCTCGACGAGATCGGCCGGGGAACGAGCACCCATGATGGGATGGCGATCGCCTGGGCCGTGATCGAGGAACTCGTCGGCGGCGCCGCGCGACCACGGGCGATCGTGGCGACGCACTACCACGAGCTGGCGGCGCTGGCCGACCTCCACGCGGCGATCACCCTCCGCCGCGCGGCGGTCGAAGATGGGCCCGATGGCCTCATCTTCCCGTACCGCATCGAGCCTGGGGCTGCCGATCGCAGCTTCGGCATCGAGGTCGCGCGCCTGGCCGGATTGCCGACGTCGACCGTGCTGCGCGCCCGAGTAGTAGCGGCCGCCATCGAGCCGGTGAGTGCGGACATCGCCCGACGCCTCGGTGCCACGCCCAGCCCGAAGCATACCTAGCGGCGGCACCGCGCGGCGTCCTAGCCACGAGACGGGACTGTCGCGGCAAGGTATCGAGCTGCAGGCGTTGGCACGGCCGATCCCACCGGCTCGGTACGTTGTGTCGAGCACGTCGCCCGACGATAGTACGCGCCATCGTAGCGGAGCATGACGGGATAGGTGGCCATGAACCGATCGCGGCTCATTCGGAGGCTCTCCCGCTCCAGGTGAATGGGTTCGCGGCATCGGGCACCTCGTCCCGCAAGTCCGATGTTCGAGTATCTGCGAGGCGGGCTCTTCCGCACATCGCGTGATCCACCAGCGAGGAAGGAGGGTAATATCCTCCGTTGGGTCGCGGTGTTCGTGACGAGGGGCAAGGGCGTGTATGCGTTGGCCGGGGTATTGTCAGGGTAAGTGTGCTGCGGTGGGAGGCCGGGTGTGCGCTTGTCCTGGCCCCTAATTCATCCCCCTTCGCCCCTCGCCGAAATCTACTCTGCCGATAGGCCGTGGCGCGGCTAGAATCCCGCCTGGGAGGTTCAGGGGTGCCCCCGGCGGATTGAGGGACAGAGTGAGGGAGGAACGATCTGCTGATGCTTCTGCGTCGGTGCCGCCATCGGCTGACCGGGATCGTCGCCGGCCTGCGGCACGCCGTCCGCGGCTTCCTCTGGGCGCGGCCAGCGACCGCGCACGCCACGGGGACCGGCGCGGACCTCCTGCGTGGCCGAGCGCCGCTGCTCGCCGAGAACGCCCTCCTGCGCCATCAGCTGATCGTGCTGCGCCGAGGTGCCGTGCGCCCGGCCATGACCGCGACCGACCGGGCGGTCACGGTGCTCCTCGCCAGTCGTATCCGCGCCTGGCGCGAGGCGCTGCTCGTCGTCCAGCCCGCGACGTTGCTGCGCTGGCACCGCGCGGGCTTCCGGGCGCTCTGGCGGCGGAAGTCCCGCCCGGGACCGGGTCGGCCCCCGCTCGCCGCGGCGACCGTCACCCTGATCCGGCGCATGGCGGCGGACAACCCGCGCTGGGGGGCCGAACGGATCCGTGGCGAACTCCTGAAGCTGGGCCTCAGGGTGGGCAAGCGCACCATCCAGACGCACCTGCGCGGGTCCCGCGCCCCGCGTCCGCGCGGGCAGGCCTGGGCGACCTTCCTGTGCAACCACGCCGGCGCAATCTGGGCCTGCGACGTCCTCCCGGTCACCGACCTGACCTGCCGCCCGCGCTACGCCTGCTTCGTCATCGCGCTCGAGACCCGCCGCGTGGTGCATGTCGGCGTGACGCGCCACCCGACCGACGCCTGGGTCGCCCAGCAGCGGCGCGAGGCCACGCCCTTCGACCAGCGCCCCCGCTCCCTGATCCGGGACAACGACGCCAAGTACGGGCCGCGCTGCACCCGGTTGGCCGCCGCAAGCGGGAGCCGTGTCCTACGCCCGCCCGTCCGCGCGCCGCGGGCCAACGCCGTGTGCGAGCGGTTCCTGGGCAGCGTGCGCCGCGAGTGTCTGGAGCACCCCCGCATCTTCGGCGAGCGCCAGCTCCTCCGTCTGCTCCGGGAGTACGTCGCGTTCTTCAACCGGGCGCGGCCGCACCAGGGCCTCGGGCAAGCGACCCCCGCAGCGTTACCGGCGGAGACCAAGCACTGCGCGGGCCCGGTACGCGCGGTGCCGGTCCTGGGTAGCCTGCATCATCGGTATGAGCGCGCCGCGTGAGGCCGACGGATGCATTTCCAGCCAGGACACCCTACCGGGTTGAGCCGGGGAGTCATGCGCGCCGCTTGTGCTACGCCCGCTGCCGTCCCAAACACGAACCTGGTACGCACTTCCGCGACCGTGTACTAAACCGAAGCGCCGATGAAACCGGCACGGTGTCCAACGTCAGGCATGTAGATTTCACCTGGTCTTCGGTTTAGGAGTATCTGATCCGGGGGTCGATCACGGCATAGATGACGTCGGCGAGCACGTTGCTCAGGAGGATCAGCGTCGCCGTGATCAGATTGATCGCCATGATGACCGGGTAGTCGCGCCCGCGCACGGCGGTGATCGCCAGCGTGCCCATGCCCGGCCAGGCGAAGATCGCCTCGACGATGACCGTGCCGCCGAGGAGGCGCGGGAGGTTGAGCGCGACCACCGTGACGAGCGGGATGAGGGCGTTGCGGAAGGCGTGGCCGTAGATGACATCGCGCTCGCGCAGACCTTTGGCCCGCGCGGTGTTGAGGTAGTCCTGCCGGATAACCTCGAGCATACTGGAGCGGGTGTAGCGGATGAGCGGTGCCGCCTCGGCCAATCCGAGGGCGATGGCGGGGAGGATCATGTGGCGCACCCCGTCGCTGACGGAGGGTTCCTTGCCGACGGTTGCCATGCCCGCCGAGGGCAGCCAGCCGAGTTTCAGGGAGAAGACATAGATCGCGGCGAGCGACAGGAAGAAGGACGGGATGGAGAGTGCGGTGAACCCCGCGATGGTGGAGAGATAGTCGATGAACGAATACTGCTTGATCGCCGAGAGCACGCCGAGTGGGATGGCGACAAGCAGTCCAATGATGAGCGCCACCCCCATCAGGCGGAGCGTCGGCCAGAGGCGCTCCGCGATCTTCTGGCTGATCGGCTGCCGATCGACAAGCGAGAACCCGAGGTTGCCGTGGGCCAGCTCCTTCAACCAGAGCACATAGCGCACCGGCAGCGGCTGATCCAGGCCGAGCGCCGCCCGCTGCCGCGCGATATAGTCCGGCCCCAAGGACGCGGCCGCCTCGGGGTTGATCATCGCCGTGACCGGGTCGCCGGGGGCCAGGCTGATGATGATGTAGGTCCCCAGGGTGATCCCGAGCAGGATCGGGATGCTGATGACCAGACGGCGTAGCAGATATTGGCCCATCTCGTCCCCCCCTGTATGCATCGTCAGTCGCCGGTCGTCGATGAACCGTCCCCTCCGACGTAGTCGTGACCGCGCTGTACCCGATCCTCCTGGTGCGACAGCGCGGTGTCGTGCCGCGATGCCCGCATCATCTCCTCCTCGTCGCCGGTCCGCCGGTCATATCGCGACGTCAGTCTCGCTTGCTACGGCCAGCTTCGTCGCGCAGCTGGGCCTGCGCCGACTCCAGGCCTTGGCCCGGCGGCGCGTCGGACACGCGTGCCGACCGGACCTCCTCGAGATAGCTATAGACCGTGGCACGCGAGATCATCAGATATTCGGCGACCTGCGGCACGGAACGCTGCAACGCAAACACGCCATGTCGGTCGAGCGCCTGCAAGATGGCGAGCCGATCCTGCTTGGTCATGTGGTCGAGCGAGCGCCCCACCGTGACTTCCTCCTCGTCGATGAGGGCGCGGAGCACCTGGCCGATGTCGTCTACGAAGCTGACTGGCCGGGGTTCCGCCGCCACGCCCGTCAATTCCCCGATCACGCCGCCGAGCAGCCGCAGATCGGTGATGTCGAAGTTGATGCATACAGCGCCGAACACCCGACCAGCGGGATCGCGCAACGGGATCGTCGTCGATTTCAAGACCCGTCCGCCTGGAGTCCGGGTGAAATAGTTGCACTGGGCCTGCGCCGCGTCCCCCTGGGCGATGAGGGAGAGTCCTAATTGGCTGACGGAACCGCCGACATGCCGCTGGGTCACATGCCCCTGGATGGCCACGATGGAATGCTCGGGATCCCGGAAATCGTGCAGGACGACCTCGCATTGCCGACCAAAGGTCGCCGCGATACCAGCCACGATCGGCTCCAGAAGACCGAGATAGTCATCGATCGCGGAGGATCGCTCGATGAGGGCACTATTGAGGAACCCGGGTGTATTCACATCCTGTGACATGCGGCCCTTCCTCTCTAATCTTGCTCGGGATGGTAGCATCGCTACGACAATTCGTCAAGTGACTGGACGGATTGTTCGACAACTGATCGGTTGACATTCCGTCCATTGTCTTGACAGAGTGTCGGGATGATATTAGTATGCATGTGGATTGTCATGGTTACCAGCGAGCGCGGCGTCACCACGATGACGGTATATGGTGATCGCCGAGGCCTTGCGACGCAGCATTCCTCAGGTCGCTCGCCGGGCACGGACGAACGCACCCATCGTGGCGGGTGATACGACAACCGCTGGGGATACGGGCGGAACGGAGGCACCGCGATCGGCGGGTCACCGGGCACACGCACTATCGGGGAGGGCAACGACCATGAGTGCAGGCTATCACGGTCCGCCGGTCCAACCAGGACACTCTCGTCGGCTGAAACGGCGGATGTTCATGCGGTTGCTCACCGCGAGCGCGGGCACACCGGCCCTTATCGGGCTCCTGGCCGCGTGCGGCGGTGCGGCGACCACGCCAACCATCGTGCCGAGCGCGTCGGCGACGACATCCACCAGTGGCATGATCACAACGACCGGCGTCGCCACGCCTCCTGGTGTGACCGGGGCCACCCTCACCGTCGGTGGCGCGGCCACCCCCAGTGGGGCGACCGGGGCCACCGGTGGTGCACCCGGCGGCCAGGTGAGCTTCCATTGGAGCAAGCCGGTCACCTTCGACCCGCTCTTCTCCACCGCCGGTGTGGAACAGGGTATCGAGCAACTGGTCCTCGGCGCGCTGGTCAAGGTCACCGATGGGCTCGAGGCGGTTCCCGATATCGCGGAGAAGATCGACGTCTCCCCGGACGTCACGACCTACACCTTCACGCTGCACAAGGACCTGCAGTTCACCGACGGTAAGCCGCTCACCGCCAAGGATGTCATCTTCACCTACGAGCGGGCGATCGACAAGCGCGTCGGCAGCTACTGGGGTGGGCGCCTCCTCGACATCGTCGGGGCCGCCGATTACGGCCAGCAGAAGGCGGACCACGTCACCGGCCTCGAGATGCCGGATGACTACACCGTGAAGATGACCCTGACGCACCCAGACGCGACCTGGTTGTTGACCCTCGGTGATTTCGCCGGGCTGGGCATCCTCCCCGCGCATGTCTTCGCGGGTGTGGCACCCGACCAGCTCCGGCAGCATCCGTTCTCGCTGAAGCCCGACACGAGCGCGGGCGTGTTCCAGTTTGTGCAGTACCAGACGGACCAGTTCGTTGAACTCAAGCGGAACGAGGGGTACGGCGGCACCAAAGCGAAGCTCGACCGGCTCTTCGGGAAAATCCTCACCACGGACGCGGCGTTGGCGCAGTTGGATCAGGGCGAACTGGACCTGATGATCCTGCCGATCGGCGAGGTCGAACGGGTGAAGAGGAACCCGAACCTGACCGTGGTGAGCGTCCCGAGCCCCAGCATCGACTTCCTGTCGATCAACCTCGAGAAGGCCTATCTCCAGGACAAGCGGGTGCGACAGGCGATGATGTATGCCCTCGACCGCGAGGCCATCGTCAAGGAGATCTACCAGGGCCAGGCGCAGCTCGTCAACCAGACCATCATCGGCCCGGACTGGATGGGGATGCCCCAGGTGAACCCGTACCCGTTCGACCCGAACAAAGCGAAGCAACTCCTCAAAGACGCGAACTGGGACAGTGGGCACCAACTGGACGCGCTGTATTACCCGGGCAGCCGGGAGCGCGACGCCTATGCCCCGATTCTCCAGCAACTCTTGAAGGACGTTGGCATCAACATCACGTTGCGGTCCCTCGAACTCGCCGAGTATACGCGCCTCCGCAACGCCAGCACGTTCGATCTCGCGTTCGTGGGCGGCGGCATCTTCCGACAGGACCCGAATGTCTCCGGCAAGTATTTCGAGACGGTGAATTTCGTGCCGACCGGTGCCAATTATTCCCACTACTCGAATAAGCGGGTGGATGAGTTATTCGCCACGGGGCGTGCCACCAGCGACCGTGCCCGGCGCAAGCAGATCTACACCGAGGCCGCGACCATCCTCAACGACGAGGTGCCCTGGCTCTTCCTCTGGTCGCCGAACTCGATCTTCGGCCACAACAAGCGGCTCGTCGGGTTCAAGCCGCCGAACTACGCCACCCACGACATGTGGAACGCGGACCAGTGGACCGTGACCAAATAGTTGCGGGAATCGGTGACGCTTGCACCGCGCGATGTGCGCGCGGAGCCGGTGTACCGCGACCGGAGACCCACGCGGTGCCGATTCCCGATAGCCCGCGTTATCGCCGGGCGCGAGACGGGAGGGAGAACATGGCGGATATCGAACGACCGGTCGAGCAACAACGCGGCATGGGCAAGGAGCACGGTGCCCTGACCCACGCCGCGACCGCCAAGCTGAGTCGGCCGAAGAGTGGCGTCTGGCAGCGTTTCCGCCGCCACCGGGTGGCGGTCATCGGCGCGATCATCCTCCTCGTGCTCACCATCGGCGCGGTCGGTGCGCCGCTCTTCGCGGGCAATGATCCCTATCGTGTGAACATCAGCGCCTACCGGAAAGGGCCACAGGCCGGCCATCCCTTGGGGACCGACTCCTCCGGACGGGATGTGTTCAGCCGCCTCCTCTACGCCGGGCGCGTCTCGCTCTCGGTCGGCCTGGTGGCGGTCACGATCTACACGATCATCGGCGTCGTTCTCGGCGCACTGTCCGGGTTCTACGGCGGGTGGATCGATTCGACCATCATGCGCCTCGCCGACATCGTGCTCTCCTTCCCCTCGCTGATCCTGATCATCACCATCGTCTCGCTCCTCGGGCCGAGTATTTACAACATCATGCTGGTGATCGGCCTGCTCGGCTGGCCGCCGATCGCCCGCATCGTCCGTGCCCTCTTCCTGAGCCTGCGCGAGCGCGAATTCATCCTGGCGGGGCGGACGATCGGGGCGTCGAATAGCCGCCTGATTTTCCGGCACATGCTCCCCAACGCCATCGCCCCGGTGATCGTCGCCGCGACGCTCGGCATGGCCAGCGCGATCCTGCTCGAGGCGGGGCTCTCCTTCCTCGGCCTCGGCGTGCAGCCGCCGACGCCAAGCTGGGGCAACATGCTGACCGACGCCCAGTCGCTCACGGTGCTGGAGTCGATGCCCTGGCTCTGGATCCCCCCCGGGGTCATGATCGCGCTCGCGGTCCTGTCGATCAACTTCATCGGCGACGGATTGCGCGACGCGCTCGATCCGTATCTCCTGCGGTAACGCTCCGGTACGGCCACACGATCGATGCGCGGGGATGGGATGGCGTGGATGTGCGTCGTCGCGTGGGCGGGGATGGTGCGCGACAGATAGCGCACGCACATGAGGGGGAAGGGGCAAGGGTATGGCGGGGATCTACGAACGTCTCGGGATCAGGCCGATCATCAACGCCCGGGGGACGCACACGCGCCTCGGGGGCTCGCTTATGGCACCGGAAGTCCTCGAGGCGATGCGCGAGGCCGCCGGCGCGTACATCGTCCTCGATGAGTTGCAGGAGCGGGCAAGCGCGCTCATCGCCCGCGCCACCGGTGCCGCGGCCGGGATGGTCACGGGGGGCGCGGCGG
>JAABUR0100006118.1_pt1 | contig 14908 bp, 25 predicted proteins | sample 5560091 | NCBI WGS metagenome assembly JAABUR01 (sample SAMN10711879, study PRJNA513375) | rock metagenome | isolation source: Antarctica rocks | place: Antarctica: Victoria Land, University Valley sud
CGCCGTCCGCGCTCTCGCCACACGCCGCGCCGCCAAACACGCCTGCGGCGGTCTCCAGCGTGCGCTGCAGCGGCGAGACGATGACCACCTGTGCGCGCAAAGTGTTGTGTGTGTCAGACAGATGGGTCTAGGGTAAGGAACCTACCCTGCCTGCCGACTGCAATATCACCTGAGCGCGCGACAGGGCTACGCGAATGCACCCCAAGCGCCGCTGCCTGCTCTTGCCTGTCTGGCGGCTTTGCTCGTGGCGCGCGGACGCTGGCCACTGCAGCGCGCTTGTGCGGCAGCAGCCAGAGAGTGCACAGACAGGGGCTGACAACCACTACTGTATATTATGAGCAACCAGGATTGGACAGCCACTAAGTTGCCCTTCAAGATATTCGACTTGCTAGTGCTGCAGCTCCAGGCCGGGGCAGGCCTGCACGTTGAGGGGCAGCGCAAGGCTGGACACGTGGCGCCGCAGCGCGGCAGCCTGCTGCCAGCCCCTGCTCGTCAGGTGGGCATCGTCATTCTGCTCCCAGCCGATGTTGTGGAAGCCCTCAGCATGGCGGATGAAGTGGATGGTCTGCACGCGAACGGCACACATCCTCAGCCTTTGCACATCCTCAGCCAGTGCTTTAGAATGTGCTTCCAGACATAGTACAGCAGTGATGGAGGGCGTCAAGAAAACAGGTGGTATAGAGCAGCACCGCGCCGCCAGAGCTGCACCTTTGTGAGCTGGTAGGGCATCAGTGATAAGCCTGGCTCAAGCGCATTGTGGCCTGCCTGAGCCCTTGCAGCGCGCCCTGAGCAGCCCCGACACCAAAGTTTCGCGCTGGTATGGAACACACATATTCCATATTCCAAAATGGTGGTCATGCAAGCTTCAGAAACAGCATGCTTTCATCAGCTTACAGCAAGCCAGCAGTGCCAACAGACAGGTCGCTCTCAGACGTAAGGCAAGGGGGGCTGCCATCAGTCACCTCCACAGGCCGCACCTGGCTGCAGCATGGGCGGCGAGCCCTGAGGCCGTGTTGCCATAGGATTGAGCCACGAGAGAAAGCGCCAGGACTGTTGTGCCATCAGCGCATTGGCTCGTACTCTGTGCACGGAGCAGCAGTGGTTTGGATGTTGATTGTGCAAGCACCACGCAAGCTATCAGATGCCAAACGTGTGCTGACTATTTCTGTGCTGCCGGGCGTGTGTTACAGAGCTCAAGACACCGTGTGCTTGATGGCCAGCAAAGTGCGGTCCCACTTGACAGCACCCTACCCTACAGCACCGCCAAGAAAAGCAATAGCTGAGCTCTTTGGCATGACGCCTGCACTGCAAGCTGCAAGTTGCACTGCAATGGTACGACAGCGCAGGGGCTCTCCCTCCAACAAAACGTAGCTTAGTAGCGCTGCATGTACTGCTGACCCCGGGCAAAAGCAGCCTTCGCTGCCGGCCAGTAGGACAACAAGAACGCAGCGTGCAGCCGAGGACACGCGTGCAGCACGCAGAACGACATGCAGCACGCGCGCTTTTGCCGGTTACGCAGGGCAGCCTCAGCCCAGCGCGCCTGGGGGATGCCGCTCGCCGCTCGCTGGGGGATGCCGCTCGCTACCCTGCCGTGGCGGCCTGCGCGGCCGGCGCGGCGGCGGCCGCCACCCGGGCCGCGAACGCTCGCGCCTCGGCCGACGTCGTGTCGACGTGATCACACGTGCGCGTATACGAGTCATCCACGTCGCTGAGCACCCTCCTGGGCTCGCTGGGCGCGGCCGCGTCGCGCGCGGCAAAGACCTGGCGCAGGGTAGGGTCCAAGCACGCCGCGAGCGCGCGGTACCCCGCAGCATTGGGGTGCAGCGCGTCGCCGGGCAGCATCGATGCGTTGACGCCAGCGCCGTCAGCATTGATGAAGGCCTTGCCGCAGTCCAGGTAGTGCATGCGGTCGTCCAGCGCGGCCATCGCCTGCGAACCCACAGAAGAAACAAGTGTCTGAACATGGGCTGGAGTGATGCAGCCGGTGCACCAGGTGTCCACAGCGCCGAGGTGCGGCGCGTTGCCAGGCCGCTCTCGACGCATATCTGGCTCATGCGCTACTTACATAAACAGCTGGCTGCTGACCTTGCAGGGTGGACCACGCGCTGGGCGCCGGCGCGTGCCTGCGTGGCGTTGTTCACCGCGGCGATTGGCTGGGTCAGGCGGCTGGGCCACTGGTAGATGTCTGGGGCCAGCGTCCAGCCGCCGCGCGGCAGGACGCCCAGCAGGACGATGTCCGCGTCGGGCAGCGCCGCGCGCAGCAGCGCCAGGGCGTGCCGCACCCTGGCGAGCGCAGGGAGTGTTCAACGCCTGTCTGGGGACGTTGCATTTGACCGAAAGAGTATGCGCGGCGGGGCTGCCCGCCTTATGACGCGTCTCAACTTGCGGAGAGCTCATGCACCGTCTCAGGCCAGGTTCCGCTCACCCTGGCCTGTGCATAGGGGCCAGAGCTGCTCTGATGAGGACCAGCGAGTCAGGACGCAGGGCACGCTGGGTGGTGTCAGCAGCGCCCTGCTTTGCTGTCAGCCTCCCAGCGACCGCAAGCGCCCATGCAGCGCGCGCAGCCCCGAGACCGCCAACGATGGCAGGGGCGCAGCGACCCACGGCATCTACGCAGGAGCAGCGGGTGCGCCCTGCGCCGGGTGGGGCTGCCAGGCGGCGCGGCAAGGTGGCCGTGCTCCCAGCGCGCGCGCACCTCTGGACAGCCTCGGCAGGTTATACGCTGAGAGGGCTCATTAGGCCCGACAAGGCCGCGCCGCGGGGAGCGCGCAGCAAAAGGGACCGTGCGTACGCCAGCAACGGCTAAGAGGGTAGGGGCCGGCGGGGGCGCGCGCCGGCTGGCGATGCCGGGCACCGCGGCCAGGTCGTCGGCGCCCCAGCGCGAGCAGGCGTCCAGGAAGCCGAGGTCGTTGGTGCCGATCATGACCACGGCGGCGTCCGGCAGGTTGCGGCGCGGCAGCAGCCCGTTTCGCAGCTGCCACCACAGGTTTGCCGTCTGGTCGCCTGCGCGGCGGATTGAGATCAGCCACAGAAGTGGCGCGCCGCATATTTTGCGGTGCGCACAAGCCGCAATGAGCAAAATTGAAATCAGTACTGAATTTTGACTCCTGCGCTGCAGTGCACCTGCCTTTTGCGCGGGGCCAAGGCAGGGAAGTCGTACACCCATGACGCATGCATGTCGATTTTCGTGAACAATGCTGACGTTGAGGCAACACAGCAGGCGCCAAGCAGCATGAGCTCCTCATGCAGCGGCCATGCTTGCGCCAGCAAAAGCTGCGGCACAGTAGAGGCCACTTGCTGACACTGGAACAGGGCATGTGCCTCGACTGTGCGCACGAATGCAGGCAAGCAAGCGGCGCCACCGCCCAGCGACCGCGGCCTGAGCCTGGCTGGGGTGCTGAGCAGCGTGCCACGGGGTGGCGCCGATACGTCGCACAGCGCGCCGAGCGCAGAGAGCGCGAGCGGGCACGCACTGCCGACGCCCTGCGAGTGCGCGCGGTAGCTGCCAAGAGTGCAGAGAGGGCGAGCGGGCACGCACTGCCGACACCCAGCGACTGCGCCCGGTAGCTGCCAAAGTGCTGCATGAACACGTCGTACGGCGTCACCACGCCGCGCCGCTCGGGCGGCGGCGTGACGGCCCACTTGTCCACCTGCCAGTCGGACCGCCACCGCATCGTGACGCTGTCTCCGTAGAACAGCAGGCGCCAGGCCTGCGTTGGCGCCCGCGCACACTCACTGGCACGGTCGTGCAGCCGACAGGTGCAACCGCGGAGCGTGCTATGAACTTCTTCAGCAGACCAGACACGACCGCAGCGACAGGCAAGGTACACAGCTGGTAGGCACGAGCCAAGGTTTGCACAGCCTTATCAAACTAGAGAGCAGCGTGGCATGCGCCTCACCTGGCTGCTGTCCATGCGGTCGTTCCGCGCTACTTCCGCAGCCAGGACGTCGTGCCAGTGGGTCATGTTGGGGTCGGCCTGCTGCACTGGCGTCCATAGCAGGTCGTGGCATTGGCAGAGGTAGCTGGGCTGCGCAAGAGCCCGGGGAAGCGCGGCCGCTGCCACAAGGAAGAGAGAAGCGGCGACGAGCGGCGGACGCGCCCACATGCTAAACAACATAACAAGTGCAAGAGGGGGCAGCAAGCCCGTTCCCGCCTTCAAAACGACTTTGGGACCTTTTCCTCTATCACCAAGCTGTATCAGCAAGCTAAAGCCTCTGTGGCAAGTTTGCGCACACCGCGTAGCTCCCTCCTACCCCCTTGGCAGTGTTTCACTTCACACAACGACCAGAGTGGACATACAGCTGGAGCAATACGCGTCGTGCACTCCAGGTGGGAAAGGCCCCCGAGCAACAGCTGAAGTCAGATGAAATAGGGCAACGCCTCCTACTCGCTCTCCTTCTACACTTGGGTAGTTATAGCAGACAGGAGGTGACACAGCTGTGATATATATATAGCTATGACACGAGCTATGCTGTGCGCAGAGGAGGAGTCAGACACCCCCTCATTAGGTAATTTTATGATAGCGAATCTGACAGCTGCTTGCAAGCAGCTTTTTTCATCATTGTAGAAAGGCTGGTGTCGCCGATTATTGTGAACACTATCTCGCACCCCCACATGCCAATTGACCTGTTACACCGCTATCTACCAGTATACTATCCAGTATAATAGAGCAACAAAAGGCCGCAACATACAGCGGCAGTACTCCAAACACGCTGAGACCACACCACACCTTTGATGAAGCCACCTGCTGTAGAGGAGACAAGACGAGACACTAGACCCAATCAGGCACACGCCCTGCTGACTGGCAGGGCAGGGCACTCAACAGGAGAACATAGCCTGCATTACCCTGAACAGACGGTGCGACTCCTGCAGCGCAGCCAATGTATCAGCAACTGCTTCATGCCTTGGTGCAAAAGCTGCATGCGTGGGCGCGCCCCGCAGCGCGTCAAACCACAGCGCACACGCCAGGCGAACTTGCATAGGCACATATTATAGCTAGGACAGCTGGGAGTAGCGCGGCTCAAGCGGGGATCACCACCCCGCTACCTGGCGCAGCCTCACAGCCGTGCGCTCAGAACCATTCCAACTATCTCGGCTCATTGTGGGCTGCATGGGCAGCCCCACTTGGTGCTCAGTCCAAGCACGTCAGGGCTACGGAGCAGAGGGCCATCAATATTCGTTGCACATAACTCATCGCTCATTGCCCGGCCGCCCGACACACGAGCAGGACCAGAAAGACTAACCAGCAGACCCCGCGCACTCGTTGTTGCGCTGCGCTGTCATGCCAGGGAAGAATACCCCTAGGCCTATACCCATATAAATGGCATAATGCAACGGGGTCAGCAGTCCAGGTAGCAGCCGCCCGGCGCCGCCGCATTGGCGCGCTGCGTGGTCGCGACGCGCGCCGCGAACGAGGTGGCGGCCGCGCCCGTCTGCTTCGCCGGCGCGGCCGCGCAGACGCCGTCGACGGTTCGCGGCGCCTGCGCCAGGATGAGCGCGCCGAACTCGTCGGTGGCGTCCGCGAAGGCGGGCCGCAGCAGGCTGCCGGACGACGCGTCCACCGTCGCCTGCAAGGAGACGGTGCTGGATGCCTGCAGGGACCCACGCGTCAGGTCAGGTACCCAAAACGCCTCGCCTGAAAAACGCCGCGCCTCAAAAGGTTTTTGAGGCGCAGCTCCCGCCGCCTGCACGCGGACACCCGGTGGCACCTGCCGCTGCCCGCCAAGAGTGCACCGGGTGCCCTGCAACAGCCAAGCTCCAGGTCAGGCGGCCAAAAGTGTGGCACGGCGCTCCCGCGGCCTGCACATTCAGGCACAGAACCAGCAGTGGGCAACCCGTGCAGCACGTCCGGCTGAGCGCAACCGAGGCCAGATTACCTGACATGCTGTGCTGCACTCGTCTCTTAGGAGTGCAACACTACTCACAAATGATGGACACAATGCTAGACATGGCACTGCCAGGCGCCCAAAGAACCAGGTGTGGCAGCGGCCCTCGCTCCACTGCATCGTCTGCCAAGTGGCCTGACCCAGAACGGAGCGTCCTCCGTGACAAGCAAAACCCTGCACAGGGCTGGCAAGCCTGCACGCGGCCCACCTGCTCCGTGGCGGCCTGCTGGCGCTCGAGCTGCAGGTTGCGCCACACGGGCGCAGCGCTGCCAGCGTCCGATGGGTCGATGTCGCTGGGCAGCGACAGCGTCGCTGCGAGCGCAGTCGCCGGCGCCACCGCCGCCGCAGGGCCTGGCATGGGCGCCAGCGCCTGCGCAGCAAGGCAGCCACCGCACTTCACTTGGGCGCAGGGGCGCGGAATTTGCATGACCTGGAGCGCTGCATCGCCGGCTCAACAACAAATGTATGCGGTGCCATAACACCAGTCAGCCAGCGCGTGCCAATGCTGCCCCTGTGCACAGGCATGCCACATGCACAGCATGACCCTGACTGCATGGCTCCCTGTCTATGGACGCCGCCGGCGAGCAGCACTCCATCGCTTGCCACGTCGTCACGGCTGCCGCCCAGCCCCGCACTCACACCACGCTGACCAGGCATGTGGAGCACCAGGCCGCTGCGCGCACCGCAGTGCTGGCTGTGATGGTGATGTCGCCCGGGGCGGCGCCCACGAGCAGCGCCGCCGCGGCCGCCTTGCCCTCGTCGGGGTCCGGGCAGACGCCCGCGGCGACGTTGGCGGCAAACGCGGCATCGGCGGCCGCGGTGGCGCGCATCAGGTTGTCCACCACCGGGGCCAGGCAGGAGAAGATGAGGTCGTAGCCTGGCCGCCCCAGGGATACAAGCATGTGATATCAGGTCGCAGCCTGGATGCTTGGTTCGTGGGGGAAGGGGCTTCTCTAACCCCTGCCCTGCACCCCTGAACCTAACCGGCTATGCTTTGCATCAGCAAGCCCCCGGCCAAGGTCAGTGACACCACCACCCACACCATCCCAGTGCGCAGACGCTGCTGGGTGCACTGCAGGCGGGCTGCGCAGGCGCATGCGCGCGGTTGCGCCGGTCGCGGCCACGTGTGGGCATCCAGGGGCCAGAGGGCTGGCCACGGCTTCCCTCAGGTTTAATAACGACTATTGACAGACTTTTTGCGGCACCTGCGGGGTTGGGGTGCAGCGCGTCGGGCAGCAGCGACGCCTCCACGTTGGTCGCGTTGGTCAGGCCGGCGCTGCAGTCCATGTAGTGGATGTGGCCGTCGCTGGCGGACAGCGCCTGCGCGAGCGGCCCCGGTCAGGGTAGGATAGGGTAAAGGCCTGCATGCATGCCTGGCTGTGTGGGGCTCGAGGGTGTGGCCACCGCCGGCGGCCAGCTCCCAAGGCTGCACCCCCCGGATCAGCTGGTCTGCAGGCCCCAGCACACGGGGCTGCGTGTCCGCGCGCCCTCTGCGACAGGGCACAGCGGGCTGCCGCCGGCCGCCCCCTGCACGCCGCCCCCCGCGCTCTGCGCGCTCTGCGGCTCGCGGGCGGCCCCGTGCGCGTGCGGGCCGCGCACCTCGCTGGCGGCGTTGATGGCGGCGAGCGTGCGCGTGAGGCGGTTGGGCCAAGCGAACTGGCTCGGCAGCGACCATGCGCCGCGCGGCAGGATGCCCAGTATCACGATGTGCATGCCCGGCGCGGTGGAGCGCATGTATGCCAGCAGCGCCCGCATCCTGCCCGCACCGCCAGCGCCCCGATCGCGCCGCGCTCCGCTGTGAGGCAATTGCGGCCATGCTGCCATGGACCCTAACTTCGCCTTCATTGCCATGATAGAAGATGCAATGCGCATGCCCATTGGGCACAGGTACGCCAGCGAGTGGCTGCACCGTGCCGTGCACACATGCTGCAAGCGGGAAACCCCGCTGGCTCTGGCCTCCAAGCGCGTGAGAGAGCCGTGGCGGGCAGCAGCGGGTTTGGCGCTCAGCAGAGCGCCCAATGACATGGATCTAGTGCGCGGGTGTGTGGCAGAGCCGGGCAGACGCGCCGCGAGTTGATGATGGGCACGGAGGAGAGCAGGTCGGTCTCATTGCGCGTGCAGCTCTCCACGGCACCAATGTCGTTGGTGCCAATGAGGAGCACTGCCACGCGCGGCGTTGTGTGCGGCAGCTCGCCGTTGCGCAGGCGCCAGTTTAGGTTGTTGATCTGGTCATCTGCCGCCAGGCCCCGCGCCAGCCAAATTCAGTGTGGCCGCCCTTTTACGCTGCTTCAGAGTGCCCGCCCTGGGCTCGCCAGCTCTCTGCATGCATGGACCAGACTGGACCCGCCTGGCTGGCGGTGCCGCGCTTGTGTTCACAAAGGAGCAGGTGAGCTGCTCAGCAACTCCGTGCACGACTGGCGCCTGGGTTTCACCTGGGGCGCTCTGGAGACACGCGCCCGCCAGGGCCCTCAGCGTGTCAGCCCATGGGCTGTGCGAAGACTGGCAGGCTGACGTCTTTCCCTTCATGCCATACAGCGGCAACGCTCGGGACGAAGAGGCTCATCAACGCTGAGGCAGTGCTGCATCATCTGTCCCAAGCATGTGGCACACTTCTGGGCTTGGAAGCGCGGGGCGCACTGCCGACGCCCAGCGGGTATGCGCGGTACTTGCTCGTCCAGTACTTTTGAAACACTGGCCAGTTGCTGCCCTCGCGCATGTGCTGCGTGATCGAGTCGCCGAAAAAGACCAGCTCAAAGCCCTGCGCGGCGAGGCAGGCTGTCTGGCCTGCCTAGCTGCAGGCGCCATGCGCACAGCTGTGTGCATGCAGCAAGCACTGGCAGTGGTTACCAAAACAACACTGTGTCTGGAGGCAGGCTGTCCGGCCTGCCTGGCATCAGGCGCCGTGAGCACTGCTGTGTGCACGCAGCAAGCACTGGCAGTGGTTACCAGTGTAAAACTGTGTCTGGGCTCACTGGCACGGGGGGCCTTCCTCTGTGTGTGTCAACGTATCGATATAAACACTAGGAGGCTTAACGGCAGCAGCAGCACTGCAGCTCCCAGCCACTGCGGCCGGGTGGGGGGGCACCTTTCCCATGTCTGCGTCGACCACCTTTTCCACGTTGAACTCATGGAGGACACGCGTCACATCTGACGTCTGCGGCCTGATGTCCCAGTCGATGTCGGGGCACGCGCACAGCAGGCTGCTCTGCGCGCCGGCCGGCATGGCCCAGGCGAGCGCGGCCACGACCGCCGCGCACAAGAGCACACGTGCACCCGCCCAGCGCGGTTGGCCCATTCTACCGCCCACCTCCGGCCGGCAGTCTCCGGCTCTCCACGGCGACGGCGAGCGCGCCCCTGCGCGGTGCGCGCCCCGCCGTCAGGCGAGGCGTGGCGCGGAGCGGCTGGGACACATCTCTATGCGGGCTACACCCATAAGTGCTAACGCCCCAATGTGCTGCGGCCCACATAGTAGCATATGCAGGAGGCGCGGCGTAGCGGGGGACGGGTTAATTATATATATCAACATGCGTTGACACTGCAGCTTGCAGGCAGCTCAGTCCCAGGACGGAGCGCACGGTTGACAACACCCTGAATCTACACGTGCTGAGCGTGCGCGTTGGCGCAGGATGGGTGCGCCGGCAGGGCGGCACCTGGGCAGAAGCTCCACTGTACAATCTCCGCTCCCTGTCAGGGTAGCTAAAGCGCTTCCCACACGTGTGAAGGCGCTGCTACACTCGGCGCCTGGGCTCCCTACGCAAGTCAGTCAGGCCAATGCCCCCGGCAAGCGGTGCTGCGCAATTGCAGGCCTGGACCGAACCCTACATGCAAGCTTTCAGAGCCTGCCAAGACAGGCTGCTTCATTGCTTCTTTCTAGAGGAAAGGCAACAGCAATCGCTGTACAAGCAATAGAAGCAGGCCGGCAGTTGGCGCGGCGTGGCACTATGGCGACGGTGACCACCAACCAGCCGTCTGTCACAACCTGCCTTCCCACTGTGCCCATCACGAGAGAGCTGAAGGTGCCGGAGGACCTGGACAAGAAGATCGTCGACCCCTGGAAGCCGCGCGCCAACCAGGTGAGGCCCAGGTTGCCGGCCTGCTGCGCCGTAGAGGCCATGGAGGACCATGCGGTACGCAGCACCTGTTGCTCTGTTTCTTGAGGGGTGCTGGCGACTTCCGAATGGCGCAAACGCTTGCAGGAAAGCGCGGACCGCGGGGACAACAAGAGTACACGCGTCAAGCACCAACCTTGCTGAATATGTCATCGCCCCTAAATGCGAGGCGCAACGCAGGCTGTCTCTGCGGAAAACCCCAACCCACCAACGGACGCGCAGCGGTCCAAGCAGACTGTGCTGCAGCAGCACGTCGACTTTTGGGACGCGGACCGCGACGGAAAGTGCGCACTTGTTGCGCTCTTGCCGTGCAGCACTACGTATGTAGTGCTCAAGCACTAACCTCATTCCTTGGTGCTCACAGGATCTATCCGTGGGACACGTACAGGTGAGCTGCCTATTGACAGATGTCAGTGACTTGTTCTTGGTGGCTCGTGGCTGCGTGTGGCTAGTTGTACAAGCGCAAAGTTTGCTACAGCAAACTTGCGCTGTGGTGAAGCACTTAAGCGCACAGCAGCCAATTTGTGGTACAAAAGGCTTTTCAAGGTCACTGCTGCTTGCTGCTGAACATGCGTTGTTGATACGTTTTGTGTTTGCAACAGGGGCTTTCACCAGGTGTGAGACGCATGTGTGTACCTTGTCAATTCTTGCCAAGTTCAAAAGTTGGCCATTTGTGATGTAGTCAACATGCCCAAAGCCATTATGACTGCTGCTGTGCTCAGATTGGCTTTAATGCCTTTTTGAGCTTCATCGCAGTGTTTGTCATCCACGGCACTTTCAGGCGCGTGTGCTGTGCGAAGCTGCTCCTGTTTCTTGCAGAACAACAGCGGCGCATGACCAGCACAAGGCACCCACAAGCATTTGAGAGGACTTGAGTTTGATTTCATAGAGCTCCTTGGAAGCTCGCTGGGCATGAGACTGGCTTGCAAGTGCAGAAAGCTGCATAGACAACCTGCTGCGCATGCCAGAAATGATGACAAGCCCCATTGGTGTGTGAGTCAGCAGGTGCGCTCTTAACACCTATTAGGTATTGTTTGCGCGCAGCTACCCCACCCAGGATGGCTGGATGCCAGACCCGCTGTTTAGCCTCAAGCTCAAGAACATGCACAAGGCAAAGCATGGCTCGGACTCTGGTGCGCAAGCTGACAGGCCAGCCACATTTGCTGTGAGTGCGTTGCTGTGAGCTGGCTTTGTTGAGGCACTTGAGCTTCAGTCAGTCTTGTTGTTGCAAATGATATCAGAAGAAACCTAGAAAGAGAGTTCAAGTGATCCGCATGGTGTCTGACCAGTGCTGTTGATCCCAGGCACATACGACCGCGCCGGACGCTTCATCCCCGTGCGCCCTCGCTCGTCGATCTGATCCAAAATCAGCTGTTGCTGCTGCTTAACCCTCACACGTTGGTCTCCTTTGGTCTGGCAGCTGGTGCGCACAGTCACCATGGGAGTCATGCTGATGGCGGACTAGTCAGGACAACTATGCGTATTTGCGGTGCAGACTAGACATGTCATGTATCTATCCCTGCACGCATTCCGTTTTGTAGAGAGTTTGCTCAAAGTTCAGTGAGGTGTGAGTTCTTAAAAAGCCACTCTTGTGCGAGTGGCTCTGAGGGTACACACTGCTGGGCGGCAGGCAAGCTTCGAGTCCATCTTTGCAACGTTTGATGTTGGCAACAAGGTACGTGTGCAAGGCTGCGCTGCTTGTCACCCGTGCTTTTCCCTGCAGGCGAGACTACATGTTGCTCACCTGAGCAGCGGGCTGCGATGTCTGTGTGTGTGCGCTCCCAGGGCGGTCTGACCCTCCAGGAGCTGTGGAGGATGACCCAGTCGACGCGCGAGGTGCTCCTTGCCGTCATGGGTAGGGATTGGGTGGGCTTGCCAAGAGAGTGCATATGGCAGCCTGAGAGCGGTCACTCCGCTCCCAGCCTCCTCTTTTTGCTCGCAAGCACTGCCAGTGTGAGATGGACTCATGCGCATATTCGGTGTGTGTTCTGGTCTCCTGTTCCTATACCACCAGGCAGAGCCTGCTGCACTGAGCACTTATGGCTCAGGTCGCGCTCCCTTGTGCTTAGCAGGCGCCGACGCGGTGCGCGCGGCGCGCAGGTGTGGGACCCGGTGGGCTGGACGGCGATGAAGCTGGAGTGGGGCGCGCTGTGGTGGGTGGCGCACGATGAGAACGTGCGCGCCCCCACTGGGCACTGTGTGGCGCGGTGCAGCACAGGCTGACTGGGCGTGTCACGTGCCTGAGCAGGGACTGCTGCTGCGCTGTGCTCGAGGCGACCACATGAGTGCAGAAGTCTGCGGCTGGGCAGGTGCAGGGGCAGGACCTGTGCTGCTTGTGGGAAGTCGTCCAATGTACGGTGCATGCGGCACCCGCAAATGCAGCCATGCATTACGCTGTCCGAGCGCTGGCAAAGCTGGCAGACTTGGAGGACGACATGAGGGATCATGAAGTCGGGGCGTATGGCGGCCCAGGCCCGGCCCGGCCCGGCCGCCATATCCCCCGACTTTGTAATCCCTCATGTCGGCCTCATGGTCCGTCAGCATTGCCTGGACAGCGCAGTGCCTGGTTGCCTTTGCGGGTGCCGCATGCACTCCATGCTTAAAGTGTACCACAAGCAGCACAGAGCTGCGAGTGGCCCCTCCTGCGGCGGCCGCAGCAGGACCGGCGTGCAGAGCTGCATGCGCATGTGCACTCTGCTGACTTGCACCTCGCGCTGCTCTGCGGTGCCGGCAGTGCCAAGCTTAAGTACCATAGCGAGCCCGTTCCTTGCTGCACCCATGCTCAGCTCTGTTGCTCTGCATGAGCAAGTAATGGTACGGGGAGGCTGCGCTGCACATCATACGAGATGAGGCTGAGCCTTGTGCCTTTGCAGAGCCTGGTCAGCAAGGAGAAGATCCGCGCTCAGTACGATGGCAGCCTGTTCTACCTGCTGGCGGAAGAGAACAAGAAGAAAGCGGCGGCCAAGGCCGCGCATAGGACCAAGTGGGTCCACCTTTGAGGGCCTAGCTACACTCCTGCAACATGTGCATGGAGCCATGGGGGCGAATGGAATTGACTGCGTGTCTGTTGTGCGCAAGCCACAGCGCACCCAGTTACAGTGGCTTTACTTAGTCGCAGTGGCCATTTGGGGTATTTTTTCTGGGAGTTGCTCTGCCTGGTCGGTCGTGGACATACACGAACTTGACAAAATGATGCTGAGGTGTGCGTATGCAGTCGGCCAGGTGAGCCAGCCCACAGGGGCGCAGAGCTCACTGCTGTCTGGCGCGTGCGCGCCAGTGCCGTGCCGTGGCTGGTCGCTGCCGTCGTGCTGGTAGCCGCAGCGATCGCGGGCTCGCTGCTGTTCAAGGCCTGAGCCTCAATTAAGAAATGCATTGGGGTTTGGCACTTAAGTGCATTGCATGGCTGCTGCAGCCATCGTAAAGTATCTTCAAGGAATGACAATGATGTGCAAGTACAAGCTGGCACAATTCAATGTCACTTTTACCTGCCCTCCGTATGAGGCTGAGCAGGGATTGAATGGGTTCGAAAAGGTGTTGTGTGCCTTGATGGGTGGTAAGGATAGAGAGCTGGAGCTGTTGCAGAATGGATGGGGTAGCAATGCTTGCGATAGAGCTGAATCTGGGCACAGCTGATGTTGTCATGTTAGGTGTTGTCTGCAGGTCGTGTGTAGGGCTTAGGGTCCCAGTGCAATACCAACACGTCCTTGGTTGCGCTTGCAGCGGTATGGCTGCACACCATGTGCTGTTTGTGGCCCAGTTAGGATGGTTGGGAGTGTAGCAACAGCTATATTTGGTAGGTGTTTTAGTTTTTTCGTGGCAGTGCATGTGTTGTAAGTACCAAAAGGAAGCGTGGTGCGCCTCAGGCACGCGCCGGGCGCTGCGCTGCAGGCCGCGCTGGGCGCGGTGCTCCAACATGCGCTGCACGCGGCCCCGCAGGCTGCGCCGGGCTTGGCCCTTGGCCATACGTTGGGCACCGGCCTGCAGGCCACGCCGGACGCGGCCCTCAGCCACGCATTTGGACATCTTAGGCCACGACGGGTTCTTAACGTCCGCAATGGTGAGTGTGCGCGGGCCTGCAGGCTGCGCCTGGCGTGCGCGGCCCTCGGTCACACGCCGGAAGTGACGCTGCAGGCCCGTGCAGACGCATCGTCGCCGACGTAAGAACCCATCGGGGCCTGCAGGGGATGTCCAATGCATGACTGAGGCCCGAGCCCAGCGCAGCCTGCAGAATGGCGCCAGACGCGTCGCCGAAGGCTTCGCCCGGCGCATACCGTGAGCCAGCTGCCTGGGACAGCCTGATGAGAAGCTGGTGTGTGAGATGCACTGCACATTATGGTGGTAGCAAGTGATGCTTCTGTCGAGCAACATGGACATGCATGTGCCAGGCAGCAGCAACTGGCCTGCCGGCTTCACACATCTGCACAATAGGGCGCAATCTGCCTTCAATCAACTGCCTGGGCGCTGCGGTAGTCACGTGCACAATCCCGACCAGCCCGGCTGCAGGTGCGCTGCCCGACCCCAGCCCAGACATGTCGACTGCCACTGATGGCAGGTCCGTCATCACACCTCATCTTAAGCCACACTGCCTCTCCTGTGCCGCGCATGCACCGTTCCTGCGTGCTGGGTCTGGTGTGCACGGGGATGCTCTTGCCCGTGCTCAGCCCACTGACGAAGTGTGAGTAAGGGTAGGGTAGGCCTAGCCCTAACTTGTGTGTGTTTTGCCATGCCATGTGCGTGCCGCCCTAAGGGAAAAAAGGAAGCGTGCTATTTGGCCCTCTTTTACTGAAACAGTGGCCGCGCGCTGGGCGCAGCTCTGCAGGCTGCACCGCACCAGCTCTCGGCCACGCGCCGGACGCGGTGTATAGTTTGCGCCCTGCCTGATATCGGCCATGCGCCTGGCGCGGCCCCGCAGG
>JAABUR0100006119.1_pt1 | contig 14907 bp, 15 predicted proteins | sample 5560091 | NCBI WGS metagenome assembly JAABUR01 (sample SAMN10711879, study PRJNA513375) | rock metagenome | isolation source: Antarctica rocks | place: Antarctica: Victoria Land, University Valley sud
CCGGCAGCAGCCGCACTCGACTGCGGCGCGACGTTCTGCGAGGTCGTGCTCATGGACGTCAAGGAGCGGTCGCTCGAGCGGTTCACGCGTCGCGGCGACGCTGCCGCGCTTGCGTGGCATCGCCTTGTGGAGCAGGTAGTCGCCGACGGGGGCGGCGACGCACATTTGAGCGCGATGTACGACCGGATGACCGACGTGGTGCGTGCTCGCCACTACCCCGTGGTGGCAAGCATCGATGGTGCGGTCCGGGACGCATACCAGGCCGTGCTCGCGGTGCTGGCAACCGGGCCGGCCTGAACCGACAAGCCTGTCAATCCTGTGAGCGGCGCCTGAAGGCAGCGATGGCCAGTGGCGCGAACACGGCCGTGAAAAGCAGTGACCACAAGATCGAGGCGACGACCGGATGCTGCAACGGCAGCTGCGCGTCAGCGGCCGGTCCTGGGCCGTTGCCCCACAGCTCGCGGCAGCCGGCCGTCAGCGACGAGACCGGGTTCCACTCCGCGATGACACGCAGCCACGCCGGCATGTCGTCGGGCCGGGCGAACGTGTTGGCGACGAACGTCAACGGGAACATCACGGTGAACATGAACCCTTGCACCGCTTCGACGGACCGCATCATCGACCCGACCCAGATGCCGAGCCAGATCATCGCGAAGCCGAACAACAGCAGGAGCAGCAGGGCCAGCAAGGCGTTGCCGACGCCCTCGCGCATCCGCCAGCCAATGAGCAGTCCGGTCACGCCCATCACGACGATGCCGATGCTGGAGTGGATGAGGCTGGAAATGCTCCGGCCGACCAGGACCGCCGACCGCGACATCGGCAGCGACTTGAACCTGTCGACGATGCCCTTCTCGAGGTCGTTCGTCAGACCCATCGCGACGATGGCAGAGGAGAACACCATCGTCTGCGCCATGATGCCCGGCAGCAGAAACTCCCTGTAGTTGGAGCCGGGGATGTTGATCGAGCCGCCGAAGACGTAGGCGAAGAGCAGGACGAACATCACCGGCTGGATCGTGACGTCGAGCAGCATCTCGGGCATCCGGCGGATGTGGAGCAGGTTGCGCCAGACGACCGTCAGCGACTGCTGGATCATCGACCGCTCCTCGACCGCGACCGGGGCACTGCTGCCGGGCAGTGGGCGGATGGCTGTCGCGGTCATCGGGAGACCTCCTGGAGCTCTGCGGTGGCAGCGCCGGTGTCATCAGCGTCGACGTCTTCGGCGCGGTGTCCGGTCAGATGCAAGAACACGTCGTCAAGACTGGGCCGCTTGAGGCCCAGATCATCGACGGCGATACCGCTCTCCTCGAAGACCTTCGCCATCGTGGTCATGTCACCGAGTCCGCCGGCCTTCGCAGTGAGGCGGCGACTCGCCTCCTCCACGTGCACCTCTGACGAGCACGACCGCAGCAGCTCCTCGGCACGAGGCAGGTCGGCGGCCTGCGTCAATGTGACCACCACGCTCGCGGCACCGGCCTGGTCCTTCAGCTGCGTCGGTGTCCCGGCCGCGATGACCTTGCCCTTGTCCATCACCACGATCTGGTCGGCCAGGTGGTCGGCCTCCTCGAGGTACTGCGTCGTCAGCAACAGCGTCGTGCCGTCCTTCACCAGGCCGCGCAGCACCTCCCACAGCTCGACCCGGCTTCGTGGGTCGAGCCCGGTGGTGGGCTCGTCGAGAAACAGCACCGGCGGCCGAGCCACCAGACTCACTGCCAGGTCGAGCCGGCGACGCATGCCGCCGGAGTAGGTCTTGGCCATCCGGTCCGCCGCATCGGTCAGGGCGAACCGCTCGAGAAGGGAGTCGGACAGCGACACAAGCTCCTTGCGGGGCAGGCCGTAGAGCCGCCCGATCAGGCGAATGTTCTCGCGGCCGGTGAGCAGCTCGTCCACCGTGGCGACCTGGCCGGTCAGACCCATGTTGCGGCGCACAGCCTCGGGCTCCTTGACGACGTCGTAGCCGGCGACGATGCCTGTCCCAGACGTGGGCACGCTCAGCGTCGTCAGCATCCGCACGATCGTGGTCTTGCCGGCCCCGTTGGGGCCCAGCAGGCCGAGAACAGACCCCTCCGGGATGGAGAAGCTAACGCCGTCCACGGCTTTGGTGTCTCCGAAATGCTTGGCAAGATCTATTGCCTCGACGGCGGTCTGGCGTGTCATGCCCACCAACCTAGGCTGCGGTTCCGACAGTCCCCCACTGGATTTCTGCATGCGGTATTCCTATCAGGAATAGCGGGCGTGTTTCAAGCGCGTTTCCGCGCTTCAGCGCCCTCCCGCTTGGCGGGTGATGTAGGTCAGCGCCACGAAGGAGGCATAGACCTCACTGCCCCGCTCACCCACGATCCGGACGGTGCGGGTGCCGGCACGCTCTACACCTTTGACCCATGCCGCCACCTCGGCCATGTCCGCCGTCTGGAGCTCGACCTCGAGCTCCGCCGGCGTCGCAATCGTCGGCGTCGCTATCTCACCGCGCAGGACCCGCTGCACCGCCTCGCGCGATGCCGCCCGGATCTTCTCGCACGCCTCAGCCGGGTGCAGATGGTGCGCACTGAACCGCGTCCGCGACCCTTTCGTGATGACGCCCACGACGTCCGGCGCGAACGTCTCGGCCTCACGCAACGTTGCCGAGTCTCCCGTCAGCAACGCGATCGGTACGCGGTGGCTGTGTGCCAGCAGGGCGTTGATGCCGCTCTCCCCCACATACGTGCCGTTCAACCGGACTCCGGCGATGACGTCGGGGTTGTAGGTGTGCGACAGCACAGACGCCTCACCAGAGATCGAGCCGTGATATCCGACGAAGAAGACTGCCCCGAAGCTCTCGTCCAGGCCCTCCATCATGTAGCCGGGCTTGTGCCGGCCGGAGATGTACGAGGCTGCCCGGGGCAGCGCTGCCGGATCGAGGTTGAACATCGACCCGTGCGAGTCGTTCACCACCACCTCGTCCGCGCCGCCCTCCACGGCGCCTTCGACGGCGGCCTTGACCTCACCCTGCATCAGCCCACACCCCGCTGCGTACGCCGCACCACCCGACGGCCGGCACTGCGACCAGTCGACGATGCCGGCAACGCCTTCCATGTCACACGAAACGAACACCTTCATGCCGCTACTCTCCCACCGCGCGGGCACGCGGACCCCCGATTGGCCCCCCGGGCACAGTCACCGGTGACGAGCCCGGTAGGCAGTCGCCTTGGTCCGGTTCTGGCATGCGGTGCTGCAGAACCGTTTGGCGCCGTTGCGCGAGCTGTCCACGTAGACCCGGTCGCACCCGCTCGCGCCACAGACGCCGAGCCGGCCGGCCAGGTCGCTGCCGAGAACGACCGCCAGACCGGAGGCACACCCCGCCGCCCAGCCGACCGCGAGCGAATAGTCCGACCCGTGGAAGTGCAGCTGCCACCCTCCCCCTGGCGCCGGGTCGAGCTGCGGCCGGGCGCCGGTCCGACGAAGCAGGTCGTTGACCACCTTCGCTGCTTGCTTCGTCCGGCCAGCCGCAGCGTGCTCGAACACCTCTCGGAGGGCCACCGCTGCTACGCCCAGCTGGGCAGCGGCGTCCGTGGTCACCCGTGGCCGCGGCCGCCCTTCACCACCCAACCCTTCACCGCCCAGCGCCTCGGCGACCGCCGCCACCCGCTCCCGCTCCCCCGGCGGCGCCGTCGGCCGGCCACCCTCATATGCACCAGGCGCAAGGGCGTTCACGAGCCGGGTAGCGACGCTCAGCACGTTGCCGAGATGCCTGTCGAACGTCATTTGACCAGTCACGTCCCTCCATCTAGGCTGCGATGCATAACTGATCATACCGTCTTTGCCAGTGATGGGAGCCGCACCCGGACATGACTCGCTCCGACGGCCCACGGGGCGTGCCCGCGACGGTATGGCTCCTCGTGGCAGCACGAGCCATCAACCGGCTGGGGGCGTTCACGCTGCCGTTCCTTGCGGTGATCCTCACGACCGAGTTCTCGATGTCTGTCTCTGCGGTGGGCGTCACGATGGCGGGCTTCGGTATCGCGACGATCCCGTCTCGGTTGGCCGGAGGCTGGCTGACGAGCCGGCTCGGAGCCCGCGCCACCATCGTGCTGGGGCTGCTGGGTTGCGCTGCCGCCCAGCTCGGCATCGCCGCCGCACCCAGCGTCCCCGCAGTCGTGGTCGCTGTGGTGGTGCTCGGTCTCAGCTTCGAGGTGTACGAGCCGCCCAGCCAGGCTGTCATCGCCGACGTGGTCGCGCCCAACCAGCGCACCGCGGCCTACGGATTGCTCGGCGCCGCACTGGCCGGGGCGGGCATGCTGGCAGGGCTGCTTGCGGCGGTGCTGACCACTCTCGACCTGCGGTGGCTGTTCGTGACCGACGCCGCCACCTGTCTGCTGTGCGCCCTCGTCGTCCGGCTGGTCCTGCCGACGCAGCCTCGCCCACCAGGTGCTGCTGACTCGGCCTGCTCCTCGCCCTGGCGCGACCGCCGCCTCGTGCGGATGTTCGCCGTCGGAACGGGTTTCGCCGTCGTCTACCTCCAAAGCACGATCGCGCTCCCCCTCACCCTCCTCGACCGCGACCTGCCCCCGTCAACCCTCGGTCTGCTGCTCAGCACGTCGGCGGCGACGATGGTGCTCGGACAGCCGCTGCTGCGGACGCGGCTGGTCCGAGACGCACCTGCCGCCTCCGTTCTCGTGTCCGGGTATGCCGTGCTGGGGGTCGGTCTGGCGGCGTACGGCTTCACCACCTCCGCGCCCGGGTTCGTGGTGGCCACCGTGGTGGCCGCGCTCGGCGACTTGCTGCTGCTCGGGCGCTCGCTCGCGTACGTCGCTGACCTTGCGCCCGACTCAGCACGGGCGCGCTACCTGGCCGTGTACGGCCTCAGCTGGGGTCTCGCCGCGGTGATCGCACCGCTGGCCGGCGCGGCCCTGATGACCGGCCTCGGCCCAGCCTGGACGTGGACGCTGCTGGGCTGCGTGTGTCTGGCACTCGCAGCCGTGCAGCCACGGGTGACCGGCTCGTCGAAGCAAGGAGCGACGCCGACGCTGGCAGGATGACCCGATGCCGCACACCTCGACAGCCGCCCGAAACCGGCTGGCGCTGTTGGTCGCGCTCGGCATAGACAACTTCGGCTCGGGCCTCTTCTTGCCGCTGCTGGTCGTCTACGCCGTCCGCGTCGTCGGCCTTCCCCTCGGCCTGGCCGGCACCGTCATCTCGATCGGCACCCTTGCCGGTCTGGCGGTGCCTCCCTTCGCGGGCCGGTTGGTCGACCGGTGGGGCCCGCGCCCGGTCGTCGTCACCTCCCAGCTCCTGCAGGCCGCGGGGGCCTGCGGGTTTCTGCTGGCAGACGGGATTGTGCTGACGTTGGTGGCGAGCATGCTGCTGGCTGCCGGACAGCAGACGTTCTACAGCTCGCTGTTCGCGCTCATCGCCGACGTGGCCGGGCCTGGCCCCAAGGACCGGCCCTACGCCGTGGTGGGGATGGTCCGCTCCGCGATGTTCGGCAGCGGCGCCTTGGTCACGGCCGCGACCCTCGTGGGTTCCGGAGATCGCGGACTGCACATCGCGGTGGCCGTGAATGCCGTCAGCTTCCTCGCTGCCGCCGTGCTCCTGTGGGTGTTCGTCCACCCCGGCCGACACGACTCTTCGGTCGAGTCGGCCACCGACGCCACGACCGTGCTTCGCAACCGCCCTTACCTGGCGCTCATCGCCGTCACCTGTCTGCTTGCGTTGGCGCTCGACTTCTTCCTCGTCGGCTTGCCGGTGTTCGTCCTCGAGGTGACCGCTGGACCCTCGTGGCTGCCCGGCGTCAGCCTGGCGCTGCTCACCGTTGTCACCAGCACGTCCGCAACGCTGGCACTGCGTACGACAAGGCATCTCGCCCGGACGACCGCGATGTCCATCGGGGCCGTCGTCTTCATCTGCTGGTGTGGTCTGTGTGCCCTCACCCCCGCCCTTCCAACGGCTGCCCGACCCGCATGGGTGATCGCGACCACGCTGCTGCTCGCCGCCGGCAACCTGATGTTCGGCACCCGCGTCAACGCGCTTGCCGAGGCCGCTGCACCGCGGGCCACCCGCGGCCGCCACCTGGCGGCCTTCCAGTACGCGTTCACCGTCGCGGGCGTCCTCACTCCGGCGATCGTCGCGCTGTTCAGTGTGAGCAGCTGGGCGCCGTTCGCGGTCGTCGCAGCCGCCGCGGCGGCCGGTGCGGCTGCTCTGCCAGTACTTTCCCGGCGGCTGCCTGCACACGCAGTCCGGGGTCACGAGCCGAAGGATCATCCGGCGGCAGCCCACTAGCCTCGGGATTTCGTGAAGAGTACGCCGACACTGGCCTGTAAAGCACGGAAGTGCCTGTCATGCTTGGAAGAATTTGGCTTACGACAGTCCGAATTCAGTCCGAGCGGAAGGCACTCCGTAGGTGAAGCGTAACTGCTGGTTTCCGCGTCCGGTTCTTGATCCCGTCCGCGAGTCGCTGACCTCTTCTTCGGGTGCGGTTCTGCTGCCGCAGACGGTGCGGCTGTGTGGGCTGGATCGTGCCCTGTCGTCGGCGCTGTCGCCGTGGCGCGCGGAGCGGGCGGTGCACGACCCGGGTAAGATGCTGCTCGATGTGGCGACCGCGGTCGCGTTGGGCGGGGACTGTCTGGCCGATGTGGCCGCGGTGCGTGCCCAGCCCGAGCTGTTCGGCCACGGTCGCGTCGGATCCGACGATCTCGAGGTTGATCGCCACCTTGGCCGACGATGTCGATGCTGCGCTCAGCGCGATCCGCGGTGCGCATGCCCGGGCCAGGGCTGCTGCGTGGGCCCGACGCCGGCCGTTGGCCGGGACCCCGGGCAGCCGTGCGGGTGGGCAGGTGGTCGTGGACATCGACGCCACGCTGGTGGCCGCGCACTCGGACAAGGAGTCCGCTGCGCCGACCTACAAGCGTGGCTACGGGTTCCACCCGATGCTGGCGTTGACGACCACGGCGATGCCGGGACCGGCGAGACGTTGGTGGGGCAGCTGCGGACCGGGTCGGCCTCGGCGTGGGCGTCGGGCGACCACGTCAGTGTTCTCGACCAGGCCTTGGTCCAGCTCCCCGAGGCCGAGCGTGGCCAGGTGCTGGTCCGTGCTGACACCTGTGGCCGCTCGAAGGCGTTCTTGGGTCACATCACCGACCTGGGCCTGGAGTACTCGATCGGGTCCCCCGCCAACGACAGCGTCAAGGCCGCGGTCGAGGCGATCCCGGCCCAGGCTGGCGTGCCGCGATCGACAGTGATGGCCACCCCCGCGATGGCGCCCAGGTCGCCGAGCTCACCGCCTGGATGCCGCCCCCGCCCGCACCGGTGGACCGCAGGACTGGCCGCCCGGGATGCGTGTGATCGCCCGCTGAGAGCGCCCCCACCCGGGCGCGCAGCTACGGTTGACCGACGACGAGAGCTGGCGGATCACCTGCTTTGCGACCAACACCGCGACCAGCGGCCGCTGGCGGTTGGCCGACCTTGAGGTCCGCCACCGCCACCGTGCCCGCGCCGAGGACCGCATCCGTAACCTGAAGGACACCGGGCTCCCCAACCTGCCCTTCCACGGCTTCACCCAGAACCAGATCTGGCTGGAGATCATCGCCCTGGCCGCCGACCTGCTGACCTGGACCCAGACCCTCGGCTTCGGCGACCACCAGGCCCGCCGCTGGGACCCAAGAAGCTGCGATTCCGCATCCTGGCCGTGGCCGGACGCATCATCCGAACCGGCCGCCGACAACACCTACGACTACCCCGCGGCTGGCCCTGGAACGACCTCATCGACACCGGCCGGGCGGCACTCCAACACACCTGAACAACCCACCCACACCGACGACCGGGACACCGAGACCGGCGGACCCAGCGCCGGCAATACCCCTTGCCCACCACGCCGCCACACGACCGATCGCCGCTCACCCCTTTATCAAGCCGCCACACGAAAGATCGAGGCTAGGGTGTCGCCACGCCGACTCTGACCGTTGTCGAAGCCCGTGCCCGCGCCCACGCCATCTCTGTGCCTCTTCCCAGATCAGCATGGTTGCGGGGCCGGCCGTGGATGTCGTCGGTAGGGCCGTGAACCGTCGGCTGCGAGCAGGATCCGGATACGGTAGTTGGTGAAGTTGCGGAAGCCGTGGGCGAGGCGTCGGGTCTTCTCGATGATGCCGTTGATGGCTTCGGTGCCGCCGTTGCTCACTCCGCCGGTGGCGAAGTAGGCGAGAATCTCGTGACGCCACTGCCGCAGCGTCCGGCCTAACCGGGCTACCTCGTCGATCGGACAGGTGTGCAGCGTGTCGAGCAGTTCAGCCAGTTCGCGACCCCGAGCTGGGGTGCTCGCGTGGTAGACGGCGCGGACCTGCTGGTAGACCTGCCAGGCGAGCTCGACCTCACCGTCGGGGTCACCGGCCGGGAGGCAGGTCTGCAAGCGTTGACGTTGCCGGTCGGTGAGGTGCTCGACGCCGGTAAGCAGGGTCCGACGGATCCGGTAGAGCGGGTCGTTCTTGTGGCCACGTCGACCCAGGGTGGTCTGCTGGGCCCGGCGTCGGACCTCGTCCAGGGTGCTGCCGGCCAACTTCACGACATGGAAGGCGTCGAGGACCGCGGTCGCGTCGGGCAGCTCGTCGCGGGTTAAGTCGACCATCACAGTCACGGCCTTGTCGGTCGAGGAGATCTTAGCGGGGCGCCAGATGTGCTCATTGACTCCGATCGCCTTCACTCCCCGGACCGCCGGACCGACGACCTCAACATTCTGCTCTTTCCCATGTTCGATATGCCGCCATGCCCATCGGTGAACCTGGTCGCGGTCGCACATACGATCTACAAGTCAGAGCCACTGTTAAGGTGCCTTGTGCCAGAGTCTCGGTTCTCTCTTCTGCGCGCCGCTTCCTACCGTTCGTATTTTCTCGCGCGTACGACCTCGTCGTTCGGGTCGGCGTTTGGGACTCTCGCCGTGACTTTCGCCGTCTTCGATGTCGGCGGCAGCGCGACATCGTTGGGGGTCGTGCTCGGGGCGAGCGCGGTTCCGGCGCTCGTGTTCATGCTCGTCGGCGGCGTGGTCGGGGATAGGTTGGAACGACGTCGAATCCTGATCAGCACCGACCTAGTCATGGGTGTCGCCCAGTTGGTCGCCGCCCTGCTCTACTTCGCCGACTCCCTCACCATCCCCGTCCTGGCAGCACTCCAGTTCGTGCGCGGCATCGCGTCGTCGTTCTTCTCGCCCGCCTCGACCGGCATGATGCCGTCGATCGTCAGTAGGGACAAGCTGCAGCCGGCCAACGCCCTGCTTGGCCTGGCCCGGAACGCGATCGGCATCGTCGCACCGGCGTTGGCCGGAGCTGTCATCGCCATCTGGTCATCTGGTGCCGCACTCGGCGTCGATGCCGCATCCTTCTTCATCAGCGCGGCATTTGTGTGGCTGCTCCCTCGATCCCGGGGCGCCGTTTCAGTCGGATCGGGGATCCTGCAAGGAGTGCGCGAGGGGTGGTCGGCCTTCGCGAGCCGTCCCTGGGTCTGGCAGATGGTGCTGTCCTTCGCCCTCTATCAGGCTTCTGTGTTGCCGGCAATCATGCTCATCGGACCCTTACTCGCGGACTCCTCCGGACTTGGGGCCGCCGGGTGGGCCGTCATCTTGTCCGCGCGGGCGGCCGGATCGCTTCTCGCCGGCGTACTTCTCCTCAGGTGGCGCCCCCGTTCGCCGCTCGTTGCCTCCACAGCCGTGATTCTGCTCGACATCCCGTTTCTGATCGCGATTGCCGCCGGCGCAACTCTGCCGGTACAAGCAGCGGCGGCCGCCGTTTCCGCGCTAGGCGTCGTGTGCGCCGACACCTTGTGGGAATCCACCCTTCAGCGTCGCGTGCCCGAGGATGTGCTGTCGCGGGTCAGCTCTTACGACTGGTTGGGCTCCCTCTCCATGAACCCGCTGGGCTTCGTCCTAATCGGCGCCGCCGCCCACTCAATTGGAGGAGTGGAGGTGCTTCTGTTCGTCATGGGCTTCCACGCGCTCGTCCGTCTCGCACTGTTGCTCAGCCCGAGTCTGCGTGAGGGTCGTGAGGACCAGGTCTCAGCACCCACGTGACGTCATAGTCGGTTCGCCGCCCTTCTACGCCTCACCTACCCGAGAGGTCACGTCGATCTTGGCGCACACTCCCACCGTGCTCGTCCTACACAACCCGCGCGGCGCGGCGTCGTTGAGCGACATCGTGTGTGCCGCGGCGGGATGGTGCCGCCCTCACTTCCTGTTCCGCCCCGTGGTCGCCGAGGCGCATCCGGCGCTTGTCCACATCGCCTCATTGGTGGCGCATGCAACGGTGCTTGAGCGCGACGACGGGCAGGCCGCGACGTCGTGCCCCTATGACGCCGATGGATTGCTCACCTTCGCCGATGCAGAGTATGCCCAGGGCCTCCTCGACTGCTGGCAGTTGCCTGGTCAAGGAACGGGGCCCGTCTGGGACAAGTTCGTCCAGCGGGACCTTCTCTTCCGGCACGGCCTGACGGCCATCGAGGCGCGGCGGGTCGAGGACGCGCTCACGTCGCTGGGGCTGCCGCTTGTCCTCAAGCCTCGGCGCGGCGCCGGTGGGGCCGGGATCACCTTCGTCGCTTCGGTCAGGGTGGCGAAGGAGATCGCCGCGAGCGACCGGGATCCGAGCGGCATGCTCGCCGAACGCCTAGCGGAGGCCGGTACCCCTCCGGCTGGCGACACCACGCTGGCCGACTTCGTCAGTGTCGAGCTCGCCGTCAGCGCCGGCGAAGCGACGTGCGTCGCCGTCTTCGACAAGTTCCCAGTCAGCGTGTGCCGGTCGACCACACCTGAGACGCCCGACGTTGTGTGGGTCACAGGGGTGTCCCACGCGACTTCGAGATGCCGGGCGATCGCCGAGACTGTGGTGTCGTCGTGTCGCAGCCCGTCGACCGCCCAGTCGATCGCCCGCGTGGTGAGCTTGGCCCGCGGCGCCGCGAAGTCGTGGCCCTCGGCCCAGGTCTGCCGAGGACACGTCGCTTCGGGGAATCGCCACATCCGCTTGAACCACCGCACCCGCACCGGACGACCCAAGCACGCCGCATCATGCAAGATCTGGACCCGACGCCCGTGACCGACCGCGACGACACCGCAGTCCGGGCATCCGGTCAGGGTCTGGTCGGACTCCACATCGAGGACCAGCACGCCCTCCTCGCGGGTGCCCACGTCGAGGACATGCAAGCCCTCGACACCGAACATTGCATCAGCGCGCGGACACCAGGAGGGCGCGGGCACACACATACAGTGAGCCATCGTCAGGGTCTCTCTCGTTCAGCCGCTTGGTCGCCGCCGATCGTGAAAGGCCCTGACGCCTTCTCAATCCCCTGACACGCCGAGCACGCGAGACCTTCAACCATGCTCACCTGGGAAGAGCCATCTCTGTCTCGTCGTACGACCTCGACCTCACGCGCGGACCGGAGCACTTCGGCTCCCGTACGCAGGTCACGTTCTCGAGTCTGGACGGCACCGACACGTTCGTCGACATCCAAGCGCACCAGCTCCACTCGATCGAGCTCAACGGCACTCCCGTTGACGTCGCCGAGGTCACCGACGGACGGTTACGGGTCGCCGGTCTCGCCGCCGACAACGTCCTCACCGTGGAGGGGCTCTTCGCCTACTCCCACGACGGGGAGGGCCTGCACCGTGCGGTCGACCCCGAGGACAAGCAGGCTTACGTCTATGCGATGACGTTCCTGCCTGGTGCCCCACGCATCTTCGCCTGCTTCGACCAGCCCGACCTCAAGGCCGTCTACCGGCTCACGGTCATCGCCCCGGACGACTGGACGGTGGTCGGCAACGGCGCGGCCGAGCAGACGGCGCCGGGTCGATGGACCCTCGCGGAGACCCTGCCGCTGTCCACCTACTTCGCCACCCTCGTCGCAGGGCCGTACCACTCGATCCGGGCCGAGCACGACGGCATCCAGCTGGGGCTGCACTGCCGCCAGTCCCTGGCACCGCACCTCGACAAGGACGCCGACGAGCTCTTCGAGGTGACCGGGCAGTGCCTCGACGAGTACCACCGGCTGTTCGGCATCCGCTACCCGTTCGGCGAGTACCACCAGGCGTTCGTACCTGAGTTCAACGCGGGGGCGATGGAGAACCCTGGATGCGTCACATTCACCGACGACCTCGTCTTCAAGGCGCAGGCCACCGACTCGCTGCGCGCCACCCGCGCCAACGTCGTCGCGCACGAGATGGCGCACCAGTGGTTCGGCGACCTCGTCACGATGCAGTGGTGGGACGACCTGTGGCTGAACGAGTCGTTCGCCGAGTACATGGGTTACCGCGTCACTTCCGAGGTCACCCGCTTCGACGACGTCTGGGTGGAGTACGCGTACGTCACCAAGCCGTGGGGGATGGCGGCGGACCAGCGCTCCTCGACCCACCCGATCGCCAGCAACGGAGCCGCGGATGCGCAGAAGGCGCTGACCGACTTCGACGGAATCTCTTACAGCAAAGGGACTGCGGCGTTGCGACAGCTCAACGCCTATATCGGTGATGACGCCTTTCTCGCCGGTGTCATCGACCATCTGACAACACACGCCTACGGCAACGCCACGTTGGCAGACCTGCTCGCGGCGTGGGAGAAGGCGAGCGGCAAGGACGTCCGTGCGTGGGCGGAGGCGTGGCTGCGTACGTCGGGCGTCGACGTGCTGACCAGCGAGGTGCGCGACGGCCATGTCGTCATCGAGCGCGTGAACGGCTCGGACGTCCACGTGGCGCGCCCGCACGCGTTCACCGCGACATCGTTCGATGCAAGGGGTACCGGCCGGTCGGAGCCGGTAGTGATCACGGAGGCAACCGCCGAGGTCGCCCTCGAGCTCGACCCCGACGGGCTGCTGCTCCCCGACTCCGCCGACGAGACCTGGGCCAAGATCCGGCTGGATGGCGCCTCGCTGTCCCGGGTGCCGCAGCTGCTGCCGAAGATCGACGACCCGTTGGCGCGGGCGGCGGTGTGGGGCGTGCTGCGCGAAGGGCTGCTCGACGCGACGGTCGCACCGAAGCTGTATCTCCAAGCCGTGGAACAGGCGCTCCCCCACGACACCGACCTGGCGGTCGAGAACATCCTCGGAGGGCCGCGCAAGGGCGCCATCGGCGCGGTGGGGACCTTCTTCTCCGCGACCGACGACCGGCAGCGACTCGCGACGGTGGCCGCTGACCTCGTCGACACAGCACCGCCAGGCAGCAACCGTCAGCTCATCGCCGTCCGCTCGCTCATCGAGCTGACGACAGACTCCGAGCTGCTGCGCGGGTGGCGGAGCGGCGAGACCACCCCCGAAGGCGTCGTCGCTGACGAGGACTTCCGGTGGCGGCTCACACGGGCGCTGTCCGGGCTCGGTGAGCTCGGCCTCGACGACATCGCGGCCGAGGCTCAGCGCGACCCGTCGTCCCAAGGCGCGTTGCACGCCTTGAAGTGCCGTGCGGTCCTCCCCGACGCGCGCACCAAGGACGCAGTCTGGGCGCAGATCGTCTCCGACAGCGAGCTGAGCAACTACGAGCTCTACGCGCTGGCCACCTACTTCTTCCGTCCCGACCAGCGTGAGATCACGCAGCCGTACGTCTCTCGATACTTCGCGGAAGTTCCCGAGACGGACCGTATCCGCACCGGTTGGGTGGTCGAGCAGGCGGTGGCGCTGAGCTACCCGCGGTACGCCATTGACGCCGAGACGGTCACGCTGGCAGAGCAGGCTCTCGCCCGAGACGACCTCTCCCCCGGCGTACGCCGGTCGATGAGCGACGCGACCGACGACCTGCGGTGGGCGCTGGCGAGCCGAGCGGCACACGCACGCGACTAGGGCATGTCCTAGCCTGGACGCGTGTCAGTCCCCAGGCGGCCCGGGTCGGTGACCCGGCGTACGGTCACTGAGGTCGTCGACGGCCACGGCCGCACTCGGCCGGATACGGTTGTGACCGAGGAGCCGTTGGAGATCCGCCTGGGATGGCCCGGCAACCCGGCCCACCGGGTCGCCGTCACGATGCGCACCCCCGGGGCAGACTTCGAGCTGGCGGCCGGATTCCTGCTGTCGGAGGGCGTGATCGGTGCCGGCGAGCCCCCTCGCAGTGTTGGCTACTGCGTCGACCGGCAGCTCCGCCCGGAAGAGCGGTTCAACGTGGTGGTGGTCACCCTGACCGGTCCACCTCGGCGTGCTCCGAGTCATCGCGCCACGGCCATGTCGTCCGCCTGCGGTGTCTGTGGCGCGGAGAGCCTCGCCGACGTCTTCACGCCCGACCAGGACCCGCTCGACGTCACACCGCAGCACGAGTCGGCCGACCTGCCTCGGCTGGCCGAGCTGCTGCTCGACCATCAACCGCTCTTCGGCCGCACCGGCGCCATCCACGCCGCCGGCGTCTACACGTCCGCGGGTGACCTGGTGGTCGCTCGAGAAGACATCGGGCGGCACAACGCGGTCGACAAGGTGCTCGGCGCGCGCCAGCTCGGCACGGTCGGCTACGACGAGACCGCGCTGCTCTGCGTCAGCGGACGTATCGGGTTCGACATCGTGAGCAAGGCCGTCGCGGGGCGGATCGGCACCGTCGTCGCGGTGGGTGGCCCTTCCAGCCTCGCGCTCGAGCTCGCCGACCGGGCCGGCGTCACTGTCTGCGGATTCACCCGGGGTGCGCGATGTGTCGTCTACACGCATCCGGGGCGCTTGAAGATGGGCTGAACGGACGATTTCCGCACCCCCGACGGTGCAAAACCCGAGCAGGTGCCATTTCAACGAGATAACGACACCCTGAGAGATTGTGCATTTCGCGTGTTCTGGGCTCACTGCGAGGCACACTGAGGGGGTGAACTACGGACCACTGGGCATGACTTGCTCCCACCAGCCGCTGTGCCCCAGCGCGGACGCGTCCGACCGCGAGGCAGCGCACACGATCTCCGCCCACCCCGAACAAGGCTGGAGCCTGCTCTGCAACGGCGTCCTGCTCTTCGACGACAC
>JAABUR0100006120.1_pt1 | contig 14906 bp, 18 predicted proteins | sample 5560091 | NCBI WGS metagenome assembly JAABUR01 (sample SAMN10711879, study PRJNA513375) | rock metagenome | isolation source: Antarctica rocks | place: Antarctica: Victoria Land, University Valley sud
TCGTCCATTGCGGCCGAGGCTCCCATCTCGGCCAATCGCACACAGTCCATGTTGCACAAGCTGTTCACCTGGGGTGCCGACGAGTTCAACACGGTCAATCCCGTCGCCGGTGTTGAGCGCCAAGGGGGAAAGGAGCAGCCCAAGGAACGTGCCCTCGATGCCCGCGAGATGCGGTTACTGTGGACGGCGCTGGACGGCGAGCAAGTCCGGATCGAGCAGCCTATCCGCTGCGCGTTAAGGACTGTCTTTCTGACCGCCTGCCGTCCTGGCGAGGTGACGGGAATGACTACAGCCGAGTTGCACGGCCTCGACACGGCCGAGGCCGAATGGCGCATCCCCGGCGCCCGCACGAAGAACCGCCGACCCCATGTAGTGCCACTGTCGCCTGCGGCCGTGTCGGTCATCAAACAGGCGTTAGCGCTCTATCCCCTGCTTGATCCGCCTCCGGTGCGAGCCGTGTTTGCATCGAGGTACGATCGCGCCGGCACCATCGCCCGGCACTCCGCATCCCAGGCAACAAGGCGGCTGAAGCTCGATAACGTCGCACCCTTCACGCCTCATGATCTTCGGCGTTCCGCCGCTACACTGGCACGTCGCGGGCAGGTTCGGCGTGATGTTGTTAAGGCGCTACTGAACCACGTCGAGGGCGATGTTACGGGCGTCTATGACTGTTACGACCTGTTACCGGAGCGACGCGCGGCACTGGAAATAGTGGCTGCCGTGGTGGCATGACCACGACCTGCGGTAGCAGAATAGAAAAAGGAAGCGAGTTCACCCCCGCTTTCCAGGCTGTGGATAAATAAATCCGCAGAGGGGCGCCATCTCCCAAAGCGTCGTTTTAGAGCACTCCATGTGGGGCTCGCCTTTCAGTACCATTTTATAACCAAGCTTACCCAAGTATATTGGTCGGCACCGAGGCCCATCGAACCTTCATTGTAAGGCGATAACCGTGGTGTAACGATGCCGAACATAACAGAACATAACAAACCGTCGCCGGGCTACACGTGGGCTCGACACGGTCACTACCTCGATACGGGGACTTTGCTTAAGCGGGTGCCGTGGTCGCGATCGACGCTAGACCGGCTCATCGGCCTTAAGCAGTTTCCCGCGCCTGCCCGGATCGGGGGCAAGCTGTGGTGGTCAGAAGTCACCATCGAAGAATTCATGCGCGCCAAGACCGCACCGCCCGTGGTCGCGGACGAAGATCCGTTCGCGGGCCTCGACGATGCCCCTGCCCCGGCCGCGCCAAGCCTCCAAGCGAAGATCGGGCGCCCGCGTGGATCGAAGAACCGCCCCCAGACGGCGCGGGCGATCCCCTCGGCCAAGGTGCCGGCCCATCCCTTTGTCAATGCTCGGCCGCTCCAAAGTGCGAGGCTCGCATGAAGGGCCGCGCCGTCATGCAGGCCATCACGCGCCAAGTCGTGCCGCCGCGGCACGTCCGCACGTGGCTCCTCTCGGCCGCGATACCGAGTGTCGCCGAGGTCGAGGCCATCAGAGAGGCCCTGGTGCTCGTCGTCGTCGTCCTCGCGGTCGTCGTCCTGATCTTCGGCCGCTCGCAATGAGCTGCGATGCCCTGGCAGCTTACCTGGCGGCCCGTGGCTTCGCGGCAGACCGGGATAACAACGTCGTCATCCACGACGGCGATTTAGAACGCTTTCATGACGTGCTCGACGCGGCTCGTCTTGAACTACCGGCTTCGGCATGGTTCGGCGCGATGATCCGGGAAGTAGAGCCCATCACCACAACACCTCGCCATCCGTGCCTCGGCCGGATCTTGCGATAACATTGGAGGACAACAATGAAACAGCATAACGCCGACACGTTTGCCCCGCTCGTCGAAGCCGGCTTCCCGAACGTACAGCCGGGCGAAGTTTTCACGGTCGCGGGGGACCACGCGATTGCGGTGCTCGGCAGTGCCGGACACAGCTTGCCTGCCCCATGGATTGTCGTCGGATGGACCGACGAGCCCGCCGACGAGCCGGCCGACCCGGCCACACGCCAGTGGCGATGCCAGGTTATCGACAATCGAGAGTCGCCGCGGCCGAACGGCTGAACTCCTGAACGCCTGAACGAAACAACAGCACAACACACCGGAGATTGTAACGATGAACACGTCACATAACAGCTATGGCTTTGAACTCCCACGCGCTGCGGCGACCTTGCTCGACGAGTGGGTACGCGGGCTATCGCTTGGACGATTGCCGCCAGAGACGGCCGCAGTGAAAAATGGCGGTTCAACCGCCGTAGCCGTCGAGGTGGACGGCGAGCCCATGACGGTGCGAGCGTTCCTCGCCGCCTGCCGCCGAGCCGAGCCGGAGAGAGTCGACGCGATCTTGCACGCGCTTGACCGCCGAAGCAGCGTAGTCGACGCGAGCAAGCCGTTCTTGGTCCCTGCCAAAGTCGCTCGGATCGGAGATCATCCGGCTTCAACCGCGATCTTCCTGGCGGGCCTAGCAGCGGCACTCCGCAGAGCCGAGGGCCTGCCCGAGATGGTCGAGGTCCAAGGGGAAGCCATGCCGCTCGCCGACGCCTTGGCGGTCCTGGTCAAAGATCATCGGAGCCCGGCCGGAGAAGCCGGCCGCGCGCTGTGGCTGGACGGCGATGCGACCGTGGGAGCCGTTGCGGCGGCACTGCTGGAACGGCTGACGACGGATGGCGTGGTCAAGCACGTGCCGAAGTCGACAGTGCATCCGGCGTTGGCACGATTCGAGACGCCTCGCGTCGCTTCGCGCTGAACATCGCTGAACCGAACGACACTGCCCATCGTAACGCCGACTGGAGCTACCAGAACATGACCGAAGATCAGCGCGAGTTATGTCGCACGGTACAACTGCCCCATCCCGGTTATATCGCACCAGACATCGAAGACTTTGTGGTCGATCATTTCATGACGCCCGACAACCGGCTCCTGCCCAGCCCGGCCGAGCCATGGGGACTGACGTTCAACTTGCGTCGCGGTCCTGGTCTGACATGCGAGGCGTGCGGCGCGATCCCCCGTGGACGTGTCTTGGTCGGCATGCGGCACCGCCGAGCGACGGGTGAACTGTGGGCGTGCCGGCTGTGTTCGTTCAAGCTGAACGGCGCCCCCGATGAAGTCATAACGGCCGAGGCCGCGAAGGCTGAACACCCGGAGACGGCGGCTTGTCGGCGGTACGTCGAGCGGCTTCGTGACACCTCGAAATGGTCGAGCATCGGTCCTGGCATCCAACTCATAGATCCAGACGAACACACTCGGATCGGGCTGGCCAACACGAAGGCCGGATGGACGTGGTGTGTACGGGTTCGTTACGCGGCCGACGATCGCGAGAACATCATAGGTAACGCCGACAGTGTAGAACAAGCGTACAGCGACGCGGGATGGGCCTGGATGTCGGCCGACCGAGTGCGGCTATTGATGGAACAAGACCGCGCCGATCGAGAACATGCGTTTTCTTGTGAAGCGGGAGCCGACTTGGACTTCCATGCTCGCGAAGTCGAGGGGCCGCGCCTGTTGACATAGTATAAAAGCGGAATTGACTCTAGCCCAACCGGCAGTCATCTTGCCCGGTTCACGGGCCAGCCCTCTGCTAAGAGGCGACCTTAAAAGAAACGGCCCCGCCACCTCTGCAAAAGGTAACGGGGCCAAACACTAGGTCTAAGCGAAGATGGTTATGGTGGATCGGCTCCCCGCCGTCAAGGGGGACAGCACGCCTGCCCAGCGGAAAGCGCACAATCTCGAAATCGCCTTGCACTACGCCCGCCACGGCGTCCCCGTCCTGGCGTTGCGAGACAAGCAGCCGATGGTCTGCATGTTCGGCTTGCGGGACACGGACATCCCGGCCGACAAGCGCGAGGCCCGGCACGCCCGCTTCGTCAAAGAGCACGGCTTCCCGCCCCTCGGGATCGGGTCGAGCACCGACGAGGCGACGATCCGAGGATGGTGGGAGAGCACGCCGCACGAGCTGGCGGCCGGCGTCTCACCGGGCCTCGTCGGAGCCATTGCCCTCGATACCGATAACAAGCAAGGCGACAACGCCGACGCGGCACTTTTACGCGCGCTGCTCAAAGCGAATGACCTCGACCTCGACCCGGCTGCGATCCCCATCATTCTATCAGGCCGGCGTGAGGGCCGGCACCTATGGTTCGGGAACCCGCAAGGGCTCGGCAACGGGCAGGCGAAGCCGATCAAGGCGGATTGGAAGGGCGTCGGCGGGCAAGTCGTGGCGCCGGGTTGCCTGCTTCCACCGGCCGAGGATGGGGACGGGACACCGCGCCACTACCGCCCCATGCCGGGGAGCCTGGACCTCGTCGCGGCGATCAGTGAGGGCCTCCTGCCCGAGCTGCCCGATTGCCTTCGCGTCCTGCATGGCGGGAAGACCGGCGCCAAGCCGAAGCCCGAGTTCCCTGAGTTGCAGGCCGAGATAGAAGCCGGTCCCGAGAACGACATTCCAGAGGCAGAGGTCGCGAGGCTGATAGCCGAGATGCGCGACCCGGTCGGCGGGATCGGCGAGCTTTGGGACCAGCCGGGCATCGATCATTCCGACAACCGATGGAAGCTCGCACAGGCCCTTCGCAAGCGTCGTGGCGACCGGGCCGTGTCACCGCATCATTTCGTTGCCTTGCTCGACGCATGGGACGGCGCCGGAGCGTTCAGCGACTACCGGGGACAAGGGTTGTTCTCGCCATATGACATCGCGAGGGAATGGGGCAAAAACAAAGACGTGACGGCGCCGAACGACGGCGCGGCATTCGGAGCCGTGAACGACAACGAGGACACCCCGGCGTCGGGCGATGTGATCTATGGGCGGTTTATCAGCGACACGTCGCTCGGTTACGACACTGCCCCGGCCGAAGCGGCCCTCGCCACGGCTCTGACGGGTGACGGTCTGTCGGCCAAGGGTGCGGCGCGCATGGCCGCGCTGATAGAGTCGATCAAAGCCGGGACATGGAGGAGCACGCTACCGGAGACCTTCGACGCGCTCGCCAGGAAGGTGCGTGGGGAGAAGCTTCGGGCGCCGGAGTTCGAGTCACGCGCGATGGTGCGGGCTCGGCCCGCTACGGCCGTCCGGTGGCTTGTCGAGGGACTCATCGCGGCGGAAAGCCTGTTTCTGATCCACGGCCGGGAGAAGACCGGAAAGTCGTTCGTCGGAACGGACCTCACCTATTCGCTGGCATACGGGCTACCGTGGGCAGGCCGCGCGGTTCAGCGGATGGGGGTCATGTATATCTGTCCCGAAGGCCCCCATGGGTTCCGGCTTCGCCAGGACGCATGGCATAACCGACAAGCTGAGATCGGCAACCCGGTGGAAGACGGGCCGCTCGAAATCCGAACCGTGGCAACGGACTTGTTCGGAAGCGACGCCCATCTAAACGCCATCGCGGAACAGCTCCGCACGTTCAAGGAGCGGCACGGGATCGCGTGTGGTCTCGTCATCTTCGATACGTTCCGCGCGGTGGCGCCGGGCGCCGACGAGAACAGCGCGCGCGACGTGGGCATAGTCAGCAACAGGATGGCTCGGTTGCGCGACCTCTGCGGCTGCGCTGTGGGCATCGTCCACCACGACGGCAAAGACACTGCACGGGGCGCGGCTGGCTCGACCGCCTTCACGGCCAACGTCGACAGCGTGTTCACCACCTATCGGGACACGACCGGGCTCATGTTCAGACCAGAGCTTCAACGCGATACCGAGGACATGGTCGGGGCGCGGTTCAGGATCCAATCTCACGACGCCCGCGTGGTCGCTGGCAAGATGGAACGGGCCGGCGTGGCGGTCATCGGCGGCAAGGTCACGGGGGATCGGCCGGAGGAGGCAGCGAAGAGCATCAGCGAGGCCAGGACGGACCTTACGGTAACTGGCGAGGATGGCGGCCTTACACCGGAAGAGGAGGCCCGGCGCGGGCTCGTGCTCGACGTGGTCGATAAGCTCGCGGCGGCTGCGCCGGGGGCCGGTTGCCGTGTCGCTGATATCACCGTGGACTTCAACGCGCGCCGGAGGATGGGCCATAAGCCGGAGTTGCGGGACAGATCGGTCAAGAGTCTTGTCGCCGACCTCGTGCTTTCGGGGGAGCTGCGGCGGGTCGGCAAGGGCCAATCGAGCCGGATCGCGAAGGGCTTGGAGCCGGTCTGATCGTGCAAATGATCGTGCAAAGCCTTCGTGCAAATTGCACGATCATTTTGCACGAAGCCTATGGGGGGACCTATCGACGTTTTGCACGATCGTTCAGAATGAAATCAACCACTTAGTCTTCGTGCAACGTGCAACCGATCGTGCAATTTGCACGATAGGTGAGGCCCTTCACCCCCATACCCCCACCCTAAGAGGGGGTAGGGAGGGAGCCTATGCTTTGCACGAAGCGAAAATCGCACGAGCATGGGGACCACGACCGCATCTAAGGACCGCCCTTTTCGCTCGACATTCTGTTCGTGTCTCGATACACGATACAGATGCACTTTGCAGACCGCGACCTCAAACGCTATTACGAAAAGGGCAACGCCTCCGGCATTCGTCCCGATTGGGTTCGCAAGGTCCGGCGCCTACTCGACCGATTGGAGGCGGCGCAAAGCCCTGACGACCTCGGCGGCCCGCAAATGGGGTTCCATCGGCTCTCGGGTGACATGGCAGGCCGGTACGCTCTCACCGTGTCGAAGAACTATCGCATGACGTTCGCATGGCGTGACGGCGCGGCCGTCGAAATCAGACTGGAGGATTATCATGGTTGAACACAGCACCCGGCATCCCGACCTTGCTCCCACGCATCCTGGCGAGACGCTGAAAGAGGACTTGTTCCCCACGCTCGGTCTGTCCACCGCGACCGCAGCCATACGGATGGGCGTCAGCCGTCCGCAGCTCTCCCGCGTTGTCGCGGGGACGGCCGGCGTTACGGCCGAGATGGCGTTGAAGCTTGGTAAGCTGACGGGGACCGCTCCCCGGTTATGGCTGAACATGCAGACGCAGCACGATCTATGGCACGCCGCTCGCAAAGTCGACGTGTCGAACATCGAAACGGCGAGCGTCGCATAACAACCCGACCGTAACGCGTAACGAAACAGGAGCGGCCTTCGGGTCGCTCTTTTTGTTTGTGCGTAACGCATCGTAACAGCGTCGTTCTGTTATGTGTCGTAACAACATCCAGCAAGCATTCAGCTCAGCCTAGCCTCGGCGATGCTTATCCACAGCCCATAAATGAGCCGCTTGACTCTTCCTGCTGGTCGTTAATGCTTAGCACCATGCGGGCCGATGTTCGCTATAGGGGTTTTCGGGCCATGGCCAAGAGTGAGGAGAAGGCTATCTTGTTCCCCTTCTCCCTCGCAAACGCCGTGATGACGCGCTCTCTTGCGGGACGCGGGACGGAGGGGGGCGTCGGGCCTCTAGCGCTCTCCTCCGGTTTTCAAGCGCAGGCCACCTATGAGGGCGTGAAGCTCCCCGAGCACTTGGCCGACCTCCTGAACCGGGTCATGCGCCCATGAGCGGCGTCACGATCCGTTTCGACGACCGCGACCTGCAAGCATGGGGCAAGCAGGCGGTCAAATTGGTCGAGAACAGCATTCGCAGTGCCGTAGACAAGGCCGCTCGTCGGGCGAGGGCCGACGCGATTAAGGTCATGAGTGCGGACAGCCTTGTGCCGCGAGCCCGGTTCGCCAAGGCCGTCCCGCCCGTGCGGACCACGCGCCCCGGCTCGATGGTCGCTACCTGGACGATCGGCAAGAGCGCCAATTCGATCCGAGGCCCTGGCGGTCGCGTCATCTCGGTTATCCCGCGCAACACGACGGCCGCAGCGTCGAGCTACGTCCTCTCGGGCGGCGGAAGCTCGCGCATGACCTTGGCCCGAGCCTTCGTGATTTCCGCACGGGGCGGCCGTGTCGTGATGACCAGGACCGGACCCGGCAAGCGGGACATCAAGCCCGTGTACGCCGAGTCGCCCCATACCGGCATGAAGGGCAACCGCCGACCGAAGGTCATTTGGCAACAGACCGCCGAGGCGAAGTTGCGTGAGCTGGCACCAGCCGCGATCCAGGCTGCGCTTGATCTTCGGGCCTCGACGCCCGCGACCTCGGCCGACGACCACGTGTCTCGATGATGGCGCACTCGCACGACGCCAGGCGGGCCGGGGGCGGTCTATCGGCTATCCCGACGGCCCGAACAGCCGACTTTGCCGCCAGCGGTCACGCCAGGGCCGGCGTTTGGGATGCCGTTGGCATCACCTCGTCGGCTTGCCACGGCCGAACCGGATCTTTGGGCAGGCCCTACCGTCCGACCGCTACCACACCCGCGACCGATGGGGCTTCCCCCAGGCAGTACCCCGCCAGGACGCATCGGACCACGTCGGCGCGCATGGGGCAGCTCGACCTAGAGCACGCCGTCGTCGCGCTCCGCAGTCTGGCACAGGCCGTGGTCGTGCTCCACAGTCTGGCACAGGCCGTTGTCGCGTTCCGCATCTCGACCACAGCCGTCTCGATAGATCGTCGCCTCGTCGTCGCGGCCGTGGCCGAGATGCGGAACGCGGTGCGAAGCGCGGCGCGGAAGATCATCGCAAGGTGCGAGGCGCAGCGTTGCTTGGCTGATGGCCAAAATACAGTCGTGGCATCGCGTCGAATTGAGTTGACGACTCGGCCTCGTCGTGCATCGGCAAGCATCGCCGCGTCTCTCGGGTCCTTCCGACGCCCCCCGCCGCCGCCCGGTGGTGCGCTACCGCGTTATTTTTTGTTAAACCGGCCCATTTTTAGCATTGTCGATCCTGAAAACTTCGGATTTAGACGACCGTGACCACGCTCGACCTCGTCTCCACAAAGCAGCTCGCCGAGCTTACGGGCCTCGACGCCCGTACATGCCGGACGCACGCGCTCGGGGCGGGGTTGCACGAGTACGCGGGCCGGCGTTTCGAGCGTGAAGCCGCGCTTGCCGCGATCAAAACTGGAATTGATCCCCGCGTGATGCTCGGCAACACCGTGGCGGCCCGCGGTAACGTCGTGCTTCCGGGTGCCGCCAAGCTCGCTGAACAGAAAGCGCGTGAGGTGGCGGCCCGCGCCGACAAGATGGAACGGCAGAACGCGGTTGCCGACAAGACGCTCATCTCCCGTGTCGCGGTCGAGGTGGCGGTTGCCGATATCATCGCCCGCGCCCGCACACATTTCCTCGGCCTCGGCCCTCGAGTCGCGGCTCGGCTCGCGGCGATGGACGACGAGCAAGCTGTCCGTCGACTCCTGGATGACGAGGCCCGCACGACGTTGCGCGAGCTGGCGAAGCTGACCGACATTCACGCGGAGATCTTGGCGTGAGCAGCGTCTTCGATCATCCCGACGCCCTCGACCTCGTGCTCCGAACGGGCGGCAAGTTCGCTCCCCCCGATCGGTTGTGCGCGAGCGCATGGGCCGAAGCAAACCTCTATCTCCCCGCCAGCGCCAATGCGCGCCCTGGTCCGTTACGCCTCGCCAAGTATCAGGCCGACATGGTCGACGCCATCGATCATCCCGACGTGCGGGTCGCTGTTCTGAACCTCGCGAGTCAGGTGGGCAAAAGCTTGGCAGTGGACGCCCTTGTTACGTGCCGGATGGCGCAGGAGCCGGGGCCGTTCCTCTGCGTGTACCCCACCGACGCCAAGGGCAAGACGTGGGTTCAGGACCGCCTCAATCCGCTCATCGCCGAGAGCCCCACACTGCGAGCCCTTATCGGCGGGGGCGGCAAGGGCAAGGGCGGTCACTCCTACCGGCGCAAGGCGTTCCCTGGCGGAACCCTGAACGTAGGCAGCTCGCACAAGCCGGAGGATCTTGCGCAGCGGGCCGTCTCGCTGGTGCTACTCGACGAAGTTGACCGCTTCGCCGCGAGCGTGGGGCAGGAAGGCGACCCGGTCCTCCTCGCGATCAAAAGACTGCTCACCTATGGGCCGACCTCGAAAGCGGTTCTCTCCAGCACGCCGACGCACGCCGGCTCCCGCATCCACGCTTGGCACCTTCGGGGAGATCAGCGCGAATGGTTCGTGCCGTGTCCCGAGTGCGGCGATTGCCAGCTCTTGTCCTTCGCTCGGTTGAAGTGGACGCCGAACAAGCCCCAATCCGCCTATCTGTTGTGCGAGTCCTGCGATCATCACATTTCCGAACGCGAACGTATGGCGGCCGTCGAGCTTGGGGACTGGATTCCCCAGGCCGAAGGCGAGCCGGGGATCATCTCGTTTCACGCGTCGGAGCTGATATCGACGTTCAGCAACATGGGGAATGTTGTCGCACAAGCCGAGGAAGGTGCGAAGTCGGAGGAGGCCCGCCGCGTTTTCTTGAACACGTCGCTCGCCGAGACGTACCGGGTTGACGGGGTTGCGCTCGAAATCGACGAGATTGCCTCCAAGGCCGTCCCGCTCGCGCCCCCCTATCCGGCTGATATCCAGTTCGTTGCGGCGGGAGTCGACGTGCAACAGAACCGGGTCGAGGTGTCGTTCCTCGGCACAGCCAAGGCCGGCGTTCAGTATGTCCTCGACCATGTCGTGGTCCCTGGTGACACGAGCGGCGGCGCGGTGTGGGAAGCCCTCGACGCTGTGCTCGGTCGCGTGTTCCCGCTCGCCGATCGGCGCGTTCTCCCGGTTGTCGTGACGGCGATCGACGCCGGCTATCAGCAACAGGCCGTCGTCGACTTCGTTATGGCCCGACGCGCTCGCGGGCTCGCGATCTATCCGGTTCTCGGCCGGGACGGGTTCCACCGTCCGACCACGAAGCAGGGCGAAAAGCTACGGGAGATCGTCCGCAGCACGATCGTCGGGACGGACCAAGTCAAGCTCGACGTTCTTAACAGGCTGAACATGCCGCGGCCCGAGGGTCGGCCGTCCCCCGGCGCCCTGGTGCTCCCCAGCCATCTCCCGCCCGAGTATTTTGAACAGCTCGCATTCGAGCGGCTGGAGACAGTGTTCGTTCGGGGCGCACCCCGGCGCAAGTGGGTTCCGAAGGCGGCCAAGACTTCGGGCGGCGGGCAGAACGAAGGGCTCGACTGTCTCGTGTACGTCGTCGCCATCTCGAAACGTGTCAACGTCGCCGATCCCAAAGCACCAGCCCAGCCGACCTCCAGAGAGATCGGGGCTGCATTCAACAAGCTACGCCAGCCGGAGGCCGAACAGCCTTCGGAAGGCCGCTACAATGGGAGCTGAATAGATGGCCGATGATCCGAACGAACCGTGGCCCGGATTCCATGCTCGCGACAGTGCCGATGCTGTGATGAAAGATCGCGAGCGATGCGAGACAATCCTTTCGAGTGAGCATGGACGGCGCAATCCGACCGTCGCTCATCGGCTGGCGTTCAAAGACGGCATGGCGGCCGACTCGGCAGTCGAGTTGCTGGCGATGATCCCCGGTGCCGAGAATCCCGCCGCTGCGGCTGGCAACCCGTACCTCGCCGCACTCGATAGAGAGGCGTCGATCGACATCTCGGCGCCGACCTCCGGCCGCTCGTTGGACCCGCGCGAAGCCAGGAAGGCCGAGCTGCGCCAAGCCGGGAAGCAGCTTGGCATTGACCGCGGCTACCGCAGTGCGGAGCGCGCTTGATGGTCCCCGCCGAGATCCTTCCGCCGCAGCAACGCGCCGACTTCACCACGGGCGCGAACGGGGAGACGCGACAAGCTTGGAGGCAGATGGCGGCCCCTTTGTTGGGGGGCTTCGGTTACGGCAGATCGGTCGGCGGCGTGCTCGGGACAGGCGGGTCACGCATCTCGCGTGAGGGTCCGTTCGCGGCGTCCATCCTTCTCGAAATGGTGCATGATCCGGTTATCGCGCCGATCTTCGCTGCGAAGCTTACGGCCGTGCTCGGGATCGGCTTGACGCTCTCGGCCAAGGTCGATCCGGTCAAGGCCGGCATGACACCCGACGAGGCGCGGGCCGTCGCAACTGCTCTCGAAAACGAGTGGAAACTGTGGGGCGCGAACCCGCGCGAGGTGGACGATCTTGGCGTCTCGACCGTGCATGAGCTGGCGGCACAAGCTTACAACTCTTGGCTCGTCACGGGGGAACACGTCACGTTGTTTCCCGCCAGGAAGTTACGGGACGCATGGTCGCGGACCAAGATCAGCGTCTTGGACAGCACGCAACTGGACAGGGGTTTCACCCGCGCAACCGCGACCTCGCGGGGACTGTCACTCGACGGCAACGCGGTCCAAGGTGTTCAGTTCTCGAAACACGGCCGTGTCGAGGGTTATTGGATCAGGTCGATCAATCCAGGCAACTCTTACGAAATACAACAGCCGAAGTTCGTCCCCTGTCATTCGACATGGGGCCGACCGATCATCTTGCACGTTCTGAACAAGAGGCTTCCTGGCGAGATACGCGGGACATCGCCGATCTTGGCTTCCCTCACGCCAGCGCAAGAGCGGAACTTGCTCGGCGAATACACGCTCGCGAGTGCGCTGATCCAGACCAGTTACGCTGCAACCGTTACGTCGGATCTTCCCCCGGCCGCTGCGGCGAGCACGCTGCGGAGCGGCGGGGACTACGTGACGGCCGGGGCCGGCGTCCCCATGATGGGGGCGGTTGCTGGTGGCGCTCCTGTTATGAGCCTCGCGAGCGAACGGCTCGGCTACTACAGTGACAACAGAGTCGAGTTGAAGCCAAGCCAAATCAACTTCCTCGCACCGGGGGACAAATTTGAATTTCATTCGGCCAAGAGTAAGCATCCGGCGAGCACCGGAGGTCCTAGCCTGCTGGGCATCGCAGGTCGGGTGACGGGTCAGGCAGCCTTGGCGAGGGTCGCGGCTTCGCGGCTGGCCTTCCAGGCCCAGGGCAGCAGTTCGCCGATGCGCTTAGTCGGGTGGTCGGGGAGCCGGGCCAGCACGTCGGCCAGCCAGGCCTGCGGATCGACGTCGTTGAGCTTCGCGGTTTCGATCAACGTGTAGATGGCGGCGGCGCGAATGCCACCGGCGTCGGAGCCGCAGAAAGTCCAGTTGCGCCTTCCTATGGCAATGCCTCTGAGGGCGCGCTCGGCCGCGTTGTTTGAAAGGCAGATGCGACCGTCGTCGAGGAACCGGTGAAGGCCGGCCAATGGTTCAAGCTGTAACTGATGGCCTTGGCGGTTTCACTTTTAGTTGAGAGGAGTGCCCGCTTGTCGCGCAGGAACGTCTCCAGCGCGATCACGAGGGGCTTCGACAAATCTTGGCGCACCGCGACGCGCTCGGCTGGCGTCTGGCCGAGGACCGTCCGTTCGATGGCGAAGATCTCGTCGATGCGCCGCACCGCCTCGACGGCGATCGGCGCCTTCGTCAGCTTGGCGATGTCGAAGAGTTTGCGCCGTCCATGAGACCAGCACGCCGCCTCGATCACGGGAGTTGGCCTGCGTCGGCCGTCATAGAGGTCGTTGTAGCCCGCATAGGCGTCGGCCTGCATGATGCCGCTGTAGGTCGAAAGGTGCTCCCGTGGGTGTTCCCCGGACCGGCTGCGCGAGTAGTGGAAGGCTGCGGCCGGTGGGCCGGCGCCGCCAAAGGGCCGATCGTCCCGCACGTAGGTCCACAATCGCCCCGTGTCGGTCTTGCCCTTGGCCAGCACAGGTACAGTTGTGTCGTCGGCGTGAATCCGTTCCGCCGCCAGGACATGATGCCTGATCGCCTCCACGATCGGGGCGAGCGCCACTGCGCAGGCGCCGACGCGGTCCGCCAGCGTCGACGTGTCGATCGCGATGCCCTCACGGGCAAAGGTGTCGCTCTGCCGGTTCAGCGGCTGGTGCAGCATGAACTTCGACACCAGCACGCTCGCCAGCAGGTGCGGGCCGGCGAAGCCGCGCGGGATCGGGTGGGAGGGTGCCGGCGTCTCGGTGATGCCGTCGCAATCGCGGCACGTCATCTTCTCGCGCACGTGCTCGACGATCTTCCAGCGCCGCGGCTCGCATTCGAGCGAGCGCGAGACGATCTCGTCGAGCTTGCGCAGCCGTGCCCCGCCGCACTTGGCGCAGGCGCAGGGCGCCGGATAGACGATCCGCTCCACCGGCAGGTCGGCAGGCAGCACCGGCCGGGGCGAACGTCGGGTGCGATGCTCGCGCGCCGCGGCCGCCGCTGCCGGAGCCGAGATGTCGACCTCGGCCTCGGCCGCTCCCTGGCTTTCCTCCACGTCCGCGATGGCCAGCTCAAGCTGCTCCACGAGCAGCCTGCCGCGCTCGGCGGATTGGCCGAACTGCTCCCGGCGCAGCTTGGCGATCAGGAACTTCAGCTTCTCGGTTTCGAGCCGCCGGATCAGGGCTTCGCTGCGCAGCGCCACGATCATGGCGTGGGCGTCGGCGAGGTCGGACGGGAGCTGATCAGAGGACGTCGTCACACCCCGATCAGATCACAACCGTCTCGTGCTGCAAGGCTTTTCGCTATCCGGCGACGGCCGGACGCCACGTCTGCTGTGGGTTTCTCCAGTCAATGCCTTCGATCAGGTAGGCGAGTTGCGCCGGCGTGATCGAGATCGCCCCGTCGCTCGCCGACGGCCAGATGAAGCGGCCCCGGTCCAGCCGCTTCATGAACAGGCATCCGCCCTGGCCATCGTGCCAGACGACCTTGATCAGGTCCGATCGGCGGCCTCGGAAAACGAAGAGATGGCCGCAGAACGGATCACGCTTGAGGACCTCCTGCACCAGCAGCGACAGGCCGCCGATCCCCTTGCGCATGTCGGTGTGACCGGTCGCCAGCCAGACCTTGGCGCCGCTCGGCAGCGGGATCATCGGCGATCCAAGGCATCGAGCACGCGCCGCAGCGCGTTGCCGTCGACATCGCGGCCCACCCGCAGGCGGCGCCCATGCGGAAGCTCGATCTCGATCAGCCCGGCCGACCGCTTCGGGCGAGGGACCGCGGGCGGCGGCAGTGCGGGAGGCGGCGCCACGATCTCGACCGGTATGAGGGCCGGGACGCCGCGTCCCAGCAGACCATCGCGGGCCAGGCGACGCCACCCGAACACCAGGCTGGCACTCACACCATTGCGCCGCGCCACA
>JAABUR0100006123.1_pt1 | contig 14899 bp, 16 predicted proteins | sample 5560091 | NCBI WGS metagenome assembly JAABUR01 (sample SAMN10711879, study PRJNA513375) | rock metagenome | isolation source: Antarctica rocks | place: Antarctica: Victoria Land, University Valley sud
CCAGGTACAGGTGCTGACCCCGGGCTCGGCCGGCAGCCCAGCCGGCCTGGCCGGCGGCGACCTGCCAGCCGTTGCGTCCCGCTGGGGAGCGGTACAGCGCCGGGGCGAGCCCGGCGAGCAGCAGCACGAGAGCGACCAGCCCGGCGGTGAACCCGCGGGCCTGGGCGGTCAGCAGCACCAGGACGATGCCAGCGAGCAGCCCCGCCGAACCGACGATCCCCAGGCGGGGGATCAGCCCGGGGGTGCGGGGCCGCGCCCAGTTGCCGTAGGTCGTCGGACCGTCGGCCGGCCGGTCGGCGGTGGCGGTCATACGGCCTTCCCCTCACTGCTGCTCGTGTGGTCGGTGACGGCGCTACCCGCGGCGCCTTTCGCGGCCTTGACGGCGCCGGCGGCGGCGACTGCTGCTGCACCGACCGGACCAGCTGCCCCAGCTGCCCCGGTGGCCCCGGCGGTCCCGGCTGCCCCGGCGGTCCCGGCGGTCCCGGCGCCTCCGGCTGCCCCGGCGGTCCCGGCTGCCCCGGCTGCCCCGGCTGCCCCGGCGGTCCCGGCGGTCCCGGCGCCTCCGGCTGCCCCGGCGGTCCCGGCTGCCCCGGCGGTCCCGGCGCCTCCGGCCGCTCCTGCGGCTCCCGCGCCGACGCTGGTAAGGATGCGTGCCCCGGTCGGCAGCACGGCGGCGGCGGCGAGCAGCCCGCTGCCCCCAGCGCCTTGTGAGGTCGCCGCGGCCACCGCGGGTGCCATCAGCCGCATCAGCCCGGGCAGCGCGACCAGGGCGAGGGCGGCGATCGCGAGCCCGCCGAGGATCTGCTGCGGACCGGTGCCGTCACCGATGAGCACGAACGCCGTCGCGTAGAGCAGCGCCGCGACTGGCTTGTAGAGGCACGCGGCGAGCAGCCACGTGGTGAGCTTGTTGAAGCTGGCCTGCCCGGTGCGGGTCCCGGTCGCTGCTGCGACGGTCGGCAGGACTCCGGTCAGTACGACGAGCAGCCCACCTCGGACGATCATCAGCACGATCTGCGCGAGCGACGCGAGGGTGCCAAGGACGGCGATGGTCAGCTCCAGGCCGATCCCGAGCGTCCCGAGGTGGGCAGCGAGGGTCACTAGCCGGTCGCCGAGAGCCTGACCTGCTGCCTGGTCCAGGACCCAGGAGGAGAACGCGTCACCGGCCTGGCCCAGCAGCATCACTGCCGGGACGGCGAGAAACGTCGCCGCCAGCAGCGTGACCATGGTGCGGCCGGCCGCCACGGCTCCGCCGGATTTGCGTTCGAGCATGAGGCGGCCGGCGGCGACCAACAGGGAGATGACGGCCAGGCCGGCGGTGGCGAACTGCAGCCAGCCCTGGACCTGGGCCGACGGTCCGGTCAGGTCCGGGGTGCCGACATTGGTCCAGGACGCCAGGCTCAGCTTCGCGGCCTTCGCGAAGCCGGCGGACAGCTCGTGTGCGATGGAGTCGAGCACGCTGCTACCCGCAGCAGCGACCACCCCGCCCACCGCGCCACAGAGCCTCGCGACTCCTGGCATGTTGCAGGCGCTAGGCACCCGGCGCTCCCCACAGCACGAACCCGGTCGGGGTGGGCACCTGGGTGGCGAGCGGGCTCTCTCCCCCGTCCGGCTGAAGCTGCAGGCGCCAATCGCCGTCGACCCAGAACACGGTCGAGGTGGTCACCTGGAAGCCGTCCCGGCCGGGGACCTGCACGACGGCCTGGAGCACCGCCTGGTCCCGGGTCCAGGACACGTAGCGGAACGCGACCGGTTGTGCCCAGCCCCCTGCCGGCGGGTCGTCGGACACCGCCGCCCGCGCGGCGAGGAACCGGTCCCGGCCGGTGCTGGGCAGGACCTGGGCGAGGGTGACTGCGCGCCATCCGCCGCTTGGTGAGATGAGATGACGGGTGGCGATCTGCTGGGAGGCGATCAGGGCCCCCAGCGGGGTGCGGGCATAGCCGGAGGCGACCGGCCCATCGACGTGGGACGGCCCGGCTGCCCGGCTGTAGGGAACCCACTCGCCATGCCACAGCGACCAGGTCAGGCCGGTCGGGGTGGTGAGCGGGATGGACAGGTCCTGGTCGGTCGCCCCTGTCCGGGGCGGTACGGGAACGACTGGGCTACTCGCGGTGCTCTGTCCGGCGGCGGGCGCCGGAGCCGGCGGCGGGGCGGCAGAGGGGTGCCGGCCTCGCTCGCCCCCGATGACGACGAAGGCGACCAAGACGCCAGCCAGCGCCAGCAGTGCCGCGCCGATAACCAGCATCCGGCGACGCGAGGGCGGCGAGGGCGGCTCGTCACCCTCGCCGGTCGCCGGCTTGTCGGGCACCACCGAGGGCCGCCAGTCGAGGGACATTGGTCAGCCGGCCAGGCCGAGCGCCCTGACGATCGGGCCGGCGGTCGCGGCCAGGATGCACCCGGTTACGACCATCCCGAAAGCGCTGCCGTGCTGCCCGATCTCGCCGCGGCGGTGCTGGATCATCAGCGCCCCGGCCACCATCAGCAGGCCGACGACCGCCAGGGCCGTCACCCCCCACGCGAACCACCCGACCAGCGTCGTGAAGCGGTCGGCCCCGGGCGGGGCCACCGGGGTGGTGCCGATTGCGAAAACTGTCGGACCAGGCATATACACACCTCCACGAGCTGCCGCCGCTACGGAGAGCGACCGGGAACAGCCCCACCGCCGCGACAGTAGAGGGCCGAAACCTCCCTGTCGACCCCCTATACAGCCCGACGTTAGCTCCTTAGAGTCGGATACGACCACGCCCGAGAGGAGAGGAGCGCGCATGAGCTGCACACTCTTCGCGGGTCGCTACATGACGGCCCTCGCGGCCGGCCCTACGCTCTTCGGAGTCATGGATGATCACCAGGAGCCGTGGTACGTCGGGGCCGCCGATGCTGCCCGCATCCTCGGCGTCAGCATCAAGACCGTCAGGCGAGAAGCGGCCAGCGGGCGGCTTCCTGGCATCCGCCTCGGCCGTGAGTGGCGGTTCCGCCTCGCTGACCTTGACAACCTCACGAAACGCCCGCCCGACACGACGTGACCGCCTCCCCGGCCTCTACGGCTGGGCCCTGTGAAAGCAAGCAGGTCGGGTGCGGTTGTCGCCGCCGCGGCGGTCCTCGCCCTGGCACTAGCGTCGGGGGGGTCATGGATGACCAGGAGGGCACCGAGCCGCGCTACGTCGACTCCGCGGGTGCGGCGCGCATCCTCGGGCTGGCGCCTGTCACGGTGCGGCGAGCGGCCAAAGCTGGCCAGCTACCTGCCGTCCGCATCGGCGGTGAGTGGCGCTTTTTGGTCGAGGACCTGCGCACCCTCCCGCGGTACCGCAGCTCGCCCGAGTCGCCGTCCGACTCGCCGCCCGAGCCCGACTGACCGCACAGCCGGTTGCGGCTGGCCCCCGTGAAGGCCAGCAGGTCGGGTGCGGCTGTGGCGGCCGCGGCGGTCCTGTCCCTGGCGCCTGTCGTCGGGGTAGTCGCTGTCGCCGCGGTCACCGCCCCTGCGGCCGCTTCGACTGGTCCAGCCGGTGGGCTGCGTCCCGGGTCGGTCCCGGCCGGCTACGCCGACGCCGTCACCCGCGGCGGGCGGGCCTGCCCCGCGCTGTCGGCGCCGCTGCTGGCGGCGCAGATCGAGGCCGAGTCGGCGTGGAACCCGGCGGCGGTGTCGGCGGCCGGCGCTGAGGGCCTGGGCCAGTTCCTGCCCGCAACCTGGGCGCTCTACGGGGTGGACGCCAACGGCGACGGCTCAGCGGACCTGTTCGACCCGCTGGACTCGATCGCGTCCGCAGCCCAGTACGACTGCGCTCTTGCCGCGGCGGTGGCCGGCGTCCCCGGGGACCGCACGACGCTGATGCTCGCCGCCTACAACGCGGGGCCGGCAGCGGTCATCGCCTTTCGCGGGGTGCCGCCGTACCCCGAGACGCAGGGCTACGTCCGGCGCATCGGCGAGCTGGCCGCCAGCTACACCGCCATCACCGCCACCACTACCGCCGTCACCGCAGCCGCCTCCGGCGCCGCGGGCAGCGTTATCGCCGCCGGGATGAGCGTGCTCGGCACCCCCTACTCGTGGGGTGGCGGCAGCGCCGCCGGGCCCAGTGCCGGAATCGACCAGGGCGCCGGCACCGTCGGGTTCGACTGCTCTGGGCTGACGTCGTGGGTGTTCGCCACCGTCGGGGTGCAGCTGCCCAGGACTGCCGCAGGGCAGGAGGCGGTGTCCCGCCCCACGGCATCCCCGCGGGCCGGGGACCTGGTGTTCTTCGGCGCTGCTGGGGCGGCGTACCACGTCGCGGTCTACCTCGGCGGCGGGCAGATGCTCGACGCTCCGCACACCGGAGCGGTGGTCCGGGTCGAGCCGGTGTGGGACGGCGCGCGCTACGGCCAGGTGCTGGCGTGACCGCGCAGGCGCGAAGCGCCTTTGAACGGAGGCGAGTTATGGATGGGCTACCCAAAGTGGCCCCTGCGGGGCCCGCTTTTGGCACCCCTGACGCGCAGGAGGTCCGACCCGGCGGGGTCGGTGGACAAGCCCAGACTGCGCCCCAGGACGAGCCCCAGGACGAGCCCCAGACCGCGCCGCAGGACGAGCTCCAGCCGCGGCGCCGGCCACGGCTGCCCGGCCGGCGTCAGGTCCGGGTCGCCCTGCGCCTAAGCGAGGCCGAGGCCGCGGTGCTGCGGGCCGGGGCGGCCCGGTCGGGGATGACCCTGGCGGGCTACGCCGCCGCGGCCGCGCTCACCTCCGCCGGACGGACCCGCCGGCCCCGAGCGGTGCCGCAGGCGACCGTCGCGACCCGGCAGGCGCTTGCTGGGCTCGTCGCTGCCCGCCTCGAGCTGGCCCGGGTCGGCTCGAATCTGAACCAGGCGGTGCGGGTTGCGAACAGCACCGGCCGGGTGCCGGCCGAGCTGCTCGAGCTGCTCGGCCAAGTCGACGCGGCGATTCGGGCGGTTGACGACCGGACCGCCGGCGTGGTGGGGCAGGGCCAGCAGTGATCGGGCAGGGCCAGCAGTGATCGGGCAGGGCCAGCAGTGATCGGGAAGGTGCTGCGCTCGGGTGGCTCGACCCGGGGGCTGGTGCGCTACCTGTTCGGCGCGGGGGAACGCAACGAGCACCAGGCGCCTCGGCTCGTCGCGGGCTGGGACGCTGCCGACCACGTCCTGGGCATCGACGACGCCGGGCTGCGCCGGCTCTCGGAGCTGCTCGACGCGCCGAACCTGGCGGCCGGCGGCGGGGACCGCAGCATCTACCACCTGATCCTGTCGTCGGCGCGGGCCGACCCGGAACGGGGCCTGGCCGCCGACCCGGCGCTGTCCGACGGGCAGTGGGCAGACGTCGCCCGGGGCGTGCTCCGCCGGGTCGGGCTGGTCGACACCCCGGGCGGGGACGACGTGCGGTGGGTCGCGGTCCGGCACGACGAGCCGGGCGCCGAGCACGTCCATGTGGTGGCGACCCTGGCCGGGCAGGGCTCCGGGCGGCGGCTCCATCCCCGCAGCGACTTCTACCGGATCGGGGAGGCGTGCCGGGACGCCGAGGCCCGCTACGGGCTGCGTCCCACCGCCCCGCGAGACCGGACCGGCACCCCGGCCGCCACCCGCCCGGAGCGGGACAAGGCGACCCGGCTCGGCCGGCCTGAGCCTGCCCGGGAGCTGCTGCGCCGCCAGGTCCGGGAGGCGGTCAGCCGGGCGACGTCGACCGCCGGGTTCTTCGACGAGCTGCGCGGCGCCGGCCTGCTCGTGAAGGAGCGCCTGTCGCCCGCCAACGGCGACCTGACCGGCTACGCGGTCGCGGTCGCGGGCGGCGACGTGGACGGCCGCGGCCAGCCGGTCTACTTCGGAGGCGGCCGGCTCGCCTCCGACCTCACGCTGCCCAAGGTGCGGGCCCGGTACGGCGAGGTCCCGGCCGTCCGCCCCGTCACCGCGACGCCCGGGGCCAGGTCCACAGCGCCGGGACCGGCGCCGCGGCTGACGGCCGCCGAGCGGGAGCAGGTCTGGGCACACGCCCGACAAGCCGCGGACGCCGCCGTCCACGCCATCACCGGCCACGATGGCGACCCCGCCGCGGCCGCGGACGCCGCCTGGGCCGCATCGGACTACCTGACCGGAGCGGCCAGGCTCGTCGCCGGCAATGGCAAAGCCGGCCCGCTGGAAGGCGCTGCCCGCGACCTGGACCGCGCCGCCCGTGAGCAGTGGGGCCGGCTGCCGGCACCATCAGCCGCCGGGCAGGGCCTGCGTGCCGCGTCCGGGCTGCTGCTCGCCGCCCGGTTCGTCCACCAAGCCGAGACGGCGCAGCTACTCGCGCTGCTCGCCCAGTTGGCGGTCCTCGCCGACGCCGTCACACGCATGCGGGAGGCGCAGGGCCGCGCCGAGCAGGCCGCCGCCGCCCGCCGGGCAGCCGAGCAGCTCCACGCCGCCCACACCCAGCGCCAGGCGCAGGCTGCTGCCCAGCTCCACCCGCAGGCCCTTACGAGCGCCCTCGACACATCTCAGTACCAGCACAGCCCGCCGGCCACCGGCCGCGGGCGCAGCCGATGACAGGAACAGACGATGAGCACCCATGACGACCCGGCCGCGCACGCCACGGCCAAACTCGGCCAGGTGGTCGCGGTCCTCGCCGCCGCCGCGGAAGCGTTCGCCCAGCTCGCGGGAGTCCGGGCCGCCGCCCGGGCAGCCCGCGACGAGCAGGCGGCGGCCGCCACCCGGGCCCAGCTGCGGGCCCGGCACGGCGCCGACCGGCTGACCTGGTCACCGCTGCTCGACGAACGCGCCGCCACCCTGCCGGTCCCGGACACCCTCGCGGGCTGGGGTACGGCCCGCTGCTGGCCCGACGACCCCGAGGCGCAGGCCGCCCGGCGAGCGGCGGAGGAGCGCCTCGGCGAGCTGCGCCCCGAGGCAATGCGGGTCTACGGCGAGCAGGTCGCCGCCGGCCGCGACCCCGGGGACGCGATGCGCGACGCGGGATGGCTGCTCGACCGGGAACCGGCCAGCTTCACCCCCGAGCCTGCCGCCGGCCGTACCGCGCTCGCCGGGGCCGGCAGGGACGGCGGGGACGTCGCCGACCTCGAGCTACGCCGCGCCGGGGTGGTCGACCAGCCCCGGACCGTGGAGGGTGTCGTCCTGTCCTCTCGGGCGGAGCCCCTGGTGCGGCAGTGCTTCCCCGGCCCGCTGGTCGTCGACGTCGCCGCCGCAGCCGCCGCCGTCGCTGCCGAGGGCGCCGGGCAGGCCCTGGCCGCGAACCTGACACCGACCCGCCCTCTGCTCCGGTGAGGCCGACCAAGCCCCCGGTAGGCCTGTCCGGTGGCGCGATCGCGACGACGACGATCACGCGCGCCGCGTAGTCGACGCGGAACCGGACCCGCCAGTCCCCAATCCGCAGCCGGAACTCGTCGGTAGCGCTATGTAGACGTACGACGTCAACGCTGCGGGCCGTCCGCTGACGCCCCGCCAGCTCGCCGACGGCGGGGTAGTCGGCGGACCGTGAGAGCGTGTGCAGCGCGTGGGCTGCGGCCGGCAGTGCAGCAGTTCCCGGGACGTGCCCGGGGAGGAGCCGGGGAGGGCAGGCATGACTGACTCGTTGCCGGGACTGCTCAGCTCGGCGAGCGCCCCGCCGCCGGCGCGGCCGCCGCGGCGCCGTGGCGTGAAGCTCGGTCGGCTGCTCGTCGTCGTCGCGGTGATGGCGGCCGTCGTCGTACTCGCGGCGGTCGGTCTGAACGCCGTGCTCGGCCGGCTCCACCTCGGCGGCACCTCGGCCGCGGACTACACCGGCAGCGGCACCGGCAGCGTCACCGTCCAGGTGCCCGACCGCGCCGTCGCCAGCCAGATCGGCCGCACCCTCGTCACGCAGGGCGTGGTGAAGAGCGTGACAGCCTTCACCGACGCCGCGCAGGGTGACGCCCGCTCCCGCGGCATCCAGCCCGGCTACTACCGGCTGAAGAAGCAGATGAAGGCGACGTCGGCGCTGGCCCTGCTGCTGGACCCGGCGTCCCGCCTCGAGTCAACCTTCACGATCGCGGAGGGCGCCGACATGCGCACCGCGCTGCCCATCATCGCGAGGGCGACCCGCATCCCGCTCGCCAATCTCCAGGCCGCGGCCAAGGACCCGGCCGCGCTCGGTCTGCCGGCGTACGCCACGAACCCGAACTCGCCGGAGGGCTTCTTGTTCCCGGCGACGTACTCGGCGCGACCGGCCGCCACCGCCACCGACGTGCTGAAGATGATGGTGGCCAAGTACAACGACGTCGCCAACGGGCTCGGCCTGGTCGCGGGGGCACGGGCGGAGGGGCTCACGCCGCTGCAGGTCGTCACGCTCGCGTCGATGATCGAGCGGGAGGTCAGCCACAAGGACGACCGCGGCAAGGTCGCCCGCGTCGTGCTGAACCGGCTCAAGGACACCAACAGCTTCCCGACGCTGGGCCTGGACTCGACGACGCGGTACGCGCTCGGCGACTACCTGGGGCAGCTGACCCCGAGCCAGATCCAGGTCGACTCGCCGTACAACACCCGCCGGTCCTCCGGGTTCCCGCCCGGTCCGATCGGCAACCCGGGTGAGGCTGCGCTGGACGCCGCGCTGCACCCGACGCCGGGGGACTGGACGTTCTTCGTCAGCCTTCCGAAGGAGAACCAGACCATCTTCACGTCCAGTGCGTCGAAGTTCGCCTCCCTCGAGGCCCGGCTCAAGGCCGAGACCGGGGGTGGCTGAGCCCCGCTGAGCCGCCGTCCTGGGCTCGCCGGTGGGGCACTCGCTCTCGCCGGTGCTGCACCGGGCGGCGTACGCGGCTCTCGGCTCGAGGGGTGGACGCACTCCGCCCGGGAGTGCCCGACTGCCGGGCTTTGCGTGATGCTCGACGCGGCCCGGCGTTCGCCGGCTACTCGCTGACGATGCCGCTCAAGGTCGACGTCCTGCCGCTGCTGGACGACCTCGAGCCGCTGGCGCGCTCGGTCGGGGCGGTGAACACGGTCGTCCCGGCAGGTGGAGGGCGCCTGGTCGGCGCCAACACCGACCTGCCGCTCCACACAGGCGGCGCTCGCGGCGCTCGCCGAGCTGGGCTGCTCGCCGGTCGTCGCGCTCGCTGGCTGCCCCCGAGGCCGTACTCACGCAGCATCAAGCGCGTGTCCGCACCTGCTGTAGGGACCCGTCCAGCCCCCCGCCGCCTCTGTGGGCGCCCACGGCGTGAGGCTCGGCTAAGAAAGACCGCGACACGCCGAATGGGCTGCCCCGTTTACCGCTAACGGCTTGGCATGGTGCTCCCGTGCAACAACGACAGCCCGGCAAGCGTGGGCGCCCTAGCAAGGGCGAGCGGATGCCTATTGGCGCGCGACTTCCCATGGCAATCGGACGAGCAATGCGAGACGAAGCCGAGCGTCGTGACGTCTCCTACAGCGACGTTTTAGCGAGCGCGCTGGCCGACCGGTACGGACTCTCTCCGGTTCTTCCACCAGAGGGCAAAGTGCCGGCTGACGAGCAGATGAAGCTGACCGCGTAGCGGCCAGTTGATGGGCCGGTCAACCGACCGGCCCAGGACAGAACGAAGCCCCACACCCCAAGTTGGTTTGGCCGCCATTTGGGTGCAGGGCTTCGTCGAGTACTTCAGGAGGAACCATACCCCCCGCCGATTGGCGGGTCCCGCATGTCCGGAGCCAACGGGCTCTCGCGTGTCGTGACCTGCAGCTGAGTCCTGCGCGTAGCCGGCGCCGCCTGCGGCGGTGACCGGCCAGGCGGCCGGCTCCGGCCGCCCTCTGTCCCGCTCGCAGGCGTGGGAGCTGACCCGTACGGTCAGCCCCCGCCCGCTGGTGCGAGTGGCCGACGTCGACGCCTACGGCAAGGCGGTGAACACCTACACCCGCCGCGGCCGGACCGCCGGCGCCCGCCCGGATGCGCCGTGGGCGGTGTACCTGACCGACCAGGCCGGCGCCTTTCGGCTGCTGGCGTTCGACTTCGACGCCGCCAAGGGCGACCCCGCCGCCGACGCCGCCGCGTTGCGCGGCTGGCTGGAGGATGCCGGGCTGGCGCATGTGCTGACCTGCTCGGGGCCTTCCGGGGGCCGGCACGTCTGGCTCGCTCTGGCCGAAGCCGTCGACGCCGGGACGGTGGACACCCTGGCCCGCCTCGTCCGGGCCCGGCTGCCGAGCTTGGACATCGCCCCGCTCGTCAACCCGGTCACCGGCTGCGTACGTCCCCCGGGTTCGCCGCATCGGGCCGGCGGCAGCTCCACGGTCCTGACTGGTGACCTGAGCGCACTGACTGTTCCGACGGTGACCGCGGCCGACGTGGCCCGCTTGGTGGAGGTCCTGGCCGCCGACTATCGGCCCGACCCGGTCGCACCGCTGGACCCGGCCGCTGCGCTACTGACCGACCGGGCGGGCAGGCTCTACCTGCCGGGGGTCCGCCGCCAGCTGCCCGCGGGCAGCGTCCAGGCCCTCGAGGTGGACGCCGCCGCTATGGACGCCAACAGGGTGCTGCGTCGGGTGCTGGTCGGCGCCGTGGCTGCCCGGTGGCGCTGCGCCGACGTCGCCCTGCTGGTGGCCCGCTCCCCCGGCCTGGAGCACGTCCGCTCCCAAGGCCAGGGACCTGGTGTCCCGCGCCGGCCCCGTAGCCCGGGCGAGTCTCGGGCGGTGCTGGCCCGCCAGTGGGACCGGGCGGTGCGCTGGGTCGCCTCCCATCCCCGCGCCAGCAACTGTGAGGATCCGACGTTCGAGCCCCGGGCCGCCGCCCTGGCCGCCCTGGTGGAGGCTGCCCAGACCCGCGCGGATGCGGCCGCAGGCAGGTGGGCCGGTCCGGGCGGGCCGGCGGACCGCCGGGTGCTGGACGCGCTGTGCGTGCTGTCCCTGCAGGCGGTGAGCGCCGTGGTGGAGGCCGACATCCGCCGCCTGGGGCTGCTGTGCGGGATCGGCCGGGAGACCGCCCGCACCGCCCTGCTGCGGCTGGCCCGGGACGGCTGGGTCACCCGCCACTCCCCGGCGGACGGGTCCCGCGCCGCGTCGTGGATCTTGAACGGGGCGTTGTCCACAGCCATAGACGTACCAGGTCGGTCACAAGCGGACCCGCGCCCCCGGGGGGCTGGTAGTGCTGAACGAAACCGGTGGCTCACTATGCTGCGTGCCCGGCTGGCGGCCGCAGCCCACGACGTGTTTACCTCGGCCGGCGGATTAGGCCATGCCACGGGTCAGCTCTACGCCACCCTCACTACCCAGCCTGTGAGCACCAGCCAGCTCGCCTACCAGCTAGGCCACTCCCCCGAGGACATTGGCATTCGACTTGGGTTACTTCGAGCCGCACGTTTGGCAAGGCGTACGTCAAAAGGGTGGTTTGTGGTTCGAGTCGATCGGCGCGATGCGGCCGCTCTCCGGCTCGGGGTCGCCGGCCGCCTCGCTGACCGGGCCCGGCGTTACGCCTTGGAGCGTGAGGCGTTCGCTTGGTGGACCGACGAGCGCACCTGGATGGACGCTCCCCGCCGCACTGCGGCCAGCCGGCGTCCCGGTCTGGGGCAGCTGGTCGTGCTTGACCCGACCGACACTGTCCCGGCCTGGCCGGCGCATCCCCGTCGCGGTGATGGTCGCGCCGACTTCGCCGCCGCCCGCCGGGTGCTGGCCACCGGGACCGCGGACCAGTCCCCCCGGCTGCACCAACCCACCATCGTTCGGGGCTGGCGGGAGGCGGCGTGACCGGTGCGGCGGTGCTAGACGACCCACGGTCGCATGTTGTGTGGCCACGCCGGGTGACCCGGGACGAGTGTCGGTGCTCAGTTGGGCGGGTCCCGGTGCCGTCGTCCTACAGGTGCACCGACAGCGGTACCTACGCAGCCCAGCTCCCGCCCTGGTACAGATCTTGGAACATGCGAGGCGGGCCGACGAGCAGGCGGCGAGGTCGCCGGTGAGCAGCAGCCGGCCGGCGGCGTGCCCCCGGTCGTTGAAGGCCTGCGCGGTCTAGGTACTCGACCAGCAGACCTCGGCCGACACGGCGGCGCAGATCCCCATGTATGAGTGTCTGCGTGCCAGCATGAATACATGATTGTTGCGGTCGTGAACCAGAAGGGTGGAGTGGGCAAGACAGCCATCACGCTCGGGATCGTCTCGACATTGGCTCGGCGAGATGAACGCCGGGTACTGGTCGTGGATCTCGACCCGCAAGCCAACGCCACGACGGGGCTGGGAATCGACGCTGATCCGGAGGCTTTCGACGTGGGTGACGTGATCTACGCAAACACCGAGGGGGTAGCGGCTGAGGCAATCACGAAGTCAGGTTGGGGCGACGAGGTCGTTTGTGTGCCGTCGAGCTTGGCTGTCGCCGAGCGGGAGTACGACACAGCGCTCGGCTCGGAGCTGCGGCTACGCAAGGCGCTTCTCGGCGTCTGCGACGACTTCGCCATGACCCTGCTGGACTGTCCCCCGAACGTCGGCAAGCTGGTGCAAAATGCACTCATTGCCGCCAGCTACGTACTGATCGTTACCGAAGCAGAGACCGACTCCCTGAGGGGGGTTGCCAACGTGCTGCGGACGATCGACGTGGTCAAGGAGGGCTACAACCCGGCCTTGCAAACCGCTGGCATCGTGGTCAACAACCTGCCGCCGAATCAGAACGAGGCCCGCTTCAGGCTCTCGGAACTGACGGAGGCCTTCGGACCCTTGGTTTGGGAGCCTCCCCTCCCCCGCCGCGCGGTCGTATCGGAGGCTCGGGGAGCGTCTGCGCCGATCCACGACTACGCAAGCCGAGCTCGAGACGTGGTGGCTGTCTACGACGAGTTCACCGACCGGCTACTGGCACTAGGAGCGGGTTGATGGCAGTTCCTGAACGCAGGCCCGCGCTTGCCAAGGCCCCGGTGGCCGAGCATCCCCTCTCCCCCGTCCCATCGGCGGCGCCGTCGACCTCCCCTCCGACGACCACCGTTATGCTCAGCGCCCGAGTCCCAGCGGAGGTTCGGGACCAGCTGAAAATGCACGCCGTCTGGCATCGCCGCACGGTCCAGGAAGTCGTGCTGGCGGCTCTTAAGGACTACTTGTCTCGGACCGCGTCGCAGACATGAAGACATGTCTACATGCAGGCGACGGGCTTTCGAAGGTTGCAATTAGTGTCTGCACGTCTACATGCCAACATGCATGCTGCATCGGCCCGCAGGCCAGCTCTGTAGAGCCCGGCGGCAGGTTGAGACCCGTGCCATGATTCCAGGCGCCGTGGGGGAGAGGAGCAGCTTGTTGAGCACGCATGCCATTGATGACTCAAGCCTGACAACCCCCCTCTACACAGTCACCGAGGCAGCTCGCTACCTTGCCGTGCCGCGCTCACGGCTTGGCACTTGGGTCGATGGCTATGTACGAGGACACCCCGGCCACGAGGTCCACGGCTCTCCTGTAATCACGGCCCTCCCACGTGACCGGCCGGGCTATCCCCGTCTTCCCTTCGTCGGTCTTGCCGAGGGATACGTTCTCAACGCCTTCCGACAGGCTGGCGTCCCTCTCCAGCGCATCCGCCCGTCTCTGAAGTGGTTGAGCGAGCACGTCGGGCCTCATGCGCTCGCATCGAAGGATCTCTACACCGATGGTGCCGAGGTTCTGTGGGACTTTGCCCAGCAGGCCGCAAAACCCGACGTAGATGCTGTCAAACTTTTGATAGTGCCTCGGTCGGGCCAGTACGTCTTTCGGCCCATCGTCGAGAGGTACCTGCGCCAGATCAGCTTCGGGGACGACCGTTACGCCAGCTTGATCCGACTGCCTCAGTACAAGCACTCCGAGGTTGTAGTCGACCCCCGCCGCGGCTTCGGTCACCCGATCTTCGCAAGGAGTGGGGTTCGAGTCCAAGACGTGCTCGGCCCCATCCGGGCGGGGGAGCAGCTCGAGGTCGTGGCGAAGGACTACGGCGTGCCGGTGGACCACTTGCGTGATGCCTACGCCATTGGAGCCTGAGCAGTCACCCGTCCGGGATTTGCCGCACATCTTTGTCGACCGGAGCCTTGGCAGCATTCAGGTTCCGAGGCTTCTGCGAGCCGAGGGTCTTCAGCTCACAACCATGGCCGAGCACTACGGCGAACAGCAGGCTCAGAGCCTTGACGATCAGGCTTGGATAGCGGAAACAGCTCGGCTCGGCTGGATCGCCTTTCATAAGGACGACGCCATCCGACGCAACGAGGCCGAGAAGAACGCCGTTCGACGTAGCGGCGCCAGGTGCTTCTGCGTGCCCCGGGCCGACCTCACCGCCACCCAAGCTGTACGCCGTTACCTGGACAACCTGGCTGCTATCGCTCGAGCAGTAGACGCGTCCGGGCCGTTCATCTACAGCGTTTATCCGGACGGCATCAGGCAGATTCCACTCGACTGACCAGCCAGAGCAGGCGACTGCATACATGCAGGTTTGCCAGCATGCTGACAGGCATGTCCTCAAGACCCCGAAGCGGCGTGGCGTCTGTCCGAGTGAGCCGAGGGCTGTGTGCGCCGGAGGTAGGCGGCCAGCAGGTAGGTGGGGTGCCGGTCGAGGTTGTGGCGGCTGTGGTCATAACCCCTGGTCGTTCGGGGATCGGCATGGCCGGCGGCGTCTTGGACGTCTTGGAGGGGAGAGCCGGCGGCCAGGGCTTCGGTGATGAAGGTGTGGCGCAGGCTGTGCGGGGTGATCGACGCCGCTGCTTGGATGCCGGCTCGTTTGGCGAGACGCTGGAGCAGCTTGTAGGCGGTGACGTAGGGACAGCTGGCTGGTCTTGGTGCGGTCGAGGAAGAGCCAGCCTGCCGGGGGGGCGTCAGATAGGTAGGCGTCGAGCGCCCGGACCGTCGGGGGAGCGAGGGGCTCGGTGGAGCGCTTGCGGCCCTTGCGGATGATGCGCAGTACCCGGCTGGTGCTACTGGTAGCTGATGAATTCGGGCCGCGGGTGCAGGGCCATCACCTGGGTGGCGGTGAGCAGTACCGGGTCGTCGACCCGGCGGAGGAAGACCTTGAAGCCGACGTGGAAGGCCGCTG
>JAABUR0100006127.1_pt1 | contig 14895 bp, 11 predicted proteins | sample 5560091 | NCBI WGS metagenome assembly JAABUR01 (sample SAMN10711879, study PRJNA513375) | rock metagenome | isolation source: Antarctica rocks | place: Antarctica: Victoria Land, University Valley sud
CCGTCCACGCCGGCCTCGAGCAGGTAGTCCAGCACCTCGGCCGAGGATTCCGATGGTGGTGACCAGGCGTCGGCCAGCCCGGACGCGCGGATCGCCCCGCGCGCCTTGGGGCCGCGGGCAAGAAGCTGACCGGAGCCGAGAGCGGCCAGCAGATCTTCGCCGATGCCCCAGCCGTCGGCAGCTTCCATCCAGCCCCGATAGCCGATGCCGGTGGTTGCCACCGTGACATCCGGTGGACGGGCGATCAGTCGGCGGGTCGCCGCGAGCAGATCCGTGTCATCGGTGAGTGCGACGATCCGCAGCGCCGGGCCCTGCAGCACGGTGGCCCCACGGCGCTGCAGCATCGTGCCCAGCTCTTCAGCGCGGCGCGCCGCGGTCACCCCGACCGTGTACCCGGCCAGCGACGGCACGTCAGCGCTGGGTGGCGCGTCGATCTCGGGCACGGCTGCGATCACCGCAGCTCGACCTGCAGCCAGCCGTCGACCACCCGGGTCGGGTACGTCGGTACGGCCACGCTCGCGGTGTCCCCGTCGCCCACACCGTCCAGGCAGCTGCCGGTGAGCAGGCTGAACGCCTGCTTGTAGACCGGCGACGCGACAGTCGGCTCGCCGCCCCGATCACCGACGATGCCGCGAGAGAGCACAGCCGCCCCGGAGAACGGGTCGAGGTTGCCGATCGCGTACACGGCCCCGGCGTGCGTACGGAACAGCGCGACCTGAACCTGACCCGCCAGCAATGCGGCCACGCCTCGTTCGGGCAGCAAACGGTCGTACCGGCAGACGGTCTCCCAGCCCGGCTCAAGGCATGCAGCCAGCACCGGTTCGGCCGTCACGTTCCGACCATGGGCGAGCCCAAGTCAACTGGCTTTCGCAATGCCGGAACGGGCTGACCGCGCTCGGTGACGAAGCTGATCGTCGGGTCGGGCACATCCGGGGCATTCACGAACGAGACGAACCGCCCCAGCTTGTCCGGGTCATCCAGGACACCGCGCCACTCGTCGGCGTAGTCGGCGACGTGGGACTCGATCGCGGCTTCCAGATCCGCGCAGATGCCCAACGAGTCCTCGACGATGACCTCGCGCAGATGGTCGAGGCCGCCATCCATGGCCTCGATCCAGGTCGCCGTGCGTTGCAGCCGGTCAGCCGTGCGGATGTAGAACATCAGGAAACGGTCGATCACCGCGATCAACGTGTCGGTGTCGAGGTCGGCGGCCAGCAGTTCGGCATGCCGCGGGGTGAAGCCGCCGTTGCCGCCGACGTAGAGGTTCCAGCCGTTCTCTGTGGCGATGATCCCGAAGTCCTTGGACCGGGCCTCCGCACACTCCCGCGCACACCCCGAGACTCCTGACTTGATCTTGTGCGGCGCCCGCAGGCCGCGATAGCGCAACTCCAACGCAACGGCCAGGCCGACCGAATCCTGGACCCCGTACCGGCACCACGTCGTACCCACGCAGGACTTCACCGTCCGCAGGGCCTTGCCGTACGCGTGCCCGGATTCGAACCCGGCGTCGACCAGCCGGCGCCAGATCGCCGGCAGCTGCTCGACCCGAGCCCCGAACAGGTCGATCCGCTGGCCGCCGGTGATCTTGGTGTAGAGCTTGAAGTCGCGGGCCACCTCGCCGATCGCGATCAATCCCTCGGGGGTGACCTCACCGCCGGCGATCCGGGGCACCACCGAGTAGGTGCCGTTGCGCTGCAGGTTGGCCAGGAAGTGATCGTTGGTGTCCTGCAGTGCGGCCTGCTCGCCGTCGTGCACATGTCCGCCGCCCAACGAGGCCAGGATCGACGCGACGGCGGGCTTGCAGATGTCGCAGCCACGCCCGGTTCCGTACCGGTCCACCAAATCGGAGAAGGTGGCGATCCCGGCCCCGGCCACGATCTCGAACAGCTCGGCGCGGGACTGCGCGAAGTGCTCGCACAACGCACTCGACTGCTCGACCCCGGCCGCGGTCAGCATCTTCTTCAGCAGTGGGACGCAGGACCCGCATCCGGTACCAGCCTTCGTGCACGCCTTGAGGGCGGGCACGGTGTGCTCCCCGGCTTCGATGGCGGTGACCACTTCGCCCTTTGTCACGGCATGGCAGGAGCACACCTGCGCCGAGTCCGGCAACGCGTCGGCGCCCAACTCCACCGCACCCGGCGCGATCATGGCCACCGGGTCGGCCGGCAGCGCAAGGCCGACCAGCGCCCGCAGCGTGGGGTAGCGAGCAGCGTCGCCGACCAGCACGCCGCCGAGGAGGGTCTGCGCGTCGTCGCTGACCACCAGCTTGGCGTACGTCCCGGCAACCGGGTCGTTGATCACCACTTCGAGGGCCCCGGGCGTCACGGCTTGGGCATCGCCGAAACTCGCGACGTCGACGCCGAGCATCTTGAGCTGGGTCGACATGTCCAGCTCGGCCGGCGTCATCGTGGCCGCACCGCCGAGCAAGCGGTCGGCCACCACTTCGGCCATCGCGTAGCCAGGAGCGACGAGCCCGTAGACCCGGTCCTCCAGAGCGGCGACCTCACCGATCGCCCAGATGTGCTCGTCCGACGTACGGCACCGCTTGTCGACGAGCACGCCGCCGCGTTCTCCGAGCTTGAGACCGGCCGCGCGGGCCAGCCCGTCAGCCGGCCGGATGCCGGCGGAGAAGACCACCACGTCGGCGTCGAGCACGATGCCGTCGGACAGCTTGGCGACCAGGCGATCGCGGTCGCGTTCGATGCCGTCGACCGACACCCCGCAGCGCACTGCCAGGTCGTTGCCCTCGATCAGCCGGCGCAGCAGCGCACCACCGCCCTCGTCGACCTGTACGGGCATGAGCCGCGGCGCGATCTCCACCACCTGCGGCGAGAGCCCCAGCAACCGCAGGGCGCGGGCGGCCTCCAGCCCGAGCAGCCCGCCGCCGACCACGACCGCGGACCGACGGCCCCGGGCGCGCGAGGCGACGGCGGCGGCCGCGGCAGCGGTGATCGCGTCGAGGTCGTCAAGGGTCCGGTAGACGAAGCAGCCGGGCAGGTCGCGCCCGGGTACCGGTGGCACGAAGGGCACCGAGCCCGTCGCCAGGACCAGCGCGTCGTAGGTGAACTCGCGGCCCGAGGCGGTCCACACCCGTCGGGCGTCGCGGTCCAGGGTCACCACCGGGTCGCCGAGATGCCGGGCCACCTGCGGGTCGAGAGTGGGCAGGGTCAGCTCCTCGGCACTGACCCCGTCGACGTAGGACGAGAGGGCGACCCGGTTGTAGGCCGGGCGGGTCTCCTCCCCGAGAACCGTGATCTGCCACAGCCGGTCGGCGTCGCGATCGCGCAGCGCCTGGACCAGCCGGTGGCCGACCATTCCGTTGCCGATCACCACGAGTTCACGGCGCTTGGCCGCAGCAGAACGCAGGCTGCCCGAGGTCATGCCGCACCTTCCTGTCGTACGGTCCGCAGTCCGGCAAAGGCCGGTACGGGCGGGTCGCTGTCGGCCAGCCAGGCGCAGATGTCTCGTACTGTGTCGCCGCAACTGCCGCAACCGGTTCCGGCCCGGGTGACCCGGCTCAGGGCGGCCTGGTCGGTCGCCCCGGCGCTCCACGCGGCGACCAGCGCGCCCTTCGTCACGGTGTTGCACCGGCAGACCACGGCCGCAGCCGGCAGCCGTCCCGGATCTGCAGTCTCCGGAGCTCGCGGCATGGCCCGCCCGAACAGCAGTCCGAGGCGGTCGACCGGTACGGCCGCGCCGGTGTCGTAGTACTGGATCATCGACGCGGCGGCATCGGCCAGACCGACCATGGTTGCGCCCACCACGCGATCAGCGCGCAGTGCGAGCTTGGCGTACCGGCCGCCGGTGGGGTCGGAGAAGGCCAGCACCTCCGTGCCGGGCTCGTCGAACGTGCTCAGATCGCCCACCGTCGCGAGGTCGATGTCGCGGGCCTTGAGCCGGGTCACCGAGCGAGTTCCTTGGTAACGGGCACCCGGATCAGCCCCGGTGAGCAGATCGGCCAGCGCCGCAGCCTGCTCCCAACCGGATTGCACCAGCCCGGCCATTGCCGCCGGGTGCTGGGCGCAGTCGCCGATCGCGTGGACCCGCTCGTCGGAGGTGGCCAGCCGGTCGTCGACGAGGACTCCCCGGTCCACGGCGATGCCGGCCGCCAAGGCCAGGCCGGTCTCGGCCCGGACCCCGGTGGCCACGACCAGTGCGTCGGCGGCCACCAGCGAGCCGTCGCTGCAGCGCACGCCGATGCCGGGCTCCCAGGCCGCGGCGCAGACGCCGAGCCGGACGTCGACGCCGAGCCGGGAAAGCGCGCCGGCCAGCACCGCACCGGCGCCGGCATCGAGCTGGCGCTCCATCAGGTGGTCCATCGCATGCACCAGGCAGACTCGTACGCCGCGGCCGGCGAGCCCGCGCGCGGCCTCGCAACCGAGCAGCCCACCCCCGAGCACGGCGAACCGGGCACCGGGTCGGGCCAGTGCCAGGATCTGCTCGCAGTCGGCCAGATCGCGGAATGCGGTCACTGATTCATCGTCGAGGCCGGGCATCGGCGGCATCCAGGCCCGGCTTCCGGTGGCCAGGACCAGCTCGTCGTACGGCTCGGCCACGCCGTCGGAGCAGTTCACGAGGCGCTGCTCGCGATCGATGGCGGTGGCGCTGACGCCCGTACGGAGGTCGATCCGCTTGCGGGCCGCCCAGCCGGTGGGGTGCAGCTCCACCGAGCGAGGTGAGAGCCCACCCGCGAGCACGGTCGAGAGCAGCACCCGGTTGTAGGCCGGCCGGGGTTCGGCGCCGAGCACGGTCAGGCGCAGTCGTGCGCCGTTGGGATCGCGCCGGCGAATCTCGTCAGCCAGCCGCGCACCGACCATGCCGTGCCCGATCACCACGCACCGCCGGCTCATGAGACGGGCTCCAGCCGGACCGCGCACACCTTGAACTCCGGCATCTTGCTGACCGGATCCAGGGCCGGGTTCGTCACGAGGTTGGCGGCCTGATCCCCGCCGAAGTGGAAGGGAAGGAACACCGTGTCCGGGCGCAGGGTCGTGACGCAGCGGACCCGGGCCCGTGCGGTGCCCCGGCGGGAGACGACCCGCGCCCACTGCCCCTCGCCCAGTCCCGCTCTGGCGGCGGTGTCCGGGTGCACCTCGACGAAGGACTCCGGCGCGATCCGGGCCAGTTCTGTCACCCGGCGGGTCTGTGCCCCGGACTGGTAGTGCACCAGCACGCGTCCGGTCGTGGCCCGCAACGGATGTTCGGTGTCGGGCAGTTCCGCACTCGAAACGTGGTCGACCGCCACCATGAGCGCCCGCCCGTCCGCATGGGCGAACCGGTCGGTGAACAGCCGCGGGGTGCCTGGATGCGGGGCCGCTCCGGGGCCCGTGGCAGGGCAGGGCCAGTACAGGGCCGCACCGGAGTCGAGGCGGTCATAGGTGATCCCCGAGTAGTCGGCCAGGCCACCCGCAGATGCCGCCCGAAGCTCTTCGAAGATCAGCTGCGGATCGGCCGGGAAGCCGGCGACGCCGAGCCGGTCGGCCAGCCCGGAGATCACGTCCAGGTCGGTACGTACCCCGGACGGCGGTCGCAGGGCTCGCCGGCGCCGCAGTACGCGGCCCTCGAGATTGGTCATCGTGCCCGATTCCTCGGCCCACTGGGTGACCGGCAAGACGACATCGGCGGCCATCGCGGTCTCGCCGGGCAGGAAGTCGGCAACGACGAGCAGGTCGAGCGCGGCCAGCCGCTGCGCCACGGCTGCTGAATCAGGCGCCGAGACAAGGACGTTGGAGCCGAATACCAGCATGGCCTTGGGCCCATCCGGTCGGCCCAGAGCGGCCAACAGCTCGGAGGCCGAGCGGCCCGCGCCGGGCAGCGAGTCCGGATCTACTCCCCAGACGCCGGCGACGTGGGCACGAGCCGCCGGATCGTCGATGTGCCGGTAACCGGGGAGCTGGTCGGCCTTCTGGCCGTGTTCGCGCCCGCCCTGGCCGTTGCCCTGACCGGTGATCGTCCCGAAGCCCGACCCAGGCCGTCCCGGCAGGCCGAGCGCGAGGCTGAGATTGATCCAGGCAGTCACGGTGTCGACGCCGTGCGCATGCTGCTCGGCTCCGCGCGCCGTGAGGACGTACCGCTTGCTCGCGCCGGCCAGAGTGCCGACGACCGTCCGCATGTCAGCGGCGGAAACCCCGCACACGCGCTCGGCTGCCTCGGGCCACCACTGCGCGGCAACCCGCCAGACGTCGTCGAAACCGGTGGTGCGCTCGGCGAGGTAGTCGGCGTCGACCAGGCCATCGACGACCGCCGCGTGCAGCATCCCCAGCGCCAGGACCAGATCCGTGCCGGGCACCGGCTGCAGGTGCAACCCGCCGGAGGCGAGCGCCCATTCGGCGGTCGCGGTCCGCCGCGGGTCGATCACCACCAGTCGCGCTGCGGCCAGCCGGCCCATCAGCGGCGGCATCGTCTCGGCCAGATTGGCCCCGACGAGGACCACCACCTCGGCGTCCTCGAGGTCGGCCAGCGGGAACGGCAGCCCGCGATCCACGCCGAAGGCGCGGTTGCCGGCCGCAGCGGCCGAGGACATGCAGAACCTGCCGTTGTAGTCGATCTGGGACGTACCCAGCGCTACTCGGGCGAATTTGCCCAGCAGATAAGCCTTTTCGTTGGTCAGCCCGCCGGCACCGAAGACGGCGACCGAGTCGGGGCCGTGTTCGGTGCGCAGCGCGGTGAGGCGCCCGGCGATGAAGTCCAGCGCGGTGTCCCAATCGACTGGCTCGAGCGGCTGGTCGCGGCTGGCACGCATGAGTGGGGAGGTCAACCGCTCCGGGTGGTGCAGCAACTCCCCCGCGGTCCAGCCCTTGTGACACAGCCCGCCCTGCCTGGTGGCCGGACCGAGCGGATCGGGATCGATCGCCCTGGCGTCCACCTTTCCCGCGCCGTCCACCCATTGCCCGCACTGCAGGGCGCAGTACGGGCAGTGGGTGGCGGTGGCCATGTCCGGGATCGTGTCCGGGCCTGATGTCGGGCCGGGAACCACTACGTTTCGCACTCGTTGCCGCCTTGTCCTGGGCCGGGTGTCATCGGCGGTCGGTCAGCCCGTACGGCGCTCACACCCCTGCGTACGTGAGGCGCGGCTCGGTTGTCGCCGGCGCCGGCGCCGATCGGAGGAAGACGGCATAGGTGACCAGGGCGAAGACGCCGTAGAAAGCGAGGAACACCCAGAAGGCTGGGTCCCCCGAACTCGCGCTGGCAAAGGACTGGCGGAAGGCCAGGTTGATGAACAACCCGCCGAGTGCCCCGACAGCGCCGGCGATGCCGATGACCGCACCGGAGATCCGCCGCGCCCGCAGCAGCGAGGACTTCTCGTCCGCGCCGTTCTCGATGGCGACCCGCGCCTGCACCCCGAAGATGCTCGGGATCATCTTGTACGTCGACCCGTTCCCCAGCCCGCTGAGCAAGAACAGCAGCACGAATCCGGCGACGAAGGCAGGCAAGGACTCTGCGTTCGACGCGGCGATGACGATGCCGGTCGCGACGCCCATCCCGAGGAAGTTCCAGAACGTCACCTTGGCCCCACCGATCGCGTCGGCCAAGCGGCCGCCGATCGGCCGGATCAGGGAGCCCAGCAGCGGTCCGATGAAGGTCACGGCAGCGGCTTGCAGGGGGGTCCGGTCGAACTGGTTCTGCAGCACCAGCCCGAAAGCGAAGCTGTAGCCGATGAACGACCCGAAGGTGCCGATGTAGAGGAAGGACATCACCCAGCTCTGCGGCTCCTTGATCGCCTCCTGGAACGCGCCGGTGTCGCCGCGAACGGAGGTGAGGTTGTCCATCTTGACCGCGGCAAAGGCCCCAGCGACGACGATCAGCGGGATGTAGACGCCCAGCAGCAGGCGCGGCTCTGAGACTCCGGCCGTGGCGATGATCAGCAGGCCGACCAGTTGGATGGCCGGCACTCCGATGTTGCCGCCACCGGCGTTGAGCCCGAGGGCCCAGCCCTTGCGAGATTCGGGATAGAACGTGTTGATGTTGGCCATCGACGAGGCGAAGTTGCCGCCACCGACTCCGCCGACCGCGGCCACCACCACGAACGTGGCGTACGAGGTCCCGGGCTGCATGACTATCGCAGCGAGGATGGTCGGGATCAGCAGCAGCAGGGCGCTGAAGACCGTCCAGTTGCGACCTCCGAAGCGGGCCACCGCGACCGTGTACGGCAGCCGCAGCAGCGCACCCACCAGCGTGGGCACCGCGAGCAGGAAGAACTTCCCGGCCGGGTCGATGCCGTACTCCGGACCCATGAACAGGACCAGGACCGACCACATCGTCCAGATGGAGAAGCCGATGTGCTCGGCCAGGATCGAGAACCACAGGTTGCGGTTGGCGATCCTCGCGCCGGTCCGCGCCCAGAAATTGGGATCTTCGGGCTCCCACTCGTCGATCCAGTGACCGGCCAGGGCGGATCGTGGGCGCGGTGGTGCCGGGGCGGGCGGTGCTTGTGGTGCGCTCGTCGTCGTCACGCGGTCCTCCGTGGCTTGTCGTTCCAGGTGGAGGCGACGCTAGGGAGAGTCCGTTACCGGCTCATCGGCGTGATGTGTCGTCAGGGCAAAGTTGCCCTCACTCGGCGCGGGGAGCCGCTGTGAGTTCGGTTTTAGTCGAGCAGGCCGGCCTCGCGGGCAGACTTCAACGACGGCGTGATCGTCACCGTCGGTCCGACCACTTCGGCTACCGGCTCGAGGGTCTTGAGCCCATCCCCGGTGTTGAGGATGACCGTCTCCGCAGCCGGGTCCAGCGCGCCGCTGGTCAGCAACGCCTGCAGGCAAGCCACGGTGACCCCACCGGCCGTCTCGCCGAACACTCCAGCCGTACGGGCCAGGAGCCGGATGCCTTCTACGATCGCCGAGTCGCCAACGTGCACGATCGAGCCGCCCGTACGGCGTACGGCATCCAGAGCGTAGGGACCGTCGGCCGGATTTCCGATGTTGAGCGACTTCGCGATCCCCGTCGGCTTCACCGGGGTCACCACGTCCAGGCCCTCGGCGAAGGCGGTCGCGATCGGCGAGCATCCCGAGGACTGCGCCCCGAAGATCTTCCACGAGGTGTCCTCGACCAGGCCGGCTGCGACGAGTTCGCGGAATGCCTTGTCCACCTTGGTCAGCAGTGAGCCAGAGGCCACCGGGATGACGACCTGGGCCGGTAGGCGCCAGCCGAGCTGCTCGGCGATCTCGTACCCGACCGTCTTGGATCCCTCGGCGTAATAGGGCCGGACGTTCTGGTTGACGAAGGCGGTGTCTTCGAACTCGTCGGTGTCCTGAAGTTCGGAGGTCAGCCGGTTGACGTCGTCGTACGAGCCGTCGACGGCGACCAGGCGCCCGCCGTAGACAGCGGTTTGCACGATCTTGCCCGGCTCGAGGTCGCTCGGGATGAACACGGTGGATTCCCAGCCGGCGCGGGCGGCGTGTGCAGCCACCGAGTTGGCCAAGTTGCCGGTCGACGCACAGGCCAGCCGGCGGAATCCGAAGCCGTGCGCGGCGGTCGCAGCCATCGATACGACCCGGTCCTTGAACGAGTGGGTGGGGTTGGCCGAGTCGTCCTTGACCCAGATCGAGGTCATCCCGAGTTCGGCGGCCAGCCCCGGGGCGTGGATGAGGGGGGTGAGGCCGGGATTCAGGCTCACCCGGCTGTCCGGGTCCTGGCCGACCGGCAGGAATCCGGCATAGCGCCAGAGGTTCTTGGGCCCCGACTCGATCTGCTCGCGGGTCACCGAGGCCAGGATCGCCTTGTCGTAGCCGACCTCGAGCGGGCCGAAGCATTCAGCGCAGGCATGGATCGGGGTGAGCGGATATTCGGCGCCACAGTTGCGGCACACCAGCGCGATGGCCGGACATCGGATCGTGGCGGCGGCGGCCGAGTGGGTACGAGCGGGCTGCACGGTCTGAGCGGTCATCGCGGAGGCTCCTCATCTTTCCCGCCGTAGCGGGCCGGAGGTGGCACCTGTCGCCGAATCGCGATGGTTGCCGGGGCTTCAACGGGCCGGATCCCTCTGCCCCTCTGGATGAGTGGTGCGAGGTGAAGTCTAGCTAAGGGCTCAACGGCTCCGGGCCAGCAGGCGACGGCGGCGCGGCAGCGCGATGCTCAACTGTTCCTCGTCGATGCGCAGTCGGTCCGCGAGCGCCCCTCGGACATCCTCGGGCGTCACGCCGTGTCGGCTGAGGATCTCGACGGCAAGGGCGTCGGGTACGGCGACGATCCCGGCCAGCAGATGTTCGGTGTCGGCGAGGGTGAGTCCACGCCGTTCGGCGAGGCGCCCGGCAAGCTCGAGAGCCTGCTTGAAGCGAGGCATTACGTTCAGGCACTCCGGGGCAGATCGCCGTTGGCACATTGCGAGGCAGTCGTCGGCCGCAACGATGTCGCGGGTGATTCCCAGGTCGACGAGGGCGTGGGCAGCCACACCGTCGCGGGCTTCCAACAGGCCGAGCAGCGCATGCTCGGTGCCGACGTAGCCATGGCCCAGCGCGCGCGCCCGCTCGCTGGCGTGGTTGAGCGCGCGGTACGCGGCCGGTGTCCAGCGGCCGGCCCATGCTCCCGGTTCGCTGACCGCGTCGACGTAGCGCTTCTGGGCTGCCTGCTTGCTCGTGCCGAACAGCGTCCCAATTTCGGTCCACGAGAGTCCGGCAGCGCGCGCCTCGGCAACGAACCGCTCGATCAGGGCGTCGCCAGTGGCCGTCAGATCTCGGCCGAGCGCGATCGCCGCTCGTAACCGAGCGGAGACAGAGTCTTGCTCAGCGCGCGCACGCACCATGGCCGAACACTCATCGAGACCGGGGAGGGGCTGCATGCGTCAACCTTAGGTTGATTTTCCCGGAACGGCTACGTGCGTGCATGGAGCGTGTTCACGATCGTCCAGCCGTCAAGCGTCCGTGCCAGGTGGACGTACTCGCGATAGACCGCGGATCGCACCGTCACGTTCGCGATCGTGTCGTGGATGTCGTCGACCGTCACCTGGATCCCGCGCACGCCCGGGTCCTGATTACGCCCCCCCCCTGTGCCGTGGCCTCGATCATCTCGGCCGCGGTCGTGCCATTCAGCGTCTGGCCGTCTCTTTCCAGCGCGCGCTTGGCGAGGTCCGGATGCAGGGCCCGCGCCATGCGAATCGCATCGCCGTCGAACCAGCCGTCGAAGTAGTCCAGGACGGTCGCCACGATTGCGGCTTCGGCACGCGTTGATTCGTCAGCCGCCGCTTCGTCGATCGTTGCCTGGTCGGCAGTCCGATCCGGGTTTGTCATCTCAGAGCACCTCGGCGATCAGGGCGGCCGCGCGTGCGGCACCGTCGGTTTCGACCGGCCGGTAGTCGGCGGGAGCCCCGATCTCCTTCTCGATCGCGGTGGCGATGTCCGCACTGGTGTCGGTCGCGTAGTTCATGTATCGGCCGGCCCGATGCCGGTCCAGGCGGTGTCGGACGTGGAAGTTCTGCTCGAAGTGGTGGGCAAGCGGGAAATACAGGAACGGCCGCCGACTTGCGGTCAGCTCCATGCAGGTGGTCAGCCCGCCCTGCACGACGGCGAGGTCGCAGGCGGCCAGGTGCTTGTACAGGTCCGGAACGTAGCCCCGGATCTCCAGTCCCGGATGGACGGGCAGCGAGTCGATGTCGATCCGGGGGCCTGCCACGACCACCGTCCGCAGTCCCTCCACGTGAGCCGACGCCTCGGGATGTGCGGCAATCACCTTGCGCAGCAACGACTCCCCCACGTTCGTACCGCCGACCGTCACCACGCAAACCCGCTCGTCGGGTCGGTAGCCCAGCTCGGCGCGGAGCTTGCTTCGGTCGGCAAAGGCGGACGGGTCGAATCCGGTGACATAGCCGGCGAAGTCGAAGTTTTCCTCGGTCCAGGACCGGATCGCCGGCAGGTTCGCACCGAACGAGTCGGGAACGATGTCCTTGGGGCTGCCGACGAAGATGGACCGGTCCCGGATCCGGCGGAACCGCGCCCGCTGCTCGATCATTTCCGCGTTGTAGTCCCGGGTCAGCGCGGCCTCGGCCTCTCCGCCGTCGGGCATCGGCAGCCAGCCGACGAAGTCGGTCATCCACACGAACGCGGTGTTCTTCAGCTCCGGATTCTCGTGCAGGAAGTAGTCGATGTCCCATGCCTCGTCGCCGATCCAGATGTCGTACGGCTCGTCCTGGACGAGATCGGCGAAGACCATGAAGTTGTTCACCAGCGTGTCGTCCATCCGCCGGATCGCCTGGAAGGCATGCAGATCGTGCTCGGCCGACTCGTTCTCGAATACCGCAGATTCGCTGGCCAGGTACGCCGAGGCGGGGTGGATCCGCTCACCCTTCGCCTCGAGCACGCTGGTGACCGGATGCTGGGCCAGCCAGTCGATCTGCAGGTCTGGGTGCAGCTTGCGCAACTCCGCCGCTATCGCCATATCTCGCCTGGCATGTCCGAGCCCGATCGGCGAGGACACGTACAGCGCCCGCTTCGGCCGGCGCAGTGCGCGAGTCCAGGTCTGCTGCCGTGGAGCGGGCGGCACCACGGAGTCAACGAACTGCCGAACCAGCCGGTTGATCAGAACCGGATCGCGTCCCTGTGGTCCGTGCCCACTGCCTTCGAGCGTGACCAGCGAGCCACCGGTGACCTCGGCAAGCCGTGCCCCCGTGGCGTGCCCCGAGATGGGGTCGTCGATGCTGTGCACGACCAGAACCGGACACTGCACCTGGTCGCAGGCTGCCCTGAATCCTTCCGGGGAACGTGAATTCCATGACCCGCGAGAGGTGTCGACGAGCGTCCGCGGGTCAATCTGCAGACCCCAGGTCACGCAGTCCTCGATCTGCTTGCTGGAGTGCGGTTCGGTAAACATCTGACCGAAGAAGAAGTCCAGGAAGTCTGGGTAATCGCTCACCCAGTGGGCGGCGTTGAACCTCGCCCATCCGCCGGTCACCTCGAGCGCGGTCTCGTCGTACGCCTCTTCGAAGTGCTCAGCGGTGTAACTGGAGGCTGGATCGAGTGCGAGCGGGACCCCTGGGGCCATCGCAAACAAGCCCAGCACCCGATCGGGCTGCTCCGCCGCGATCAGGACGCTCCAATACGCCCCTCGGGACAGCGTGACAAGTACTGCTTGGTCGGTGCCGGTCCGGTCCATGACGGCCAGCGTGTCGGCGGCGAACTGCTGGTGGGCGTAGTTCTCGGACCCCTTGGGTCGATCGGAGAGACCGCTGCCGCGTCCGTCGAAGGTCACCACCCGGTAGTGCCTGGCCAGGTAGGGGATCTGGGCCTTCCAGAAGCGGGAGTGGACGATCGACCAGGTGGGCAGGAGTACGACCGTTGGCCCGCCAGCGCCGTAGACCTCGTAGTGCAGGCTGACGCCGTCACGCTCGACGAATCCCTCGTCGCTGGGTTCCACAGCCCTCATATCGTCCGCCTTCCCGGCTCGTCGTTGACCTCTTCCCAGGTCCGCAGCAGCTGGCCGACCCGGCGTAGCGCAGCGCGGATCGGCATGCTCTGTCGGTCGAAGCCCAGCAAGAGCAGAGCTTCCGATCCAAGGAACGAGGTACCGATCAGGGTGGCCAGCTCGTCGGATGTGAATGGCCCGAGCGGGCCGTGCGTGGCCTCGGCCTCGGCCATGACTTCGGTCAGCACGTCGAACCAGCCGGTGAGCAGGGTGCGGACCGCTGCACCGACATCCGGCTCGGACCAACCGGCGGCGACCATCTCGTGCAGGACTCGGACGTAGCCGGACTCGAGATCGTCCTCGAGGTAGTCGCAGGCCTTCTCGTAGCGCTTCCAGAGCGGGGAGTCCTCGGCGTACATCGACCGCTGCCGCTGCAGGCGACGCTGGTTCTCGTCCTCGAGCAACGCCAGGATCAGGCCGTTCTTGGACCCGAAGTGATAGTGCAGCTGACTCAGCGGCACGCCCGCCTCGGCGGACACCTTCCGGGTGGACAGGTTCGCGTAGCCGTCGGCCAGCAGCCGGTCCCTCGCTGCCTCGAGGATCGCCAGCCGCGTCCCGCCCTCGGGTCGCTCGCTCGCCACGCATTCTCCTTCGGTCGCTCGACCGACACATCATGACCCTTGCCGGTACCCGATGTAAAGCCTTGACTCCCGCATCACCGTAGATCTACGCTGCGCACGATTCGGTCGATCGACCGAACGAGAAGAAGGGGAAACTCTGATGGACGAAGCAAAGTTGATGGAGTTCGTGGGCAAGGCCGTGACCGACATCGGGGCGCTGGTCAACGGCTCCTTGATCGTCATCGGGGACAAGCTCGGTCTCTACAAGGCCATGGCCGGTCAGGGACCGATGAGCTCTGCCGAACTGGCCAGCAAGACCGGCCACGCCGAGCGCTATCTGCGCGAGTGGCTATCGGCGCAGGCCGCAGCCGGGTATCTCGCGTACGGCGGCCGCGATGACGACGGCACTGACCGATTCAGCCTGCCCGATGAGCACGCGATACCGCTGACCGACGAGACCAGCCCGGCATGTGTGATCGGCGGCTTCCAGTTGGCCTTGGCCACCGTGCAATCGACTGAGCAGCTGACCGAGGCATTCCGGACCGGGAAGGGCTTCGGTTGGGGTGAGCACAATCACGAGCTGTTCGAGGGCTGCGAGCGCTTCTTCGGACCGAGCTACACCGCGTTCCTGACCTCCACCTGGATCCCGGCGTTGGACGGTGTCGAGGCGAAGCTGGCCTCGGGTGCGCGGATCGCCGACGTCGGCTGCGGACAGGAAGCCTCGACTGTGTTGCTGGCCGCGGCGTACCCGAACTCCGCGGTCATCGGGATCGACCCGCACCCCGGGTCCCTCGATGCAGCGCGCAAGCGGGCCGCCGATCTGGGCCTCGCGGATCGGGTCAACTTCGAACTCGGCACGGCTCAGGACTTCGCGGGGCAGTTCGATCTGGTCTGCTTCTTCGATGCCCTGCACGACATGGGCGACCCGGCCGGCGCCTGCACGCACGTG
>JAABUR0100006130.1_pt1 | contig 14892 bp, 13 predicted proteins | sample 5560091 | NCBI WGS metagenome assembly JAABUR01 (sample SAMN10711879, study PRJNA513375) | rock metagenome | isolation source: Antarctica rocks | place: Antarctica: Victoria Land, University Valley sud
CTGGCGCGCTTTGTGCGGCGGACGTTGTCATTCTCGAAATCAGAGCAGATGCACGAAGCATGTTTACGCCTTTTCATCCATCGTTATAATTGTAGTCATGCGCTCACCCTGATATGAGCCACTACCCGGTAATAAATACGTCTCGCCGATTGTTCCAGCACAACTTATCAAAATATCTCCTGAATTTGCCAAAAAGGATTTGAGATTAGGATGTGTTGCTAAATCAATAAAATAATTTCCTAACCCAAAGTTTTTATAAATCGCGTTTTTTTGTTCATATACTTTTGTAGCTCTCTCCGATTTAGAAACAAACATATCCTTTGTGATGGAACTTCCAAAAGGGCCTCGCCTTATAGAATCATTCGTTAAAGCAAGAACTTCTGGAAATCTGCACCAAGTCCAATTTGAAGGAATTTCAAACGGAATTTCTTCCGCGTTGATGGGCGGCAAAGGTTTATCTCGCTTGATTTTCTTTTCGGCAACGAGTCTTTCTCTTTCCGCCTTTATCTTTTCGAGCAGGATTTCCGCCGGTTCGTCAGTCGAATCTTGACGGGCAAGTTTGCCCTGCATCGCTTCGCGCAAATACGCTTGCCGGAGCTTTTTGACTAAAGCTAATTGGTGATTTAGTTCGGTTGAGATTGAGTGATTTGTTTCTTCAATTTTAGAATATCGCTGAACAAAATCCTTTTGTTCCTCAATCGGAGGAAGTGTGATTTCTAAATTGAAAAACTTATCGGCTTGAAGTCTGACGCGGTTTGTCGTTCCGTCGCTGGCTTTCTTACACAAATCATCAAAAAACGTCGTGCTTGTGAGTTTTAGGAAAAAGTGTTTTTCGATAATCTTCTCATCAAAAGCCAAACACCAAAAGTCATTTGAAACAACCGCGCCTTCTAATTCAGCAGGAACGATTCCAAACGCGCCGTGCCTTGCGTCAATGCCAGAAAGAATAAACTCGCCTGTTTTTACAGAGTGCATTTTGCTTGAGCTTAATTCATTACCCTTTGCAACCTTTCTAAGAGTAACGCCTTTGTGATACAGCTTAACCGTAACAAGTTTATATTCCTTGTTATCTTCAATTTCGATTAGATTTTTCTTTCTTTCTAAGATGTCGCCAAGTTTTACAGTTTGCCAAGTCATTTTCGAATCTTGTTTTTATCGTCGAGTTCGGCTTCGTTGACGATTACGCCGTTGATTGAATACCAGTTCGGCACGCCGAGCCGACGGTTCTCTTCTTGTGCATGGCGCACGGCGGCATTAGCGATGCGCTGATTTTTCAGCATGTCGCGTAAAGTTTTATCGTTGACGCTTGTTTCCGATTTTATCTTCTTACCATTTCTTTCCATTCCGCAAACCTCGCTTCATCTAAAATCATCTCGCCGCTGCGGTCGCCGCCCGCAACTTGAATGATGTTATCACCGGCGTTATAAAACAAGTTCCATTCGTCGGCGTGATTTCGATAAACATGCCAGAAATTGGAATTTGCGCGGGCAAAGCGTCTCTGAATGTCGGCTTCGGGAACATCGTGCCCGCCTTTAGCGACACGCGCCGCAACGCGCTGAACACAAAGCTGCGGCGAACTCAAATACACAAACAGAATTTTAACGGCATATCCAAAGCCTCTCGCTTTCTCTATCCATCTTTGCAGACTCAAACCGGAAAGAGTTGATTCAACGATAAGCGATTCTCGTTTCTCCACGAACTTACCGAACCTTTGACTGAAAAGCCGCGCCGCTTCGATTGCGACTTTTTCCGGTTGCTGCGGATTCAGTTCGCGGGCGATTTCATCCGCACCGAGATAAGTAAACTTTTCGAGCGCCACAAACTCACGCGCCAGAGTGGTTTTGCCGCTTCCGTTTGCCCCGCCGATGATAACAAGTGTCGGTTGCCGCATTTCACCGCTTAACTTAGAACTTCGTTTTTGAGATTCGCCAACAGCTCAGCATTTTTTGCAAAACTCTTCTCAAGCAATCCAATAATTTCCCCACTTGTGTATTCGTGCGAATCTTCCGTTCGGTGCGGATTCTTGATGTCCAAATCGTAATTTCTCGCTTTGATGGTTTCGATGTGAACTTTCCAAGCGACGTCGGATTCCGTGCGGTTTTCCCACCAATCTTTAATCGGCTGAAATTCTTCAGGGCGAATCGTTTTCGTTTTGCTGTAACTCTTTTGACCTTCGGGCAAGCGGTGTTCGTAATACCAAATCTCGCGCGTCAGCTTGCCTTTGGTGAAAAACAAAAGATTCGTCGCCACCATCGCGTAAGGCTGAAAGACGCTGTTAGGAAGCCGAATGATCGTGTGCAAATCACACTCGGTCAGAAGTCTTTCACGAACTCTTTGCTTCACTCCCTCACCCGTTAATGAGCCGTCCGGCAAAACGATCCCGGCGCGCCCGCCCATCTTGAGCAAGTGAACGATCAGCACTAGAAACAAATCCGCACTTTCTTTCGTGCGGAAGTTCTGCGGGAAATTATTCTCGTTGTTGTTGGCGACGATGCCGCCGAACGGCGGATTGGCGAGAATCGCATTAACTCGATCCCGCTCGACGTAGTTGCTCAACGGCTGCTCTAAAGCATCACGGAATGTAATGTTCGGGACTTCAATATCGTGCAGAATTAAGTTCGTCGTGGCGAGAAGGAAGGGAAGCGGCTTGTATTCCCAACCGGCGACGTTCTGCTGTAAGGCTTGCCGCTCTTCGACGCTATTGGCTTGTTGTTTGAGATGTTCAATAGCAGAGGTTAGAAAGCCGCCCGTGCCGCACGCCGGATCAAGAATCTTCTCGCCGATTCGCGGGCTAACGGTGTCGGTGATGAACTGCGTCACGGCGCGCGGCGTGTAAAACTCTCCGCTTTTCCCTGCGCTCTGCAACTCCTTCAAAATGCCTTCGTAGATTTCTCCGAAGGCGTGGCGGTCACGGGCAATGTTGAAATCGAGTTCGTTAAGTTTGTTGAGGACTTTGCGGATATTGATTCCGCTTTTCATGTAATTGTTGTTGCCCTCGAACACCTCACGGACGATCAGCGCGCGGCGATTGTCGCTGACTGTGATATTACGCAACGCCGGGAACAATTTGCGGTCAACAAACTCTACTAATTCGTCGCCGGTGATGCCTTCATCGTCGCCCGCCCACTTCGCCCAATGAAGTTCTTCGGGAATCGGTGATTTATAGTTGTCGTCGAGCAGTTCAAGCTCTTGGTCTTTATCGCTAAAGATTTTGAAGAAGAGCATCCAACCGAGTTGTTCGACGCGCTGGGCGTCACCGTTTAGTCCGGTGTCCTGCCACATAATGTCGCGGATTGATTTGATAATTCCTTGCAGATTAGCCATCGGATTCTAAGCGCTTCGATAGAGTTCTTTTTCCAGTTCTTTAACAGCTTCAAAGTATTTATCTCTGCCGCCGAAAACGCCTTTCACGATTTCCAACCGCGAACCGAAATCAGTAAAGGGTTTGACGGTCAGAACGTCCAAGCTCTCAATGTTGGAAATGCCTTCGTCGGCGTACGTATCAAGCAAGGCTTCGAGGACTTCGCGCGCCTGCTCGCCATACTTGGCAAAGTAATTTCGCTTTAACACATTGTTGGCGCGCTCTCGCCGCGTCAAAGGCGGCTGGTCAAACGCGACGTGGCAAATCAAATCGAACAAATCCAGCTTTTTATCCACTGAATTTTCTAACTCGGTGACGGGCACGCCTTGTTCTTCCAGTTCTCTGATGAGTGCTTCCTTACGGTCGTACTCATTCCACTTGTTAAGAAAGTCATTGAGTGTAGTGAACTGCTCGGTCACCACTTCTTTAGTGTAGTCGGTCAACTTCTTTGTAATCAGCTTGCCATCACGGTCGAATGAAAGCTCGCGTGCAACCAAGACCGATACATCTATCCCGTTGACATAAACTTTTTCGCGCGGCGTAACGGTTGCGGTCGAAAACGGGTTTCTGATTTGCGGCGGGACAAGCGTAATTTCTTCGCCGGAAACTTCGTCAATGATCGGAGTCCCGTCCGCTTCCTCTTCGGTAATGATAGTGCTCAAGTCAACGTCTTCACCAACCGGCTTAATACGAATGGGATCACCGTCAAAGTCGGGGTCGGCGAAAAGGTCTGTCGCGTTCCGAAAATCAAGAATCGTGAAGTAGAACTTGTTGTAATTCTCGTTGATTCTCGTGCCTCTGCCGATAATCTGCTTGAACTTGGTCATTGATTTAATGTTCGAGTCTAAGACAATGACCTTGCACGTCTGAGCGTCAACGCCCGTCGTCATCAATTCCGAAGTCGTGGCGATCACTGGAAACCGTTCTTCGGGGTTCGTGAAGTTTTCTAATTCGCGTTTGCCTTCGTCGTTATCTCCTGTGATCTGCATGACGTACTTGTAATTGGCTGAAGCAATATCACTGTTCGCTTTTCGCAGCTCGCTTGTCATGCCTTCGGCGTGCTCGATGTCGCAACAGAAAGCGATGGTTTTATCGTAGCGATCTGTCCCTTTGAGAAACTCTGTAATCTTTTGCGCGATCAATTTGCGCCGCTCTTCAACGACGAAGTTCCTATCGAAATCGGAACGATTATAAATTCGGTCTTCAACCGAATTGCCGTTCTTATCCTTGAAACCTCTGGGCGGTCGCCAGCCTTCGACATCAATATCGAGCGCGATTCTGATGACCCGGTATGGCGCGAGGAATCCGTCATCAATGCCTTGCTTCAAAGAATAGGTGTAAACAGGCTCGCCGAAGTATTCAATGTTGCTGGTCTCTTCGGTTTCTTTCGGAGTGGCGGTCAAACCGATCTGCGTTGCGTTCTGGAAGTAGTCAAGTATTTCACGCCATGCGCTGTTGTCTTTTGCGCTCCCGCGATGGCACTCGTCCACGATGATGAGATCGAAGAAATCACGCGAGAATTGTTTGAAGATGTTGCGATCTTCCTCCGAGCCGGTTAGTCCCTGATAGATGGCTAAGTACATCTCGTAAGCCTTATCAACCTGATGCTTCTGAACAACCGTTAGGCTCTCGCCGAAGTGTTTGAAATCGCTCCTTCTTGTTTGGTCAATCAAAGCATTCCGGTCTGCCAAGAAAAGGGTTTTCTTTTTCGCTTTCGCCTTCCACAGCCGGTGCGCGATCTGAAAAGCCGTGTAGGTCTTGCCCGTCCCCGTCGCCATCACCAGCAGGATTCTGTTTTGTCCTTTAGCAATCGCTTCAATTGTCCTGTTAATGGCAATCTGTTGGTAATAACGTGGCTTACGCCCGCTCCCGTCGTCGTAGTAATCCTGCGAGATGAGGTTTTCGACATCGGGTGATGTGATGCCTTTATATTCTTTGTATCTTGCCCACAATGCTTGTGGAGAAGGGAAGTTATCAAGGTCTAACTCCCTTTCGATGTCTTCGCCTTCGGCGCTTTTATCGTGGAAGACGAAGCCATCGCCGTTACTGCTAAAGACAAACGGTAGATCGAGAATTTGAGCGTAGTTCAGGGCTTGTTGTAGTCCGGCTCTCACGGTGTGCTTGTTGTCTTTCGCTTCAATAATTGCAATCGGGATATTCGGCTTGTAGTAAAGAATGTAGTCGGCTCTTTTCGCCGTCCCGCGCGCGTGAAGTTTGCCGCGAACAATGATCTTTCCGTCGGTGAAAGAAACTTCTTCAAGAAACTGCGTGTGTTTGTCCCAACCGGCTTGTTCAATTGCCGGTGTGATGTACTTGGTGCAGATGTCGCGCTCTGATAGAGATTTTTTATCAATCATCACGAAGCTGGTATTGACCGATTATAAAACTTGGGCATCTTCAAAAAGTATTCTCTAGCTTTTGTCTCGCGGCTGGTTGAGACCAACGCAGTATAAATCACAATGTTTTGAATGTTCGAATGTCTTAGTCAGTCCTGTACAAAGCGAAGCTCTGCACCAGCGTCGAGTAGATGAGTAGCGATTGAGTGCGGTATCGTGAAAGTTAAATCATTTTAACTCAAGTTTGTAAGTCTGATCCCACTTCACTTGTTTCAATAAGCCGAAGTCGGAAAGCATCCTGCCTGCGCCGAGTAAGGTTGTAGAGAGTGGATCATCAGCAATAGATACGGGTATCCCAATCTCAATTGACAGCCGCTTATCCATGTTCTTTAGGAGCGCCCCGCCCCCCATCAGCATAATTCCACGCTCAACTATATCGGAAGCTAACTCCGGCGAAGTTTTTTGCATTGTTAGCCTGACAGCTTTGACGATTGTCGCGACTGAATCAGCGAGCGCCTCGCGTATCTCTTCATCTGAAACAAAAATTGTCTTAGGCATACCTTCCATCAAGCTGCGTCCGCGTATCTCCATTGAGAGCGGTTCGTCCAAAGGAAAGGCCGAGCCTAATTCTATCTTGATTGCTTCGGCAGTGCGCTCGCCAATCAAAAGATTGTACTTGCGCTTTATGAACTGCGTAATTGCTTCGTCCATTTCGTTTCCGGCGACGCGAACCGACTGTGAGTACGCAATTCCTAAGAACGAGATAACGGCGATATCAGTTGCGCTACCGCCAATGTCTACAATCATGTTACCGTGCGTTTCCATGATCGGAAGTCCCGCTCCGATGGCCGCGCACATCGCTTCTTCGACAAGATAAACTTTAGAAGCTTTCGCGTTGTAGGCCGCCTCTTCTAAGGCATTACGTTCCACCTTTGAGAGACCCGATCGAACTGGTATTACAACACGCGGCCTAACCCACTTTTTACCTCCATGAGCTTTGGTGATGAAGTGCTTAAGCATTTTCACCGCTAGATCGAAGTTGAAGATCACACCATTCTTTATGGGGTGAATGGGAATCATACTGCTGGGGGTGCGCCCCATCATCTGCTTAGCCTCTATGCCGATGGCTTCTACGTCATAGGTGAGCTTATTAACGGCGACGATGGATGACTCAGCGACAACAATGCCTGTCCCTTTCGCATAAACCAAGGTGTTCTTAGCACCTATATCTATCGCAAGGTCACTTGAAAACCAGCTAAGAATTGATCCCATTATGCCGTCAAATAATTTAATAAATTTAAGCTCTGGTGAATGAACTAATCTTTTCTCCATGGATAAGTTAGAACTTGAGAGCATCTTGGTCGCCCCGCTTACCACTGACGTTAACGGGTCTTCAGGGATTGATACTGATAGATTAGTCTCGAGTTTGAGACGTAGATCAAGGTTTTTCAGTCTTGCCCCGTCGCCCGTCAGCACGATACCGCGCTCGACAATATCGGCAGACAGTTCCGGCGGTGTTTGCTGCAGCACGTCGCGGACAACGTTGACGATTGTTGCAACCGTATCGGCGAGTGCTTCGCGTACCTCTTCATCTGAAATCGAGATTGTCTTTGGCATGCCTTCTAGTAAGTTGTGGCCATGGACATCTATCGAAACCGTCTCATCAAGTGGAAATGCTGAGCCGATTTCCATTCTAATGATCTCGGCCATACGCTTACCAATACGGAGATTATACTTACGCTCAATGTACGCAGTGATTGCTTCTTCCATCATGTTAGTTCCCTCATTTATCGCCTTGAAGGAAGCAGGACGACCATGAGAGATAACCATAACTTCAGTGGCGCTCTCGCTAACATATATAACCATGTTGCCGTAAGTCCCATTTATCAATAGCCCAGCTCCAACAGCAGCGCAAAGTATTCTTTCAACGAGATAAACTTCATCTGCTTTGGCGTGATAAGCAGCCTCAACGAAGGCACGCCGCTCCACTGGAGTAAGCTCGGAAGGGATTGCAACTACGACGCGTGCTCGAATTGAAGTTTCGTTGTTACAGATTTTGGATATAAAGTGCTGTAACATCTTCGCAGTTAAGTCAGAATCAGCAACCTTGTTATCTTCCATCGGGTAAAAGACAACAATATCGCTTAACGAGTTTAAAAAGCCTTCAGCATCCTTTCCTATAGCCTTCACAGTATTGCTTAGCTTGTTGATGGCAATTATTGAAGGTTCTGATAAGACAACGCCGTGACCATTTTGTATACGAGTTTGGTGTTTTCCAATTTCAATTGCTAAATCCACAATAGCGTTTGTCTCTGCTGGGGGTGGGGGGGTGGCTATTACATTTACATGCGTTTCTTGAACACTTTGTGGTTGATAAGATTCAAACTTGGTGGACGATTGACGCGTGTCTCTTTCTTTCTCAATTGTCGAGAGTTGCTTACTTGAGACTGAAATAAGGGCGGGATTCTCAGGAGTGGAAAATTCAGTTGTTGTTATCGTATTATTGAAAGGAGAGGTTACGCCTAGCGCACCAGCACGGTGCCGGAGAGATTGAATTAGCCTTTCGTAGCCTCTTTCGCTAAAAAGGTTGACCGTTTGTAACGATTCCAACCGTTCTGGAATTTCACACTCTTCCAACTTAACAGGAATGATATAGATTGTATTTTCGGGCTGCTCTTCTGCTATATCTAGAGCAAGCTTAATCTCCTTTTGCACATATCCACTTTTGGTAGTTGAATTTCTGGAAAGACAGACTAGAACTATATCTGCCTCGCGCACTGCCTTTGGTATTTCTTCTCGCCAATTTTGTCCGGGAAGTATATCCTCTTCATCTACCCAAGGTTTGAAACCATCATTACTTAAATATTGATAAAGCTTACGTATAGTTTCCTTGTCTTCAGTGGAGTGGCAAAGAAAGATACGTAATAATCGCGATGTGGCGCGGTCTCTACTCATTTAACGGTTACACCATGCCCGGCTTCAGGTTTATAGAAAAGACTTGTTACCCAGAACTGAGTTTATAAGCAATTCACGAGTTCAATGGAACTTCTGTAATCACGACAGTATCACACTCTTAAATTCAAGCCGTTAGACTTGTTGAATGTGTGCTGTGGGTCATGACCTATAGGTAACCAGCGGATAATTCGTTTGAAAATCCCATGCTCAATTTCTTAGCAAATCGACAGGCTTTTCGTAAACAAGTGAAAATTCATTAGGAAAATGCGTCCCGAGATTTTCATTTGAAATTATCTGTGTCCGTCCCACAGGTGTTGGCCTACAGCATGAATGTGAAACAAAACCTTTTTAGGACTGAGTAAAGAGCAGATAGTATAAACCATGAAACTCCTTCAGAATAAAGCAAATATCTTAGGAAAACAGGGAGCACTGAAACCTGATAGAAGCAACCGCGCACAGGCATCAGAGAAGGAGAAGGATTTGTTATGACATATTCTGCATTGAATGATTTTTACGACACATATTTAAAAGCGATGGATGAGGGAGAAGTTGCCATTTTCGCCGGCGCGGGACTTTCTCAGCCTGCTGGGTATGTCAATTGGAAAGGATTGTTGAAGGATATTGCAGCCGAACTTAACCTAGACATTGATAAGGAGTCTGACTTGATTGCGTTGGCTCAGTACCATGTCAACGCCAAAATGAGCAGATCAAAGCTGAATCGCTTACTTATTGAAGAATTCACCAAAGATACTGAGGTAACTCCAAATCATCGGCTCATTGCCAGATTACCAGTAGATACTATTTGGACAACAAACTACGATGACTTGATTGAAAGCGCATTTGAAAGCATTGGTAAACGCGCCGACGTAAAGATCAGCCAAGCTAACATTGTCAATTCTAAGCCTAACCGTAATGTCACCGTCTATAAGATGCACGGTGACATTTCTCAGCCGCAAGATGCTGTACTAACAAAAGATGATTACGAAACTTATTCAACGAAGCGGGAGTTATTCAGCACTGTCTTAAAAGCCCATCTTGTTTCAAAGACGTTCCTATTTTTAGGGTTCAGTTTCACAGACCCTAACATTGATTTTATTCTCAGTCGTATTCGTACTTTGCTCGGCCAAGATCAGCGGGAGCACTTCTGCGTTATGAGGCGGATTGAGAAGTCCAAGGGGAAAGGAAAGGCTCTTGCTGATTACGAATATGAGAAGCGAAAGCAAGAACTACGGATAGCCGATCTGCGGAGATACAGTATTGAAGCTTTGATGATTGATGAGTACAAAGAGGTGACAACCATACTTAAAGAGCTAAACCGTCGTAGCCATCGGAAAAGCATTTTTGTTTCGGGTAGTGCCCATGAATACGCTCCACTAGGACAAGCACGTATAGAGAAATTAACACATGACCTCGGTAAGGAGATTATCAAGAGAGACTACAATTTGGTTTCCGGTTATGGTCTTGGGATCGGTGGCATAGTTACTTTAGGCGCATTGGAGTCCGTCTATTCAGTTAAGGCAAATAAGCAGACTAACCGAACCGTTATTCGCCCGTTCCCGCAGTCACCGCCGCAAAGCATGACTAGAGAGCAGCTCTGGACGAAATACCGTGAAGAAATGATTTCAATGGCAGGGTTTACAATCTTCATTTGCGGTAACAAATTTGATTCAGGTAAGACTGTAATTGCTAACGGCGTTCTTGAAGAATTTAAGATTTCTAAGGCTTTAGGAAAGTATCCAATTCCCATCGGGGCGACTGGCGGAGCGGCAAATAAGATTTGGAAGGAAGTGACAAAAGACCTTGATAGTTTCTATCCGAAGGGCGGCGTCAAAGGCCATTTTGAGATTTTAGGGAATCTCAATAAATCAAACGATGAAATGATCGAGGCAGTATTTGCTATCGTCAACCGTGTCGCATCAAGCTAGGGGTCTGCAAGTTTTGACAACAACAAAAAGGAGCGAAATATGGCGCGACACACATTCTTTAGTTTTCATTACCAACGAGACGTTTGGCGCGCAAACATCGTGAGAAATAGCGGGGTAGTTATAGGGTCGGCAGCCGCAGGCTTTCATGATAAATCATTATGGGAAGAGGCCAAGAAAAAAGGCCCGGCAACAATCAAAGGGATGATTGATGACGCCCTCGTTGGAACCTCAATAACAGTAGTTCTTATCGGAGCGGAATCAGCAAATCGGGAGTACATCAAATACGAAATTGACGAGAGCATCAAGCGCCAGAATGAAATTATAGGCATTCACATTCACATGCTCAAAAACAAGGATGGGCTTACAGATTCCAGAGGGGCTGTGCCGTCACAATTATCAGGTAATAAGTACAAAGTATATGACTGGCCTTTCGATAATGAGAAGTTCTCTAAATGGATTGAAGAGGCTTATGCCAATTGCTAAGGAACGGGGTCAAGGAAGGAGTAGAGCATGGCTCGAAGAGTATTTTTCACTTTCCACTATCAAAATGACATCTTTAGAGTAAACACGATACGAAACCATTGGCTCACAAAGTCGGATCGTGAAAGCGCGGGCTATTGGGATCATTCTCTATGGGAAGAAACGAAGCTCAAAGGGAAGAGAGCACTAGAAAATCTTATTGACAGTGGCCTCAACGGAACCTCTGTAACAGCAATTCTAATCGGAGCTGAAACTGCAGGCCGTGAGTGGGTCAACTACGAAATCAAGCGCAGTCATGACCTCGGCAAGGGTATTATTGGCGTCTATATCCATCAGATAAGAAGTGCCAATACGAGCAGAGTTGGCGCGCGCGGGCGCAATCCTCTTGCTGACTTTTATATTGAATCGGGATATAGCAGAACTAATCTCTCAAGCCTTTACCCAACTTATGATTGGGTAATTAATGATGGCTATAACAACTTTAGCAGTTGGGTTGAAACTGCCGCTCAGAAAGCAGGATTTTGAGCCGCGAGCGGGCAGCTACAGGTTCGCCCGCTCGCATTGTATCTTCGTGGGAGACGTTTACTCTTCGTTTATATTTTCAAGCGCTCCTATAGCCCGTAGGATACGTTGAGCCTCAACCGTGAGAAGTAAGAAATCTTCTTTCGTAAGGGGCCGAGTGTGCATCGTGCAGTTTCTTATCGGGTAAAGTCGCTGAAAAGAAACTTGAACGTCTATCATATTCAAGAATTTCCCTTCAAAAGTATCTTTCCAATTATCTTTGCGAGTGATAATCCTTTCGTAGTCAGTGAAGTCTGCATACCAAAGTATGGGCTGCTCATCTTCACCTTTGCTCATGGCACTATCACGCTTTTCTCTCCACTGCTTGTATATTTCCCCTGGTACTCGCTGCTTCATCCAGCTTTGACCGAAGACGCTTTCCATTACTTCTATCAAAAACTCGCGCAACCGAATTTCTAGATTGGAAATGATGTCATAAGCTTTTAGAAGCCTCGCTTTAATCTCTCCTTTCTCTTGTAAGTCGGGATCGTCTGATACCTTTCTCTCATCTTCTTCGAGCGGGTAATAGCCCATCTCGGTACTTGGGAACACTGGCGAAAATAAATCAGGACGTAACAGTCCTGACTGGAAAAGAGCGTCGTTATAAGCACTGGCTGGAAATGCTGTGAGACGCGCATCGAAGCCGTGATCGAGGTAAAACTTTGTACGTGCGTCCGCCTCAAATAAAATGGACTTTGTTAGCTTAGTGGTATCCCATGTTCCAAGAAGGCTCTGAAGAGCATCCCGCTCTAAAGCACCAAAAGGATTGGTAACGACCGCATTCCGCAAGGACATTAACCCTGTCATTCCTTCTATAGAATCAAACGCGATGCTCGGACTCGGCCAACTAGGTTGTAGCGCGATAATGGATGAGATCAAGTCTTTTTGATTCGGCAAGAAAGCTGATACTGAAGCTGCCTCAAATAATTTTGCAGTATCAAACTGCGGCACTTTGAAAATGTCTTTAAATTGGACGCTTTTTAGGAACGTCTGCGTGAGCGCGCTACTATGATTATTTATCTGCTCTCTTAAAGATTCCAAAGCGCTCTGGGCAGCGCCATGGACAGACAAAATATCAGGCAACGACGACTTACTAAGCGTTTCGCGGAAATCCAGAAGTGACTTTGAATGCATCTTCAACATCAAGGACATTGAAGGAGACAACAAGTCATGTGTCTCAAGATGAATGGGCTTTAGTAGTTCACTTACCTTAGAGACTTCCTCAAACTTTGCAGTCAACAAATAATCTGGAAATCTCCTCCGTCTCTCCTCTTCTTGGCGGAGAAATTCTGTGATGGATGAATTGAAAAATGGGTCTTGAGCCATAGATACCTTCCTAAGACAAACCTCTATCACCAACGACATTTTACAATATTTCTCACAATCAGCGAATGCGTTGAGTGAATGAAATATCTATCTTTAAGTCTTGAATCGAGCGCTTTAGATTACGATTCGCTCAATCTCATCAAGACTAATCGCATCATTCGTTCGGTCGTATAACTTGGTCGTTCTCGGTGACTCATGCGCCGCGATCTGTTGCGCATGTTCGATTGTCCCGCCGTTCCTCAAATACTCGGTGATGCCCGTTGCCCTGAATGTGTGACACGCGATTTCCGATGAAATTCCCGCATCTTCCGCTCTCCGCTGAATCATCTTGTAGGCATCAAAGCGGCTCATTGCTCGCGCGGTTAGCTCGCGGCTCCTACCCCGCGTCGAGCGAAACAGCGGCTTGTTCTTCTCTTCAATGATGCCGGCAGCCTCAATGTATTCATCAAGATATTCTTCTGCCGTATGATGCGCCGGCACTTCATGGAACTTCCCGCCCTTCTCATGCAATCGTATCCAGTAGCGTTTGCCCTGCGGATAATAATCCCTGACTTTCATATTCACGATGGCAGACACGCGAGCGAAGCTATAGACCATCGTGCCGATTAGCGCCCGGTCGCGTAAGCCGACGATGTGCGAGACGTCTATGCTATCGAGGAGCTTGCGCGTCTCCTGCGCCGAGAGCACCGGCGTCTTGCCTTTCTTAATGCTGTAGCGTGGGCCTCGTACAGACGCCGCCGGATTAAATGGAATGACCTGACCAACTACCAGCCAGTCAAACAGCATTCTGATGGCCGCTAGATGCTGTTTGACGGTCTGCGGCGCTCGCTCCTGAGTTAGCCGCTCGATGTAGGCTGCGACAATCATCGGCTCGATCTGGTGAAGGGAAGCACCGCGTTCTTCACACCACGCGAGGAACTGCCCGATAGCTCTAGCATACGAAAGCCGCGTGTTGGGGTTTCTAATGTTGGCGGTGAAGAATTCTAAAAAGCGTTTGGTCGCTTTTCCACCTTCGCGCGTGATGATGGCGGGAAGCGCGGGCGCATTCTCCGGCTCGATGACAGTCAAGGCATGGCTCATGTTTCGCGCTGCTCCTGTGCGGGCGGCGCTGGCAATGGCATCCAATGCATAAGCACATCGGCGGTAATGCCGACCGCCTTATCCTCACGGTCTAACATCCACCCGTCGCGCTGTGTCCAGTCGGCAAGCGTCACATGTTGGCCGTCGGTCACGACCGCCATGCAATCTTTATCAGGCAGTTGGTCTTTAACGTTTACCCAAGTCATAAAATCTGCCTTTCGGCCTCTCTGAGCTAAATTCTGCCTTAGTATTTGCCCTCAGAGCGAAGATTCCGGGCGGAGCCATACCGCAGCATCCCCTTATCGTAGGCTCGTGGCTAGACATCCTCGGCCATCGACACTTATAACGACTCAGATTGACGAGAAACGGCGAACTATGGCTAAGAATGCCTTGTATGATATGCCTGTATGAGCACTTAATGCTCAGCTAACATCACTACTCAGGACATCAAAACGGACAAAGAACTCTTTGGGGCCAGTGGCAATCTTGAATGTGTCAACAAGCATATCAGGTACAGGGATGAAGATACGCTTTTTGGTAATTAGGGTCGTAGTGTGGAACATGCCTCCACTCGCTTGTGTATGTTCAATAGGTTCGCGCAGTTCAATGTCATAATAGAGGCTGAGCCTTCCTGTCGCCTCTGTGAAAATGTAGATAACACGGTGACCACCCCACAGAATTCTTGTGGTATGTGGTGTACGGAAGAAGTCTGCCTCAGTCCGCATGAGACGATCCGAAAGCCCTAGTACCTTGTCAGTTTAGTGATTTGATAAATGTTCCATCTCGCTGTATTCTTCCAGTATGGCAAGAACAGCACAACTCCTAAAACTATCAAACGACGAACGAAGTTCTTTGACAACCATCTTCC
>JAABUR0100006131.1_pt1 | contig 14892 bp, 22 predicted proteins | sample 5560091 | NCBI WGS metagenome assembly JAABUR01 (sample SAMN10711879, study PRJNA513375) | rock metagenome | isolation source: Antarctica rocks | place: Antarctica: Victoria Land, University Valley sud
AGCCGTCCTTTGACCCACAGCCAGAGGTTCGCGCCCATCGTCAAAATGGAGCCGAGTAATCCTGTTGCCTGGTTCGCGGTGAAGTTCCACGCGTCAGCAAGCGCGCCGGTAATCGTCGCGATTCCGGGCAACCTGCCTTTGATCCATCCCCACAGGTCGGCGGCCATCGTCAAGATGCCGCCCAATAAACCGGTGGCGGCGCCCGCGGTGAAGTTCCAGGTGTCCGCCAGCGCATTCGTGATCGTACTTAGGGCCGGGAGCCGCCCCTTAATCCACAACCAGAGATCGGCCGCCATGGTGAGAATGCTGCCCAGGAGCCCCGTCGCGGCGTCCGCCGTGAAGTTCCAGGCGCCCGCAACGGCTCCGGTGATCGTGCCGATCGAGGGAAGTCTCCCCGTAATCCATGCCCAGAGATCGGCGCCCATCGTGAGGATCGATCCGAGGAGCCCGGTGGCGGCATCGACCGTGAAGTTCCAGACGGCGGCGACGGCGTCCGTAATCGTGGCGATGCTGGGAACCTGCGAGGTGATCCACCCCCAGAGATTGCCAGCCTGATCGACGACCCATCCCGCCAGCGCCGGCGCGCCCACATTGAGCACCCAGCCCGCAAGATCGACCGCGAGCGACCCGATCGCCTTCGCGATCTCAATTCCGAGGGTGCCGAAGGCGGAGGCGATCTGAGCCAGCTCGCCAGGGAGCGCCGCTAGGAAACCGGAAAGCCCCCCGGACTCGAAAGCGCGGACGAGGTCAGCGAAGGCATCGACCACCGTCCCGATGGCCGCCGCTATCGGCTTGATTCCATCGGGCAGCGCCGCGAATGCCGCATTGGCAACGTGCCCGGTCTCGACGACCTGTTCGAGGAAGTGGACGAACTCGCCGATGGCCGCGCCGACGGCACGGAAGGCATCCCCCACGGTGGAGAGGGCGGCGGTAATCGGCGGACCGATGATGGCGGCTAGCTGCTGGAACCCGGAAACGATCAGACCGACCGCGGCATTGACTCCATCGGCGAATCCGAGGAAGTTGGTTTTGTACGCCACCGCAAGGAGTGCGATCGCCGCGACGACGAGGAGGATCGGCGCGGAGATCCCAGCTAAGAGCGGAGCGAGAAATGCCGCGCCTTCACCGATCGCCGCGAAAACCGGACCGACCACAACAGCCGCGGTGGCGACCGCGGCGATGCCGGCAGCGAGACCGATAATGGCAGCGATCACGGTTTGTACGGGACCGGGAAGCCCCAGGAAGGCATTGACGAGACCGGTAACGAATTGCGCTGCCGCTTCGAGTCCCGGCGTCAGCCGAGCGCCGATCGCAATCGCGGCGGTTTCAACTGATCCCTTGAGCGACTCCATCGCCCCGGAAAGCCCCGCCATCCTGGCGGCGCTCGCGGCGGCGGCCTGACCGTTGGGCTCCATCTCCTTCGTCATGTCTCGGAGCCCGTCGCCGCCGTTCTCCATCGCGATCGCCATCACATCGGCGGCCTCGGCGCCGAAAATCATGCCGAGGCTTGCGAGTTTTTGCTTCTGCGTCATGCCCGCCATGGCACCTTTGAGGTTGTCCATGATGTCGGGAAGCGGCTTGAAGTTGCCGTTCGCATCGAAGGCATTGACGCCGAGACGCGCCATTTCATCAGCGGCCGGTCCGGTCCCCTGGGCGAGTTGCGAGTAGGCGCGCGTCAGGCTGGTTCCGACTTCGGCTCCCGTCAGTCCCTGCTTGGTGAAGTAGGCAATGTCGGCAGCGGCATCAACATGGCTGATCCCAGCCGTGATGATGGCCGGCGTCAGGTTGCGGAGTGCGGCGTTGTAATCAACGATGTCAATTCGACTGGCGTTGACGGCTGCCGTGGTGGTATCCGCCGCCTGAGCCGCCGTCAGCCCGGAGTCCCCCCAGAGGGTGAGCGCGGTTGCGGTTGTTGACGCGGCCGTCGCGAGATCCGAACCGGTCGCGGATGCAAGGTTGGCGGCAGATGCAGCCGCGCCGTTATTGATGTCGGTAATGGAAACGCCCTGCTTGGCAAGTTCCTCGATTGCCTGACCGGCCTGCGTGGCGCTGTACTGAGTGTTCTTGCCGATATCGAGTGCCGTCGTGCCCAAGGACGCCATCTCGGCTTCCGTCGCCCCGGTGGACGCCTGCACGGCGTTCATCTGCTTCTCGAAACTGGCGGCTGACCCGACGACCGCACCGAATCCGGCAGCCGCCGCGGTACCGAGGATGCCGAAGCCGAGCTTGGCCTGCTGGCTCATCCCCTGGACTTTGGCGCCGGTCCCATCAGATGCCCCGTTCAGCCCATTGAGCGCCGAGGTCGCCTGATTGACCCCTGCGGGATCAAAGAGGATTTGGATGCTACCTCTGGCCGCGCCTAGCTCGATGGCCGAACCCTCCGCTGTCCATGACAGCGATCGTGGCTCGGACGCTCGGTGGCGTTCTGGCCGGGCGCTCGACGGCGCTCTGTGTGTGGTCTAGCGGAGCACGGTGCCCCGAAAGATGTTGCGGCGCTTACAGGTACTGCGACTACAGTCGATGACGATCTCGGTATAGGGCGGCCGTGCCTCCGCCAGCACCCGTCCGCACCCCTTGCATCGCAACGGAATCACGGTTCCAGCTCCAGCGTCGGGATCGTGAACCGCGACAGGTCGAGCGGTTCCGCGTTCGGGTCGGTGCGTCCGTCTGCGTCTCCGCCGTCATCCGCGATCCCAAGCAACTGCGCGAGCGTGTGCTTGCGAACCGTCTTCATCGGTCGCGCCCGCTTCGGTGGCGCGTCATCCGACACCTGTTCGGTCTCTTCCAGCATCGCGCTCACCGTGTCACCGAAACCCTGCACGGCCAGGTCAAACGCGAGCCGCGTCCGGCCACCGAAGCCCGCCTCACGAAGTTCCAAGAGGTCCGAGTACCGCGTTCCGGTCGAGCTGCCGAGTCGGTACATCGCCCACATGGCTGGTCTCGCTTCGATGAAACGGAATCAGCCGTTCGGCGGACCCCACATCGACCGACCACGCCAGCCGCAAGAAGGCCATCCGGTCCTTGATATGGATGTGATCGATCAAGACCTCGTTCGGGTCGCCGGTGCGCTCCGCCAGAGTGAACATGACCCGTGGCGTAATGAATCCCGCCCGACAGACCAGATTCGCCATCTCGTGATCGCGCTTCTGGTCCTTGCCGATCGTGTTGACGGTCAGGGTGCCACCGGCGTCCGCCTTCGCCTGATTCAGCAGCTGCAGCGCCCGGTTCTGGAGGTGCGTGGGCAGGTTGCCCATCGTGGTCCAGTCCTCGAAGGCGATCCGCTTCACGTAGGCGACGGCACCCGGTTTGGTATAGGGCAACTTGAACTCGAACCCCTGATCTTCCTGGTCGTGCGCCTGGGCAGCATCATCGAAGGTCAGCAGGTTGCCGGATGTTGACGACACCTCATCGGGCTCATCGACCGGTGGGGGCGTCGCTGGGCGCAACGTCAGGTCATCATGCGAGGGAAGCGGCTGAGGGATTGTCTGCGTGGTATCCATCGGTAAAGGCTCCTATGCGCTCTCGATGCGCGATGGGCTACAAAACAAAGGAGAACTACTCTAACCGCTACACGAAAGCAGTGAGAGTCTGGTAATTCTCAACGAGGAAAAGGACATCCGTTGTGCTGGGGATGGCCCGTGCGTTGACCGTGACCTCGGGGAACTCGTTATCGCTCATGTTGTAATCGGGCCCGCCCTGCCACTGGCAGCGCGGGAAGGTCAGCCGGGTTGCGCCGCCTCCTGAATCCTTCGAGGGTGTCTGCACCTTGAACTGAAAATCGGCGACCACGTCGGTCACCTTGCGGGTCAGGGTGGTTACCGAGTTGGGCGCAACACCTGTGGTGGTAACGATGCCGCCCGAGATCGCGGCGATTGAGGCGAGGGCGAGCTGACCGACCGTGATCGTCAGGTCCACCGAGTTGAACGAGGCGGCGGTCGCCAGAATCTTGTTGTCGCCGCGGGTCTCCGCGGTCTCGATGGCGCCGGACATCTCCGCGCTACGGATACCGACCACATCGACCATCGCGCCCGCCGCACCCGATACGAAGGGGTACGCCGCCGCGTCACTGACGCTATATGGAATCTCTCCGAATAAACCCATCTCGTGTGTCCTCCAGCCGTCCGGGAAGCTCGCCCGTCGGCAGGTAAGGGCACACGCTAATCACGCGCTGGCCCGTCTGTTTCCTCACGCTACGAATCAGCTCGTAACGCGTCCACTAGCTCACTGACCGGTCGAATTGGTACGTACTCCGTGACGTAGGTTCCGTCGCGTAAATCCCACCGGTGCACCGGCACGAAGCCGTCGCGTGGTGGACAGCATTGACGGTTGCGACACCGCCGCCGGAACCGCATCGGGACACCTGCCCCGTCCAGTTCCACGACCCCAGCCAGGTCCAAACAGCGCAGCGGGATCTCCATCTGCCCGTCTAGCTCTGGCCGGACGCTGAGCGTTGCGCTCACCCTGTCGCCAGGATGATCGCGTCAACCTCTCGATAGAGGTGCCGGTCAATCGCGTTATCGAGCAGGCGACGCGCATCCTCCGGGTCCATCGCCTGAATAAACGCCTCCGATTCCGGGCCAAAGTGGTACGACTCCTTGAACCCATGCTCAGGACCGAAGAAGCGCTCCGTCACACCGGGCCACCGGGCGTGCCCGTTGCTCTGGCGCTCGTCTTCCAGCCGTCGAATCGCCGCCAGGTCGTTCGGGCGAATCTCCCCGCGGGCGATCCGCCACTGAACCACCTTATCGGCGTAGGGCGACGGCAGACCGACGAACTCCACACGCACCCGGACGGTCGTCTCGTCCATCACTAGCCCTTCTTCTCCGGCGTTGGCTCCGGCACGATGGCCGCCACCGGAACCGGGACCGGCACCACCTCGGCATCGGCCTTCGCGTCCGCCGCGGTGTACTGCTGGAACGGCTCAGGGTCACCGAAGTTGATCCGGACACCATCCGGCAGGCTCTGGTTTCCCAGGTCAGCCAGCACGCCCTTCAGATCCTTCTCTGCCTTCGCGTCGAGCTTCGTCATTGATTACGCCACCCTTTCGATGATCCGCACTCCCGTCGTTCGGAAGCGCCGGTACGTCTGCACACTGCCCGGGAACTCGTCACTGTCGATTGGACCCACACGCTCTGGTAACGCCTCCACCGTGGCGAATGACCCCGGCACCATCCACCCGTGCAAAAGCGCCTGAATGCGCCCGTCCGCTGTCTCAATCGCCGCCTTCCCGGTTGCCGTCGCCGGCGCGTAGAGATGGACCTGAACGAAGGCATCCCAGGCCAGAGCGCGAACCCCGCGCTTGCCGGACGGATGGCCGACTTCGTTCGGTGCCCCAACCACGGCAGCAGGCCGCAGGTGCCCGCTTGAGCCGTCCGCCGCCACATCGAAGGCACCCGGCGTGCTCCCCGGTGTCGCGGGCGAGCCAGTCGGACTCTGATTGCGTGCCAGAGGCCGCGACCAGGCGCCACCGGTGAGGGTGACCATCAGCGTCGTGTCTCCACTGAGCCGGGCGGCAATTAGGTCATGGAGCATGTCAAGCCACCAACGCCTTCACGGCCTGGAAGATTTCGGCGTAATGCTTCTCAAGGGTCGGGATGATGACGGCGTACTTCCCGGCGTTCTTCAGCTCGAGGAAAATCCCGTAGTGGACGGAGAAGGCGAGGATGATCGTGACGCCGGTCGCGGCTTTCACCGCCAGTCCGGTCAGTCCCTGCCGCGCTGCGCCCGTACGATCGGTCCACGGAGCGGTTTGCTTGGCGTATGCCTCCAGCACCGCCGCGAAGTGGTCGGCGAGCATGTGCAGCGCCTGAATCACGCGGCGGCCATAGTCAGCCACCGATCGCCCCAGCTCAATCGGACTTCGTTGCCAGACCAGTCCCGCTGTCGCCACGGCTAGGCAACCCCCCGCGACATCTCGTACCCAGCCGTCACGATGCCGTTCTCCGCGACCGCGACTGACAGCACCCGGCCCTGCCCGCCGTTGAGGGCGAACTGATCGCCAGGGCGGATATTGAGCGGCGCAAACCCTTGAATCTGCCCGCTCTCCACACGAGACCGGCCCGCGCCACTGCTCGTCCCGCCACCGATCTCGGCTGGTTGCCGGTTGTCCGGATTGACGACCACGGCCTGAGCGGGAAGGGGATCCCACAACTCAGTCGTGGCGTTGAATCGTTCCAGCACCAGCAGTACCGGCGGATCAGCCAGGGCAAAGCGGGTCGCTAGAGCGTCCGCTTTGATGGCGCGAATGTCGGCAATGTCCCCGGCGTCGAGGAACGATTCAGCCATCGGTTAGCTCTGGACCTTGCCGGTGTGGTCAGCCGTCACCGTGCCGAACTGTGGCGCCATGGCGACCGCATCGGCCCGCTGCGATTCCAGTTCGGCGATTTTGGCTTCTAGGGCCGCGACCTTCTGCTGAACCTCGGTCGCCGCCTTCGCGTCGGCCTGCGCCTGCTTATCCGCCTGCGCCTGCGCCTGCGCCTGCGCCTGCTTGAGATCGCTACCGGCCTGCTTGATGTTTTCGTTGTCTGACGAATCCTGCATCCGTTCTTGCGGTGTGAGCGCCATGTGTGTGCTCCTTATCCTGTCCACCATGTGCGGACGTATTCACTCGTGATCTCATCGCCACGGGTCGCGATGACCGTTGAAGCGGCACCGTTGGACGTTGACCCACTGGCCAGAGCGCGCCAGGCTTTCACCCGCTCCCCCCAGCTCACCGAGAAATCGCCGTCCGTGATCCGGTCAGGCTTGCGAGCAAAGCGGGAAGCCAATCCCTCCGCCATCACTCGCAACGCCTCCACTTCGCCATATCGCGCGATCGTCACGTCGTAGGTGACATCCCCTTCCAGCGCATTGGCGACATTGGTATCTCCGAGCGCAAAGCGCACCCGGTCCCGTGCTGTCGCCAACGTCGGGTCGAATGTCGCCATCGTCGCGCTCCCTCAGCGTAGTTAGGCAATGACTGGCGCGACGTACAGACCCGTCGCGGCAATCTTCACCAGCGCCGCGGCGGTCCGGTTGCTCACACCAACACCATACCGATGCATGCTGACCGCCTCGGCGAGCGGATACAGCTGCCGAGAGCGAACGTAGACATCGCGTCCGTAGAGCGCGTCGTAACGCCACCCGAGTGGGTTGTTCGGGTTCAGGGCGCCGAAGCTCTTGTAGATGGCAAAGGTGTCGTCGGTGTAGTCATTGATGGCGACGTGAACGCGAATGTCACCGGCAAAGACGCCGACGTACTGCGCGGCGTCGACCAGGGCCTCCGCGGTCCCCTGCGCTGGTCGCACCAGCACCGACCCGGCCGCCACGAAGTCCGGCGCACCGAGCGCCACGATGGCGGCGATGGCGGCTTCGGAGCCGATCAAGTCATAGGGACCGGCGTACCACTTGCGGATCCGGTCGCGGGCCGTCTTGATGACGAGCGCCCGGTTAGCCGTGGTGTCCCGGAAGTAATGCGTGTATCCACCAGAAAGGGCGCTGCCGTCCGGGTACTGGCCAACAAAGGCGTTGGGGCCCGTACCGGACCCGGCAAACCCGGGGCTCGTCGCGTTGGTTCCCGCGGCAACCGACACCTCGCCATCGGAGAAGAGCCGCTGGAGTGCGTCGCGTCGGTGCGCCCGCTCCCAGGCTTCGACCATGCCGTCAACCTGCGCCTGGAAGTCGTCGAGGCTGATGTCTTTCAACCCATCCTCGGTGAACCCCAGCGCGATCTCGTTGTCGTCAATCGGAAGCATGCTCGCCATCCGCTCCACGAGCTGCGGGCGGGCAACGGTGTACTGACTCTTCTTCTGGACCTGCATCGAGCTGGTCCGACCGCCGCGCGAAAACTCGCTCGTGGTCGGGTAGATCAGCGAGGCGACCAGCGGGTCAAAACCGCCATTGATCGCACCGAGACCGGCATCGAGCCGCGTCGCCAGCTCGGGGAATCCGAGCCCGGAGCGGGTCGTCAGTCCGCGGAGATAGGCCGCGTCAACGTTCGCGGGCCAGTCGATGTAGGAGGTATCAATGATTCCAAAGGCCATGACTCACCCCCTACAGGAACGAGTAGCGAATGCGGGACGCCGTCAGGGCACGCACTCGTGGTTGGGCGGGGACGGCGACGGCGGGGGTGGTGGCGGCCGAGTAGGACGTGGTTGCAGTGGTGTCGATGCCACCGGCAACGGTCGCGCTCGGATAGAGAGGTGTCCCTCGGGTCATCCCCGAGAAGCCGTCCATCTCGCCGTGAATGCCGACACCGACGGTGCCGCCAGCGGCACCAACGTCCATCAGCGCGATGCCCTGGGCCTCAATAGCGCCAGCAGGGGCCTTGACCCAGACCATTTCGTAGCCGGTTGGCGCGGTCGCCGCGCTGTCCTGGATGAGCAGGTCACCCGCGATGACTGCCGTGGCGATGTATCCCTTGTCATTGACTTCGTAGCCGGGGGGCGAGACGGGACGGGCTTTGACCCGCGTCACTGCCGCCATTGCGTGATCTCCTAACACTCACCCCGCCATGCTCGGTTAGCTCGGCCAGGGCACTTTCTGGGCGGATCGGTCGTATGTGTACGTCGGCTCTTTGTTGACCTTCGGCTGTGGGCGGTCAGGACTGGGCGTCGCGCCCTTGGTTCCCGACCCGGCCTCGGTATCCGGCGCCTTGCGCGGCTCGACCAGTTTGGCGAGTTTGGCCGCATCGGCATCGAGGTCCGCTTCGGTCTCCCCGGCGAGTCGCTCGGCCAGTTCGTCCGGAAGCCGGTGCTTGGCCGCGGCCTTGGCCTTGAGGGCGTTGTGGTCGCGTTTGGCGAGTTCGGCCCGTGCAGCGTTCAGCTCGTCTTCACGCTGCTTCGCGAGCTTCTCCCACTCGCCCTGTTCTTGCGCCTTGGCCTCTTCGGCTTTGCGGTCAGCGGTCGCTTTGTCGTCGACAAGTTTCTGAAGTCGCTTCACTTCCCCGTCGGCGGCTTCACGCGCTTTGCGTTCGGCGTCGAGTGCCTTCTTGCCGTTCTCACCGAGCGGCTCATCGGCCGTCTGTGTCGCGGTCGTCGTGGTCGCTGGCAGTTCGCCCGCCGTGGTGGTCGTCGTGATCTCTTCCGGCATCGCGCCATGGCTCCTTTCCGGCATCGCGCCGGTGAGGTTTCGTGAACGCCAAAAACCCGCCGATGGAGCGGGCGGGCGCTTACGCGACTGCTGCTCTCTCGACGGGTGGGCCTCTTCAGGACTACCCTGTATTCGCTTACACCTCAGTATACATGACGATCATCGACTGTCACCGTGCGACCGGTGGCCAGCCTCGATTGATGCCGTACCGTTGTTCGATCCCCGCCACGATCAGGAGCAACCCTTGACGGAGCAACAACGCGAGCCACTTGACGCCATCGTCTGGCTTCGGTTCCATCAGGCACCATCCTTCAGCGACCACGGATCAACGTCTGGCAACCGCCGCTCAATAGCGTCCTTCACATACGGCATCAGACCGCGAGACACCATCTCGATCTGCACACCGGACGCGGGGTATCCCGTTTGCTGTTCTCCTACCGTGGCGTCATGATTGACCAGCGCCTTTGCATCGTCGGCGGTGAGCTCGCATTCAGCGTGCGCCCAGTAGTAAATCTGTCCGTCCCGAATAGCCTTGGTAACCGAGACCTTCCAGTCCGTCATACCGCATCCTTCTCAATGGTCCTCGCTGCCGCTGCGAGTGCCCGATTCGCAACCTCGACCAGGTGCCGCGACGGCGAGTAGTTCCAGGGCATGCGCATCCACCAGTCGCGAAGCATCGCTATCATGCCACCCGCCTTCCTTCTCTCAAAGCCCGCGTCAGTGCCCGCCATGCTCGGCGTAACGGATGCCGCGCCCGGATGGCTTCCTCCGCTGCTCGTTGAGCCGCACCCGATGACGACCGGATCACCTCCTCCGGTGATATGCCCCAGTGCGGATCGTCAGCGGACAACGATTGCAGCATGCCGTCCGGCATCATCGTCAACGCGGACTCTCGGTGGACTCGGATGAGGTTGGCAGCTGCCCGATCAAACTCGCTAAGGTCCGTCATGTCGATGGCTTCCCGGATTCCACCCGTCGCATCATCACGACGAGGCAGGCGATGGCTTGAGCTGTTCGCTCGCGCACCATCTCCGGCTCGCGACGATAGGCGATCGCAAGTGACTCGGAAAGAAACGGCGCGCGCCATGCCATCTCTGCCGCGACTTTGTCGTTAGGGAATGGCACCCTCAGAATCTGCGCATTGATCGAACGAATGAACTCGTCATCAATCGGTCCGGTCTTGTCGTTCATGCCGCCTCCTCTCCACGCAAGAACCGCCACACCTCGAAGAGCTGTCCGACCAGCGATCGCAGCCGTGACGGGCGTTCCTGTGCCGCAACGGGCCGCGGTGACTGGTCTAGGCCGAATGCCGAGCGGAGTGATTGCACAACGGCGCGAGTGTTCTCAACTTGGGCAGGGGCCAGCGTGCAAAGTTCGTTAGGATGTTGAGGGTAGGTCGGAACCCCATGCGGCGGGTAGACCCCACGCCCCAGACCCTCGTCATGGCTCGCGTACTGGTCGCACCGGTCGCTGTCCTTGTGGCCGGCGCTGAGCATCCAACGAACGCCCTTGGTGAATGGGTTGCGCTTGGCAGCCTCAATCGTTGCGAGACCGTGAGCGCGTGTCAATTCCGTACGCGCCAGCCTACGAGCTGCATAGCTCCCGGCCCCCGCCCGCCCCGGTGTCTGTGTCACGAGCCGCTTCGGTTGCCGAACGACCAACCGTCCGCGTTCGTCTCGACGTGGTGCCCATGACGGCGACAACCACTGTTCGAGCTTCCTTGCGGTGAGTAATGGGTCCTCTCCAGTCACCACCGCATTGACCAGCGTCCGATCAATCGTCTGGCGCACCGACTGACGGGCGAGCCAGACGCGATCAGAGAGGTTGTACGGATCCCCGTTGACCCATGCGCGGGTCGGATCGAATGCCGCCGCCCGGCGCTGGCGTTCTGCCGCACCGATGGCACCGCCGAGGGGGTCAACGGGGAAAGGGGCGACCATCTACGATCCATCCCCCTCGATCACATCCAGCAACTCCGACTCTCCCCGCAACCGATGTCGGATGTCCGCGACCGCCGCCGCTACTGGCAGCAACGCCGCCTCTCGTGCTCGCCGGACAATGAGTTGATAGAGCGGCGCGGTTGTGTCTCCCGGCACCCTCCCAAACATCGCGTCAAGGGCCGTGTCGGTGTCGTTCAGAATCCGTGCCCGTGACATCGGTGTCAGGCGCTGCCCCTCCGGGGTCTCGACGGCATGACGGCGCACCGAGGCGACGACGGCGCGGGCAATCGGTCGCTGCATAGCGTCAAGCTCGGCATCGACGCGAAAGAGGAGGGCATCGCGTTCAATGCGCGGACTAGCCACCGCCCCTACCCTTCTGCTGGTTCTGGCCCACCCGGATCACCTCCGCCTGCCAGGCAATGACCAGCGCGAGCGCCTGGGCCTTCTCGAATCCCTGGCCTCGTAACTCCTGGAAGTAGCGACCGGCAAGCAGAGCCGTCGTCTTCAGTCCCTCGAATGCCTGATCGAGTTGTGCCGAAGTGCGAAGGTGCAACAGATCGTTATCCACGACTCCCCCCAACCGGGATGCGAATCCCGTTCTCGTCAACGATGGCGATGCTCACGGCAATATCGCCGCTTGTGTCCGGCGCAAGGTCAAGCGACCACCCTTTCATCCCAACCGCATCGAGCGGCACGGTGGCAATCCACCGTTGACCACCGAGCTGATGCACATTCGGCTCCAGTGTCACCCGCTCCGGCACACCTTCACCGGCACCCGCTTCTAGGGCCGCGCCAAGCATTGCCAGCGGGTCTGAGGCATTGGCCGCTTCCAGGGCGATAGCGATACGGTCAAGAGCGTCAGCGATGCGTTCCATACGCGCTCTCCTTCTTACGGTGTCGTCGTGCGTTCCGTGATGTCGCGCTCGGCGGTCAGCGCCCCCACGTGCCAGTCTCTTTCTAGATCACCAGCCAGTTCGCGCCATCCGACAGAACCGTGAGGAGTTGATACTGAGCCGTCAGCGTTTTGGTCGCTGCGCCGTCGATGGTCTGAGCCCCGGTCGTTCCAATGGTGACGGCGTTCACCGTAGAGTCGATTTTCTTGACGGTGTATCGCTTCCCGATGAGGGTAACTGCGCTGGGAAGGGTGACGGTGAACGCAGCCGCCGTCGCGTCGGCAGCGACGACATCATCCGTTGCGGTGAGCGTGGGCCCTGCGCCCGTGGCTCCAGAAATCCGAACGACTGCGGCTCTGGCTGTACCCTCACTTTCCGAGTGTCGCGTAGTGGTGCTTGAAATGCGCCGTCCAGAAGATCGAGTGCCAGTCCTGCGCGAGGGTCAGCGCCTGGTCCGGTTGCATGCCCTCGTCGATCAGCGCCCGATAGTAGCCGGCAGCCATCTTCGCGTTGTTCTTGACGCTTTCAACGGCCTGGTCGATCGCCCCAACTGCATAGAACCGCTTGGCTTCCTCTTTGCCGATCCGGTCCATACCTATCCTCCTGTCCCGATGCCGGTGAGCTGCGCGTCGAACTGAGCCGCCGCGGCCTGGCGCCGTTGGAGCCGGGCATCCGCTTCCACCTCGGGGATGCCGATGGCGATCAGTGACTCTCGGTCGGTCAGCATCTCGATCGCCGCCTGCGCCTCCGCCTCCATCTTCCGCACCTCGGCCACGGCCAGGGGGTCCAGTTTCTCTGGCGCGGCAAATACGGCGGCGATCGGCGAGTCTTCGTCAAGCTGCGCACGGCCAAAGGCGTTGGCGATCTCAGTCGCTCGGTGCGCCACGGTGGCCCACGATGGGCCGATCGTCTTGGCAAGCCGCTCCACCTTCGTAATCAGTGGCTTCTCCGCTTGCACGAGAGCAATGCCCGCCGGCCAGTTGCCGCCAGTAATGATGTGGATCGGCACGCTGGCATTACGCGCCACGGTTTGCAGCTTGAGCCCGTGCGCCTCGGTCAGTTGGGTGATGTCACCGGCCGGAATTGCCCCGAAACGGGCGGTCTCTTTGGATGCCTGAAGCATGGTCCCTGGAGCGATCACCGGGTCTTTCGGAAACGTCACGCCCGTCGCCGTGATGATCTGAAACGCCAGCAAGCGCGCAGCCGCCGTCACGTCCATCTGAATGTCGTTGAGTTGGTCCTGCACGGCGAGAAAGCCACCGGCGAGATCAGAGGACCCGTAGAGTCGTCGACCAAACCGTGGGTTACTGAACGGCACGACCGGAATACCAAGCGGCCGGCCGTCTGCTCGCGTCCATGCCACGATGCCGTTCGCCGGCTCTCCGTCCAACGGATAGGGCGACCACTCTCCACCCTCTTTGATAAAGCGATGGATCTCACCAGGGAAGTAGATATTCCGGCGAAGTCGGTCGCGCGGCGGATCGCCGATCATCTCCCGGAAGTCCTTGACGGCGTAGGATGGGCGACCGTTGCGACCATGGGCGACAAAGATGCCGGTCGTGCCGTCCCACCAATCCTCCAGGTGCAGCGTCACCCGTCCGCCGATAGGACCGCCCGGCGTGTTTGGTTGGCGAGCGCGTTCGTCGGCTTCCCAGTTGAGCATCACCGCATGGTTGCCGTCCCGGCTCGCCGCATAGTGACAGTCATAGCCGAGGTCGCCCATCTGGTTACGGACAAAGAGATCGTCGGTCAGAAAGGCGGCTACCGCATCGCCTGGCGAGGTAAATCCGGTGAGATCGAGTCGCGCGGCCGTCGCGGAGATCATCATGTCGGCCACGTTGTCGGCGAATGGGTGTTTCGCCACCGTACCGAGGATCTGCTTTTGCTCGAACCCGATCGTGCCGTCTTGGTCTCCGGCAACGTAACGCCTAAATTCAATAAGGTCTGCGGCGTTCGGAAACGCTGCTCGGCGCTCGCGTTCGATCTGCGCGTGCAAGCCTTCAGCCATCAGGCATACCGTCCCGCGAGACCGCGCCCGTCGTATTCCGGTCTCGCCGCGAGGTAGCTGCCAACTCGACCGATGCTCTCTTCCTCGCCGATGCGGTCAACATGGGCCACGAGGTAGCGCGTTGCATCAACCCCGTCATCATCGTGCTTCACCGGCTCTTCTCCCGTCCGCCGCCCATTGCCCATCTGCCAGACATAGCCAGGGAACTCCTCTTCGGTACACGTCGGACGACCCGCACTCGCCAACGTCTCGTCGCGATCCATCCGCGCATCACGCATCAGGAACAGACGTGGTCGGCCATCTCCGGCCCGCTGGAGCCGCTTCGCCACCGCTTGGATACCTTCAGTCACCGCCTTGTGCGCCGGGACGGTCTCAATGCTCAGGTATTTCTCTAGGGTGGCCCGCCCCTCGGCATCGTGATCGCATACGACCGCCACGGGTCGCGGCTCTCCAGCGGTCACGGCATCAATGCGTCTTGCCATGTCTTCCACGAGCCGCCCTGTCTGGTACAGCTCACGATAGCGATAGAGCCGCCCATCGGGGTCCATTGCGTACGCCTGCCAAGCAAAAGGGTGAGTAAACCCGAAGTCCACGGCCCAATAGCGGGGCCAGTCGGCAGGGATCGGGAAGGCGTCGATCAGGTGAACGGCAGGGTCCCAGCCCTCGTAAACCTGTCCCTCAGCGGCAACCCATAAGCCGAGTCGTAGCCGTTTGTACCGAACACCAGTTAGTCGGTCGAGGACACCGATGTATTCCGCCCCCTGCTCCGTCCAGCGACCAGCGGTCGCGTCCCAGTAGGCAGGGTTATCGACGTGCCGGGATTCGAGCATCGTCGCGGCGCCGCGGTTTGCGCGCTGCTTCAGCCAGTGGCTCGGCGTGTCGGGGTTGCAGTCCCCGATGAGCTGCTGATAGGGCATCACGCCGTTACGGAGACGAGTCGTCAGCGCCTCCCACTCGGCCTCGGTCAGCTCCGTGACTTCGT
>JAABUR0100006135.1_pt1 | contig 14880 bp, 13 predicted proteins | sample 5560091 | NCBI WGS metagenome assembly JAABUR01 (sample SAMN10711879, study PRJNA513375) | rock metagenome | isolation source: Antarctica rocks | place: Antarctica: Victoria Land, University Valley sud
GAAGCAGTTTGATCGCACCAATTGCCCATCGTGCCTACGCAACGGCGAAGCCTGTATCGAGGCCTAAGGCCCATACTGGAAGGACAACAACCTCTCCCAGAAAGAAAGCAGACCCTAAGAAAGCAGTACCTAAGAAAGCAGTCCCTAAAACTTCAGCAGCTAAGAAGCCTGCTGTAGCCAAAGGTAAGGCAGCTAGAAAACCAACCAAGCCAAAGCCCAAGCCAAAGCCGAAGGCGAAGTCTAAGAAGCCCAAGGCTAAGCCCAAGGCGAAACCCAATGCACGCAAGGTCTTGACGGATGTGCAAAAGGCTGAATTGGTTGCTGCAAAGAAGACTGCAAAGGAGAAGCTCACCCTCCAGAAATTGAAGGAGCTGGCTCTTACTCCTCCTAAGGGACTTCGTTCGACAGCATGGATGGTCGTGCATCGTGAAGCTATCAGCGAGAGAGTGCCCGCGACTAATATCGCTCAAACTGCAAAGGCAGCTGCGATTAAATACAAAAACCTTACCCCAGAACAACTCGAGGTATGCACAAACAAACAACTTCTACCTAGAGTCTCTAAGCATAGGCTAACAAGTGATGTGATAGCACTACAACCACGTAGCGAACCAGAGCAAGGCTAAAGCTGAGGCCAATTACCGCAAATGGGTTGAGTCCCACACCCCAGACCAGATCCGCCTAGCCAACAACGCACGAAATACTCTGAAGAAACGTACAAATAAGCCATGGCCGCATTTGCAGGACGAGAGACAAGTCAAAGGTCCTAGTCCCCCCTATGTCTTGTTCTACGCAGATCGTAGAAAGTCAGGCGACTTCCATGGTATCAATATTGTAGAGGCTAGTCGGTTGGCTGGGACGGAGTGGAAAGCCCTTTCTGTCGATGAACGCAAGGTGAGTCCTTTACTTCCGCTCCGTAACCTCGCTCAGTTAGTAATCGACTAAACTGTGCGTGTGCAGAAATACAACGACATGGCAGCACAGGACATGGCAAGATACGAGCAGGAACGAAAAGCCGTCTACAACCGTGACGTCGAACATAAAAAAGCTCCCTCCCCTTCTTCTTAGTCCCTTGTACTTATGGCACAGCTCGGTCGGTTTTGCAAGGCCTGACGCAGGCGTGCATGGCCCGATTTACTCCGTGAAGAGGAGAACAGATGGTAGCTTCGCGGCACGATTCCTCGCGGTGTATAATTCAGCGCTATGTGTTGTCATATCTGTATACTCAGATTCATATTCTCCTGTAAGGCAATTCTATTCAGATTTGCCTCATTATAGAAGGCTTGTCAGAAGGTAATTTCCAAAGTCTAACATTCTGCAAGCGATAGAATACCAATGTCCCTGCACTTCTTACGTTCTTTCATGAAAGGTCTCATCAAGGTGGCTCTTTAACTAAGAGACTTATTGAGAAGTCGTCTGCAGAGGGCGATTCCTCGTTTCCGACGTGTTGTAAAGTCCAGATTGCAGCACAACCATGTATCTCTTCGAACCGCCGACCTAGTCATCCCCAATCCTCGTGACAACCACCTTTATGCTCGAATCAAACTCCTCCCAGCAATCAATAATAATTCACATCAGCTCCACACCCCCCATGTCACTTCCCTAGCGCATCCGCATTCACCACTGCCCCACCTACAACATCTATATAAACCCCCCCTCCTTCCCCCCTCCCCCAGGCCTACTCCCTCCAAAACCAAATAAAATAAAACAGAACCAAACAGAACCAAACAAAATCCCCAGCCACCCTCCCCTACATCGCCAAAAATGCCAAACCAAAACAGCAGCAGCAACTCCTACCACGTAACCTCCTCAGGCACCAACTCCCAGGGGAACCACTACTGCGCGCGCGACTACAGCTCCTCGGGCGGTTCGGGTACTGGTGGAAATAGCAATAGCAATAGCAATACTTATCACTATTCTAATACCGATGGTATGATAAGTTGCTTTCGTTTTTTTGTATCCCGGATTCCCTGTTATGCTTTTGGTGGAAGATTCCTCTAACCGCCCCATTACTCTTGCTACGGGTGAGATGGGTTTGCTTTCTGGTTCTGTGGAGCTGATGCTTTTGTTTTGGGGGGGGATAGGAAGTTATTACTATAGCAATCCGAGCGGGTCGACGTATCATAATGATGGGAAGGGAGGGGCGACGTATACGGCTCCTGGGGGTAAGAAGTGAAGGGATTGGGGGATGGGGAGGTGGAGGGTTGGTGGTGAGGGGGAGAGAGATTCTGGAAGGATGATGGGCCGAAGGGGGAGGTGGGGGATGAGGTTTGGTTGATAAGTTCTTGGCGTCGTGAAAGGGCCTGGAGCGAGAGTGGTGATAGGCTAATGTGGACGAACGAAGGAGAAGTTAGACTGTCATAGGCATTGCATGGCACAGATGTTCGTCCACACACTTCTAGTCTTCATGACCGTCCTAAATAACGTTTGATCAAGATATCTTTCCACAGATGTTTCAAACCAATATTTCCATTTGATCCACCATCTTCGTACACTCCCTGGAAATCAGAGGGTGGGACTCTATAAATCTTCTTAGGAAGAACCGGTAAATCTGTTGCTATTGTTGTTGAATTTGTAGGGGGTCGTAATAGAGATTTCTGTGCGGTGATGGGGAGGTCATTCGCACTGTGCTGGCTTCATACGTATGAATAGTCACGCTGGTGACATGAAGTTCACTTCCGGTCGTTTTCTTGGTAAAGATTTCACACACAAGCAGTCCGGTTCATGCCAGATCGTCGGTTTAGAACCGTCCTTTGTTCCCAATTGCTATGGTCGCTGGTCCCAAGTCATTCACTAAGCGATGTTGTCTTTTTGTGATTTTTCAGGCCTTTATCAACGGATTTGTATGAGGCTTCTTGGTAGAATTGTTACTCTTTTTGCAGGCCATCGCACCTGTCTCGATGTCTTTGTATTGATTGATAAGCTGGCCTCAATGCTTCGGTAAGGTGCAATTCTCTGCCCTTGCATTCCACAGACCGAAGTCAACTTATGTCTTATAGCTTGACTTCATACTTCAGCTGCTCTTCGGCCACTTGATCTTTTTTGTCTTCTTGCCTTGACTGCTCTTTTCCCATCTTGAACCCCCTTTCGCACCTCGATTGCACTCTTCCCAGTTTCCTCGTTGTTTTGCAACAATGACAGTAGATTAGCGATACACGGCTAACAGCTCACATCAATTCTGTCCTTGTTTATGCTCGTGGAGGCTCTCAAAGGCCTCTCTACTCTTTGCAGTCGTTTATTTGCCAGACACTTTTTGCGCAACACCCTATAATTACGATATCTAAAACACTTTCAATTTTCCTACTTTAAACATATGACTCTCTGGTTCGCACCTGGATTGCGCATCAATACGGTAAATTCTCAGTGGTTCGTCCCATTTCCCTAAAGCAAATCCTGATGGAAATCGAACATGAGATCGAGGCAGTTCTAGATAGAGAGTAGATATTACAAGTCATGGTCTCATTGCAGACGTGGCTTGAGTTTCATCACTCGGCGTCGATTGGCGTCGTCGCTCAATCCGAATGTCATACGGATGATCAGTGTGTTTCTTTGAAAGCAGCCGAATCGATATCATTCCATTTTGGGCGATTTTTTCCAATTGACGTGCATAAAGGAGATGAGCAGCTAACCTCATTGATCGGAGAATGATCGACTGTGATTGGCTAGAATCTCGGGATTCGGAAAGCAAACATCTATAATTATATAGGTACTCTTCACTTACTATTCCGTCTCTTTCCTTCATCGCACCTTACTGTCGCTACTGTGTGATCTCGTTACCTGTGTTTCTCTGTAAAATGGCTCCTCTACATTCTCTGTTTGTGTTTGCTATTTGCAGTTCCCTCACACTCGCTCAATCAGGCATCAATCCTTTCGCAATGTGAGTTGCGTGGCCTATCATCCACCGCAATCACAACTAACAACCCTCTCTCAACAGCACAAACAGCGACCAATTCAACTCCGCCGCGGAACAGATCGTCTCCCAAAATGTCCCCTCCAGCATCCAAGTCGGCCTCGGCGTCGCCATCCAATCCGCCGCCTCAAGCGTCGCCTCAATAACTTCCGGCAACATTAACTCCCTGGTACAATCCGCTCTCACGGCTGAGACACCTGCGCCCTTTCTCACCGCCTTACCGTCTCAATTCCAATCTAACGTCCAGCGCATCGAGTTTGAAATTAGCTCCCTGCGCGAGGCTGTCAGCAGTACGCTTGTTATTACCCGGAATATCACGACTATGGGGAATGTGACGATGCTGGGGAATACCACGCTCTACGCTAATAGCACTCTGCCCGCGACCGCTGCTGCAGTAATCACATCAACCAACTTCGAGGGTTCGAAATTTGAGGTCACGGTGTCAGCCACGTTTGTCAATGCGACGACATCGACGCCGAGTGCTACGGATACAGCAGGCGGGCAAAGTGGGAGTAGCGTAAGTTATCCTGGGATTCGTTATAGCTAAATAGCCGCAGACATGTTAACGAGATTGCAGAAAGGGGCAGGCGGCGCCGGTTCAACCAGTAAGAGCAGCGCTTTCGCCATGCCCACCCAAGTCCCGGTGGCGGCTGCTGGGATCCTTGGCGTGGTGGGTTTACTTGTCACCTTGTGAGCCTTTCATCTTTCGGGGATGGATATTACGAACACACAGTGTCTGGGAATGATTGGTTTTTTTTTGGGATATACCGCGTTCGGCATCTGGAGTCTTCTGAGGAAGGGGGGGTGGGTTACGAATATAATAATATATGTCGGCTTTTTTGCCGGCGGTTTGGATTTGGAGCTAGATACAGTCGCCTTGAATATTTATATACTAATACATATTTCTTAAGCCGGACGTTTCTGTTTAGAAGACGAGTCACTGCAGTCTCGATGTCGGGGAAAGGGTTCAAAGAAATGCTCTCCACTCCGTCTTTATGCTATCCATCTTACCAAACCAAATCACGCATTTCTCAAAGCTCACGCCGCGACCCCTCCACCATCCCAACCATCCAATTTAACCCCCCCGCCCACATACATACACACATCCAACTCCCAACACCCGCCCTCTAACCCCCTATTCCCCAGTCCAAATCCCCATTGAAGATTCCATCTTCATGCAGATACCCTACCTTGTTTAAACGTGTCTAGTTTCTAGATCTATCAACCATACCGGGGTACGTATGAAGACGTTAGAGAAGGTCGAGGGATGGAGGGAGGCGAGTGGGAGGGAGAGGGGGGTGTGGGGTGGAGGGGTTTGGGGTGAGGAATGCGGGTGAAGGTAGGGATGGAGGATTTTGGTGGGATTGAGAACGGGGTGGGGGAGAACGAAGGACCGAGGATTGTCTTAAACAACGTGAACGAGAAGAAGGAATGGTACGAGACAGGGTTTGTAGGGCTTTGTGGAACATGCGGGGGTTGTGGGAGGAGTGGCAAGTGAAGCAGGCAGTCTGGCTGGGGATGGGACGGGGGTTCTTGGGAAACACATGTTGGATATAGAGATATAGATGCCCTCTTAAATCAGCAGCACAGAATTTCCCACCCGGCAAGTCAAGACCAAATAGCTGCTTGGTGCTGTAGAAGCAGGACTTTTGTTCTTTTAAGTACATTAGATGCTTTGCGTCGGGTGTGTGTGGGTTTAGGGGGTCTGCGGTTGTTTCAAGTTGGGAAAAGGGGGTGCTGAGTTTGGTGGAGGTGCGATGGGGAGGCTTGGGGGTTTGGAGATTTGCCATGTGAAGTGTTTGTTGTGATAGGCAGCCAAGATCTAATTGGGCAGATATATTTACTTGCTAGGATACGACTTTGGAGGAGCGAGCTGCTAGGGATGTTTATGATGCGTTAAGGGGGAGTCTGACAAATGAGACAGCTTTATTGTGGTTACAATGGAGGAGGCAACGGGAGTAAAAGGAGGAACTGGAGCTTGGTTTGATGCTGTGCACGATGAAATAGCTGGGGAAATTGTATGCTTGGAACAGACGAAGTGTTCATCGCACTGGCCTCGGTTCTCAGCGACGAGATCTATTCTCGAGCCTCAAACTCTTTCTTGGCCAGCCTCTCTTGTCTCCTCTCCTTATACGCCTTCCTCCTCGCCCCCACCCTCGCCTTCTTCTCCACCTTGGCCAAGCGCTTCTCCTTCACCACAACCCCATACATCCTCTGAGCCAGCTCTAACTTCCGCTTCTGATGCGCCTTACTCATCGACATCATCCTCTCCCACGTCTCTTTGATATATGTTCCCCAATCGCCCCCCTCCTGATCCACCCTTACCCCACAATTCCGCTCGAGTATCCCATCCCAGCTATTCTCGTCATTCGCGTAGCTGAGAGAATTTTCCATTTCTTGGATGCGTGATAGGCGATGCTCGCGAGAGAGTATAGTGTCGCGGATGATGCGGCTAAGGAACGGGGGTTGGGGTTTCTTGATGCGAAGGAAGGGGAAATTATTGGCGTTTATCAGATAGGGGACACCGCGACGGCCGGAGACGGTTTTGAAAGGGCGGGAAAGGATGGGCGTAGCGTTTGGGTGGGGCCACACGCGGGGTTTTTGCAACTTGGGCTTTGGAAGTTGAGTGGTGGGTTGGTTTGTGGAAATTGCAAGTTTAGGAGCAGGTTTCGGCACCAGACCTTTTGGCTGGTGGGCCTCAAGGCCCAAGGCGCGATTCAAGGTATCACGCCAATTGGGTCCTCGCTTTTGGAGCGTCTCAAGTGTCTGGAACGTGGATCAGCTAATTGGAAATCAAGATACTAGAAGTTTCAATGGTCACCGAGTACCCCAAACGCAACGCTGCAACGACATTTGGTGGACTTTGGATATTCACATTCTTCTGAAGTTCTTTTCTTATTTTTTTCCCTATGACCGACCGTTGCTGCTCAGAGAAAGGCAGCTGGTGCTGTTGCCGGAGGAGCGCACGATAGAGCGCGAAGCCTAGATCAAGATTCTCTTAGTAACTGAGGAACAACCTGCTACGATTGACGTACATGCTGCACGATGCACCCCTGATCTGTTTAAGTCGATCCACCTTGGCATTCGACGCTCATCTAGATACTGGTAATGAAAGTTGCGAGATTGCGCGTTTATGGCTGAAGCGACGTGTAAAGGTGGTGAGCTAACATGGGATGTAGGAAGGTCACGTGCTCAGATAAGTTCATCATGGTACGTAGGTACCGTATAGTATACACCTATCTATTGGTGGATTACCTATACTCATCCACTGAATCTAGCTAAAGCAAGTGCACAGAGTATCTGCCGGTTGCGCGCCTTGTGCGCCGGCAATGCAGAGCACTATAAGAAAAGCCTGCTTGTCATAACTTCATATCTGGTCATCGGTTCCCTCGATGGTCAGGAGAACGTGGTTCCCTCAGCAGGTTGCGGAAGTTTCTTATGTTGGGGTAGAGCCATGTATCTGTGTTTCTGGAGTCAGCAACTTAGATACAACGGAACATAGGAGGAAGAGAGCAACCTCCGAAGCTCAATTAAGATTGTCTCCATTGTATTCTCCCTCTTCCACTGGACAAGGCATGGCAGTCTCGTCCGATCGACCTTCTTGTGAATCAGTCAAGAACTCGGAATAGGAGAGCTTCACAGCCTACCTTTCCCGATCGCGGGTCCACACAAGGTAGGTTGATCTTCGAGACAAATTGTACGTCTGGGGGTTTGTCCGGATATTCCTCCCCGCAGTGTATGTTCAGGCTGTAAATACGGTTCTCATGCGCGCTCTGTGAGAAGGATACAGGGTGAGTGAAAGCGTCTCGATTGCAAGGCAGAACGTTCGTACGTGTGGGGGCCCCAGTATTGTCCCGTTCCAATTCGACATCAGCAGGTCATCGCCGTCCGAAAGACCATATGAACAAGCCTCTACACCCAGGCAATTAATAGTTTACGACGTGGTAAGGAAGGAAATGGGCTTACCAGCACCAAGGCCCTTTTCGCCCTTCTCAAGCTCTTCTAGCAGCCGAAAGTTCCTTGGAACCTTAGCCCCCATAGTGAGCACTGACCTTTAGCTAGAAGAGGACTGTACAGAGAAAGAGTAAATCAGATACTTCCACCTGCAGTTTGTAAGAGTCGGAAAAATTCCAGGGCTCTTGAGGTAAGTGGGTAACTCGTAGGAACAGATTCACGTGAGACATCACCCGACTGCAGCCCAATTCAGCCCAATTTAGATTACCGCTAATGACGATACATGCATATCGTAATGTAAGATAAAGTAGGAGCAACAGGAGCCTAAGTAGATCATCAGCGCGACCTGTTCAAATAAACCAAGAATTCCATCTACATCAATCGAAGATCGAAGTGCCACATATAGAGTCTTGCAAATGATTGCCTTTTTTGAAAACGCTCACAAGTTTCTTGAAGCTCAAAGCCAATACATGGAGATTAAATATTGAACCTAAGCATGACCGCTCAGCTCCTGAGCTCAGAGCTGTCGGCTCTGATTCAGGAATCCAAGAGGAAAAACCCAGAACTGAGAAATGTAAGTCGGCTCGTCAACAAAGTTTCACGTTTCTAATCATTTTACAGGCCGCGGATAAGTCCCTGGGGGATCTCAAGGCACTTCCTCATACATCCGAGGCTCAGCTCGCCGCAGGTCCGTCTCTCAGATCCTGATTATGATAGGAACTGACTTTGAAAGAGATCTAAAATGCCGGCCGTATTTTGTGCGACCGTTCCTAATGGCCTGCAGTACCCGCAACCCGAAATATGCAGGAAGTGCAATCGTTTGCCTACAGCGACTTATTGTCATGAAAGGCTTACCAATGGAGCCTCTTGGGGATGTCTTAGACGCCTTCCGAGAATGTTCATCCCTAGGTTTGCTTCGAACCGTACTTTTGAACAGGCACTGTAGAATTGATATTTCATAGCCCTTGATATTCAATTAAAGATACTTCAAGCGCTGCCATCACTATTGCAAAACTACGCTAGCAGTCTTACGGGAGGCCTGCTGATAGTCGCTTTTCAACTATGCTTTTTGCTACATAGTAGTAAGACAGCGGTAGTGTCAAATACTGCTGCAGCTACTCTCCAACAGCTGGTCTTGTCTGGTTTTGAGAAAGTTGCAAAAGAAGATGGTCAGTTGCATACGCTATATACGAAGTGCATGGTAACTCTAATTTTTCTAGATCAGGACTCCAACGATGGGGCTGTTGTTGAGGTCCCAGCAGCCGATGGGACTAGACCGATTTGTAGTGCCGCTTTAGATGCCTACCACGTATGTTTGCACACTGTTCCTCAATTTGGAAACCTATTGACGAGCTTGAATAGGTACTGACTGACATATGTCTTCTCACAGAAGGCCAGACCCCGAGAACCCTTAAAGCAGCATCGCTGTCTCAGAACTTTGGCCTTGAGCTTATAGAGTCCATACTAGCCAATTATGGTGACACTGTGATGTCCCATCCAGAACAGATTCATGTCATTCGTATTAGCATAATGCCACTGATTGTCAAGATTGTGTCTGAAAGAGCAAACTTCTCCGCCACTGTTCGCGCGATGAGGCTTTTGCAACTCATAATCAGTCGCCTACTCTTTGCTCTCGCGCCAGAATGTGAGATTGCTTTGAGCCTTATCAATCATATGCTTGATCGTGATGCGGCAGTCCTGTGGAAGCGAGCTTTGTGTCTGGAGCTATTTCGAGGGATTCACGCAGAACCGGCTCTCATCCGAAGTATCTATTCTCACTATGATGAACAGGAAGGCAAGAGAAACATCATCAGAGATCACTTAGCGACTCTGGTACGACTCGCCTCGGAGAATCCGACCGCCATTGGACTAGGGCACCAATCGACAATAGCCACGTCCACCTCAAAGACAGCGGAAGACTCGGGCGAGCAATCCGCCGGAAAAAACAGTGGGATTATCGGTAGTATCGAAGCTGCCGTCACCATGCTTGAGCCTAACTCGCCTGGCATCAGCATTCAATGGAGTACTGTTAGGACTGCATGCATTGACCAGCTCGACAAATCCGAAGCTCCGGCCTTGCCTATAGCTTACATCTATTGCCTCACTCTAACTTGTATCAACACATTTTCTGAAGGTCTTGCACGTTTTCTTCTGCCTTTCACAGTACCAAGCGAGGCCAAACCAAAACGTAGGCACCGTGTGTCCCAGGGTAATGAAGGAAGCACGAGCGTGGCGCTCGATGCTGGTGAGACACCTTCAGCTGCTGGTAAAGAAAAAAACCTTTCCCGGAACCGTTCCTTCCGAAGCAAAAAAACGCCTGTTAACCCATTGTCATTGGAGGATCATGTTCTTTTTACTCAGATCCGTACCGCAGGACACATTGTTAATAATTGTTGGCCAGCTCTATTAGCTGCATGTTCGACGTTCCTGAACGCAACTCTAGACTCCGACTATTATCACGCCCTCATCCGTTCATTCCAAAAGTTTACGCAAGTCGCCGGGCTACTTGATATGGCAACACCTCGGGATGCCTTCCTTACGACCCTTGGCAAACATGCTGTACCCTCCGCGAATCTAAATACACCTATTTTAGGAACCCAGTTCTCAGTTCCAGTAATAAACGGACACGATAGTTCCCAAAAGGAGAAAGGTATAGATAGCGATTGTGAGTGTAGCCCAGCCCCTAGGATTTCCTCCGACCACCCTCGACAGTCTCAAGATCGCGGGTACTTTAGATTAAACACTCGGAACTTGCTCTGCCTTAGAGCATTACTTAACCTAGGCATCGCCTTAGGTCCAGTCCTTGGACCATCGTGGTCGATAATCCTTGAGGTACTCCAGCAAGCGGACCTAGTAATATCTAGCTCAAGTGCACAGCGCCGGCCGGCGAGAGGAGGACACTCGAGACAGTCTTCAGATGATCAGAGTGTGGGTAGCATTGCTAATATCCCTGGTGAGTTTGGGGTCGAGATCACTGCTGCTGAGACTGCCGCAGCCAGGATGATTGAGAGTACTGCCGATCTTTCGGATACGGCTTTTATGGATGTTTTGGAATGCCTCTGCAGTTCTTCGCGCAATGTGAACGTTCGGTCTGCCCAATTGACCTTACCGAAGCATCACCAAGTAGCCACTACCGTTGGAATATCCATGGATGGGACCATTAATGATAGAGCTAATGGGTTCGTTCTGGACAAGCTTGACGATCTGATCCAGTGCAATTTAGCTCGACTGATACAAGAAGAGACTGCAGAAACTGGTTGGGACCTACTTGTTACTATTCTTGCCGCACTACTTAGCTCACCGAAGCCGAGTTCCGATATTCGTATCCAGGCCGCGCGCATACTTAACAATTTGGCTCTTAGCATAGCGGTCGGCGAAGAGCCTACGTCGTCTAAACAGCGAAATAAATGCAGGAAAAGAAGCTTGGATACTTTATTAAATGAAGTTGGTGCAATTCAGAACGAACGACGCCAGAATACCCGAGTTCCTCAAAACTGCGAAATTGAGATCCACAAATTGGTACTGGAAACGCTTCGGGCAATCCTGGAGCAATGTGGAGATTCTCTGCATATTGGGTGGGACTCTGTGTTCGCTATACTTGCGAGCATTCTCAACGAGCCAGAATCTTTCGGTAGTGCCGCATCACTGGAACATCATGGACGCCACGAGATGTCACCAAAGCTTGTTAAATCTTCCTTTACATCCCTGCAACTCATATGTTCCGACTTTCTCAATTCTGTCCCACAATCATGCCTACCAATATTGCTTGAGACACTCTACTCATTTTGCGCTCAAGGCCAGGACCTGAATATCTCTCTCACGGTGAATAACCCAATCAGTTATATCCGCGAAGAATCTATGCTTACTTGATACTAATCTAGACAACTACCTTTTTCCGCAATGTTTCAGATTTCCTTCAGCGGGACAATCAAAGTATCGCATTTGACCGCCGCATCATGGAATGTCAATCAAGGGTCGATTTTATGGATCTGATATACGCACAAGATCACGACGTACCGCTCCCAGCTCTATGGCTCTGCTTGCTTGTGCATTTGATGTATGTAACGACTGACAACAGGATTGAAGTACGGCATAGTGAGTATTTTCCCAACAGGCCCTTTTTCAATCCTGGTGCTTGAAAGTGACATAGACTGAACCTTTCCAGGTGCCTTGCATACTCTTTTCAGGATCTTTGACGCTAGTGGTGACCAACTCACAGCTCCGGCCTGGCGAGTGTGCTTTAGCGTAGTCTTTGTTCAGATGCTATCAGCTAACCAAAGAAAATTTCTTGACGTTAAATCCAAAGGTATGACTGATTCAAGCAACCAACTGTTAGAGGACTGGAATGAGACTGCGACCATACTCGTTGAAGGATTGACGAAAGTATTTGCTCAATTCCTGCAGATCATAAGAATCAATGAAGATTTCCCGGAGATGTGGTCAGGGTTGTTGGACTATCTCAAGAGCCACCTAGAACGGCAAGCCTTGAGAGTTAGCAAAGCGGTGTTCTCTGGAATGACGAGAATGCTTACGGAGATTGAAGATGTCGAGAAGGTGGGGACTACTTCGTTATATAGAGCTTGGCACCTCTGGCAAGACAGCAATCCTGGTACTCACACCAATCCCTTGGCTGGTGAGAATAGCAATCAGGACGCCCTTCTTGCTTACCTTGATTGTCTTCACCAGCTTCTTCGACTTGTCGGCCGGAACCTGGCACTTGAACAAGCACGAAAAGTAATCAAAGAGCTGGAGTCAACTGTCGTCAGCTCGAATATAGCGGCTTACAGTGGCGACATTGACCGCATGACACCAGTCCAAAAATACGTTATCGACAGTCTGAAGACGATTCCCTCTGATATACCGGGTGTAATACCAGAGCTTATAGATATTACAGCGCGCCTTGTGACTCTGGCTTTTCAAGGTGAAAATCAGGATCGAAAAATAAGTCCAACGTACATTGCTCTTTCAAAATCCGCAATGGATTTGCTTCTATCATATATCATCGACCACGTTGACCCGGCGGGTGTGGAATCGCCTATCATGCTATCGAGGGCACTGCGAGCGCTTTCTGTACCATTACATCTGAAATACCAGTGGCAACTGGAAGGCAAGCCACCTTCGACATGGGAGAAAGCTACTACAACTGCGCTAGCCATTCTGCAGGCATTTGTACTCACTATCAAGACTTCCACGAACGTAGATTCAAGCTATACCGGCTTCTTTGAAGAAGCTGTCAACATTAGCGATGGTATTATAGCTGCAGACTTTTCTTCTTTGTCTAGCCTAAACCTATCGAGGATCAAGAAGGACCAAGATTTCGATATCAAAGCCTTCTCCACCGTTCGATCACTTTTAACGGCAGCTCTTGGGTCCCACTTAATTCCAGATGCAACACGTCGTAAATATACCAAATCGATCTTCAAGGGGTCAATCATACACGAGCCTCACCCTGATGATCTTCCTGGACCTGGCCATGAGCCTCTTGAAGGCCTGCGGAGTAAGCATATTGGCCGTGTCCAGGATCTCCCTCCCAGTCCACGCTCGAATCTGGGTTACTTACTGCTTGACGAACTCTTCGACATCGTAACTGTCCACGACCGCTCTCCTGATCGCATTCGACTGGCTCAAGCAGCGGCTCCATATCTTGTTCTTCGCGTTGGTGTTACACTCAAAGCATATGTGCTCGATCAACCATTGCGCGGACGTATGCCCCAGCCATCATCTCAAAAGAAAGAGATGCTGTATATCCTGCGCAAATTTGTTAACTTGGATCCTGAACCTAGCGCTATACCTCCTGTGTCAGGCATTGCTTCAGGAAACAAAAATCATTTGCATCGGCTTTATCCATTGGTTTGTAAAGCTATGAGTACCGCGTGGAGTGATGAAGAAATGACTAGAGCATTGAACAGGGTGTTAGAGGTAGTGGGTGAAGACTTCGGGGTTTGAGGATGCATCGCTTGGGCGTTACAGGAATTGTACACGATTTGAGAGCTTCCGTACTTCGATGGTGAAAATTCTCATTGCTAGGTTGAGCCGTTGCTCATATCGCAATGGGAGTACATGCTTCTAAGATGTGAAGAACACCAAGACAAACGTGAATTGGCGTTTCATTTGCTCCATAATCTCATCAGATAGGCCCATAACAAGCGAGCAATCACTTGAACTCTACATTCTTGACAATACCGTCTTCGCCAACATGTACATTCAGCCTATCATATAGCTTAGCCTGCGCTGTAAACATACTATGATCGAAGCTTGTGTTACCTGTCCGGGTTATGATCCATAGTAGACATAGATCCCGGCTCAACAATCCGATGATCTTTTGGTAAATCTTGCTTCGAGAAGCTCTGTGTAGCTTTCAATACAAAATCGGCATGGGGTCAGATGGAACATATGGACGTACGGTGGCGTCTGTCGTAGAATCAGTAATCTTCTTGCCCGCAAGCTTGCTCATCCAGCTGTTTCCTCCACTGGAGGTCATGACACCGGGGACGACTAGAGGCATGTTGTTCAGTTGTGAAAGAGGTGTGGATCGGATTGATAGGGTTTAGGAGATAAGTACAATGTTGCAAGAAGTTTGATCAGGCAGTTAATTAGGTAGGGCTTGATATGTTTCTGAAATGACGTACTTAGGGACATGCTATGATACTGTAGCTTAGGGCTGCATGTTTACAGCTAAGATGAGCTAAGATGAGCTCATACCGTAATGGCACATCGACATGTAAACCTCAATATCTCTGTTACACTCAGGATTTCTACACCAATACGAGACATGATCATTCCTTAGCAAGGTTTGAGGAACTTCATCGATTGAGGAAGTTTTTCTGGAAGTTACTGAACATTTGATGGACTAAACCAGTTCAGCTCCGCCAAACACGTCCCACGCTGTCCCAGCAATTTCTCTACCATAATGTCCTCGGGTTTCGTTTCGGGTGGCACTACTGATAAACCAATTGAACGTGATAATGAGTGGTTGAAGGCGCAAGAAGAAATCGAGGCGACACGCCGTAGGAACGAGG
>JAABUR0100006140.1_pt1 | contig 14873 bp, 19 predicted proteins | sample 5560091 | NCBI WGS metagenome assembly JAABUR01 (sample SAMN10711879, study PRJNA513375) | rock metagenome | isolation source: Antarctica rocks | place: Antarctica: Victoria Land, University Valley sud
TGTAGAAGAAGCAATTGATTCGCAAGCTCGTAAGTTGAACAATACGATTGAAAAGCTTACTACAGATGTTGCTCTTCTGAAAGCAGAAAATGAAGATCTTCGATGAACAGTACGTATTGAGAGAAGTTGCAGACGACGTGAAAAGCCTTTATTTGACGATTTAGAAGTTAATGATAAGACAAAGAGAGTGTTTTTTAGTTCTAATAAGATTCAGACGGCTCGTGATCGTTAAATTCAAAGAATCGAAGAGAAACAGCAAGCTGCTATTCAAAAGACGGAAGAAAAGAAACAAAGAAAGCTTAGAAAGCTAAAGAAACAGCGTTTAATAGCTGAAAGAAAGATGAAACGAGAAAAAAAGAAGACGAAGCAAAAGAAGAAAGCGAAGCGAAAAAAGAAGCTACGAACGAAGAAATTGAAGCAACGACGTCTAATTCAGAAGCAAAAGCTGAAGGCTAAAAAGCTTCAGAAAGAGCAAAAGAAGAAGTCTAAAGAGGTGAAAGTACAGCAATTCACTGATTTTGTTGCTATTGAGAAGATGAAAAGAAAGTCAAGTCAAATCAGATCTACGCGAGCTGAAAGGCAATTCAAAGCTTCTAAGCGATTTGATAATTGATTCTTATAGCTTGAAAGCTTCATATAGATATCGACAACTCTCTATATTAATTGCAATTTGATTCTATGAATGATGGTTGAATAATAATAAAAAAAGTATGAATTGCTAATCGAGTTTAGAGTGTGCACGAGATCGAAACGTGCATCGAGTCGAGAATACTTCTAGTGATACATGAAATTAAAATCAAAGAAATGTTTAAGAACATAAAGAAGAAAGAAGTGAGAATGCTCATCAAGATCAACAAAGACATACATTCAGAGATGAAGATCAAGAAGATTGAGTGATTCACAAAAGAAAGTGAGCAGAAGAAATACATTTCATTGATGATATGTGTAATCAGTGCTGAGATGATAAACAAGCTGATCAATGAGAAAGTATGTCATGAGATCAACATAAAGATCACACAGTTTTATGACTTAAGCTGCAGAGTGCATCAATGTTTAAAGTGTCAAGAATATGATTACAAGATGTATAAATGCAAAAACAAGCAGAAATGCATTTACTGCACATTAGATCATTGTTTAAAGCATTGTTTTTACAAACAGACTTGAGACATGTGAAAATGTGAAGCATGTCAAGATATACACAGAATCTTTGATTTTCAATGTCATAAATGACAAGCTGAAAAAGAAAGAATAAAGAAAGTCACAAAGCACAGATCTCTATATCATGTTGTACAAAAGCAGAAAGAACTCAAGACAGCAACATCAAAAACATTCACAGAAACATTTATCAATTTAAAATTGCTGATGAACAATGACTTAAAGAGAAAGTCGAAATGCTCAACGAATAAAAGTTATCTGCTTAGCACAGTCATCACATCAGAAAACACTATAATAGATCACTTAATCAAGAAGTTAAGATCAAATAAATTGAAGTTAATGTCAATCACATTGTTATCAATGTCATTTTCTGTTGAGAATCTTACAAGTGAAGCAAGCACTTTGCAGATACTCAAGAGAATACAAAACAGTCTGAAATGTAAACTTTAATATCTCAGCAAAAGAAGCTTTGAATACTACAGTACAACGTTTACAAGTTCAGAAACAAGATGATGATAATGCTATTATATAAGAAAAAGATAAAAAATTATAACATTCTGATTCTTCAAGAACTTTGATGATTTGATGACATTTTCAAAGCTTACTGTTCAGCAACTGTTGACTTCATGTTGAAGAATAATGAAGATAGAATTTGTTTCTACATAGACAAGAGAATTGACAGCAATATTTGATACTCAACATAATATTTCAAAGATGTAAATACAATTATACTATAAACATTAATAAATGATGCACAGATGACTCAAAGAATTATACACATTCATGAAGCATACAATTCATCACTCAGAAATCATAAGATTATTCATGAAAAAGAAAATCTTTCAAACATTGAAAAGATGCTGCACATGTCAAAAGAAAGCATTCTTGTAGAAAACTTCAATCTGCATCACTTCACATGAGAAGAATCATTTTATTCAAGATAACATTTATTGTTGAATAAGTTAATTAAAATGATCACAAACATTGATGCATTACTAACATTATTTCAAGACATAATTACAAGAAATTATCAAGAATCTTAAATGATAATAGATTTAATCTTCACGACAGACAACATTATGAATTGATTAATATGATGTAAAATCAACAAAGAAATGAAAAACTTCTCAGATCATTTATTGATACAGACAATTATAGATTTCAGAATCTGCAAAGAGTTAGCGCGAAAATCATGTTGCAACTGAAAAACAATAAATAAAAAGAAGTTCATTAATATTCTGAAAGAACAAATGTTAAAATCATTATCAAATCATGAGATAAAATGTTGATGCATAAATGAATATATTAAGCAACTGTTGAATGCATTGAAGAAAGTCATCAAGATTTTCACTTTCTGAGCGAAATCACACAAAATGATTAAAGCAGAATGAACAAAGAAGTGTATGAAGATCATCAAGAGCATGCAACAAATGAAAAAAAGTTATTGAATTATCAATGACTGAAAAAAGTACAGTTAAGCATGTGACAAGAAGAGCAAGATCATCAGAAAACAGAAACGCAGTGAATATTAAGAAATCATGCAGAATGTTGAACAATTCTCAAGAGAACTGTTCAAAACTGCAAAATGAGCAAGAAATGCAATTGCAGACACATTGATTCAAGTAACAATTCTTCTTCTGATCAAGTCAGAATGCTTTGACATCATCATAACAATGTAAAATAAAGCAAAAATAATGTTTTAAACTTACTTTTTATCATCTTCAGAGATTTTCATGCTGAACATAATAGACTTCAAGTATTCACTCTTGATTGAAGATGATGTTTCACTGATACATCATGAGATTAAGAAAGTCATTTACAAAGCAACATCTGATAAGATGTTAAAACACACGAAATACATAAATAAAATAATGCACAGACTCATCAATGATACATCAGAATAAATATGCTCTTTCTTTAAAAGATGTTTACAGAAGAAAATACAGTTAACTCAGTTTAAAAGTGCAGTCACAATAATGATGCAAAAGTCAGATAAGAAAGATTACTTCAATGCAAAAACATATAAATCAATTGTGTTATTCAACACATTGAGCAAAGTACTGAAGTTCATTATATTTGAACATCTGCAAAATGTTGTAAAAGCTTGCAACTTAATATTAAACATTCAGATGAAAGTTTGTAAATACAAATTAATAAATATAACTTTGCAACTAATTATAAAAAAAATACATATTGTGTAAAGTGACACAAGAAAAAAAGTAGTTTCATTGCTAAATTTGAATAAGAAGAGTGCATTTAATAATGTGATGCACAGCAAACTTTTACATGACATGAAGAAGAGAAAAGTTTTTAAACTGCTTCTTAAGTTTGTGAAAAACTTTCTGAAAAATCAATGCATTATGATCACAATTGATGATTACATGATGATGAAATGCAGCATGAACATCAATATATCACAAGACTTTTCACTATCATTGATATTATATTTGTTCTACAATATGAACTTGTTAAAAGCATGTGATGACATCAAGCTGAGAATTAACTTCACAGACTTTGTGAATGATGTTAATATTTTGATATATGAAAAGTTTATGAAATGTAACTGCAAAGTTTTTAGCGAAATTTATAATAAATGCAAATAGTGAGTAAAAACATATGACATTAAATTCTTGATAACAAAGCATGAGTTAATTCACTTTATGAAAACTTCTAAATAATTCAATATGAAAGTTGATGTAGAGTTGATAAAACATCAGATTGATTCAAAATTCAATATTAAAATCTTGAAAGTTTAATTGAACTTTAAGTTGAGATGAGTGATTCACATGCATCATGTTGAAGCAAAACTAATGATTAAACAAAAGATCATGCAGATAATCATTAAATTTACTTAAGATTCATCAATGATGATGAGTAAGCAAATATACTTCGCGATGACATACTTTCTGCTTAATCATGAAGTCATCATATGATATACATCATAAAGAGTGAAAAATCATTGAAAGAATCTGAGTGTCAAGCTGAAATCAATGCAAGAAAGAACATTATGACAAATCATCAACATTTATTGAGCAATATCAACAGAGACTTTACAGATGAAAATGAACATCATGTCAATAAATATTCACTTATGAAAGCTGATACAAAGATCAATAATAAACATGAACTCTTGAAAATTAGATGAAGTTATCAAGACAACAATGCATTGAATTTGCAACAACTTAACATTCAAAAGAGATTGAAAATCAAAGCTGCATAAAACATCTTTACAGCTGAAGCAAAAGTAAATGAAAGAAATACTTAAGCAGATGAAGATGAATTGAAGTCATCTTTATATAGTAATTTTCTGATCAAAGTCATTGAAAATAGTTATAGTTGCAAATAAGAAAATGTCAATAAAACAACATAATCTTGACATGTTTACATTAAAGCAAAGAGTTTACTCAAATGATAATGACAGCAAAGATGATGTTACAGCAATTGCAATAAAAATAAACTGAGAGTTAAATAAAAGATTAAAAGAATTGACTTTAATTATCACTCATCATGATGAGCTGAAAGAATTAGTTGCAAGAATGAAACATTTCACAGATGTAGTAACAGCAAATCAAGAGTGTCATGAAAAGATATACAAAGTATACAATGATAATCAAACTTTTCTGAAAACAATGAAAGTTATGATATCAACAAAAGATCAGACACATTTGCAATGAGTTCAAATTGCACATGAAAGCATTTAATCTTGAGAAGTCATGCTGAAGCTACATTGAATAGCAAGACATGCAGAAGTACTTGAAAATGAAGCAATGAATAAAATGATTGATGATGCACATGATTTATCTTTATTACTGACTGAGCATTAATGCATTAAAGTGATGACAAGACTGATGCTCATACAGAAACAGATCAGATAAACATGAAGAATAGTCTGAAAAGAAAGATTTAATGCAGCTCATTTTCAATATTTGACATCAAAGATGATACATCAACATCTGCAACTGCATAAGAATTATGCAAAGTTTCACAGTGCATTATTGATGCAGCTACACATGAGAAAAATTGACTTCAATCAATTTCTACATGAGAGATGAGTATTCAATGTTGCTACAACAACATGCAAGTGCAACAGAGATTGAATGTTAATCAAGCACGTTTTATTAACATGTTTCAAATGAAAGATAGAATAAAAGATGATGCAACATGAAGAAAACATCACAAACTTGAGAAAGCTTCTAGAAATCATGAGCATGATGATAGTGATCATTCAAATGATACTTTTGACAAGCATACTGAATCAATTTCAGACTGTAACGTCATCAAAGAATCAGATGAAAGAGAGAAAAAGTAGAAAAGAAGCAAGCTCATAAAGTTTTTGCATTAAGAACAGTTACAGTATAGAGCGCAGAAAAAAGCGATAGTAGATACAAAAAGAGCATTACGCTAGCGCAATGCTCGCTACAATATATAAAATCTCACATAGACTCATAATGAGTGTTGAATCGAGTAAGAATCAAAAAAAATTGTTTTTTATTCAGATTCATTATACATTTTATCAGCTGCATAATTCATTCTTTGTACAGCTGATGTAAAGAATTGAAAGTCATGAGATTGTGAATATTAATGAAGTAATATCTTCATGCAAAGTTATCTGCTACATAAACTTGCATGTAGTTTAATATATCATTATTGTCGTTGATGTTCTTCTGTTCAATTGTAGTTGCTTGAGTTCGCTGAATTTGAATCAGTTTTCATGTGTATTCATGTGTTTGCATTGATCAATGTTTGCAAAGTTTCTGACATCTGTTTGAAGATACAATATAAAGTATACAATGCTGATTAGTCTTGACTTTGATAATAAGCACTTGCTCTTCATAATTCATGAATATATCTCAGCTTCGCCCTCATCTTTCGATTGTACAGTCAAATATACTGTGGCAGAGTAGCTTTGACTACCTCGTAAGACCGTGCGACTATTCATCTCGCTGTCTCCCTCATCTCAGCAAGGATTCGTGGCAGAGTAGCTCGTTTACTACTTCGTAAGACTATGCGACTATCTAAAACATCTCGCCGCCCTTATATCTATGCTTCGATGGCAGGGTAGATTCTACTACTTCGTAAGACCATGCGACTACCCAAACACCTCGCCGCTCTATATACCTGGCCTTCGCTCTTCGCATTCGGCCGTACAGTCGAATATTCAGTGGCAGAGTAGCTCATCTACTACTTCGTAAGACCATGCGGCTACCTGAACATCTCACCGCCCCCATCTATGCCTCATCTTCGCTCTTCGCATTCGGCCGTACAGTCGAATATACAGTGGCAGAGTAGCTCATCTACTATCTCGTAAGATCATGTGACTATCTAGACAGATCTGGGTCAGATCTGGGTCAGATCTAGGTCAGATCGAGGCTTGCTCTAATCATTACGCAGTCAACTCAAGCGTTGACTGTGTATTGATTAGGGTTAGATCTTTAATGGCCCTATTCAATCCCGGCACGTTCGTAACGATACCTCGCCCTCTAGCTATCGACCTACTGGCTAGTCATATACCTCGCCTTCGCCCTCGGATACTTCGTCATTTAGCTATCGACCTAATATATTCGCTTCTTGTAACTTCGCTCGGATTACACCTTCGCCTTCCGCCTTCGCTTTCGCTTCCGCTTCAGGTTTCGCCTTCGTCTTCGCCTCGCTGGTACTATTGAAGGATCAGATTGATGCTCAAGGGACGAGCATTAAATGGTTGGGAGAAGAATGTCGTGGGGGACGAAGCCTCATCCCTTGATGACTCATGGAACAGTGTTGATCCGGCCGCACCTTCAGGGTCCACGGGGATATTGGCTACTACTTATAGGGGTTTCCCGAGCAGAGCTATTGGTTCGCACCTTCAGGGTTCACGGGGATATTGGCTACCATTTATAGGGGTTTCCCGAGCGGAGTTTTCTTCTTCTTCACCTTTTTACCTCTATCTACTCATGTTCTTCTAGACGGGCACCTTTCACCTATTTATTCACCTACCTACCTACCTATCTGTATCTAGCCTACCTCCTAGATCTACCTATCTACTGGAGCGACCATTGCACGTGTTCGTTGTTTGCTCATCCTGTTGCTTCTACGAAGCTCCCTATACCGCACCTGTACCCTATCTCTCGACAACATTAATACAACATTGATGAAAATAAATTCAAAGAATGTCAAGAAATTATGAATGACTTTCATGAATAATATTTTAACAAGTCAAGATAGATATTGACTGAAACAATAGAAACACTGTTTGAGAGAGAAAAGAAATAATGTTGTGATCATGCTAGTTTAACATAGATCATGTTAGTCTATCATAGACTAGGGTAGGGCTGAACCTCAGCCTTATCACGCCTTAGCGGGCTGGTGTGGGTATAAAACCCTTGACGTGTTCTGTATTTTCCTTCCTTACTAGCTTTAAACTTCTAGTTAGATCAAACCTATACTCGTATGACTCGCTCTATGCCGGCCCATAACAAGCACCTCGTACAGGTAAATCTCGCTGCCGGCCTGTGTGAATTGAAAATGTCGAAGATTCTGTTTCGAATCAACGAAGATTTTCGAAGTCTAGAGGGACATGGGGGGATGAGTCTGCTAATTGCGGGGTACACACCCTCGACAATAAAGTAGCACTCTTGTATACCATTACTTCGTACACTGCCAAGCTTCTCCGGTCGCCAGTCCTCGGGGTAAAGGGCACTTGATTTGGTGGTGGTGAATAAATTGGTCCACTTCTTTTTGAGAAACACTTTCGTCTTCCTTACTATTCTTGCCGTCTGCGATCATACTTAATTGTTTCTGAACAACTCTGCGCAACATGACGAAGAATCATACGGCGGCTGCGCAAGAAAAGCCGTCAGGAATTCTTAGAAACTCTCCTGATATCTTCGCGTCGCGGCCTTCGGACCAAAAAGCGGCATACAATTCCGAATTTGCTACTGTAAATGGAGATTTCTCTCATATTGATTCGAAGAAAGTGCTCAGAAAGATGGATCTACACCTGATTCCCATGCTTGCATTGCTTTATTTGCTGGCATTCTTGGACAGAGGCAATATAGGAAACGCCAGAATCGAGGGTCTTGACAAAGATCTAAAGCTTACTGGAAGCCAGTACAATTGGACATGTAGGCAATTAAGAGCCTGAAATCATCAGGTAGATGAGGTGGCTTACCCCCGGCAGTGACTGTATTCTTCTTCACCTATTGCGTTTTTGAAGTGCCGTCCAATATCTTACTAAAAAAATTGAGGCCTTCGATATGGCTACCTACCATTATGGTTGCCTGGGGTAAAACTTCCCAGTGTTTCGCTATCACTGAGCCCCAATTAACGTGACCAGGAATCGTCATGACACTTATGGGCATAGTGCAGAACTTCAAGGGCCTTCTCGCCGCTCGTCTCTTCCTTGGTGTTGCTGAGGCGGGTTTATACCCCGGGGTTGCTTACTACATCACAATGTGGTATATTCGCACCGAAGCGCAATTTCGACAAGCCATGTTCTTCAGTGCAGCGAGTGTCGCTGGAGCCTTCTCCGGCCTTCTGGCTTACGCCATAGCTGTGAAAACGCTTCGTCTCTTCCTTATTTTGAAATCCTAATGATATCGCAGAAAATGGACGGCGTCGGCGGTTACGCAGGGTGGCGGTGGATATTCATACTGGAAGGTATCCTTACTGTCATGGTTGCCTGCATAGCCTTCTTCACGATTTACGACTTCCCCGAATCCGCTAAGTTTCTTACTCAAGAAGAGCGTGCATGGGTCGTCTATCGTTTAAAGTACCAAGGGTCAACAAAGTCGGGCCAATTGGTTGCTGAGGAGGACCAATTCGATTGGAAGTATGTCAAGGACGCCTTCACCGACTGGCAAATCTACCTCAGCCTTTTTAGTGAGTACAACTGAAGATGACCAACTGCCTTCAGTACTAATGTGATTATAGTGTATTGGGTACAGTGCAAAATGATATCCAAAATTCCGTAGCACGTGCTAATGGAATGTTTATTTTGTAGGGTATTGTGTGCCCGCTTTATGGGTTCGTCCTTTCTTATCCGCTTGCCAATGGATGAATTGACAGTGAATAGTATATCCTTATTCCTACCAACTATCATCAAAGAGCTAGGCTATACTGCCTCCACCGCTCAGCTCCTTACTATTCCCATCTATATCACGGCTGCTGCGTTAGCAGTAGCGGTGGCCTGGTTTTCTGATCGCCAAGGCGAGCGTTCTCCATTCATCCTTGTATGCATGAGTGCCATCGGGATCGGTTTCGTGATTTGCATCGCTGCTTCGGGAAGAGGCCTGCCAGGGTTGGTCTATGCAGGTGTCTTTATCGCCGTTTGTGGCATTTATCCCGCATTCCCGGGAAATGTCACCTGGTTGTCGAACAATCTGGCCGGCAGCTACAAACGGTCTGCTGGCATGGCAATACAAATAGGCGTTGGGAACCTTGGGGGAGGCAAGTTTCGTTCCCGTCGAGTTATAGACAGCGTCTGTGCTAAATGGGAACCCAGCAATGGCGTCGAATTTCTATCGGAAGAATGACTCCCCTAAATACCTCCTTGGTCACGGACTGGAACTCGCGTTCGTGGTAGTTGGTATGGTCGCAGTGCTGGGCATGAGGTTCAATTACAAGCGTATCAACAAGAAGAGAGACGCGCTGCCTCTTGAGCATCAGGCAGACGTCGATATGAGTCGCCTAGGCGACAGAGCACCGACTTTTAGATACGTACTATAAACCCAGGTAGATAATTGGCCGTCTGAGTAGGCTATCCATAAGAGAACCAAAGCAGAGGAGATCAAACCATTCTGCTCCTGTTTTGCCTGAGCCGTGCCCTTGTACAAACTACCAACAAGGGATGACTGCGAAGTAAGTTGGAATAGAGTGATATTGATGCATCATGAAATCCAAGATCTGAGCGAATTCATGGACTGTAGTTTGACTAGAAGAGTAAGAAATGTGAGCCGAATAACTCAATTCGCAGAAGTCAGAGATATATTTTATGACTCAGCCATTCACCTGCCATCGTTGATTCGTGCTCATTCCAAAGCATCTTCTGGCTTAAGAATCGAGCTAAGGAACATATAGACCTGATCAACGTTACCCTTATCATTTCAAAGTTGAAGTGTAACTTACTTTGATCTGATATTTAGTATGACCATCGATTGATGCTCCCATTTTCTCTTTTACCTTTTTGACCAGGCTGACGATTTACAGTGTCAAAGAACGCAAAAAGCTAGTATGGTGGACTATAATTCATATCGGCAAATATATCCAAGTGAATAAATACAATCGTCTTCTATTGGAATAGTATAATCTGATTCGACCTCAAAGCCTGCGCTGAGATGCCCTGTTTCATGGACTGGGTCGAATTGTGACCAGGAATGGTACTTTATTGAGAAACTTGTAGTATTTGATTCGATTGAACGGCGACAAGAAGGATCGAGCAAAGGAACACATGGAATGATTCAAACTTGGCTTTCCATACTATCTACCCAAGAAGCCACGTATTTTGACTACCGATCTGGCGTGTCTGGCTACCGGCTATTGTTTACAGACTTTCTACATCTCCTGGTGGTTACTTTTCGTTGTTTAGGATCAACTAGTACGCATAAAAATACTTATGATAGAGCGTATCGTTGAGCCCTGGAAGCCCACATTTGAAGGACTCGGTGGTGCTTCTCAATCCATACGCCCATTTTTCTAGGTAGGTGATACGGTGCAAAATCGGGAATCGAAATGGACAGAGCTACTATTGATAGCCGGCTCGCGGTATGGAAAATGAACGGTTTGTCTGTTTTCGGTGCAAAGATTGGGGGATGGTCAGCCTGTTCACCATGTTTAGGCAGGGGAAATATGGGGATGGCGGCTCTCTTTGTTAAGTACATACTCATCGACACGTGTATCAGTGGAACAGGTTCCATCCTGAGAAGGGATACGTCGTCCAGTGAGCGCCATTATCCACCCTCCAGGATCGATACTCCTTGAGAGAATGACCAAGTCCATAATGACCTCCAAGTTATAAGCGTTACCACATGGTCCATCCGCTGGGCTTGTAGTCCATTGTGTAGCAAAGAAAGTGCAAATAAACTAGCTACTGGAAACAACAGCGTTCAAGCTGTTGCCCCTTCGTAGGCAACAGAGGCTCAGTAGACCATGAACGCGATCCAGAGCTCCATGTCAACTTTGTGCGTTTTCCGTATGTATCGCTACACGCTAGGAAGAACGAGTCGCGACCCATGAAGAAGTGAGTTTATGAATAAAAGATAGAACATCAGACTACTATGGGATTATAAGAGCGGGCAAGCAGCGGGATCAGTGATCAAGACTAGTCGGGTTCCTGATGCAAGCCTTGGTCACACAAGACTTTATCAGCGGGTCCGAACGGACGATATTTGGGCGTCATGACGGAGCTTAAGTTTTCATGGGTTTATAAAGCGGCCAAAGAAGATAATTGTCAACCGTCCAATCGCTGCTGCCAAGGGGAGCTGTCATACTCTTGCGACGGCAGATGATCTATAATATTAGTCACTACTACATTGCTGTTGTGGTCGTGGGCGGATCACGAACCTCTCAGCCTCTCATTAGTCTTTCACTCTGTCCAGAGGTATTGCATCCATCTTAATATTAGCTGCGGCGATCAATGCAGGCAGACTGAGGCTTCTCTGCAGACGTGACGGGTAGCCTGCCTGGGCGATAAAACCGAGTATTAGTTATGAGGCCGAGGAAGGCTTCATATATAGAGCGAACTTATTCCGGGGGATGTCCCTCTATTGACACAGAATCTAGCAGTTAGTGAAAAGTTAGAATAGCTTGGGAGAGATCAACGGCCTCCCTCTGAGCTACTTTCACATCACTTCAACATGCGCTACTTCATTTCGTCGCCATCGTGGTTGTCCCCCAAAAAGCTTGCAAAATCTAGTGGTATGGTCGTAAATGGTTGTTGACGTCTCGGTCTACTCACTATAGCATACGCTTCTCTAATTGTTTTGTCGGAAAGTTCATGCTCAGAAAATTCTTGGCAACTTTGAACCCTTCTTTACCACAACCAGAGGACGCTAAAGGTCGGACTGTATATTTGCGGTTAACAAAGACAAACATTCTCAATCCTCACAGCAGCGCTTGGGCCTCATTGGGCTCTACCCCGAGAATATCTCGAAGGTAGGCAATCCTAGGAGCAATAACGCTATATCAGCGGTCACCGGCTTCAGTACTTGAATGGTGAGAACGTACTTAGCTTCGGAAAAGAGCTTCTGCTTGATTTCTTCGAATCGGCGAACGGAGTCTTTCCATGCAGCTGAACGATTCTCAGGTTGGATGGATTTTATGCGCATCTTGAATGTGCCGCTGACAGGACGATGGTCAGAGACCCTTGTTTCGTGCCTTCGGTATTGAATCTGCTTGATCTTACTGGCACCACGATACAGTATTCGATCGCACCAGGCCGGTGCCCTATGTTTCTCGCTGGTGTCATACTTATCGGAGCCGACATCATATTTGTACGTTGGTGCAAAAGTTATCATAGACTCCGTAAACGCTCTTAATCGGAAGCCTGGATTCCTCCTTCGCGATACCAGCAGCTGGTCTCTCTCAAGTAGCTTTTCGAAGTTGTTGTTGCTGATTGCTTTGATGACCGTATCACGGCCCATGGTATCGATTCGGTAGTTTAAGTCCCCTTTCAGTACGCATATTTCGTGGTCCAGGATCATTGACCCGTCACCACCTCCAATGTACGTATCACAACGAGTAACAGGGTGACATTCGCCAGGGAGCATTGTTGATTCGAGGATAGCTGCGGCATCGTTGTTGCGGTTCAGTGTCTGCGACTGCCCAGCCGCCAAATGGCAATTAACTAAGCATAGCGAAGTATCGTCATAGATAAAACGTAGTATGAGGGCACCCTTATTCTCGCGGATTAATGCCAGCAATAAAGTCCTGAAGCTGCGTACTAACCTTATTGCCATGCAAGCCGCCCATCCCACGTTTGACCTCTGCACTATCGAGCCTGCGGATACGGTTGTGCTGAGAAGCCTTAACGAATACGCAGCTGAAGAGTCCAACCATGCTTGCTGTGTGGAGTATATAATATGGTTCATTGGACGGCATGTTATCCTCAATACATCTCACGAGAAAGTCGCGCCATTCTCGGTATTGGCGGCTCATGTGTTCGTGCTCTGAGGGGTCTTTCTTTTTATTGCCTTTGAAAAGGCTCTCTATTGATTGTCAGCTAGATTTCAAGCGATTGACATGGAAAACGGACTGGCTGTGAGTCTCTTGTCTTCCAAATCGACAAGTTCCTGAAAACTAAATACTAGCAGATCTGGTGGCTCATGGGTTTGCAGGACTTCGTGAAAGAAACTGCTGTCCTTTTCTTCATGGCGAACGTTCGCAGGGGTCGCTGCTCCTACATTCCATGTCACTACAACAACCTTAACCTCCCTGAAGCTACAGTAGTCAATGTCATGGTTCTGTACGTCGTTCTCTGGAAGCACGTTAGCAAGCTTTTTGAATGCTGCAAATTATTCGGGTGCTCATACCAAGCCAATCGTCCTCCAGCAATCCATCCCACAATCGAATCGCATTATCTTGACCAATTGAAGCAACACGCATAAGACCAGATCTCCACACGCTACTTCTATCAACCAGAATGTTTGCGACGGGATTGTCATGGGCGAACCAATCCTTCTTCGTTGTCCACGGCTGCGTCCGTGTGTCATACACGTATATCATTCCGGTGTTGTAACCAGCCCATAGATAGGAGCCAGCTCCGGTCAGCGAGCTGATCTTGTAGACGCTAACGTTAATGACACCGAGGCAGGAGTAGTCTACTGTTGAGTAGATAGTGACTTTGCCATCAGCGTGACCAAAGTAAACACGATCCAATTGTCCACTAATAGTGGCGCCAGAGGTGACTTCGCCTAATCCTGACTGTCCAAGCGGGTGATCCAAGATCGTAAAACTTTCATTCACCTGTGGATTTGGACGGAAGATTCTGATGTCTTTGCCAGTTGCAATCCAAAGACTGTTCTTGATAGTCAGTGAGAAAGAATGCCCCTTAGGCACTCTGTAAGATGATGGCATGCTTCGGAGGTTTGGTAAGCCATCCTCGTCTGGCGGCCATACGTAAAGTTTTCCGTCCTCATCCAACGTCCACATTGAATTTTGATGTCGGTATATCTTGATAATCTCACGTCGACCATGTGCGCTGGATTTCCTACGCACTACACTTTGAGTAGTAATATCTACCTCTTCTAAGTCTCCATAATTGTTGCCAAGCCAAAGACGCAAGCCTTCTTCGTCGGCCGTAGCTCCAGGCTTGAATGCCATTGCCGTGACTCGTGTTTCCTTTTCATGATGACCAACGCTCATGACCAATTCTCCAGACATCAAATCCCACGCTCTTGTCAAGTATCCAGTTGTGCAGACGTATGTTCCACATAGATCAAGGAGTCTAGTGTCGTAATGTGTCTCAATTTCCCAAGCTCCCGTTTTAGGGAATGGTGGTCGCCTATTGCTACTCGAGGCATCTGGAAAATCCGCCACATTGACAGCAGAGCTTCCTGCTTCGTATACACGCGGCTCCGGTTTTCTGACATCAATTTTGTGTCTTGTCGTCGGTGGAGGACGTGTCGATTCTACTACCGCATTGCTCCCGGCCTTTAGCGAAGTGGAAGGGCTGAAGATTGCACTTCTTCTTGGAGGAGGCGGAAACTCTGGTGTGAGTTTAGTCTGATCTTTTGGGGCGTTTG
>JAABUR0100006142.1_pt1 | contig 14869 bp, 18 predicted proteins | sample 5560091 | NCBI WGS metagenome assembly JAABUR01 (sample SAMN10711879, study PRJNA513375) | rock metagenome | isolation source: Antarctica rocks | place: Antarctica: Victoria Land, University Valley sud
CGACATTCTTACTTTGTCGATAAGCTTCAAGTTCTTCTGCGATGATGATCGTGAACAAATGAAGTTTCTTCTTCATTTGATACAGAGCTAGACGTTGATCTCGATCATAGATTCGAAGCTTGATGCTTACATGTGAGAATCGAATTTCTGAATTCAGACGAAGATCGACAAAGAAATGCGAAATTGAGAAACAATTGAAAGAGACACAGCTCAGAAAAGCATTTATCTGATTGAGAATGAGACTAAAGAGTTTGAACTTCTTGAGACGTGCAGCACGATCAAAGCTACGAGTTCTTAACTCGACTACGTCGAGATGTATAAAAGAGTGTTTGACTTGATGAGCTGATCTCTCGATAGAGATACGACGAAACGAAGAATTTCGATACTTGATCTTAAATTAATATTTCTTCTGAATAGCTTGAGTGATACGACTAGAGATGTCTTCTTCGACAGCGAGTGAGGCAGAACTGCATTGACTGAATTGATTGAGTTGACTGAGTGAACTGAATTGTTTCTTTTGAACAGTTTGAATTCGAGATTGTTTCTTGTGAACGACTAGAGTGCTAGATTGCTTCTTGCAAGCAGGTTGAGAACTGAGTAACTTCTTGTAAATCGACTGAGCACTGAGTTGCTTCTGAGAAGTCGAGACGAGGCGAGATGACGTGATTTGATTAATACTGAGCAGAGTTTCTTGATCTTCGAGCTCTCATACTCGTTGAAACTCTTTGAGAAACAGAAATTCTTCTTCTCGCGTGACTTCATGTATTTTGACAGAGATTTGACAGCAGTGAGCTAGACAGAAGAACAAGAACATAGTGAGAGTATTAAACTTGAAGCTAGCGTCGATTTTATGATGACGTAGTCAAGAAAGACTCATAATAATGAGATATTGATTCAGATCGATAACGTATAAGAACAGTCTTTCAATATGATCTTCTAGTGTCATGATGATTTTGACTACATGATTGATGTTTTCGATCAAAGCGATTTGATCGTCGAAGTCTCGAAGACGACGAGAGTAGATGAGAGAATGCAGAGAAAGATTGTGATGTTGCGCGAAGAATTTGTCAATAAAAGCATAGACGAAGACTTCAGAGTCAATTAAAGCGAGAACAGATATTCTAGATTGAGCGTGACGTAGTATACAAGAAACGATCATATGACTGTCTTTAAAGAAAGAGTTGATTTCAAACAATTCTAAGACTGATTTGATGAAAAACTTCTTATAAGACTGAAGAAAAGAAGAGAACGAGAATGCTAGAAGACAATAGAATATGTATAATGATCTCTGAGCGCGACTTTGCTCAAGAACTAGACTTTTCTCGCGAACAGCGAAACATCATCATCGATACTGACATCATCATTCATATCAGTAACACGAAGAGTGAAGAATTTCTTGTTTGAGCATTCTTTGACTGTTTTACTCGAGTGTTGCAACTTGCAGTAGTAGCATAGCTTTTATTTGTTGCAGATATCTTTTATCTCAGAAGTAGCTAAAGTCTTGCTCTGAACTGCTGTCATAGCAGAGCTAAGATTCATGAATTCATCATCTTCTGAAGAGGCAGCGAGAGCAACAGGCACGACAAGAATTGACTTAGAGCTCGAAGAATTGATGATCGAGATTGTGAAGAACTTGAGCTTCGAAGAAATGAAGCTAGAGATCGTGATATGAGATTGTCAATGTTTAAGCTGCTGAAGCTCTTCGTCGATTTTCAAGAAAGCTTGAACGTATTTCGAAAAGATGAAGAACTTCTTGCTCTTGATGATTCGTCAGAAGAAGACGATCAGTTGAGTGATGTAGCTAACGTTGCGCTTCATGCAGTCGATCAGCGACGCGTCTTCTAACGCGAAACAATCTTTTTTCTGACAAAAGAGTAAATAATATTCGGCAAAGCTCATAGAGTCTTGCTTAAGAGTTTCGCGAAGATACGTGCGAGCGTCTTCAGCTTCAAAAGAATTGTCACAACAGTGACGAAGAGTTCGTAGATATTCATCGAAGATAGCAAGATTGCAGATGTCATTTGTTTGATATGACATCATGAGAATGTGAGTCTTCTTTTCAATTATGAGATGAGACTCAACGTAGATGATCTTGACTTCATTGATGATGTATCGATCGTGATTTATGTGCATGCGCTGCTTCAAGCTCTGCTCTCACGCATTCAGCTTGTCTCTATCTTCATCGTATTTGATGATATCTGAAAGCTTTTCAAACAATCGAACGAGAATGACTGCGACAGTCACAGACGCTGAAGAGAGATGTATAACAGAGATCAACGATAAAGATTGATTTCGAAGAGTTTAAGTCACTGCTTGAGCTATCAGAGAGACTAGGTTTTGCGAGTCTAAAGAAGCATAGATCGAAGAAATTGAGACAGAAGAGACGAAGAACGAGAGAATTGCATTAGTGACTTTACGAGCTTGATTCTAAAGCTTCTGAAATCGACGTAAGACTGTCGCTGAGTCGTTGACGACATGTCGAGCGAACTCATTGACATTGAGTTCGTTCTCAAAGATGTACTCGAGATGCTTCATTGAGCGATCGAAACGAGAAGATATCTTGAATCAACGAGAAAACGAGACGAGATCGCAGCGCATGAAAGCGTTGCAGAAATTGTAAATCTTTCGTAATGTCAGAAACTAGGTTTGAAGAACTATCAATATAATGTATGATAGCTATGATAGAATCAGATCTAGATACAAGTAATGTACAGAATGAAAGACAAGAAGAAAAGAAAGCAAGATGAGCTTGAAGTGACTATATTACATGGGAAATTAGATCTGCTAGCGCAGTCGCGAAAGAAACATGTAGTTACATGATTCTCATGCGACTCGATCGAGCTTTCAGCCTAGCATCATGACACAAGTTGATCATCATAGTCTTCAATGCATCAGTTGATTCAGATGAAACGTCAATCATGAAAGCGTCAGATTTTGAAATGTTAGTTGAAATGTTATTCTTTGATGATTTTCTCACAGATCTTCACTCTGAAAGAACGTTGAATGTCTGCTTGCAAAGTTGCAAGTTTATGTCTTCACTCTTTTCATCTTCAGCGAACTTGACAGCGTGATTCTTGATGACTCGATCAAGATCTGAAACTCAGAGATGATATTACTTGTCGATATTTTTCACATATCTCATGAAGACGTCAAGTTTGTCTCTGTTCATGAATTTGTCTCGTCTGTCTTTGATTGACAATGACTTGAGATCAACGTATGAGTAACATTTGCATTCTCATACTCGTACATGATCAATTGAGAGCTTGATCTCGATGAATGTCTTCTTCGAGATTATGAGAACTTCGTCGATCAAGAGTCTTGTGATGATTCAATTTCGCAGATAGACATCTGTCTTTGCAGCTTCTGCTCAGAACTCAATAAAAAGTTCAGCATTCTTGATCATGACTTGCATCAAGTTTTCTGTGATGTGTATAATTCTTTCGACTACTTCATTTTGAATCAACATGTGTGAGACAGTGTATTGAGAAGCAATGTCAACTGATGAGCATCAGTCATTCAAGATGACTTTAAGTTTCGTCATGTTGTCACTGCGTACTGAGAGAAGTTTGACATCACTGTGAAGCTTTATGCTGAGTTTTCATTTTCACAGAGCATCTGATGCATCGAATCGTTGCTTCAAAGAAATGCATCAAGTCTTTCTGAAGTGATTGTCAACTATCTCTAGAAAGTACGACTCGCTATCGAGAAACGATGATAGTGATTCACTGATGTTTATGAAAATGAAAGTCAAGATACTTGTCTTTCGATTGCTGACATTGTGTTCTCGTTTGTTGATGAACTTGATGAGCGCACATATCTCACACACATTCTCATGACTGTCGTTGATGAAAATAGATTTTTTCAGAGTGATGATTTTATGAAGTTGACGAAGCTTTGCTGATTCAAGATGAGTGAAACGATGATGTCACAGCTTGTACAACTTGAAGCTTTTGTCATTTGCAAAACTAAGTTGATCGTGATCAACTTCAATCTCGTTCTCATGATGAATCACGTCAGTGTAAGACGTGAAGTGATCTAGATTCATTGAATCGTCGAGATTCATTGAACTGTGCATCGCTGAAAATGCTGATGAGACGTTACGCTGCATAGCTGATAGTAATGCAAATTCATCAAGATCATTTGCAATTCTCTCTACTATGTAAATGTCTTTGCATTCTAAAGTCTTAATTATCTGCTTTCTTTGCTTGTCGTGCATGTACAGATCTTTATCATCAAAACTCTCTTGCAGATCTTTCTTACACATTCTTCTTTCAGAAAGAAGATTTATCTCAAGCTTAGAAACATGAAGAACAGAAAACAGCTTGACTGAGTTTTCATGATGATTTTGCATAACTGCTGTGTTACAGTGATTGACATACAATTTTCTCTCTTCAACTTTGATAATGCGTCTCTTAATGCAAACTAGAGAATCACTAAAAAGTCGAAGTTGATCAGTCATGTGTGAGAAGACATCAGAATCTGCAATTCAGTTGAATTCAGAGATCTTACTGACAATGTTCTTTGACAGAGCTGCAATATTCTCGCTCTTTTCATTCTCATCTTTCTCATTATTATCAGAGATATCAGAGTCATCGCTTTTCGCGTTGTAAACTCTGTGTTTCTTGTGCTTACTCTTCAGAAGCTCAGTGAGAATTTGAAGATCATCAGCGCTCTTGTGCTTTGTTTTGCCTTTGTCTTTGCGTTTCTTCACAAGCTTTTGAGCTGCAGACAGATGAGAGCAATCGACTAGACGATGTTCATCTTCACAGAGAAAACATTTTAAAGATCGTTGCGACTGACGACGACGCGATTGATCGCTGTCGAAGCTTGAAAGACTTTTGCGACGATGACTGATTTTGCGTTTGTTCTGCTCATGATCAGTGCGCTCGCGTTCGTTTTCTCGCTTGACTCATAACGCAGTCTCTGTTGTCTTCAATTGTGCTTTCTTCTCTTGTAGCTTTTGAAGTTTCTTCTTGATGTCTGACTTATTCTGCGCATCAATGACATCTCAAATGACTGTGTATTCATCTGACAGCAATTGAAGTAAGACTTGAAAATGATGTTCTGACTTGAATAAATCGCTTATGTCTTTCTGTGTTGTGATGATCTTTCAAGTCAACTTGACGAGATGTGTTCATGTCTTTTCAATGAAGATATTCGTCGACATTCTGTAGTCAATGAAGTTCATCAGATATTGTCTCTCAGTGATTTGTAGCTTCTCTTTGTATTTATAGTTCAAAGCATTTCAAATCTCTTTTGCTGACATCTTGTCTGCAATGTGTTCTTGATCATTGATGATGATGCAGATAATCAGTCAGTAATGAGCTTTCACATCGATTTTTTAACTTTCAAAGTTGAAAGATTGAATTTCGCTGATGATGCTGATGATGCTGTCAAGTGTGTTCGAGTCAGACTTGTCTTCAATAACAAATCACAAGTCTTTCTCAATAAATCATCTCTTCATGAGAGAAAATCATTGATCGCAGTTCTTGTGAGTGAGAATGAAAACAGATCATCGTTTGACGAAGAAGTCATCAAAGTTCATGACGTGCAATGTAGACTCAGCTTGTTGTTAGAATCAAAGAAAAAAAATAAAGATATTAGATAAATTGACGAGTGAAGTGAAAAGAATTTAATCTCGTCAGTGATGATGAAAGTTTATGCGTTCTTCAACGCAATTAAGTGTGTTTATTTATTCACTTTCTTGAAAACTCGTAGTAGACTATTGACTTGATGTGAGTGCTTATTTATCTTCTCGTAAGATGCGTAGTAAGCTGTTGAATTTCACTGAACTTCTCTAAGTCAGTGTACTTATTTGTCTTCTTGTGAGACGTGTAGTAAGTGATTGCTGATTGCTCATTTGAATAGATTTTGTATCAAGTTGCTGAGCATCAAATGCTTAAAGTGTTTCAATCTAATTACGTTGAAAGCTTCTTGCTAATCGAGCTCATAATCTATTCAAAGAATAGAGCGAACAGTATCACATATAATAAAATCTATCTAGATTGTGAAGAGAAGTCACAGACTGCTCTATCTATATACTGTCACGCATGACAAAGTCACAACATACGACTTTATCTCTGACGCTAGTTTAGAGAAAGCTGCTAGAAACAAGTCTGACTGAATTCAGACTGAATTCAGAGCTATTGCAATAAGCTGCTAAAAACAAGTCTGTCATTGCACTTTTCAACACTCTCAATGAGAATCTTCTACTTTATTTGATAATGAAAATAAAAATGATCATCACAAGTTCATCAAGCTTTTGAATTCACTCATCTTCATCAAAACAGATGATTTTATCTGAGAAACATGAAATATCAAAATAGCTGATAAGCTCGATGTCAATGTAAATCATTACTTTACTGAAAAGATTTGTATTGTTTATGTGATTTTCAGACTAGAAAATGATGCTGATCAGCAAATTTATGCAAAGCATCATATTGATGCTTTCTCACTTTATCAATCACTATCAAAGTTACTGAAACATCTAAAAGAAATTTATGAAGATCAGAATCTGATTTGAAAGTATCATTGCAAATACATCATTCTGAAGCAGCTCAACAAGCTCTTCAGCTCTTTCTATTCAGAATTCACTAAAATATTCAACTTTTTGAACTATGATGATGTTATTCTGATGAACAACATTCAGAATAAAATCAATAATCATTTTTAAAACATGTTATCAGTTTGTCTTATAAAGTTTAGCTTGCTTGATAAGTTTAAGATTTTTCTTCAAAATGTAAATAACAAACAACAAGTCAATTATTAACTATGTGATAAACAATGAACAGTCAAATCAATAGCAGCTTCAAAAAAATGTTTTATTCATTTGTCAATATCAGCTTCAATCTTAATTACTAGCTATGTTCAACTTACTACTTTTTTTACTTTTGAATCTGAATAATTAAGAATGTCAATTATTTGCTTCAATTGCAAAGTATCAAGTCATTTTTCAAAGAACTGCTTTCAGCTGAAGATTAGTACTTCAACATTTTGTGCATTCATTTCTTGTCTCAATAAGATCATCATGTCGAAAGAAGAAAAGAAATTATTTACAGAGAAATTGAAGAATGAGACAAAAAACTAGTGACTTTCATCAAAGACGCAGTGAAAAATGTGTTAATTTCTTTAATAATGAACAGCTCAAATGACTTCTTTGCTTCGAAATCTTTGACTATTAAATGTATACTATCTAGCAATGAAATTAGTTACTTATTGAAGTCATTGATTGACATTGAAGCAGCTGACTATTTATTCATTGATAAATTAATCGCGCAGAATGTTTATGATCATTTGCAAATTGAATCTTTATCTTTAATTAAGCTCAAATCAATAAGAAAATTTGATGATCATTATGCAAAAAAGCTCATTACTCATGCAATTTATTCAAATCTAACTGTTCAAGATTATATGAAACATTTTGTTTTTATGCTGATCACTCGATTAAATCAACATCAAATGATTCTTGAAAAAACATGAATGAACAAAATCAAAGTGATTATTGATATGAAAGATGATTGTTTTCAATTTTCTAGTTTCAAAGCTTATATCAAAGCTTTTATCAAAGTTCATTTAACTGTTCTTTCAAGCAAGAAAATTGTGATAGAACAGAAGAGTTTAATCTTTACTCAAATACTAAAGAAATTTATCTCTTTTGTTGTCACTCAACTCAGCGAAAAGTCATCTTCATTCAATAAAATTGTAAAATCATTTAATTTAATCAACTTTGCTTTGTCTTTTAATTCAATGAACATAGCAATGATAAAGACTGCAGCATATAAATCACTAGTCAAATGATTGAATGTGACTACTTTTGCAATCATCATCACGAAAATTGATTGACTTCTAAAAACAGCTAGAAATAAACTTGAAGATGTAAATCTATAAGAGCTTTCACATGAAGAAATTTTGAAAAAAGTCAAAGCTAAGCTTTCTTCAAAATATCATGATTATCTAGATGTGTTTAATCAAGCAATGATTGATCAACTATCTTCTCATCACTTCTATGATCATAAAATTAAGTTGATCGACAAGAAAATATCTTCTTGAAGTCATCTTTATCATATGTCTGATTATAAACTTCAAAAGATAAAGAATTATTTGATTAAGCATCTGAATAAAGACTTTATATCTTTTAGCTCAGCTTCATATGCTTTGTTCATACTATTCATTGAAAAGAAAGATGATAGCTTGCATTTCTGTATAAACTACAGAAAACTCAATGCTTTGATCAAATGAAATTGCTATCTTTTATTGCTAATAGATGAAACTCTCACTCATATTCAAGATAGCAAGTATCTGACTTAATTAAACATCATTGCTGTTTTTAACAAACTGTGTATGCATTTAAACAGCAAAGATTTGATTATCTTTATCATCTTTTTTGATTTCTACAAATATCACATGATATCTTTTGAATTAGACTGGCAACGAGATTCATTTATACATGATGTCGACTACGAATCTTTTGATTCTATTCTGTGTTCGAATAGAAGTCAAAAGAGTCAAGAGATCTCAATTCAACGCAGTTCGAATGATGTTAGAACGTTGCGTGATCAGAAAAGTCATCATGCAGAGTTTTCACTCACGCGACAACACTTTCTCTAACAGTCACAATTGATTTACGAAGAAGATTAATGACATGTCGATGTCAGTAAGAGATGAAAAGATACTACTAGTGAAAAAGACAACTCAGATGAAGAGTCTGCGAGTTATGACTACAAGTGATCGAAGAATTTGCGACTCGTTGACTGCGTCGATATCGAAACGTCTTCATCACATCGACAGTGTCGTCAAGTAATTGATGAAAAGATATCAGGTAGAATAGTCATCTCAAGTATTGAGAGACGTGACTACAGTGTTCGAAGAAGTAGTGACTCGTCGATCACGCTGATATACTGAGAGAGCTTGAGCTCATCTTCTTTACTTGACGTCAAGTCATTCATCTATTCACGTGAAAAATCGAGAGCTCAAGAGAACGATCAGAACGCATTCTCTTTCATCGATCAGAGTCAAACATTGAACGATTGCGATTGCACGTCTATACTAACAATTCATTCAACGTCTACGTGACACAAGTCAAATCAAGAGAAGAAAAGAGTTACTCAGTACAATCACACTTTATCTTCTCATCGTGTGCATCTCTCTTTCATCACATATTTCTCTGCTCAATGAATGACAATTATTGAGTAAGAGAACACAGCTCTATGTACGTTACAATCACGAGCATCACGAATGCAAAGAAAACGTCTTTCGTCTTCGAATCGAGAATCGAATCGAAACATCGTTGTATAGAATATCATCAATGAAGAGCAGAGCAAAGACGATGCGTCATAATCAAACAGCACAGACACTCTCATCAAGAGTTTACTTGAGCGTCACGCGCTGAATAGAAGCTATAGATTCATTACTTGATAACACAGTGTCAATCTCATTGTTTCGACTGCGCGAAGCAGTCGTATAAACGACGAGTGATTTTCTTTCTCAGAGAGTTTTGTTCACTCGATATAAGTAGCATAAAGTCTCTCATGAGTCGAGTCTAAATCGATGTCACAAGAATGTATGAATTACAATTACAATTACAATCTTTTGAATTAATCAACGACTTGATCTTCTATCAACATTATATAAACAACATGCTATTTGATTATCTTCATCAGTTTTGTCAGATCTATTTAAATGACATTATCATCTACAGCAAAACATTGAAGAAACATAAGCAATACATATGATTAATTCTACATAGATTACAAGAAATTGATCTTCAAATGAATATAAACAAATGCAAGTTTCATGTTTAAAAGATTTTTTTTCTGAGATTATTGCTATTCATTGAAGAACTAAAGATGAATCTCAGAAAAGTATAAGCAGTAGTTGAATGATCTACTTTTACAAATCTCACTCAGATGCAGTTTTTCATTAACTTCTGCAATTTCTATTGACATTTTATAAAAAACTTTTCAAAGATTGTTCATTCTTTGATTCAACTAACTCAAAAAGAAATGATATTTGAATGAAATTAAGCTTGTCAAATGATCTTTGATCATATAAAGAAATGAATAATTGAAGCTTTTATTCTTCATCATTTTGATTAGAATAAAAAGACTATTCTTGAAACAGACTCATTCAACTACGTCAACGATGACATACTTTCTCAGTATGATGATGAAGAAACATTGCATTCAATGATTTATTACAGCAAGAATCTGAGTTTCGCTGAGTGCAATTATAAAATCTATGACAAGAAATTACTAACAATCATTTGTATCTTCAAGCATTGATGATCTGAGCTGAAATTGATTGAACTACTCATCAAGATGTTCATTGATCATCAAGTTTTAACGTTATTAATGAAAGATAAAGAGCTAAGTAAACATTAAATGTGTTGAGTACAAAAGTTCATTGACTTCAACTTCAAAATCATGTATCGCTCAGATAAATAAAACATCAAAGTCAATGCATTGACTCGTCAAGTTGATTCAGTTTCTAGAAGTTTCAAGAATGAATGATATTATTATCAGCAAACTATGATTTTCATGTTGAATTAAATGAAAATCGCTGATCTAAAAGAGAAAGAAAATGATGAATCAATTTATCAATTGATTTTAAAAGCTAACAGAATCAATGAGAATTGTATTCTACTTCATGAAGTTGTATTAAAAAATGAAATTCAATACAAAGATACTAAATTAAGAAATTGTTGAGTTCAGAACAAAATATTATATTAAAGTGATCTTCTATGAGTTTTCTTTAATGAGCATCTTCAAATAAAGTTAATTTAAGAAGTTCATGATCAATCTTTTATTGATCATTTCAAAATTCTCAGAATGATGAAAATCATAAGAAGATACTACTATTGATCTTCAATGTGAAAAACAATAAATCAATATATTCAAAACTGCTACATTTATTAATGATCAAAGATTTCTTAAAATAAATTCAATGAACTATTATATTCTCTACTCATACTTGAACAGTAATGAAAGAACATAGTTATGAATTTCATTATCAACTTATCTCTTTTGAAAGATAAAAACATCATACTAACAGTGATATGTAAATTGACAAAGAAACAACATTATATTTTTTGCTTCATTGATGATGAGAAAATCACAGCAGAAAAAACAGCTGAGTTAATGCTTCAGTGAATATATCAAATACATGATTTACTCGATTTCATTGTTTTGAATCGAGACTCTCAATTTATCTTCATTCTATGAAAGTCACTTTGCAAAAGATTAAATATTAATCTTTGACTGTAACTGTCTATGACTGTGACTGTGACTGTAATTCATACACTCTTGTGACATTGATTTAGACTCGACTCATGAGAAACTCTATGCTATTTATATCGAGTGAACAAAACTCTCTGAGAAAGAAAATCACTCGTCGTTTATACGACTGCTTCGCGCAGTCGAAACAATAAGATTGACACTGTGTTATCAAGTAATAAATCTATAGCTTTTATTCAGCATGTGATGCTTGAGTAAACTCTTAATGAGTGTCTGTGTTGTTCATTTATGACGCATCATCTTTGCTCTGCTCTTCATTGATGATATTCTATACAACGATGTTTTGATTCAATTCTCAGTTCAAAGATGAAAGATGTTTTCTTTGCACTCATGATGCTTGTGATTGTAACGTACATAGAGCTGCATTCTCTTGCTCAATGATTGTCATTTATTGCACAGAGAAATATGTGATGAAAGAGAGATGCACACGATGAGAAGATAAAGTGTGATTGTACTGAGTAATTCTTTTCTTCTCTTGATTTGACTTGTGTCACGTAGACGTTGAATGAATTGTTAGTATAGATGTGCAATTGCAATCGTTTGATGTTTGACTCTGATCAATGAAAGAGAATGCGTTCTGATCATTCTCTTGAGCTCTCAATTTTTCACATAAATAGATGAATGACTTGACGTCAAGTAAAGAAGATGAGCTCAAGTCTTCTCAGTATATCAGCGTGATCAACGAGTCACTACTTCTTCGAGCACTGTAGTCATGACTCTCAGACTGAGAATGACTATTTTATCTGATATCTTTTCATCAATTACTTGACAACACTGTTGATGTGATGAAGACGTTTCAGTATATCGACGCAGTCAACGAGTCGCAAATTCTTTGATCACTTGTAGTCATGACTCTCATACTGAGAACAACTATTTCACTAGATATCTTTTCATCTCTTACTGACATCGACATGTCATCAATCACTTTCGTAGATCAATTGTGACTGTTAGAAAAAATGTTGTTGCATAGATGAAAACTCTGCACGATTGATCTATCAAAAATATGTTGCATACATTGCATGCAACATACATAAGACACGATCTTTATGCTGATTTCTCTCTTAGCGAGAGATAGTTTCTCGCAGCAGATTCACAATTTAAGACGAGCAAAATCTCTCACTGCTTAAATTTCAACAGTTTACTTCTTAAGCATGAATCGCAGACGTTTCGTCAGCGATACGCATGCATATCACAGTCGATTTCTTCTCTAATCACATCGACACACGCTACTGTTTTCTCGAGCTATACAAATGATGTTTTTGACTAGAGATTGATTCTATCATCAAGACATTTGAGAGTCGAAGCTCAGTGAAGAAATGAGATTCTTGAGATCGACAGTCGCTGTCATTGTATATCATGTTTCGCAGATGCTCGCTTCGCTTGTAAAGCGTGCAACTCATCTGTTTCACGTTGTCTCTAGAGATCTTTCTTATGCAGATCGATCATGTCTTGCAGAGATGTTCATATGCTACACTTTTAATCAGACAGCGTAGTTTGATTATTCTTTATTAATTCGCTTGTGTCTTTCTTCTTTTAACGAAGTCTTCTCATCAGCATATTGCTCATGTATAGAATGTCTGTGTCTGAACGTCTGTTAAACGATATTAACGAAACTCTCGAGTTTGCTCATGTTAAACTTAACGAGTCTCGTGAGTTGTTCATGTCGTAGTAACAGACACGCAGTCTTAACAAGATCTATATGTAGTTAGCATGTAAATTTAAAGAATGTTCATGATTCAAGTTCTTTTCTGCTAATCACTCTCAACAGATCAAATGCAAGAATGTTCTGTCTCAGTTCTTGTCATCACGACGACAAGATACTGAATCGAATGATTTTCATAAGCGATTTTTCTCGTAGTTCTGCGTTCTATTTGACTTTCTCATCTGCGTGCAGATTGCTTGTAGCATGCGCATTGAGATTATCAAAGTCTGCGCGATCGCGAAAACTCTGCATGCAATCAACGTACAGCGCTTCATCATCACGCAGTGTCTTGATGTCATTCAAACTTTTGATAATCTCTAGACTTTACTGTAGCTAGACAGTAGATTCGTAGTCAGCATCGCGTACAGATGAGTTTCATCGCTGATCATTAATCTTTGACTCTTTACAATTTATCATCTTCAAATCAATGATCAAAGTGAATGAATTAATCAAAACATCAAAAGATATCTTCAATCTTTCTATTTATACATGCAGAAGACTGAGCTAAGTTACTACTCATGATCAAGTTTATTAACAATAATGCTTTGTTCTCAATCATCTTTTTGATCTCTTTCTTTCTAAACAAAGATTTTTATTCTCATATGAGCTTTGAACTTGATGTCATTGAATATGAAAGTTTTCGTGAATGCTTGCAGATAACTAAAGTCAAGAATATATTTGAACATATGAACAAAACATTGAAGTTTGCTCATAAGTCACTTGTCAAAACACAGAAACAAATGATGAAACAAGTCAATAAGCATAAAAAAGAAGTTAATTATAAAATTGAATCAAAGATGTTTCTGAATGAAAGAAACATCATTACAGCGAGATTTTTCAAGAAGTTAAATGATAAAATGCTCAATTCTTTCATCAATTTAAATTTCATCGACTTTTCATATAAACTGAAATTATCAGAGTCTATGCATATTCATGATGTATTTCATTCTGATCTACTTTGCTCTGTCGTTGATGATTTTTTATCTGATCAAAAGAATGAATTTTCAGATTTAATAGTGATAAACGATGAAGATGAGTGAAAAATCGATGATATATTGAATTTTCGTTGATATTAAAAACGACTTCAGTATAGAGTCAAATGAAATGATAATGACAATGATCTCAATTGATACAACGTTGATGATGATAAATTTATGAATATTCAGAAGATCATTGATGATTTTCATATTCAATATTCAAACAAATTGCACTAATTAACAATTCAATTAATCAAGTCAAGCAGAAAATACATTCATGCAAACATGAATCATCAAAGAAGAAAAATAATGTTACAATTTTAATCTTGTCAGACACAGTTTTTTAATCTTGTCAGATTTATTCTTGCTTTGTCATCTTGACTAGTCTTTATTGAGTTTAACGTTGACTGAGAAATACATATATGTAATCAGCTTCTTTTCTGTAACTATCTTTCTTTCTTAGCATTTATCTTTTAGTTAAATGACATCTCTATCTGACTCGCTTTAAACTGTTGAAATCGTGCCTAGAATCTAATCACACTGCAGCGAGATAGTGCGTAGCTGAATAGAATGTTTGATCAATAGAGATAGCTATAACTAGAATATTAAGAATACAGAAGAAATCAAAGAGAGTTTCGAGCTGTATCTATAGTAGAGCAAAACAAAGAGAACGAAGCAGATTTGCTTGAGTATCGAAAGCGCTAGAATAGAGTGCTGAGACTAGAGATTCAACATGAGTCAAAACTTCTAGAGCTTGTTGACTAGAAAACTCTATTCAATCTCGACACACTCGTAACATTATCTTCTTCTCTTTAAAAGTCATGTTTCTATGACTTGTAATGTAGTTCATAGCACTGACGTAGAATCTTGATGCCTGCCTTTCTATCAATCTTTCTATT
>JAABUR0100006143.1_pt1 | contig 14868 bp, 17 predicted proteins | sample 5560091 | NCBI WGS metagenome assembly JAABUR01 (sample SAMN10711879, study PRJNA513375) | rock metagenome | isolation source: Antarctica rocks | place: Antarctica: Victoria Land, University Valley sud
TGCAGCAGCAGCCCGGTGTCGGCGATGTGCGGGCGGAGCCGCTCGGCGTAGGCGGCGTACTCCTCGCACACCTCGTCGACGTCGATCGCCCGGCGGTTGTAGACCTTGGTCAGCACCTGGTTCTTCTCCCGAAGCGCCAGCTCCACCTTCTTGCGGAAGATGCCGGGGTCGAGCAGGTCCTGCACGCGGATGCCGACCCGGGCGACTTTGTCGCCATACGCGGGCCCGATGCCGCGCCCGGTCGTGCCGATCTTGGCCTCGCCGAGGTAGCGCTCGCTCACCCGGTCGAGGGCGCGATGGTGCGGCATGATCAGGTGGGCGTCGGCCGACAGGCGCAGGCGCGCGCAGTCGATGCCGCGCACCGCCAGGCCGTCCATCTCCTCGATCAGCACCGCGGGGTCGACCACGACGCCGTTGCCGATCACCGGCACGCAGTCCGGGCGCAGGATGCCGCTGGGGATCAGGTGCAGGGCGTAGGACTCGGCGTCCTCGCCTGAGCCGATGACGACGGTGTGCCCGGCGTTGTTGCCGCCCTGGTAGCGCACCACGTAGTCGACCCGGCCGCCGAGGAGGTCGGTGGCCTTGCCCTTGCCCTCGTCTCCCCACTGCGCGCCGACGAGCACGAGAGCGGGCATGTCACCGTCCTCGAGTGGGCGCACCCGGGTGGCACGCGTGGTTCCGACGCCCGAGCCTAGCGGCCGCGCCGGTCACGAGACGTGACGGTGGCTCCGGGCGGTGAAACGGGCCGCATACGCTCGGCCGATGCCAGGGTTGCCGCGGATGCCGGGGCTGATGGAGCTCGCCGACCTGATGCGGGCCCAGACCGAGGTGCTCGCGACGCTGCCGCGGACTCTCGTTGAGCTCAACCGCTCGGTGCTTCGCCTGACCGAGACGCTCGCCTCCGCCCGCGAGACCGTCGCCTCCACCCAGCGGCTCACAGAGCGGCTGAACCACGTCGTCGACGAGCTCGAGGGCCCGGTGCTCGCCCTGCGCCCCGGCCTCGAGCGGCTGGCCGTCGTGCTCGACGACCCGGTGATCTCGACCGTGCCGGACACGCTGCGCCGGCTGCAGGACGAGGCCGTGCCGCTGCTGGTCGAGCTGCGCGAGACCCAGAGCAGGGTCAGCGTCGTCGCCACGTTCGCCGAGGAGGCGACGGCGCGCCTCGCGAACCTGCCGGGCGCGAGCCTGCTGCGGCAACGGCGGCGCCCGCCGGCCGACCCGGTGGACCCGGCCAGCCCCAGCAGCTCACAGCCGAGGCCACCCGCGGACTGCGCGGCGAGCCCGAATGAGGATGATCAGCCGGAGTAGTACGGCTGTGTCTGCCCCGGGACGGTGGCGTGGCTGGTGAACGGGCCGCTGCCGGTGCGCCGCAGGGTCATGTCCAGGAACCCGACGATGGCGCCGCGGGTGTGGGCCGCCACCGAGCTCGTGCCCAGGATCGCGGAGGTGTGGTTGGCTCCGACCTCCGTCAGCCACCAGTGCGGCCCGCGCCCCAGCATCGAGACGAACAGCGGGAAGGCGTCGGTGAGGTAGTTGTTCGACGGGTCGGCTGTGCCCTGGGCCTGCAGTGTCGGGACGAGCCCGTGGGTGCCGTAGCCGTAGCGGGCGAACCAGTCCTTGCAGCCGCTGAGGATGACGGCCGCTCTGACCCGGCTGTCGCTGCGGGCGGTGGAGTTGACGAGGTCAGCCACTGCGACCGCCCCGTCGGAGTGCCCGGCCACGGCGACCTGCGCCGGGTCGACTCCGCCGGCCAGCCACCCGTCGCCGAGCACTTCGGAGATGGCTGTGGACAGCATGTTGGCGTGCGACGGCAGCGCCGACTCGGGCGCGGCCGGGTAGTTGACCGCCGCCACGACGTAACCGGCCCGTGCCAGCTGCGTGAGCAACCGCGCGTAGTACGAGGTGGTGACGCCGTACCCGGGGCTGAACACCACGACGGGATGGCGCCCCGCGGCGAGGCTGCTCCCGGCCGCCGGGTAGTAGACGTCGAGCGGCACGGCGTGCATCTCGAACCGATGGCCCACGGTGGGCGGTGCGCACCCGGTCAGGGCAGTGCCGGCGCCCAGCAACGCGGCCACTGCACAGGCACCGGCAGCCCGTCGCCGCAGACCACGCATGCTCCTGCCATCGACCCGCGAGGCTGCTCGGTGAGGCCGCTTGCTACTCATGCTGTCCCCATCCGCCGCGCGTGCCAGATGCCGCTACCACGCCGGCAGGGCCGCGACGGCGTCGGGGTCGCACTCCCGCAGCAGCTCCCGACAGCGTTCGGCCTCGGGCTGCTCGTCGATCGCGTCGGCCGCCCGGCCCAGCGCCGCGATGGCGCGCAGCACGCCACGGTTGGGCGCATGCTCCCACGGCACCGGCCCGAAGCCACCCCAACCTGCGCGGCGCAGTGCGTCGAGCCCCCGGTGGTAGCCGGTCCGGGCGTAGGCGTAACCCTCGACCGCCCGCCCGGCCTCCAGGGAATGCTCCGCCAGAGTCGCCCACGCTGCGCTCGAAGCGGGGTGGGTCGCGGCGACCGAGGTGGCCTCGTCACCCGCGGAGAGCAGGCGCGTGGCCGGGTCCTCGGGAAGCAGGGTCGGGCGGGGGCCGCCGAGCAGGTTGTGATGGGTCGACATGCCACCCATCGTCGCAGCCCGCCCGGCGGTCCGGGTGCTAGCCGGCGGAACCGGTCACTGCGCGGCTCAGCGCAGGCCGAGCCGGGCGGAACAGGCCGGCCACGGCGCCCAGCCACGCTGCTGCCACAACTTGATCATGGCGGCGTCCTGCACGATCGGGGCATTGCTGCTCGGCAAACCCGAGTAGCCGAGGCCGTGCCAGGTGGTGAGGTCGAACTGGTAAGCGCCGTAGTAGCCGTTGCCGGTGTTGATGGCGTAGTTGTTGCCGGACTCGCAGACCCGCAGCTGGTACATCGACGCGGCGGACGGGCCTGGCTTCGGCGGCGTGCAGGCTGCGCCGGCACCGGCGAGGGCGACAGCGGCAACGGCGACCGCGAGGCCGCGCCTGGCGGAACCGGAGGCGCGCAGGAATGACAGGGACACGAAAGGACCTCTCCCCGACGCCTGCGAGGTGAGCTGTCGGGTTCGGGCTGGGCTGCCCGGTCGCTCCGGCTGTGCGGATCTGCGACTTCACCCCGAGGTCGGCGCCCGAAGGCGTCGACCGGAGACCTGGGTCCCCCGCTCCTGCCCGGCACAAGACCGTGTGCCCACACCCGGGGCAGGACTCGGCGATCAGGTGGGGGCGCCCGCCAGCGGCGGACTGGTCCAGGCTAGCCAGGTGCTGCGGCGGCAACCACCCCGCACGGGCGCATGAGAGCGGGATCACGAGTGTCGTTACCCGCTCACCCTGTCGGGCTATGCAGGCGCGCCCCTGGGGCCCGATATGGCAAGGGGACGCCGGAGCAGCGCCCGGAGAGGACCGACGTGCCACACGCCGTTCGCTCCCTGACGCCGAAAGCCCCCTTGCCGTCAGGCAAGAGGGCTCTCCGCGTGCAAGGTCTGGGATCAGCCGATGGCTGCACCCCAGGTCTGCGGGCCGACGACGCCGTCGACCTGCAGACCGCGGTCGTGCTGGAACTTCATGGCGACGGCCCTGGTCTGCGGGCCGAACTGGCCGTCGACCGTGATGGCGTAGTGACGGCTGGCCATCGCCTGCTGGAACTGGCGCACGTCGGCCCGGACCTGGCTGACCAGGACGGTGGTCAGGAACGGCGAGACGGTCGGGCTGACGGCTGCCCGCTGGTAGCTACGGCTGGCCTGCGGGGCGCTGTAGCTCTGCGGGGCGCTGTAGCTCTGCTGCGTGCTGTAGCTCTTGGGAGCGCTGTACGACTGCCGAGGGGTGTAGGACTGCTGCGGCGCCTGGTAGCTCGGGGCGGGAGCGGCAGCGGCCGAACCGCCGCCACGGCCGCAGACCGGCCACTGGCCGAAGCCCGATCGGGCAGCGAGCGCCGCGGCTGCCGCGTCCTGAGTGGCCGGGGACGCGCTGCTCGGGGAGCCGCTGTAGCCAAGCCCGCTCCACGTCGACTGGGAGAACTGGTAGGCGCCGTAGTAGCCGTTGCCCGTGTTCGTGGAGTAGTTGCCGCCCGACTCGCACTGGCGGATCTGGCTGTAGATGTCGGCGCTCGCGGGCGCGGCGCCCATCACTGCGCCGGCGGCACCTGCGGCGACCGCCACGGTGGCGACCGAGGTGCGAACCAGGCGGGTACGCGTGCTGGCGGGTGAACGGTGACGTGCTGGGGACATGCAGAAGCCCTCTCCCACGCCTACGAGGTCAGCTGTCGGGTTCGGGCGGAAGAGTGTTGCCCGGTCAGCCGGAGTTCCGGCTGGCTTAACCCCAAGGACGCGATGACGCTGCGTCCGAAAGTGGGTCCCCCGCTCCTGCCGTGCGGTCTAGGTCCGTCCGACCGATGGCAGGTTCGGCGTACCGGTCGACGGGCACCGCTGCTGGGTGCACGGGCGACTGTACCGCAGAGTGACGAGGCGTGCTAGCGCCGGGCTAGCACTCGCCGGGCGATGGGTGGCTCAAGAGCCCATCGCCTGCCCCGCCGATCGAAGGTTCTGACACGCCTCGAGCACCCGAGCCGTCATCCCCGCCTCGGCGGCCTTGCCCCAGGTCCGCGGGTCGTACTGCTTCTTGACGCCGACCTCGCCGTCGACCTTGAGCACGCCGTCGTAGTTGCGCAGCATGTGGTCGGCCACCGGCCGGGTGAATGCGTACTGGGTGTCGGTGTCGACGTTCATCTTCACCACGCCGTAGTCGAGCGTCTCGCGGATCTCCTCGAGCGCTGACCCGCTGCCGCCGTGAAACACCAGGTCGAAGGGCTTGTCGGCATTCAGCTTCTCGCCGACGGCCTGCTGGATGTCGTGCAGGATGCTCGGCCGCAGCTTGACGTTGCCCGGCTTGTAGACGCCGTGCACGTTGCCGAACGTGGCGGCGAGCAGGTAGCGGCCCCGCTCGCCCGTGCCGAGCACCTCTGCGGTGCGCAGCGCGTCACCGGGAGTGGTGTAAAGTTTCTCGTTGATCTCGTTCGCGACGCCGTCCTCCTCGCCGCCTACGACGCCGATCTCCATCTCCATCACGATGTGAGCCTTCGCACACTCGCCGAGCAACTCGGAGGCGATCGACAGGTTCTCCTCGAGCTCCACGGCGGACCCGTCCCACATGTGGCTCTGGAACAGCGGCTCGCGCCCGGCCGCGACCCGCTCCTGGCTGATGGCGACCAGCGGGCGCATGTAGCCGGCCAGCTTGTCCTTCGGGCAGTGGTCGGTGTGCAGCGCGATGTTGACGCTGTAGGCCTTGGCGGCGTGGTGAGCGAACTCGGCCAATGACTGCGCCCCAAGCACCATGTCCTTGACGGAGCTGCCCGACAGGTACTCCGCACCGCCGGTGCTGATCTGCACGATGCCGTCGCTCTCGGCCTCGGCGAAGCCCGCCAGGGCGGCATTGAGCGTCTGGCTGCTCGTCACGTTGATCGCGGGGTAGGCGAAGCGGCCCGCCTTTGCCCGGTCGAGCATCTGAGCGTAGATCTCTGGCGTGGCGATGGGCATCTGCTGCTCCTGGGTCGGCGTCCTGGATCTGCGGTCCTGGGCGGGTCGGTGGGACGCCGCCGGCGTCCCGGGGGCGCGAGCGCAGTCTGTCAGACGCCAGCCCTGCAGGGCCACGACGGCCGTCGTCGCGCCCCCTTCAAGGTGCCCTTCGGGCCGCGCCCGGATGCCGAAGGTCCTACTGCGGGGCCGTGCGGATGTCGACCTCGACCGCGTCGAAGGCCTTGCGCGCAGCGATGAGGACGGGATCCCACACCGGCGAGAACGGGGGCGCGTAGCTGAGGTCGAGCGAGAGGATCTCGACGACCGGCATCTCGTTCCAGATAGCCGTCGCGAGCACGTCGATGCGCTTGGCCGCGCCTTCCCGGCCGACGATCTGCGCTCCGAGCAGCCGCCCGGTGCGGCGCTCGGCGATCATCTTGACGCGGATCGGCCTCGCCCCCGGGAAGTAGCCCGCACGTGTGGTGGAGTCGCACGACGCGGTGACGAAGTCGAAGCCGGCTTGGGCGGCTTCCCGCTCCGACAGCCCCGTCCGGCCCACCTCGAGGTCGCACACCTTGGTCACGGCCGTGCCGATGACGCCCGGGAAGGTGGCGTAACCACCACCGATGTTGATACCGGCGACCCGTCCCTGCTTGTTCGCGTGGGTGCCGAGCGCCACGACCATCCGCTGCCCCGACATCCGGTGCCAGGACTCGACGCAGTCCCCGGCCGCCCAGACGCCCTCGACCTGGGTACGCATCCGCAGATCGACGGAGATCCCGCCGCTCGGGCCCAGCGGGACGCCGGCATCGGCCGCCAGGGCCACGTTGGGCCGGACGCCCAGGCCGAGCACGACCAGGTCGGCTGGCAGCTCGCGGCCGCTCGCCGTGCGCACCGAACAGGCCCGGCCGTCGCGGGTCTCGATCCCCGCGACGCCGTCGCTGAGCACGAGCTTGATCCCGAGTCCGCGGACCGCCTCGGCGATGTCGGCGCCGACGTCGGGGTCGAAGGTCGCGACGGGCGTCGCGGACAGGTCGACCACGGTGACGTCGAACCCTCGGATAACAGCTGCTTCGGCAATCTCCAGGCCGATGTAGCCACCACCGACGACGACGACGTGCCGCACCCGGCCCGACGCGAGCTCGCGCCGCAGCTCCTCCCCGTCGTCGAGGGTCTGCACCCCGTACACCCCGGCAGCATCGATCCCCGGGACGGGCGGGCGCGTGGGCACGCTGCCGGTAGCGATGACGAGCTGGTCGAACGGCTCGTCGTATGTGTCCGCCGCGGGTGCGCTCTCGTCGTCCAGCGGTTGCACCCGCACCGTCTGGGCGCCGAGGTCGATGCCGGTCACCCTGGACTGGGTCCGCATGTCTATGTCCTGGCGCTCCCGGAACTGCTCCGGGGTGCGGGTGATCAGCTCGTGCCGATGCTCGACGGTCCCGCTGATCCAGTAGGGGATGCCGCACGCGGAGTACGACGTGGTGCGCCCCTGCTCGAAGGCGACGATCGACAGGTCGCCGGCTCCGCGCCGGCGGCGGGCCTGCGATGCAGCGCTCATCCCTGCGGCGTCGCCGCCCACCACCACGAGCCGCTCGGTCACGGCATCCTCCCGGTCATGGCCTCATCCTGCATCGCGGCGCCTCGCACCCGGGTGCCTGGGCGGCCTTTAGGCTGGCTGTGTGCACACCGTGGCGATCAACCTGCTCAGCGCACACGATCTCGTCACCACCTTCGGGCTGGTCGGACTGTTCGTCATCGTGTTCGCCGAGACCGGCCTGCTCATCGGCTTCTTCCTGCCCGGCGACAGCCTGCTGTTCCTCGCCGGGGCGTACTGCGCGACCAAGCCGCACGGCTCCCTGCCGCACCTGCCGCTGGGCTGGACACTGCTCGTCGTCGAGGTCGCGGCCGTCCTGGGCGCGCAGGTCGGGTACCTGATCGGGCGGCGGGCCGGCACGATGTTGTTCGACCGCCCGAAGTCCCGGCTGTTCAAGCCGCAGAACGTCGAACGGACCCACGAGTTCCTCGCGCGCTACGGCGAGCCGAAGGCGATCGTGCTCGCCCGCTTCGTCCCGATCGTTCGGACCTTCATGAACCCCGCGTGCGGGGTTGCCAAGGTGAGGGCGAGCGTGTTCACCCGGTGGAACATCATCGGCGGTCTCGGATGGACTCTGGTCTGGATCCTCGTCGGCTACGCGCTGGGCACCGGGCTCGAGAAGTACATCAACTACGTGACCCTGGTGATCATCCTGGTCTCTGTCATCCCCGTCGCGCTGGAGATCCTGCGCTCGCGGCGCAGGGCCACCGCCCGACGCTGACCCTCTAGCTGGCCCGGCTTAGCCGTTCTCGCGTAAGTAGCTCAGCGGCGCCGGGGCGGGAGTTCGTCGCCGTCGATGGCGTCGGCGTACGGGTCGTCGCCGTCGACTGCGCCGTCGACTGCGCCGTCGACGTCGTCTGCAGGGCCCGAGGGACCGCCCCAGTCACCTGCTCCAAGATCGCTCCGCAGACGGTCAAGATCCATGTCGGGCGAGTGATACTTCAGCTCGCGCGCCACCTTGGTCTGCTTGGCCTTTGCTCGGCCGCGCCCCATGACTCGACCCCCTCGACGGTCTCAACGGGGCCTTGCCCCGGTCACTGGCACCTGGCAGCGAATCTACACGGGCCGTCCGGTTCCGACGCCCGCGGTCGGGCTCGACCGGGCACTCCGGGGCATCCCGGCTCCCCCAGCCGTCGCTCGTTCAGCGATCAGGGCAGCAGGATGGAGCGTAGCCGACCGACGCTCGCCAGCCGTCGCTCGGCCATCCGGTCGGCTGCCTGGACCGGCGGGATGCCCTCGGCGTCCCCGAGCCGCAGCACCGCCAGCGTGGTGTCGTAGATGGCCGCGGCGCGCTCTCCGGCACGCTCGGGCGAGTAGCCGCGCACCTCGTCGGAGACCGCGACGACGCCCCCGGCGTTGACCACGTAGTCCGGCGCGTAGACGATCCCGCGGGCGTGCAGCTGCTGCTCCACCCCGTCGTGCGCCAGCTGGTTGTTGGCGGCACCGCAGACGATGCCGGCCCGCAACCCGGCTACCGCTGCGTCGTCAAGAACCCCGCCCATCGCACACGGGGAGAAGATGTCGAGGTCGCGGACGAGCAGCGGCTCGGGCTCGCTCACCTCGAGGGCGCCGTCGGTACCGGCGTACTCGTCCTGCACCGCCCTCACGGCAGCTGCAGAGACGTCGGCGATGACCACTGTGGCGCCCTCGGCCAGCAGGTGGCCGACCAACCGGCGCCCGACCTTGCCGACGCCGCTGACGCCGACGCTGCGCCCCGCAAGTGACGGTGCTCCCCACCTGTGCTGGGCGGCTGCCCGCATGCCCTGGAAGACGCCGAGAGCGGTCAGCACACCGCTGTCTCCGGCTCCGCCGTTCACCGGCGACCGGCCGGTCACGAAGGCGCACTCACGGGCGACGGTGTCCATGTCGGCGACGACCGTGCCGACATCGCAGGCGGTGTAGTACCGGCCACCGAGTGACTGGACGAAGCGCCCGTAGGCCCGCAGCAGCGCCTCGGTCTTGCCAGTGACCGGATCTCCGATGATCACTGCCTTGCCCCCGCCATGGTCGAGCCCGGCGCAGGCGTTCTTGTAGGTCATGGCACGGGACAGGCGAAGGACGTCCACGACGGCGTCGTCCTCCGACGCATAGGGGTAGAAGCGCGTCCCACCGAGTGCCGGCCCGAGCGCTGTCGAGTGGATGGCGATCACGGCGCGCAACCCGGAGGCCTCGTCCGAGCAGAAGACGACCTGCTCGTGCTCCGTGCTGCGCGAGAAGACGGTCATGCACGGCACGGTAGGCCGCCTGCGCCGTTCTCGCCGCCGGTGTGCTCAGCGACGTCTCGATCACAGCCGATGACGGGCAGACGAGTCGATCGGCCGTTCGGCGCCACCGGTAAGCGCAGGTGGCACGATCAACCCGTGTCCGCTCCGCTCGCCAGCCCCGCGTCGTACCTGCGGGTCTACGAGCCGATGGCCGCCTTCTCCCCGGACGAGCAGCGGCGCTGGCAGGCCTTACGGGAGAAGGCGGGCTCGCCGGCACCGGCGGCAACCGCTGTGCCGTCCCCGTCCTCGGTGCCCGGCCGACTTCGCATCGAGCAGACCGAGCGCCGGATGGCCGTGAAGTCGGCTCTCCGCGGTGTCCTCGACATCGACGACGACCTGGCGCTGCTCGACGTCGTCGACGGCCTGCTGCTCGCATGCCCGCTGCGGACCCGAACGCGGGCTCTCGTCGCAGCGGAGGAGTTCCGCGAGAGCCTGCCGCCGCGGATGTGGCAAGCCTTCCTGTCCCACTCCTTGGCGACGGCAACGATCAGCGGTCTCGAGGTGTTGCGCGGGGAGCAGCCGGACCTGAAGCTGCACGTGCTGTCGTGTACATACCTCGTCCCGCTGCCGTGGTTCGTGCCGTTCGACCCGGCCGACCGGGTGCTGGTCACCGGCCTCGGGGAGCGATCGTCGCGATGCGTCACTCGGATGTCGGCTGCGCGGCGCCGGGTGGCGCGCTCGCTGCTGGTGCTGCGCAAGCACTTTCCCCAGGCGCCGACCGTGGCTGGTCTCGAACAGCTCGGCCGGTGGTTGGAGGAGTTCCACCCACACGCTCGGCTGGAGCTCGACTACGCCGGTCTGGTGGCCCTGCTGACCGACAACCAACTGCGTGAGGACACGTCGGTGGCTGACGTGGCAGCCGCCATCGCCGCTCTCGACGCAGGCGACACCGGCGCCGCCGGAGCGGCGTACGAGCGGGTCACCGAACGGTGGCGGGGGCCGCACGGGCTCGAGACGGCAAGCTGACGGGCGACGGGATCGACATCGGCGCGTCAGCCGTTCTTCGTGCGCGGCTGTGCGAAGACGGATACCGTCGCCTTTGTCCACACATGGCCCCGCGGTCGTTGGCTCTCAGTCACACTTAGGGGGTTCGCGATGACCATTTTCGGACAAGCAGGGACCAAGAAGGGTAAGGCATGTACGGGTGGTCCCCAGCCCCACCCGTCCGGAGAGGACGACGCATGACCACACGACTGCCCGACAGTGAAGCACTCTTGACTCCGGCCGAGGTGGCCTCGTTGTTCCGGGTCGACCCCAAGACGGTGACTCGATGGGCGAAGTCGGGCAAGTTGTCCGCCATCCGCACGCTTGGTGGTCACCGGCGCTATCGCGAGTCTGAGGTTCGGGGTCTGCTCGCCGGCATCCCTGCGCCTCGGGGGTAATTCACCCGGCTGGTAGCACCAGCTGACCTGAAGGCGGCTCGCCCCGTGTCAAGGTGCGGGCCGGACCGGTCGACGCACCGTGCATGCGTCTATGTACTCCGCGTTACCGTCGCACCGCTCGCGCGGCACGTCTCCCCATCATCATTGCGGTCGTCGTTCTGAGCGTGCTGGCATCCGCCTGTACTGCGTCGCTCGCCGCGATCAGTCCCCTCAACCATCCGACCGTCATAGCCGGGGCCACCAACGGTGCCCTGCCGGCATCTGTGCTCTATACCCAGGGGCCGTCCTGCCAGGTGTACAAGCCGGCGGCGGGCTCGCTCGTCGGCATGCTGGGCGCCGCCCGTGCCGACGGGGTAACCCTCGCGCCGGAGCAGTGCTACCGCGACTACGCGGGTCAGGTCTTCTGGCGCAAGTATTGGTGCGACCGCGGCCTGTGCGACAACGCCGCGGTCCCGGGGACCGGGAACCACGGCTGGGCCAAGGCAGTCGACCTGCGGGGCTCGCTGGGCGAGGTGACGTACACCTCAGCGGCCTACAAGTGGCTCGTGGTGCACGCTGGCAGCTGGGGTTGGAACCAGCCGGCCGGACTCGGCGAGGCGTGGCACTGGGAGTGGGTCGGCGACGGCGGCACCCGGAAGGCGCCGACCATCCGGGCGGACCTGTTCACCTGGGCTCGCTGACCGTCCACTGACGGCGGGTCGACTCTGCGGCCCCCCGGCAGCCGCTTACGCGGCCGGAAGGTCGACGAGCCGTCCCAGCGCGGTGCGGTGCTGGTCCGGCGTCCCCAGCGCGATCATGTCGCTCTTCGCCCGCTTGAGGAGGAGATGCGCCGGGTGCTCCCACGTGAAGCCGATGCCGCCGTGCATCTGGACGCACTCCTCCGCCGCGCGCACAGCGACGGCTGAGGCGTGCGCCTGGGCTACGGCGACAGCGACAGGCGTGTCGGGGTCGTTGTCCGCCACGCACGCGGCGGCGTAACGCGCGACCGCCCGAGCCTGGCTGATGCTGGTCCACAGGTCGGCGAGCCGGTGCTTGAGCGACTGGAACGAGCCGATGGGCCGCCCGAACTGGTAGCGGGTACGCAAGTACTCGACCGTCATCTCCAGGCAGCGCTCGGCGAGCCCGAGCTGTTCGGACGCCAGCAGCGCGGCACCGACGGTCAGCGCGCGGTCGAGGGCCTCTGACGCCGCCGTCCCAGTGACGAGGCGCCGCCCCAGCGCGGCATCGAACTGCACGTTCGCCAGCGGCCGGGTGAGGTCGAGCGCGACGACGGGGTCGAGCTCCACGCCGGTGGCGTTCGGGTCGACGACGTAGATGGCCGGCCCGTCGGCATCGGTCGCCGGGACGAGCAACAGCCCGGCGGTCGCGGCGTCGGCGACGCTGGTGACGGCGCCGGTCAGCAGCTCATCCTGGACCCGGACCGACTCCGGGAACGCCGAACCGGGCGCCGTCGACAACGGCACGACGACCGAGGCGGTCTGCTCGCCCGACGCGAGGGCGGTCAGCAACTCGGTCTCGCCGGCGGCGAGGAGCAGCGCGCCGGCCAGACAGGCGCTGGTCAGAAAGGGCATCGGAGCGACCGCACGCCCCACCTCCTCGGCGACGACAGCTGCCTCCCGCCACGAGGCTCCGGCGCCGCCCGCGGCCTCGGGTACGGCCAGCCCAGCGGCGCCCACCTCGGACGCCAGCCGGCGCCACAGGTCGGTGTCGTACACCGCATCCGACTCGCTGCGGCGCAGCACCGTCTGCCAGGGACTCTGCGCCTCGAGCAGCCTGCGGACCGCGGCTCGCAGGTCATCCTCGTCGGGGGTGTAGAGCAGGTCCGGAGTGCTCATCGCGGCAGGTCCTTCCAGGCGACGTCCTTGTCGACCCGCGGCTCGCTGGGCAAGCCCAGTACGCGCTCCGAGATGATGTTGCGCAGCACCTCGGAGGTCCCACCCTCGATGGAGTTGCCCTTGGCCCGAAGGTAGCTGTAGCTCGGGGAGCGGCTGGTGAAGTCAACCTCCGACGGCCGCCGGAACGTGTAGTCGTCGTGACGCAGGGCCTCCTCGCCCAACAGCTCGAGCGCGAGACCGCTCATCTCCTGGTTCATCCGCGCGAACGCCAGCTTGGCTGCCGACCCCTCCGGCCCGGGCTCGCCCGCGGCGAGCTGCTGGCGCAGCCGTTCGCCGGTCAGCCGTGAGGCCTCGGCCTCGACCCAGGCGCGCAGCACCGCATCGTGCATGCCGGGCGTGCGCAGCTCGGGCCGCCCGCGCCACAGTCGGGTCAGCAGCGCGATCATCCCGCCCTCGCGAGGCAGTGCCGCACCGCCGATGGCCACCCGCTCGTTCATCAGCGTGGTCTGGGCGACCCGCCAGCCGTCGTTGACCGCACCGAGGCGCATGTCGTCCGTGAGGCGGACGTCGGACAGGAAGACCTCGTTGAACTCGGCCTCGCCCGTGATCTGGCGCAACGGGCGCACCTCGACGCCCGGCGCGGTCATGTCGCAGATGAAGTAGGTCATGCCGCGGTGCTTGGGCACATCGGGGTCGGTCCGGGTCACCAAAATCCCCCAGCGCGCCTCGTGCGCCATCGACGTCCAGACCTTCTGCCCGTTGATGAGCCACTCGTCGCCGTCGCGGACGGCGCGGGTGCCCAGGGCAGCGAGGTCGGACCCGGCGCCCGGCTCGCTGAACAGCTGGCACCACACCTCCTCGCCCGTGAACAGCGGGCGCAGATACCTGCGCTTCTGCTCGTCAGAGCCGAAGCCGAGGATCGTGGGGGCGGCCATCCCCAGCCCGATGCCGATGCGTCGTGGCTGGTTGTCCGGGGCGCCGGCTTCCTGGAGCAGCTGGTCGACGACGAGCTGCAGGTTGCGCGCCTTTCCCAGCCCGCCGAGGCCCTCGGGGAAGTTCACCCACGCCAGGCCGGCGTCGAACCGGGCCCGAAGGAACGCGAGCCGTTCGGTCGTGGCCGGGTTGTTGCCGGTGAGCAGCTCGGCCACGCGGTGCTGCACGTCCTCGACATCGCTGCGGGGTGCGTCGAGAGCGACGACGGTGTCGGTCATGTTCCCACCCTAGGCATACCGGAACTGGCTCGGGCAGGGGCCAGGCGTCAGTGCGAGACGAGGTCGGCGTAGGCCGGGTGGCGCCTGATGTAGTCGGCCACGAAGGCGCACTGGGGCACGACGCTCTCCCCGTGCTGCCGGACGTCGTCCAGCGCGGCTTGGACCAGCCGCGAGCCCATGCCCTGCCCCTTGAAGGCGGGGTCGATGACCGTGTGCGTGAACACGACGGTGCGGTCGAGTCGCTCGTACTGCGCGTAGCCGGCCTCGCCATGCCTTGCGGTGATGACGTATCGGGACTCATCGTCTGCGTCGTGGACCGTGGGCTCGTCCTCGGTTGCGTCAGCCATTGCTTCCTCTCGTGATTGCTCTGCGGCGCGGGTGGCAGCCGTCCTGCGCTGGCCGTGCTCCTGCCCTCCGGCTGGCCGTTCGAAGCGGACTCACAGGAAGCATCGGGCCAGCTTGCAGACAGTGACCGTTACATCAGGTGAGTCGAGCGCATCTGGTGTGACAGCCCGGCGGCAGGAGCCAACGATGAACGAGTACCCGCAGCACCACCCGTGGCGAGACGGCCACGACGCGGCGCAACCTTTGCCGACGTGGGCGGCCCCGCAGGCCTTCGTACCTGCCGCGCGCCCCCGGCGTCATCGACTGCGGCTCGGGCTTGCGGCCGTTGCTGTCAGTCTGGCAGCCACGGGTGGGGCGGTCGTTGCCGGAGCAAGCAGTGGATCGAGCACGGCGGGCACCGCGGCGCTGCCAGGAGACGCCGATACCGCCGGCGTGGCCACCGCGGTACCTGCCACCGACGCCACGCGGGCCAGTGGAACCGTCTCCTCGGCAGCCGCCGCCGTGACCCCCGGCGTCGTCGACATCACGACCCGCCTGGGGTACGAGAACGCCGCCGCCGCCGGTACGGGGATGGTGCTGTCGAGTACTCAATGCCGGTGAATTAGTGGTCGACCGGCGGGCGTAGCAAGTCAGGGTGCGCTGCGGCGCGCCTGCGGCATGGGTAACGGAACTCCCGGTATGACGGCTCTCGACCAAGATCGCCTGTCACGCC
>JAABUR0100006144.1_pt1 | contig 14867 bp, 19 predicted proteins | sample 5560091 | NCBI WGS metagenome assembly JAABUR01 (sample SAMN10711879, study PRJNA513375) | rock metagenome | isolation source: Antarctica rocks | place: Antarctica: Victoria Land, University Valley sud
AGTTTAAACTGGCGGCTATGGCTTCTTCCCGGCATTTGTCACCTCTCCTTCCTCTGACCGCAAGTCTACGGTCTTTCTTCGGAGAAGTTGACTTCGGTCGTGGTCCGGTCGAATGGGTGCACCCCACCTCCTCTATACCGAAGCGCCTCCTAAGAGCCGCCGGTATTACCACCGCACCCCTCTTGCCTACCTTGCTCGTATCCACCGCTTGAATCTCCTTTTGCCCAACAATCAGATTATCGGGCACACAATAGTCTAGCACGCGCGGCAGCGAAGCATTACGGGCAAACGAGATGCCACTACGCTGAGGCTGGTGACGCGAACGCGAACTGCCCGCGGTTTGTCTCGCGTCGCTTGCGGGGCCGGTAGCGACCTGGCGCGGGCAGTTCGCGGAGAGGAGGAGCAGAGATGTCGAGAACCCGTCCTCCTTGCCCGCCGCTGGCATTCTATGGAAGGCTACGCGGGCGAGTCCTGAGAAAGGGCGCGTAGTTTGGGGTGGGATCCTGGAGCATATGCGTGAAGCTATCTCCATAGAGCTCGGGTAGCATACACTACGTTTTCCTCGACCGCGTACCATTCTCGGTCTTGGCTACGAGCACTTCGCCTCCATTCATCTCGGGGGCCCGGCTTTCCGCCGCCGGCGCCGGCTCCTTCTCCAATTATCACACCGCCGGTCATCGAGAAGGTGCTGCGTATCTCCTCGCGCTCCCCCACTCTCTCTCCCCTACCTCACGGACAGGTCGAGAGCATGCTCTTCAAGGCGCTCTTCTCCGGGCTGGTGACCGAGAGCTTCCAATAGTACTTTATGTTGATCCACTTCCTCGAATACGTACACCAGTACGCCTTCCTGGGCGACGTCGAGGCGGACGTTGGCGAAGCGCTCACGCCCCTACCGTACAATTTGCCCGGAATCATGCGTTCCTCCCCGCTAGAGAGTCTCCACATTCTCATGGCCGCCCTACCTCGATGCCCTTCCGGCAGCCGTCCAACATCTGGCAATCCTTTCATCATGCTCGGTGAGCGTCTCCTGTTCTCCTATGCCCTTGCCCTCGCATCCCGACTGTATTGGAGTGTTCGCGTAGTTCCTCGGAGCTAAGTTTCAGGGTTTCCTCGCTTTCGGCGTCGCCCAGGCGAGCCTCCAGGGCTACCCGTAAAGCGAGTACGTCGGCGACTCGCTGTAGCCGCCAAAGGCTTGCCCGGCGCCAGTTCTCGCTCTCGTAGCGCTGGACCTGTTGCAAGGGCATCTCCAGAGCCTCTCCGAGATCCGCAAGCGTCATGCCCCTGGCGATCCGAGCCTTCGTGATTATAGTCCCCAGACCATTCGGTCCCTCGCCTGAGATCCGTGAAACCCCACCCGATTTGAGCCTCTGATACTCGGAGAGTTCAGCTTCCCGGCGGCTCACCCCCTCCTCGTAGTACAGTCGCGTCTCCTCGTCCCCGATAACCTTCCTCGACCCCCCGGCGTAGTCTTCTAACGCCCGGGCCATCCGCTCCCTCTCTTCTTGAGTCTGGCTTCGCTCCCGGTCGTTGCGGATCACCGCACTCTTACCTACCCGACCAGAACAAACTCGGCGGAGGATCTTCCCTCCGGCACTTCCAGACCCTCTTCTCTCATTCCCGCGACGTGAAACGCTACCGCCTCGTGCATGTTGCGCTCGACCTCCTCGCGAGTCGCGCCCGTGGCCACGCACCCCGGCAGGTCCGGCGAATACGCCGAGTAGTTCGCCCCGGCGTCCTCTACTACGATAAGGAACCTACGCAACTTCCTACCCCCCACGTCTTCCTCTACCATGCCCATGAACCTCCCATTCGACCCCTACTTCAATCCCGCCTGCTTCTGTATGCTGTTGACCGTGCCGGGCGCGAGATCCTCTGAGAGCTTCCCCGCCACTGTAACCAGACCCGGCTTCTCCAGGTGCTTGTACTGGCGGTGCGATCCTCGCGTCCGGGCCAGATACCACCCGTCCTCCTCTATCATCCTGAGAACCGCCCTTACCTTCATGACGGAATTGTAAGGCAACAATAGTGTTGAGCCAACAAAATTGTGTAATCGTTGGGCGACGGCTACAAGCGTCTGCCGCGGCCATTTCCTCTACGGCGTGGCCAAGGGACTTCTCATTTCACAGTCAGAGGAGATCAGAGCGCCCCGATCTCCGAGCCGCACGTAGTAGCGGTCGAAACCCGGCCCGCACGAGACGACGTCTTTCTCCGTCCCGCCGTCCACTATCACGAAGTCATCTCCCGCTCCGCCGGAGACATTATCCGCCCCGCGCCCGCCGTCCATGAAGTCGTCTCCCCCGCCGCCGGAGATCATGTCGCTACCGCTCGCTACCTCGTTATCCCCGTATATCGTGTCGGCCCCGCGCCCACCAAAGATAACGTCCCCTCCAGCGTCTCCCGAGAGGACGTCCCGGCCGCCGAGCCCGGAGATGGAATCATTCCCCCCAAGACCCCTCAAAACGTCCCCCGAAGGAGTGCCGGATATCACGTCAGGCCCCTGGGTGGCGAGTCCCGCGGCTAGTGCCGTACCGGAGGGTAGCAGCACGCCCACAATGACGATCAGCCCTAAAACAGAAATCCTCGTCATCTACCCGACCTCCCGAATGCGCTCGGTGTTTATACTCCCGTCCCGGATGAGGGAACTATGCCACGTAAGCATGCTTCCCGCCAGAGATCTCAGCCCCGGCGTTCAGCCCAGGCGTTCAGCCCAGGCGTTCAGCCCCGGCGTTCAGCCCCGGCGTTCAGCCACACTCTCAACGGCGGGCCTTCTTCAACGTCCATGCGAGCCGTCCCTGGATAGCAACCTCGGAAGCCCCAAACACGAGGTCCTCGTAGGAAGGGTTCTCAGCCACGAGCCGCACTACCCCACTCTCCCGCCAAAGCCTCTTTACCGTTACCTCGTCTGAAGCCTCACCAAAGAGCGCGGCAACTATCGAGCCGTCGGGCGGGGATGGGTCCTAATCGAAGACCAGAAGGTCCCCACTCTCTATCCCGGCGCCCACCATCGAGTCGCCTTTGGCCTCCAACACGAAACGCTCCTTGCCGCCCACCCCGAACAGGATCTCAGCGGCAACCGCAAGCCCTTCCCCACTCCCCGGCACGGCCTCGATCCCTCGCCCCGCCGAGATGCGCCCGAGCAGCGGCATCTCCCCCACCACCCGCCAGCCCTTCTCCGTAAGACTAACCGGCCGCCGCTTGCGGCTCGGCGCCTCACGCCGCCTGAGATACCCCTCGTTCTCAAGAGCGATCAGGTGGTGATGCACGGTCTGGGAACTAGAGACACCCACCACCCGGCGGATCTCCCGCTCGGTCGGCGTCTCCTGCTTATGAGCCTCCGCCCGCGCTAATGCCCCAAGCACCTTGCGCCTCGTCGGATGTAGTCCGTCCTCTCCCACGCCACCACTCTAACAGCACCAATAACCTCCGGTCAAACAATTGCTTGACGCAGGAGGTCAAACGGCGCTACAGTGAAGAGTAAGACAGCGAGAGAAGGAGCGCCCCGACCGGTCCTCCCGGGAAGCCGCCCGGCCACCAACCAAGCCGGTTTGCCAGGGAGATAAGGGATGGACGGAAGCGCTCGCTTCGGTCCTTATTCTAGCGGATCGGGGCGGGTTTCCACACCCTTACTCACGGACACTTGCGCGCTCCCTTACCAAACGTGGAGGGGTATATATGAACGCGAGCGTTACCGAGATACACCACTACCCGCCAAGACCGGAGCATTTCCTAGAGCCTCTGTTCTTCACGCCAGAGTCCCGGCGGGCGGTGATGGAGCACTTTCTAAAAGCTCCCTGGCTCTGGCGAGCTTCGGAATTTAGGGCGGCGGATGCCCTGACGGATGCCCTGACGGATGCCGTGACGGAAGACACAACGGCGCACCGTCGCCTGGAAAGGGCGTACGTCTTCAGAAGAAAGGATGGGCGGGCGTACCTGGTGAGGCGCCGCGGTAGGCCTCCTAACTGGTGCAAGCGCCGCGTGGGTTGCGTTATAGGGCGCTGGAGGGTAGTCGGCGGGTGGTGGATGGAGGGTCGTAGTGTGGACCGGGTAGTATTCCGGGTCGAGCTCGCGGGCGGGGGGATCCTGGATCTCGCCCGAGAGAGGGACTCTGGTGAGTGGCTCGTGCTCGGGGTCGTGGATTGAACGGAAAGCCCAGCTTCGCCAAAGGCTTCGCCCATCCGCACGTAAGGAGCGGCTTCTCCTACGGCTTCGGGGTGTCCGCGCCCGAGGAGCTCGTAGAGGCGGCCTCGGATATGGGCTACTCTTCTCTGGCCCTGACCGACCGCGACGGCCTCTACGGCGTGCCGCGTTTCCTGAAGGCCTCCGATGACGGAGGCCTCTGCCCGATCGTCGGCGCCGAGGTCTCGATGGAGGGGGGTGGACACGTCGTCCTGCTGGCCGAGAGCATGGAAGGCTACCGCTCACTTTGCAAGCTCGTGAGCTCTTACAGAACCCGGCGCCCCGGCTATGCCTGGCCTTCCGCGTTAGAGCGGCGCAATCCTACCTGTCCTCTCAAGACGCTCCTGGAGCACACGGAGGGCCTCATCTGTCTTACCGGAGGGATCCCCTTCGGCTTCCTCGCCCGGCGTGTTCTGACCGGCGGGTCTCGTAAGAGAGTGCGCGCTGAGATGGCGCTCCTGCGTGAAGCATTCGGGCCGAGCGGACTCTACGTTGAGCTTACCAACGACGGCACGGCCGGCTCCAGACGAAGGATGCGCCAGGTCGAAACCTTCGCTTCCGAGGCCGGTCTGCCGACCCTCGCCGCCCACGAGGTTACCTACCTCTCCCCCACCGACCACCGCCTGCACGAGGTCCTGGTGGCCGCCTCGAACCTCACGGCGCTGCCGGGACCAGGGTACCGCCCCACCGACCGGCTCTGTCTGGCTCCACCCGAGCGGATCGAGAAGATGTTCTCAGACCGGCCCGAGGCTCTCGCGAATACGGCGGCGGTGGCGGAGCGTTGCGCGGGGGCGGTTGCGCTCTCGGCGGAGGTCCACATGCCGGCGGTGGTTTTGCCGGGCGGAGAGGATCCCACACGCAAGCTCCTCGGCCTCGCCGTCGCCGGCGCCCGGAGGAAGTACCGGGCATCCAAGGAAGTCTCCTCGGAGGAGATCAAAGCTCGTTTGAGGAGAGAACTCTCTTGCATAGCCTCCCTTGGCTTCGTCGAATACTTCCTGATCGCCCACGAGGCCAAGGAGATCGCCAGGGAGAGGGGCATACCCGTAACGGGGAGAGGTAGCGCGGCGAACAGTCTCGTGGCGTACTGCCTGGGTCTCACCCAGCCCGAGCCCTTCGCGAACCGCCTGCTCTTCGAGCGCTTCATGCACGAGGGGCGCAAGGACCCCCCGGACATAGATCTGGATTTCTGCTCGAAACGCCGTGACGAGGTCCGCTTCGAGATGATCCGAAGATACGAAAAGAGTGGCGTCGCCGAAGCCGCCACGGTACAGACCATGTCCCTCCGAGGCGCCGTTCGGGTTGCCGCAAGGGCGCTCGGGCACTCCCCTCGGGAGATGGACACCCTCTCCCGCCACGTCCCCACTCGTTTCCGTGACAGGGACCGGATCTACGCGGGGCTCGAAGGCTGGGAGGAGGCGCTCTCCGAGCCCGCCATGCGCGACAACCCCTTGCGGGACACGAACAAGTACCGGCTCCTACTGGAGATCTCTGCTCGTCTCGTGGGCAAGAACCGGGAGGCGAGTACCCACAACGGAGGCATGGTCTTCGGGACGGCGGAGCACCATCTCTCGGAGCTTGTTCCACTGGAAGCGTCGGGAAGCGAGGGGATCGTGAGGTGCCAGTACGACAAGGACGATCTGGAGTACGTGGGCCTACCGAAGCTGGATCTCCTCGGACTCCGGATGCACACCGCCCTCCATGAGGCCGGTAAGCTGGCGTCAAAGCGCCTCGGAAGGAAGATAGATCCCTACGACCTCCCGCCCAACGACCGGGAGACCTACGCCCTGATCCGGACCGGAAGAAACGCCGGGATGTTCCAGCTAGAGAGCCCCGGACAGATGCACCTCTCCCGTCGCCTGAAGCCGAGGCGCTTCTCGGACATCGTCGCTTCCATCTCGCTGTTCAGGCCGGGACCTGTTCGCGGTGACCTGGTAACGCCCTACGTGCTCAGACGCCGCGGAGAGGAGCCCTACTCCGTCCCCTTACCGGAGCTCGAAGAGGTACTACGGCCAACCTACGGAGTCCTCATCTTCCAGGAACAGGTCCTGGCCGTCGCAAACAAGGTCGCCGGCTTCTCACTCGCCGAGGGAGACCTCCTCCGGCGCGCCATGACCAAGGACCGCGGCCCCGGTGCGATGGCAAAGATGAGGGAAGAGTTCGTACGCCGCGCCGTGGACCGGGGCGTCTCGGAGCCTACCGCCAGAGAGGTATTCTCCTGGATGGAAGGGTTCGCCGCCTACGGCTTCTCCGCCGCCCACGCCGCCTCCTTCGCCGAGCTCTCCTACGCCTCGGCCTACATGAAGCGCCACTACCCGGCCGAGTTCTTCTGTGGCCTCCTCAACTCTCAGCCGATGGGCTTCTACTCTCCGAGAACACTGGTGAACGAGGCGCGCCGGGAAGGTATCCGGATCCTGCCGCCAGACATTCACCTCTCTGGAGAGGGTTTTACGGTCGAGGATGGCTCCGCCGGCACGGCCATCAGGGTGGGCTTGAAGTACGCAAAAGGGCTCTCAAGCAGAGCAATGGGTTCGATCCTCGAAGAGCGTAAGAAGCGGCCGTTCGCCTCGGCCACCGACCTCTACGGCAGGACGGAGATCGGACGCGACCAGGTGGAGAGCCTCGTGAAGGGCGGTTTCCTCGATACGCTGTCCGGGGCCGGATACGGTGTTGGAGATCGGGGAGAGCTGCTGGCCGAGGCTCGCGCTCTGGCGAAGAAACCTTCCCGAAGCCGGCAAGAAGAGCTGCCGCTCCCGCATCCCGCGAGCTGGTGGGAGCGTAGGGAAGGTTCTAGGAGCTACGGGGCGGGGTTTCTGCCGATCAGCTCCGAAGGGAGAGAACGCATGGAGTGGGAGGCGCTCTCCCTCAACGTCTTTGGTCATCCCCTCTGCCCCTACCGGGCCGCCCTGAAAGAACTAGGCGCCGTGCCGAGCACGGAGATACTCGATCTTCCTCACGGCCGGCGCGCGAGGGGGGCGGGGTTTCTAGAATCCTTGCAGCGGCCCCCCACTAAGAGCGGACGCCCCGTGTACTTCCTCCTTATCGAGGACGAGGCGGGCCTTTTGCAAGCCACGATCTTCGAGGACGTCTACGAGCGCCACGGTCACGTATTGCACAGGAGCGGAGCATTCATGCTGGACGGGCGGGTGGAACGGGACAGACGGCGCGGCCACTCCTACCTGGTGGAGAGGATCTACGACCTCGCCGCAGCCCTATCGAGTGAGCGGGTGCGCCACATGAATCCTACACTGGACTCTAGACTCACCCGCTCCCACGTACCGGAGCCCAGGGCGGGATGAGGCGCGGAACATCCCAAGCTCTGACCTTAGCTTGCCAGGCTATTGATACAGCGAAGGCATGATCATGGCGCTTCGTCGGCCATCGACGACATTCCGGACTCTAGACCTTGATCGCCGCTAGCAGCTCGGCGAAGGCGAGCGCTTCATCCCATACCTCGCCGCTATCCTCCCAGCCCCAGTACGCGGCCAAAACCGCCCGTGACAGCCCCCACCCGCGCACACGAGCACTGTCGAGGTCGAGCTCCTCGGCCAGCTGATCTATCCGCCGCTTTAGGATCCTTTCGGGCCGCGGCACCTCCAGCAGCTCCGTTGGGTTGTACAGCAGCGCTCCCGTGTCGAAGGCCAGCTCACCCACGACCCCTTTCGGATCGATCGCCAACCACGGCCTACGGCGGGCCGCGAGGATGTTGCCGTGGTGAAGATCGCCGTGAAGCACGACCGGCTCTGCCTGGGAAGGGATAAGCTCAGCGAAGAGTGCTTCAGCCTCCTCGACCAGCCGAGCTGGCAATGGACCCGTCCCTCCTCCGAAGTGCCGCCTCAACCGCATGAGACCCCGAGCCAAATCTGACACCAGCGGGAACGGGTGGTCCGCTGGTGCCGGTCGCCACAGCCGCCGCAGCACGTCCGCGGCGATGGACATCGCTTCCTCGTCGTCCTCCACGGTGTCGAGAGGCACACCGGGATCGAGGCGTTCGAGCAGCATCGCGCCTCGATCCAGATCGAGCTCCAACAGTCGGGCTATTCCCCGCCCGTTGAAGAGGCGAAGTGCTTGGGCTTCCGTCCTGAACTCAGGATCTTCGGGGAAGGAGAGCTTCAGGACGGAAGCCGTGCCGTCGGCGCGTAGGGCGGGAGCCACCCAGTTCTGCGAGAGCTCCGGGAACGGCGGCCCGACCCTAAGCGACCAGCGCCGCCCGCAGTCGGCGGCGAGTGTGGGCAGCCGGTTCGCCCACTCGGCGCCTTCCGCTCCTCGCAACTCGGTGGCGTTGCGGACCAACTCTTCGGGAACGAAAGACAATAGTGGAACCTCGCATCGGTCGGAACGGCCGCCGGGCAGCCTACTCCGGCGAATTCGACGACGTCGGGAATGCTACGCAGGCGGCAACAGCAGTATAACCTTTCTCTATCAAACGAAGGTCGGACCATGATGGGAACCAAGGAGTGCCAGACTAGAACATAAACCCTCTTATATATAGGCGCTGCGAGCACTGCGGAAAGCTCTGGGTAGACGTAACGGGCCAATGGGAGAAATTTCGAGGAAGCTACGTGTCTCACGGTAGGGATTACTGATCGGAGGTGGAGAGGGCGTTCTCGCGGGCGAGATGCACCGTCTCGTTGTTGAGGATGCGCCAGACGACGACCGCCAGTATCGCTACCGAGAACGAGGCGAACCAGAAAGGCGCGGTGAGGCCGAAGCCTCGGGCGAGAACGCCGCCGAGGAGGGCTCCTACGGACATGCCGCCGAGCCCGAGCAGCCGGTAGGCGCTGTTTACGCGTCCGAGCAAACGCTCCGGAATGATCTGCTGGCGAAGCGAGATGGTCACGACGTTCCAGATGATGGCATGGAAGCCGAAGAGGAGGAGCATGGCCCCGACCACGAGCGGCTCGCGAGAGAGCGCGATTATGCCCGTGCTCGCGGCTTCAATCAGTAACCCTATACGCATTATCGTACCGGCCCCGAGCCACCCGACCAAGCGTTCCGCCGTAAGGCTTCCGGCGACCCCGCCGACGGCTATGGAGGTGAGCAGCACGCCGTAGCCGATCGAGTCCAGACCTAGCCGTTCCTGGGCAAAGAGCACGAAGATCGAGATTATGGCGGTACTCGTCAGGTTCATGATACCCAGTGAAATAGCAAGGGTACGCAAAAGCCTGTTGCCCCACAGCCACCGAATTCCCTCCGAGATCTCCGCCCGCAGCGTGGTGGGTGATGTTCCTTCGGGGCGTTCGGCTTTGAACTTGCCGCGCATGAGCAGCACGAGCGTCGAGGCGGCGGCGAAGGACCCGGCGTCCAGGAAGAACGGTACGGAGGCAGCGACGGCAAAGAGAAAGCCACCAAGCGGCGGGCCGGCGAACTGGTTGGAGACGATTTCGGCCCCATACAACCTCCCGTTTGCCTTCTCCAGATTTTCGCGAGGCACCACGGCTGTAAGGATGGATACCGAGGCCGTGTCGAACAGTGTCTCCGCCGTGCCCATGAAGAAGAAGACGACGTATAGCAGCGGGATGCTCACGAAGTTCATCAGCACGGCAAGGCCGAGGAAACCAAGCAACACCGTACGAAACCCGTCTACGGCCGCCATCAACCTCCGGCGATCCAGCCGGTCTACCAGCGCGCCGCTTATCAGCGAGAACAGCAGCCACGGAAGCCGCTGGGCGAAAGCTATCCCGGCGACCAGAACCGGGTCGCGGGTGAGGGAAGCGGCGAGCAGCGACCCGGCGACCAGTGTAACGCCGTCACCCAGGTTGGAGACCGTGCTCGCCGCCCACAGCTTTCTGAACTGTGGCCCGAGAGCACCTCTTCTTAGCAAAACCGTATCCCTCCCTCTCACCGTGCGGAGACGCACAAAGAGTATATGCAAACCGGGATCTCAGGCGCCGAGTACGCCACAAGCGGACAGGAGATGAACCCTGCCAACAGGTTGGTGCCGAAGCGGGTTTCTTTGCAAGGCTCGCAGCAGCCCACCGTGACAGGGTTCGTGTCCTAGTTTGAGGAGCGTACCTTCTCGCCGCCTGAAAACGTCCCTCTCGAAGTAGCGCTACCTTTCCGTTACCTCGACGCCAAAAAATGTGTCCCCTACGGTGCTGTGGACCCGACTCGCCCTAGACCAAGTTCGAGTCCGCGTCTCATCATGTCGCTGTAGCCACCAGCAGGTAGATTCTCGATCCTCTTCGCGGCCAACTCGTAGCATCTCCTAGCCTGGTCGGAATCGCCAAGATCTTCGTGGGACTTATCCATTGTCAGGTAAAGCGACGGATGGATCCACCAGGGATGGTCACGAGGCTTCATCCCGCTACGAGGGGCGAAATACTTCCCGATTCCATGCCCGCCTACCGTATAATCCCTTCTAGCAAGGAGGTTTCGGTTGCAGGTGGATCCCAACCACGAGCTCATCGACATCGATCGCATAGACTTAGACCCGGTCACGGATGGGTTTTCGAGCGTCGTCCTCGAGCTCTTGCGCGAGGGAGACTTCTACGTCGTCCAGGAGACCGCCCAGACTACTGGCAACCGCATACTGCGTTTCTGCACGCACAGCGAGGAGAGGGCGCTCCATCTCTTCGAGAGCGAGAAGGGAACTCCCGAGCGTGCCTGATAGGCAGACCATGGCGTGTAGCGTCTCACCCAAGGCCCTCCAAACTTGGCAACACCTCAACGAGCGTCAGAAGGCGTACCTCGAAGCCGTCTACCCGGCCAACCTCGAAGACTTGCTCTTCCTCCGCCTTACGAACGCCGGACGCAAACTAGCCCGCACGGGACTCGGCGAGAGCACCCCTGAAAAGCTCCCTTCGGGAACCCTCAGGGAGTGGCGCTGGCGCGCACTCGCCATGGCCTACGCCGCCGGCGAGGCCGGCCTTAGGGACGAAGGTGCCGGACACTACGCAGGCGTCTCCTGGAAGACCTGGCGACGCCTCGAAACCTACTCTCACGCGGGCTTCGGACCGCTCGTAAAAGAACGTCAGGCAGGACCGGAAGAGTACCGGATGTACATTACACCCGAAAGTATGAGGCACTACCGGAAGACCCGTAGCGACTACGGCGAACGCTACTCAACGGCCGGCTCCGCCCCCGTTGGCTAGGATGGGCGAGGGACGCTCGCAGCTTGCGGGCTCGCGCTTCGTCGTGGCCGTGGGCCTCATCGGGGCGGCTGCTGGAGGATGGTGGCTAGGGCTTGCGATCACCGTCTACCAGAGACCCTGGGGATCCCTCTCCGACCTCTTCGCGGCGTCCGTTGCCGCCCTGCTCCTGGGAGCCATAGCCCGCTCGGTGCAGCTCGCCGGCGTCAGAGCCGCGCTAGTCCTCTTCGCCGCGGTGGCGGGGATATTCGCACTCGTGGGGCCGATGTTCCACTAACGGCGAGATCTCCACTCCCCGACCGGCCCGGTGGGGACTCGCATGCGAACCCCACCGGGCCCCGGCCGTCCGGATGAAAGGAGGCGGCCAATGCCCGAAGGCGCCGACGCACACAAGCCATACGGCAAGATGACCGCAACACGTATTCAGAACGTAGCGCGCGTCCTCGCCAACTCGTGCTACTGCCGCTACTGGATGCACTGGAACTACCCGGCTCGCGAACCTAACCTGATGGCTCTCTGCTGCATCAACCGCGACGGGACGCCGGCGGACCTCCTTGAGTCGGACCTCGTGCGTGAGGGCTTCCGCAAGGAGACCCAGGATGGTCTGGACTACTGGATCATCGAGCGCGTGGATGATGAGGGCCGAGCCTGGAAGCCGCCCTTCTAGGGCCGCACCCTCGACGCCCGAGACCACACCGAGACGAAGAGGAGTACCTATTGGATAAGACGCCTTCCCAGCCGCTGCGCCCGAAGACCATCGGCGTCGTCCTCCGGAGTGAGCTCGAGCAGGAAACATTCACCGCGCTCCCCGTCTGGGGACTCTATCCCCACGGGGACCCGAAGGCTTCGGGAGCCACGGCCCAGGAGGCGCTCTCAGAACTCGAACGATACGTGAAGACGCTTGGCTACGAGCCCAGACTTACGGTCTTCGCCACTACCCAGGATGCCGAGAAAGAGTGCCTGAGGCGCTACTACGCCAAGGAGATCCTCGGTAACGTAGCGCACGAATCGACCCTGAAGCGGCTCTTTCAGATACTCGGCAAAGACTCCACGAAGACCACCAGGGTCCTTGCCCATCTCGAAGAGGTGGCGCAGGCCTTGAGGTCCGTAATAAACGGCTCCTGGGACGACCCCGCTTCCGGTACGACGCAGCCGCCCAAGACTCGAAAGGATAGCCCATGATCGTCGAGGAGTTCCCGGAGAAAGAGTGGGGCTACCGCGCCGCCATAAACGCCCGCAACGCCCGCGCCGGCCAGCTCCGCGACGAAGGCTACGTCGTGGACGTCGAGACTATCCGATCCATCTCAATCCAAGGGAGCGGTCACTACCAGAAGGTAGCGCGTCTCCTGGCCTACACGAAACACGAGGTAAGGACCGTGACGCCAAACGGGACTACCGGCGGCGTGGCGGCGGAGAATATACGAGCCGCTTTATTCAAGATCGGCGAGACGCTCGTAACAGCGGACAAGCTCACAAGTCCCTACGCCGAGTTCGATGAAGACACCGGCGAACCCCTTGACTCGGACGCCGAGCTCTCGAAGCTCGCCCAGGAGGCCGAGGCGATGCTGGATCTTGTGGAGCGGGCGGCGCTTGCCGGCGTCGCAGCCCTTGCGGTTCTCAAAGACGCCAACGTCGAAAAATACAAAGAACACCTCTATTTCGACGCCGCTCGCGGTTTCAAGTACGACGGTGTCGATGACTCCGAGACCGGGAACAACCTTGAAGGCCGCTTCGAGGGAGCCTTCGAAGCAGCGCTGAAACTCGGCGCGGTCCTGGATAAAGCCGCCATCATGGCGCGTGGCGAGGAACAGCTACTGGCGGAGATCCGCCGCGAGATACCGCTTCTTAGGGAGCGGGCGGCGAAGTCCTCTCCCTCTTACTCTTCCCGCCAAAGCTCCGAGGAGGACCTACAGACAGGCCACGACCTCCGTGAGGCCCGTAACGGACTCGAAGAACTAGAGTCGGCCCTCGACTCCCTGCTGGACAACGCGCGGAAGAAGGGAGAAACAGGCGCCCCATCCGGAACCCCTCCCGCCTGGGAGGTACTCTTCGTCCCTTCCGGCAAAGGCGCGGACGACACACGGGTTCTCGACACGCTCCTTACCCGCGAGGCGGCGCTCAGCCGGAAGGCGAGCATCGAGGCCGGCGCATACAACGGGATTGGCTACGGGTACCCGCCGCCCGGCTCGTTGCGCGGCGCGGAGATCATCCTGGTGGAGAAGGAGTAGTCGTGGAACACAGCCCGAAAAGCACCTTGAAGGACGAGCTCCTCGCCGAACTCGCGGAATGGGCGGGGGAGATCTCGGACATCTCGCGCGAACTCGCGGGGACCCCTTATTCGACCGAAGAGGAGCGGGCGTCATACGAACAGCGCGCACAACGCGTCGAAGACCTCATCTCGCGCGCCAGGGGAGCCCTGATCGCCGAAGCCGGCCGCGAGAACGGCGAGCTGCGTCCGCTAAGGATCCACGCCGAACGCAACGAAGATTTCTCCGAGCCTGCATACCTCTACGAGGCCTTCGCCTTTCCGCCCTGGGAGAGCAGCGTCTCGGGCGGTTTCGTCGGCTTCAGCGACGAGTCGGAGGAGGGAGCCGCAAGCGAGATTCTCGCCCTACTCGATGAGCTCGGCCTGAAAGCCCCCGCCGGGGTCTACGGGACCGATGGCGAACCCCTGGACGTCCCGGGGGTAAGCGCCCCATCCGGCCAACGACTGAGCGAGGTATAGACCCGTGATCACCGCCTACATAAAACGCGACGTAGAATGCACCGAGGCCTACACCGAGGCCTTCGAGTGGGGCCGCATGGGCCTCATCGAGAGAGAGGCCGTCAGGTTCGGACTGTTCGTCCGCCGTCTCCGCACCAGGGATCCCCAAACACCGGCCGTCTTCGACTGGCTCCTGATAGACGTCCCTTCAGGCGCCCAAACGGCCAACCGGGTCTCGCCCGAGGAGAACCTCAAATCCTTCCTCGAAGCCATAGACGACTCGGACCTCGGCCGCATGCGCCTGGCCGTGGATACCGACGAGGAGAGGGAATGGATCGAGACGGCCGAACTGGAGTTCGTCTCGCTAAAAGACCGGCGCTACATCTAGCAAGGGAGTCCAGAGACACTATGGTCTCCGCCCTCAACCGCCTCGCGGACGCACTGAGAGCTGGAATGGAGGCCCAGTGCGTCTTTGCGCGGATCTCTACCAGAAACTTTTCGCCTGAAACGAAAAAGGACCATAGCTATGGTCCTTTTCCACCAGCCTCGGCGCCACCCTGACACTCAGATACCCGCTCGGGAGAAATCCGCGTGTCCTCTCCACCAGCCAACAGCCGCCGCCGGGCGTTGGGATACGTGTGTGATCCCAACGCCCGGCGCATCTTAGGAACGGAGAAAATCTCATGATCCAGACATCCGAGTACGAGGCTTTTCCGCAGCGCGACTTCATCGAAGGCGGAAGGCTGCGCGCATCAATCACGGACTCGGACCCGATCGTCTACTCGGAGACGGCCTGGGGTGCACCCATTCGACCGGACCACGACCGAAGTCAACTTCTCCGAAGAAAGACCGTAGACTTGCGGTCAGAGGAAGGAGAGGTGACAAATGCCGGGAAGAAG
>JAABUR0100006152.1_pt1 | contig 14851 bp, 9 predicted proteins | sample 5560091 | NCBI WGS metagenome assembly JAABUR01 (sample SAMN10711879, study PRJNA513375) | rock metagenome | isolation source: Antarctica rocks | place: Antarctica: Victoria Land, University Valley sud
TGTCGGCGAACAGTTCGGGCCAACCCGAGTTCTTCGCCGGCCCCGGGTCGCTCTCCCAGGGGTTGCCGCGATCCCCAGCCACCTCGGCCTCCTCGTTACCGTGACCCCGCGGGTCCAGGGTGACAGACGAAGCGTTGCTGTGGTCCACCTTTGAGCGCCCAACTGATGTCGTAGGTCCGCAGGTGACTCGCGGGGCGCGTCCCCGGCTTTCCTACGACATCCGAGGGACGGCCTTGTTGATGTCGTAGGTCCGCAGGTGACTCGCGGGGCGCGTCCCCGGCTTTCCTACGACATCTGGGCAGGCGGTGTGGATGGGCGAAGCGGGAGGCGCCTAGCGGCTCAGTAGCTGCGGGCGGTACGGCGCCCGCGGGGCGAACCGGACCGGCCGTGACCGGCCTCGGAGCGTCCGACGGCGCCCCCGGCGATTCGCGAGTTGCCCGGTGCTGCCGAGCCGTGGCCGGCTCCGCGGTAACCCGGCGTGCGTGATTGACCGCCGCTGGACGAGGTCGAGGCGCCGTTGCGCCCCGGTGTGCCGGCCCGGGCAGCCGTACCCGCGCGACGGTGACCGCCACCGTACGAGCTGCCACTGCGCGGGTGCCGTCGGGTTTCGGTGTCGGCCGGGGCGGCGATCAGCGCAACCCCGCTCGGACGCCGAGCGCCGGTCAGCGACGCCAGATCGACATCGCCGGGACGGGCGCTGCTGCGGGTCGGCTGGACGCCTGCCTTGCGGGTCATCTGGTCGACCTCGCGCCGCTGGTGCGGCAACACCAGGGTCAGCACGGTGCCCGACTCGCCCGCGCGAGCCGTACGCCCGGCACGGTGCAGGTAGTCCTTGGAGTCGGCCGGCGGATCGACGTGTACGACGAGACCCACGTTGTCGACGTGGATCCCACGAGCGGCCACATCGGTGGCGATCAGGACCGGCACGATGCCGTCCTTGAACTGCGCGAGGGTACGAATGCGCTGTCCCTGGGACTTGCCGCCGTGCAGGGAGCCCGCGCGTACGCCGACCTGTCCGAGCTTCTTGGCCAAGCGGTCCGCGCCGTGCTTGGTCCGGACGAAGAACATCGTCTTGCCATCGCGAGAGGCGATCTCGCTGACCACGTCGAGCTTGTCCTCGGCCGACACGGTGATCACGTGGTGGTCCATCTCGACCACGCCCGCCGTGGCGGGTGCGACTGAGTGCGTGACTGGGTGGGAGAGATACTGGCGGACCAGCTTGTCGACGTCGCCGTCGAGCGTGGCCGAGAAGAGCAGCCGCTGCCCGCCCGGGCGTACTTGGTCCAGCAGCTTGCGTACCTGGGGCAGGAACCCCATGTCGGCCATGTGATCTGCCTCGTCGAGGATCGCGATGCCGGCATCGCCCAGATCGCAGGCGCGCTGGTTGATCAGGTCGTTGAGCCGGCCGGGGGTGGCAACCAGCAGGTCGACACCGCGGCGCAGCCCGTCGATCTGGCGGCCGAATGGCATGCCGCCCACGACGTTCTTGACGCAGAGACCGAGTGTTGTGGCGTACGGCTCGAGCGCCTCACAGACTTGCATCGCGAGTTCGCGGGTCGGTACGAGGACGAGCGCGCGGGGCCGCTTGGAAGCAGTGCTGCCCTGGGTGAGCCGAACCAGGGTCGGCAGGCCGAAGGCGAGGGTCTTGCCGGAGCCGGTCTGGCCGCGGCCGAGAACGTCCTTTCCGGCCAGAATGTCCGGGATCGTCGCGGACTGGATCGGGAAGGGGTCGGTGATGCCACGCCGGTGCAGCGTGGTGACGACGTTGGCGGGAAGCCCGAGGTCGGCGAAGCTGATCGACATCGAAATGGGCGACGTCGATCGGGCAGGGTGGAGCTGAGACAAAGTAGTGGTCCTCCAGGACGGGGTGGCACGTCACTGGCGATCCACGCTGCCCTCGAAGTGCGGCAGTGGGCGAAACAGAAAGGACGGGCCCAGCGCAAGGTGCGCTGTAGCGAATCATCGGAGCTGAAACTCTCGAATCGGGTCCGATCGGCCCGCGAGATGCGCGAGCAACATGACTGACGATACGGCACGGGCGGCTAAAGATCGAACGGGTGCCCGATCCATCCCGGTGACCCTGCGCACAGCCGTCGACAGCCCCGGGACTTTATGCGCAGAAAGCCCGATACGGCCCCTATTTCCGGGACGTTATGCGCATAACGTCCCATCCCTGCGCGGTGATCTGGGCGGTTATGCGCATACCGTCGGGCGGCTGGGGTTAGGCGGGCTGCAGTCGCTTGGCGGCCGCGCGGATGAGCACGACCGCCCAGGTACGAAATGGCCGCCAGGGCTCGGCGATCGTCTCGAATTCCTCCGGCGATGGTGCGACGGCCAAACCGTAGAGCTCCCGGACCAGGTCGAGGGCCATCGGCTCGTTGGGCAGCACGTCGGCGAACCCGGTCCCACGGATGACGATCAGCCCGCTGTAGAACGGTCCGATCCCCTTGATCCGTTGCACATCGCTCATCGCTTCCTCCGGCCCGAGCGACCTGAGCCGAGCGACGTCGAGCTGCCCCTCCAATGCCGCTTGGGCGACACCGTGCAGCCGATGCAGCTTCTCGCTCGGCAGGCCGGGGAACTCGTCGATCGCGAGCATCTGTTGCGGTGTCGGTAACGCCGGTACCGACTGCCCGGCCAAGGTGAAGCTCGCGCCGTGGGCTTCGCTGAGATCCCGCCTTACCAGGGCCATCTGCTCGGCCGGCCGGCGAGCGCTCAGCACTGCCCAGGCCGCCGCTTCGTACGGCGAATAGAACAGTGGCGGTCGAAGGCCGGGCGCCGCGCGTTGCAGCCGGCCGATCACCGGGTCTCGCTTCCCCACCTCGGCGAACCCCCGTCCGTCGTAATCCAAGGAGAGCACCCGGGCAACCTGAGCCTGGATCGCCCCGAGGTCACCGTCGCCGTGTACCTCGCAGTGCACGCCGGCCTGGTCCTGCCGTACCTCGATGCCGACCTGGCTCTGATAGCCGTCCAGGCAGAACGCCAAGCGCATGACCCCGTCGAAGTCCTTGACGCCGCCGAACTCCGCACCGGATTCGCCCTCGACGCGTTGCCCGAACGGCACCCGCTGCCCGAATCCGAACACCGCTGACTCCCGCAGCGAGAACTCACCCTGCGGGACGATCGTGAAACTCCGCGTCGACATGCCTCCGAGACTGCACCCCGGCTCTGACACAAGGCGACGCATGGTCCGGTCCCTGCGGATCAGCCGAAAACGACGCATGGGGTGAGCCGGAGTCCGGAGCCGTCAGCAGCCAGGATCTCGGCCTTGTTTGCGACAGCCTGCTCCCGGGATAAGGGCACCGACCTTCGGAGGTCGACTGAACCGTGTGCAGTTGTTGCACCCTGAGGACAGCTGTACGCGGTTCACTCAACGGTTGGTCCACAGGACGACGACGCATCCACATTCCGGGCGTCCGCCGTCCTCAGGCCAAAGCGCTCCGGTCGGATGGACGGATGCGACTCCGGATGACCGAGCTGGCCAGGCGGTTGCCCATGGCTGACCTCCTCCGTGAACAGGATGGGTTGATCTGTCGCGACCAGGCGCTCGTCGCAGGCGTGCACCGAATCAAAATCGACGGACATGTGCGGCATGGGCGATGGCAGCGAGTTCTGCCCGCTGTGTATCTCACCGAGCCCTCGATCAATGGCCAGGAACCGACGCCCGGCTGGCGGCAACGCATCCGCGCGGCGTGGATGTGGGCAGGCGATGATGCCGTGATCATCGGGCCTGCTGCAGCTGCCTGGGCCGGCTACTTCAATGATCTGCCATCCACGACTCCGATCGGGGTTCTTGTCCCGCCGAACCGTCGGATGTCGGCCCAGCCCCTGATCCGGGTCGTGCGCGCGAGGATCGATGAGCGGGACACCACCAGCTGCGACGGGATCCTGATCAGCTCGGCCTGTCGCAGCGCGGTGGATCTGGCAGCACACGGTTGCAACGATCTATTGCATCGGATGGCGCAGGGCAACTGGCTGCGTCCGGTGCCGCTACAGCGTGCCCTCGACCGCGGTGCACACCGGCGGGGTTGGACCTCGGCGCGTCTGGCAGTCCGCGAGAGCTTGCGCAATCCACACTCCGAAGCCGAACGCGTCACCCACCGCATGCTGCTAGCGGCCGGCATCTCCGACTGGCGGGCTAACGCCGACCTCGTCATCAACGGACGGACGGTACGCCCGGATCTCACCTTCGACGAGGTGAAACTCATCGTTGAGATCGACGGCTTCGCCTACCACGGGGATCGCGACGCGTTCGAGCGTGACCGGCAGCGACTAAACCTATTGACCGCGGCCGGCTGGACGGTGCTTCGCTTCACGTGGCGCCAGATCCACGATGACCCAGCCGGGGTGGTGGCTCAGATCAAGCAGACCCGACGCTTGCTCCGGAGGAGACTCTCGCTCGACTGAACCGTCCGCAGCTGGATCGACCCGCGCAGAGCTGCACCCGGTTCAGTCCCGCCGCTGCCAACAGCCGAACAGCGCGCTTGGTGGCCGCACATGGTTTCCCCGCTGACAAGAGCGATAGCCTCAGGCCCATGGTCAGCGCCGACCAAACGCAAGCCGCCTCTGTGACCGACTGGTCTCGTCTCGAGCAGTTGTACGAGGAGAAGGCCGCTCGCCTGCGCGATGCCGCCGCCCTCGGCGATGACCGGGAGCTGCCCCCCGGCTTGGCGCCGGAGACCCTCCCGACCCTGCTTCGCCGCTACTGCTGGCAGGAACCCCTGGAACAGGTTCTCGAGCGCAGCCCGGCCGAGCTGTACGAGATCGCCGTCTCGCATTTCGCGATTGCCCATACCCGTCCGGAGGGTGCGGTCATAGTGCGGGCGCGGACGATCAAGGAGGACGAGGACAGCCCGCTGGCCGGACGTACCATCGTCGAGGTCGTGGCCGACGACATGCCCTTCCTGGTCGACTCGGTGACCGCTGAGATCAGCCGCCAAGGGCGCGACCTGTTGGAGATCGTGCATCCGGTCCTGGTAGTACGCCGTGACATCACCGGTGTCTTCCGGGAGCTGGTCAACACCTCCAAGCCCAAGGACTGCCCGAGCGACGGGCTGGTCGAGTCGTGGATGCACCTCGAGATCACTGCCGAGCCGGATGCGGCCCAACTTCGCGAGCTGGAAGGGGACCTGCGCCGGGTCCTCGCCGACGTACGGCATGCGGTCGAGGACTGGGGCAAGATGCGGGCGACCGCCGTACGCATCGCCCGCGAGCTCGAGTTCCGGCCGCCGCATGGGATCGACCAGAACGCCGTCGACGACGCGGCCGAGTTGCTGCGCTGGCTGGCCGACGACAACTTCGTGTTCCTGGGCTACCGCGAGTACGCGCTCACCGAGGACGACGCTCTGGAGCCCGTCGCCGCAACCGGACTCGGCATCCTGCGCAGCGATGTGGACATGGCCTCCTCGGCTCGATCGTTGCCGCCCGCCGCTGCCGCAAAGGCCCGCGAGCCCGAGTTGCTGATCCTCACCAAGGCCGACTCTCGCTCGACTGTGCACCGGCCGGTCTACCTCGACTACATCGGCGTGAAGAGCTTCGACGACAACGGGATTCCGACCCGGGAACGGCGGATCCTGGGGTTGCTTCCCTCCGGTGCCTACGTCGACAGCGTCACCACGATCCCGGTCGTACGGCGCAAGGTCGCCGAAGTCATGGCCCGCTCGGGCCTGTCCAAGCGCAGTCACTCCGGCAAGGACCTGCTCGACATCCTGGAGAACTATCCGCGAGACGAGCTGCTGCAGATCTCGGTCGAGGAGTTGCTGCCGATCGCGCTGGCCGTCCTGCATCTGCGGGAACGTCGGCAGACCCGGCTGTTCCTCCGCCGCGACCCGTACGAACGGTTCTTCTCAGCTCTGGTCTATCTGCCCCGGGACCGTTACACGACCAGCGTCCGGCTGGCGATGCAGGACATCCTGACCGAAGTTCTCGCCGGCGTTTCGGTGGAATACACCGCGCACAGCACCGAGTCGGTACTGGCTCGATTGCATTTCGTCGTACGGACGGCCAAGGGCGAGCCGCTGCCGGTAGTCGATGTCCCCGCACTGGAGGCGCGGCTGGCCAGGGCGGCGCGCAACTGGAGCGACGACCTGCTCGACGAACTGCTCACTGCTCACACGCCAGACCAAGCCCGGCGGCTGCACATGAAGTACGTCGGTGCTTTCAGCGACGGCTACAAGGTCGACTTTCCGGCCGCCGAAGCAGTGGCCGACATCGACAGGCTGGAGACGCTGCACGGCAGGGACGGGGCCATGGACCTCGCACTGCGCACCCCACCCGGAGCCGCGAAGGGGGAGCGCCGGTTGAAGGTCTACCGGATCGGCGCTCCGATGACCCTGTCCTCGATCATGCCTCGGCTTCAGAACATGGGCATGACGGTCACAGACGAGCGACCGTATGAGGTGGAAAGCTATGCCGGGCAACAAGTCTGGATCTACGACTTTGGCTTGACCAGCCCGCTGCTGGAGAACGAGGAACCCAAACCCGAACTCCTCGCCGAGTACCGCGCCAACTTCTATGCCGCGTTTACCGCGATCTGGTCCGGCGAAGCAGAGGACGACGGCTTCAATGCGCTGGTGACTGCCGGGGACATCCCGTGGCGGCTCGTGGCTGTGCTCCGCGCCTATGTGCGATATCTGCGTCAGGGTGGGCTCACCTTTAGCCAGCTATACATCGAGCAGGCGCTGGTCAGCAACGTCGACATCGCCAAGCTCCTGGTGCGCCGCTTCGAGATTCGGCTCGACCCTGCCCATGCCGGAGATCGCGAGTCCGACGAGGAACGGGTGCGCGAGCAGATCGTCGAGGCGCTCGGAGCGGTCAGCAGTCTCGACGAAGATCGGATCCTGTCCGCGCTGAGCAGGATCATCCACGCGACCCAACGCACGAACTTCTACCAGTCCACAGTGGACGACTCAGGTCGGCGATCCGACAAGAGTTACATCTCCTTCAAGTTCGACCCGAGCCAGGTGCCGGATCTGCCCGAACCGAGGCCGGCGCGCGAGATCTGGTTCTACTCACCGAGGGTCGAGGGTGTGCACCTGCGATTCGGCGCCGTGGCCCGCGGCGGGTTGCGCTGGTCCGATCGCCGGGAGGACCTGCGGACCGAGATCCTGGGGCTGGTCAAGGCGCAGACGGTCAAGAACACCGTGATCGTGCCGACCGGGGCCAAGGGCGGGTTCGTCGTACGACGTCCGGTCGATCCAACCGACCGAGACGCGTGGCAGGCCGAGGGAATCGCCTGTTACAGGTTGTTCATCAGCGGGTTGCTGGACATCACTGACAATCTGGTTGACGGAAAAGTTTGTGCCCCAACCGATGTCGTACGGCATGACGGTGACGACACCTATCTCGTCGTGGCCGCGGACAAGGGCACTGCCACCTTCTCCGACATCGCCAACGAGATGGCCGACTCCTACGGATTCTGGCTCGCCGACGCGTTCGCCTCCGGTGGCTCGGTGGGCTACGACCACAAGGCGATGGGGATTACGGCTAGGGGTGCCTGGGAGTCGGTGAAGCGGCATTTCCGGGAGATGGATCACGACATCCAGAGCGAGGACTTCACCGTCGTCGGGATCGGCGACATGTCCGGCGACGTCTTCGGTAACGGAATGCTGCTCTCGGAGCACACCCGGCTCGTGGCGGCCTTCGACCACCGGCACATCTTCGTCGACCCGACGCCGGATGCCGCGCCGTCGTACGTCGAGCGCAGCCGCTTGTTCGACCTGCCTCGGTCGAGTTGGGCCGACTACGACACGGGCCTGATCAGCGAAGGCGGCGGGGTGTGGCCGCGTACGGCGAAATCGATCCCCGTGTCCGCACAGATGCGGGCGGCCCTGGGACTCGAGCCCGATGCAGAAGACGCCGCGGTCGAGGACGGCGAGGCCGATCCGATCAGCTCCATGACCCCGGCCGAATTAATGCGAGCGATTCTGCTCGCCCCGGCCGACCTGCTGTGGAACGGCGGCATCGGCACGTACGTGAAGGCCTCCTCCGAGAACAGCCTCGACGTCGGGGACCGCGCCAACGATGCGATCCGCGTCGACGGATCGGCGTTGCGCTGCAAGGTGGTCGGCGAGGGTGGCAATCTCGGCTGTACGCAGCTGGGCCGGATCGAGTACGCACTGGCCGGCGGCCGGATCAACACCGATGCGATCGACAACTCGGCCGGCGTGGACACCTCCGACCACGAGGTGAACATCAAGATCCTGCTCAATCGGATCCGTGACGACGGGCTGATCGACGACGTCGGCCGCTCCGAGATGCTCACCGAGATGACCCACGAGGTGGCTGCTCTCGTGCTGGCCGACAACTACAACCAGAATGCCGCGTTGGCCAACGAGGCCATCTATGCAGCTCAGATGCTCGACGTCGCCCAACGCTACATCCGCCATCTGGTCAGCGAGGGCAGGCTCAACCGAGCCATCGAGTTCCTCCCCGGCGACCGGGTGCTGTCCGAGCGCAGCCGTGAGGGGATCGGCCTGACCGGCCCCGAGCTTTCGGTTCTTTTGGCCTACAGCAAGATCGAGCTCGCTGACGTGCTTGTGGACTCAGAGCTGCCGGACGAACCGGCCGTACACCACCTGCTCTATGACTACTTCCCGACGTTGCTGCGTGCGAGCTACCGCGAGCAGATGGATGCCCATCCGTTGCGGCGCGAGATCATCACTACCCTCCTGGTCAACTCCACGGTCAACATCGCGGGGATCACCGGTGTCTTCCGGCTCCAGGAAGAGTCCGGCGCCGCGCTCGACGACCTCGTCCGTGGACACGTCGCGTCGTGCGCGATCTTCGGGGTCACCGACGTCTGGGAGCAGGCAGCACAGCTCGACAACGTCGTGACCGCATCGGTTCAGGCAACGATGCGTCTGGAGGCCACCCGGCTGGCCGAGCGCTCGACCCGGTGGCTGATGTTGCACGCTGCCCAGCCGGTCGACATCGGCGAAGAGATCTCGCGCTACTGCGACGGTGCCGCGGAGGTCATCGAGCTGTTGCCTCAGCAGATGCTCGGCGACGACGCCGGCGCCTACGCCGACCGGCGTACCGAATTGGAGGCGGCCGGGGTGCCGGCCGACCAGGCGGCCCGCATCGCCACCTTCCCCAAGGCGATCGCGGCCCTCGACATCGTCAAGGTCGCCACCGAGCGTCATCACTCGCTCGAGGAAGTGGGCGAGGTCTACCACTTCCTCGCCGAGGAACTCGAACTATCGGCTCTGCTGGAACGAATCATCGCCCTGTCCCGGGGCGGCCGCTGGCAGGCGATGTCACGTGCTTCGCTGCGGGACGACTTCAACGCGCTGCACGCCGAACTCACCGCCGACGTCCTGCAGTGCGGGACCGTGGGGGCTGATGCACGGTCTCGATTCGAGGATTGGAAGGCCCGGATCGGGGATTCCCAGCGGCGGGCGGTTGCCATGCTCGGCGACATCGGCAGCGGCGACTCCCATGATCTGGCGACCCTCGTCGTAGCCGTACGGGTGCTCCGGGGAATGCTCGCCCGCAGCTGACTTGGCGGCAGGGGAGAAGTTGCTCGCCTGTGGTGGCATCGACGGAGTCGGGGGAGATCACGGCGCGCGGCCAGTAGAGGTCGCAATGGGACGACGGCCCGGCCGGCATCGAAGCCGGACCGGACCGTCCGTACGAAACCCCTGTGCGTAGGTCAGCTGACCGACTCGCGCACGTAGCTTCGGGCGACGTCGATCCCGTACACCTCGGGCCGGCCTACCGGCTCGGGACCCAGGGCCTTGGTCAGCGCCGGGCCGAGCGTGTTGGCGAAGAACTGGTCGGCGTGCGCCTTTGTCGTCCACAGGGTGACGACTCGAAGCTTGCCGCCGTCGGTCGTACCGACGTACCGGCCCTCCATGCCTTCGGGCGCCATCTCGTCCACTGAGGCGGTGACCTTGTCGAACTGCTCGATGGACGGGAACGGCGGGGTGGCGATGGTGATCCACTGCATGATTTCCTCCTGTGTCTGGCGACCCGATTGGCCGCAGGAGGAACGCTAGGAAATCTCGGCAGAGCCGGAATCCGCCGGATGACTCAGCGGCCTACTCAATTCGAGCGCACCCGCCAGGCGGCGATCTGGCTCCGGGTGGCGAAGCTCAGCTTGGTCAGGATGTGCTGCACGTGGTTCTGGGCGGTGCGTTCGGAGATGAACAGCCGCTCGGCGATCTGCCGGTTGGTGAGGCCCTCCGCGACCAGCGTCGCCACCTCGGCCTCGCGCGGACTGAGCGCGGTCGGCTCGCCATCGAGTCTGTCGAGCTGGGCGACGAGTGCCCGGGTTCGGTCGACATAGGCGGCCATACCGAGCGACTTGGCCAGGTTGTCGGCGTCACGAGCCAGGGGTACGGCGCGGTCGTGGTCGCCGGGCTCGCCTCGTACAAGCAACACGCTCGCCAGCTGGAAACGTGCCTCCGCGACGAAGCCAGGGGCGCCAGCCCGGTCGGCCCGATCCGCCGCGGCGGCGAAGTCGTCGACTGCCTGGTCCAGTCGGCCGAGTGCCGCGGCGCCGTAGGCGAGGGTGAGCTCGACCGGCCCCAGGTAGGCGACGGCGTCGCCGACTACATGCTCGCCGCGAAACGGTTCGAGTCGGTCGAGCAGTACGGCGAGGTCGTCGAGCCGTCCGAGTTGGGCGGCTGACCGCGCGCCATACACAGCGCCAGTCAGCATGAAAAACGCTGGTAGCGACCAGGTCTGGAGCGGGCCCGCTTGCTGGTAGGAGGCTGCCGCATCGTCGGGACGTCCTGCGCACAGGAGCAGAAACGCTCGGGACAGCCGCGCCATCGTCCGAAACCGGGGCGGCGGGTCGAAGGGGTTCAGGGCGAACGCGGACGCCTCCTCGGTGACACCTACGTGGCTGGCCAGGGAGGAGTGCAGGGCGAAGTACGCACCGGATGCCGGGGCCGGTTCGACCGGGCGCATGCGCTCGAATCCGCGCCGGCCGACTGCGGCTGCGTCGGCGTACCGACCCTGCGCTTGTGCGATGCACGCGGTGACGCGGTCGAGATGCCAACAGCTGACCGGCCCGCCAACTCGTTCGACGGCCAACTGCAAGCCGGGAAGTTGCTCGACCGCTGCAGCGAGGAGTCCGCGCTCGATCAATATCTCGATCCGCCAGAGCTCGCCCCACATTGACGTGCGGGCGCTGTTCGTCCGCTTGGCCAGGGCGAGCATTTCACTCGCGAGGCGAATCCGCTCATCCCGGCCAGCCCGACCGGGGCAGGCTTCCTTGCGAGCATGCAACGCCTCGACGAGTGCCCGGTCGTCGTCTGCGGCATGCGCAAGATCCAGCGCGGTCGAGCTCAACGTCTCGGTGCGGTCTTGCTCCCCGTCGTAGAAGGCGAGATGGCTGCGCTGGGCGTGCAGGCGCGCCCGAAGTGCCGCGTCGCCGGCGTCGCCGAGAGTGGTGAGCGCGTCGTCACATAGTTGCTTGGCGACGGCGTTGATCCGGGGATCGGGTGCTGCTTCGAGGACGAGGGCGGACTCGGCCAGGAGTTCCGGATTTCCAGCGGCCCGTGCGGAGGCGGCGGCGGCCTCGGCGGCTTCCGCGCAGATGCTCAGATCGCCGGTGAAATAGGCGGCCCGGCCGAGCCCGATCTGCGCGCGGCAGCGTTCCGCGTCAGACAGCGAAGCCGGGTCGAGGGCGAGCGCTGCGTGGTATAGCCGTACGCCTTCCTCGTATGCGAGCCGTCGCACGGCATCCTCGGCGGCGCGTAAGGCCCAGCCGCGGGCGGTTGGTGCCTCGCCGTACGGGGCGAGCTCGGCCCAGTGTCGGGCGATGTCGGCAAGGTGCTCGGCGAGATCGCGGGCGAACTGCGCCTCAATCGTCTCCGCGACCGCGCGGTGCAGAGCCGCCCGGTCGGAGGTGGCGAGGGACGCCGCCACCGCATCACGGGTCAGCGCGTGGATGAAGCGGAACTCGCCGCCTTCGCCGATCCGGTCGAGCAGGCCGTACGCGATCGCCTCGTCGATCAGTGGGAGGCAGGTCGCGACTCGTTTGTGGAGGGTCGCGGCGACCAGAGCCAGGGAGAAGTCGCGGCCGACGATCGCCGCAGCTTGGACGAATTGGCGACAGTCGGCCGAGACCCGGCCGAGTCGGGCGGTGACGACATCGAGCACGGTGCGCGGCGGCTGATGCGGTCGCCAGGTGCCGTCGGTCATGGCGCGCGCGACCTCGCGTACGAACAAGGGGTTGCCGCCGGTGACGTCGAGGACGGCGCGAGCGTCCTCGTCGGTGGGCTGATCCGTGGTGGTCGAGAGTTGCTGGCTCACTTCGGCGAGATCGAAGCCCCGCAGATCGAGGCGCTCGACGGCAGGTGAGCGGAGGAGGTCGGGAAGTACTCGGGCGAGAGCGGTCGACGGTTCGAGATCGCGGAAGGTGGCGACGACGAGCAGTCGTGCGTCGCCGAGTTGGTTTGCGACGTGGCGCAGGAGAAGCAGCGAGGCCTCGTCACCCCAGTGGATGTCGTCGAGGATGACGACCAGACTGTTCTCGGCCGCGACACCGCGAAGTGCCTCGGTCAGATCCTCGAAGACGCGGAACCGGTCCTGCGGCGACTCGGGGTCACCGGTGAGAACGGTGTCGGGGTCGATGGCCAGGGATCGCAGCACCTGCCGCCAGGCCCAGTACGCCGGCGCGCCCTCGGCCTCGACGCACCGCCCCCACGCGACCGCGGTCCCGCCGGCAAGGGCTAGCCCAGCTAGCTCTTGGGCAAGCCGAGTCTTGCCGATCCCCGGCTCGCCGACGCAGAGTACGAGCCGTCCGGCACCGTCGACGGCGCCGCTCAGCCACGCCCGCAGGGCATCGAGTTCCCGCCGCCGCCCGATGATGCCCTCGCTCGCAGCACGCACCGCGCCCCCTGCTGGCGTAGTCACGCCCCGAAGCATCCCCCCGGCGCCAGTTCCAGAACAGTGGATGGCGCGCAATGAATCGCCGGAATCGTCGCGTGCACGGGTAGCTTCCCGAGCGTGAGCTGCCGCCGGTGAAGATCGTCCTCTGGCACGGCTACCTGCTCGGTGGGACCGGCTCGAACGTCTACACGCGCTCGCTGGCGCGGGCCTTCGGCCATCTGGGTCACGAGGTGGTGGTCATCTGCCAGGACCCCGATCCCGAGGATTACGACTTGGGCGGTGCGCGGGTGGTACGCCCGGACATCGGGCCGGTGCTCCCGGTCTTCGTCCTCGACGCCTATGTCGGGGTGGCAGCGCGTCTACTTGGCGACCTCAGCGTGGCCGAGCGCGCGCGGGTGGTTGATGCCAACGCGGCGGCTCTGCGCGCCGAACTGCCGGCGGACCTCGTACTGGTCAACCACGTGCTGCTCGGCGCGGCCGTCGGCGCGGCGAGTGGAGCGCCGTACGTGGTGAAGGCACACGGCTCGGAGCTTGAATTCGCGATGCGGGGCAACCCCGGACTGTGCTCGTGGGCCCGAGAGTGCCTGCTCTCGGCGCGGACGGTCATCGCCGGCTCGGACCACATCGTGTCGGTGCTGCAAGAAGTGCTCGGCCCAGGCCCGCACCTAGACCACGTCGTTACCGTGCCGCCCGGCGTCGACGTGGATGCGCTGCGCCCACGGCCGCGCTCCGAGGCACTGGCTGCGCTGGTGGCCGAGTCGCGGCGCGACGCCCCCAATCCATCGGACCAGCACGACCAACGCCGGCCGGACGACGGGAACGCCGAGCGGTTGGCCGCCTTCCTCGCCGGCGAAGCACCCACGGTTCTCTACGTCGGCAAGCTCAGCCGTGAGAAGGGCGTACACCTCCTGCTCGAGGCTCTGCGGGGCCTGGACGCGCGCGCGATCATCGTGGGTTTCGGCCCGGAGCGACAGGCGCTCGAACGGGCTGCCGAGGGACACCTGCTCTTCACCGGCGCGTTGGAGCACCGACACCTCGCGCACCTGTGGCCGCTCGCGGACGTCAGCGTGATCCCGTCGGTCTTCCCGGAGGCCTTCGGCATGGTGGCGGCCGAGGCTGCAGCATGTGGCTCGCGGCCGCTGGTCGCACGCCACTCCGGGCTGGCCGAGGTGGCCGCGGGGCTGGCGGATGAGTACCCCGCGGCCCGGCGCGACCTCGTCGCGTTTGCCCCTGGCGATGCCGGCGACCTGGCGGTCAAGCTGCGTACATTGCTCGCCCTGTCCCCGGACGAGCGTGAGGAGCTAGGGCGCGCGGCGAGGCGGGCGGCTGTTCGCCTGTGGAGCTGGGAGGGGATCGCGGCCCGCCTGCTGGCGGCCGGAGCGCCCGCTGCGCGGCCTAGTTTGAAGTGATGGCGACTTCTTGGACACATGGCTGCGATGCCGCCGATCCCCAACGGCTTGCGGCGTTCTGGGCCATAGCGCTGGGCTATGTCACGCAGAGCAACGAGTTCTGCGTGGCATGACCGGAGCTGCGTCCCGCGGGTAGCGGGAGGTCATCAAGTTGGAGTTCCAAGGGGAGCTCTGGTACTGGCGTGGCCCGTCGCCCTTCCACTTCATCACCCTGCCCGACGATGAATCTGAGGCCATCCACCCTCTGGCCAACGAGGTGACCTACGGCTGGGGCATGATCCCCGTCCGGGCTCGGATCGGGAAAACCACTTGGCGCACATCAATGTTCGCCAAGGACGGTGGGTACGTCCTGCCGATCAAGAACTCCACCAGAAAGCCCGAAGGACTCCTGCTCGGCGACCGAGTCAAGGTCCACCTGACAGTCCTCGCGGCACACTGACTCGTGCTCTGTCCGTGGCGGGGTTCACGGGCCGGCAGTCGAAGCTCCGCGGCCGACCGCGCTGGCGGTTTCGTGCGCGGCCCGATGGGTAAATTCAGACCATGATGGCCGATCCGGCCGGCGTCGGCCGGGTCCTGGCCGGCCGGTACACGTTGCGCAC